>WNGI01007287.1_pt1 | contig 10122 bp, 8 predicted proteins | sample 5400621 | NCBI WGS metagenome assembly WNGI01 (sample SAMN13153374, study PRJNA577476) | soil metagenome | isolation source: 20 cm soil or saprolite under Garry oak tree replicate 1 | place: USA:California | collected 2016-06-15 | reverse complement strand
AGGTCAGCGAGGAGCAGGCGCGCTTCCTCGGCGTCATTCGGCGCAACGGCGAGCGGCTGCTGCGGGTCGTCGGCGACCTGTTGTTCGCGGCAGAGCTGAACGCTCGTACCGTGGAGCTGGAGCGTGCGCCCGTCGACCTTGGCGCGCTCGTCGTCCAGGCCCGCGAGGTCGCGCGTCCGCTCGCAGACGAGCGGCAGATCGAGCTCGAGGTGGAGGTCGAGCGCGTTTCGCCGATCGAGGGCGACTCCGGACGCCTCGGCCAGGCGATCGACAACCTGCTCTCGAACGCGCTCAAGTTCACCCCGCCGGGTGGGCGCGTCGCGCTACGGGTCTTCGAGACCGCCGACGGAGCTCATGTCGAGGTGAGCGACAGTGGCATGGGCATCTCCACCGAGGATCAAGCACAACTCTTCGAGCGGTTCTTCCGCACGTCGGAGGCGACGAGCAATGCGATCCAGGGGACCGGCCTCGGGCTCGCAATCGTCGCCGCGATCGTCGCCGCGCATGGCGGCAAGATCACCGTCGAGAGCGAGATCGGCTTCGGCACGACGTTCAGGATCGTGCTTCCGATCGCACTGCCGGCTGAGCAGGTTGTCGCCTGACGTTATCGTCCCTGCGTGCCGAGGATCCTCGCGGTCGACGTCGGTAGCTCTTCCGTCCGCGCACAGATCTTCGATGCGGATGCGCAGGAGCGCGAAGCCGCTCGGCGTGGGTATCCGGACGAGAACGACCCGGCGCGTGTCCTCGAGCTGGTGCGTGAGGCGGTCGACGAGGCCGTCGGCGGGAAGGAGTACGACGCCGTCGGCGGCTCCTGCTTCGGGCACAGCCTGCTCGCCCTCGACGACCGGGGCCGGCCGCTGACGCCGATTCTCGGGTGGCGCGACACACGTTCCGCCGACTCGGCCGAGTGGCTGGCGCGGCGGGTCGACGCCGAGGCGGTGCACGCCCGCACCGGTTGCCACATCCACACGAGCTACTGGCCGGCCAAGCTCGCGTGGCTCGCCGCCGAGCAGCCGGACGTCTTCCGTTCGGCACGGCGGTTCGTCTCCTTCTCCGACTTTCTCTACGCCGAGCTACTCGGCCGCGCGGTGCCGGCGAGCACCTCGATGGCTTCCGCGAGCGGTCTGTTTGATTTGCACGCGCGCGCGTGGGACGAGGAGTTGCTCGCGACCCTGGCGCTCGAGCCGGAACGCCTGCCGACGATTTCGGACGATCCCGTCGACGGTTGGTACCCCGCACTGCTCGACGGGGCCTGCTCCAACCTCGGCGCGGGCTGCGTCACCGGCGACCGCGCCGCCCTGATGGTCGGCACGTCCGGTGCGTTCCGCACGGTCTACGAGAGCGCGCAACCACAGGCGCGCCCAGGACTCTTCATCCACTGGGTCGACGACGCGCGCGTCGTCGAGGGCGGCTCTCTGTCGGACGGCGGCAGCATCGTCCACTGGCTCCAGGAAACGCTGAAGGACGCGGACGGCTCGCTCGCAGAACGCGACCCCGACGCACACGGCTTGACGTTTCTCACGCTCCTCGGCGGCGAGCGCAGCCCCGGCTGGCACCAGCACGCGAAAGGCGCGATCGAAGGGTTGACCTTCGAGACGACGGCACTCGACCTGCGGCAGGCGGCGCTCGAGGGCGTTGCCTTCTTCTTCGCCGAGCTGGCGGAGCGGATGCCCGAGGTCGAGGAGATCGTCGCCACCGGCGGTGCTCTGTTGAAGGACGACGATTGGCTGCAGATCATGGCCGACGCGCTCGGGCGTCCGGTGACGGTCTCGGCGGTGAAGGAAGCATCTCTGCGCGGCGCCGCGGTCGTTGCGCTCGAGCGGCTCGGCGAGTCGCCGCCGGCGGGAGCGCTCGGACGTGTCGTCGAGCCGCGGCTCGACCGCGCGGGCGCCTATCGCACCGCGCGCGAGCGGCAGCGCCGGCTCTACGAGGCTGTGACGGCCGCGCTGACCAGCTGACGTGCGGCGGCGACGATGTGCTCGGCGTCGATGCCGTAGGCGTCGAGCAGCTCGTCCGCCTTGCCGGAGCGCGGCATCTCCGTCACGGCGAGCTTCACCACGCGGGCCTGGTCACCGTTCTCCGCCAAGGCAGCGAGGACGGCGTCGCCGACACCGCCTTCCGGGAAGTGGTCCTCGACCGTGATGATCCGGCCGGTCACTTCGGCCGCAGCCTGCAGCGTCTCGGCGTCGATCGGCTTGATCGAGTACAGGTCGATCACGCGTGCGCTGATCTCTTCCTCCCCGAGGATGTCGGCGGCCTTGAGCGCCTCGTGCACCGTGATACCTGCGCCGACGATCGTCAGGTCGTCTTCGTCAGACGACCGCAGCACGCGGCTCCCACCGACGCGGAACTCCTCGTCCGCGTCGTAGATCACAGGGGTGTTCGGCCGAAGCGTGCGCAGGAAGACAATCCCGTCCGTATCCGCCATCGCGACGACGAGCTTCGCGGTCTGGTTCGCGTCACACGGATGCAGGACGGTGCTCGAGTGAATCGCGCGTAGCGAGGCGATGTCCTCGAGCGCCATCTGCGACGGCCCGTCCTCACCGATCGAGACGCCGGCGTGGGACCCGGCGAGCCTGAGGTTCGCACGGCTGATCGCCGCCATGCGGATGAAGTCGTATGCGCGGGAGAAGAAGGCGGCGAACGTGGACGCGAACGGGTTCCAGCCGCGCGCCTGTAGCCCAACGGCGGCGGCCAGCATCTGCTGTTCGGCGATGTACATCTCGAAGTACCGCTCTGGGTGCGCCTTGGCGAAGATCTCGGCGAAGGTCGAGTTGCTCACCTCGCCGTCGATAGCGACGACGTCGCCGCGCGCGGTGCCCAGCGCTGCGAGCGCATCGCCGTACGCCTTCCGTGTCGCAACCTCGTCGCCCACGTCGTAGCGCGGCAGCTCGAGCTCGCCGGTCGGAAAGACGTGCGCAGCTGCGGTGTCCGGCTTCGCGACGTCCACGTGAATGTTGCGGAGACCGCCGAGCTCTTCGATCGCCGCGTCAGGATCATCGAGCGCCTTGCCGTGCCAGCCCGGCTGGTTCTCGACCGCCTTCACGCCCTTGCCCTTGATCGTGCGTGCGATCACGACGGTCGGCTTGCCGGTCGTGCCTGCCGCTTCCGTGTATGCGCGGTCGATCGCGTCGACGTCGTGCCCGTCGACCTCGATCGTCTCCCACCCGAAGGCGTGCGCGCGGTCGCGGTACACGTCGAGGTCCCACCCGACCATCGTCTCGCCGCGCTGTCCGAGCCGGTTCACGTCGATGATCGCGGTCAGGTTGTCGAGTTCGTAGTGCGCGGCGTGCTCGAATGCCTCCCACATCGAACCCTCGGCCATCTCGCTGTCACCGCAGAGAACCCACACGCGGGATGGCAACCGGTCGAGCTTCTTGGCGGCGATGGCCATGCCGACGCCGATCGGCAGGCCCTGGCCGAGCGAGCCGGTGGCGACGTCGACCCACGGGATGAGCGGCGTCGGGTGTCCTTCGAGCATGCTCCCGAACCGGCGGTACTGGAGCAGTTCCTCGTCGGTGATCGCGCCGGCGGCACGGAAGATCGCGTACAGGAGCGTCGACGCGTGGCCCTTCGAGAAGATCAGGCGGTCGTTCTCGGCGCGCTTCGGGTTGTCGAAGTCGTAGCGGTAGTGGTTCGCGACCAGCACCGCCATCAAGTCGGCCGCGGACATCCCTGAGGTCGGGTGGCCCGACTTCGCCGCCGCCGCGCAGCGAACGGAGTCGACGCGGAACTGCTGGCCCAGTTCTCGGAGCTCGTTTGCCTCCATCCCCGGCCATTCTAGGTACGGTCCATCCATGCGAGTCGCGGTCGCCTTCGACCACCGAGGCGTACATCTCCGCGACGCCGTCCTCGAGGCTCTCGCCGAGCACGACGTCGTCGATCTCGGCACCGATACCGATGCCGTCCGGATCGACTATCCGGACAAGTCCCGCGAGGTCGGGGAGGCCATCCTCGGAGGTGACGCAGAGCGGGCCGTGCTCGTCTGCGGCTCCGGCGTCGGCGCCGCGATCGCGGCCTGCAAGCTGGCCGGGATCCGGGCAGCGATCTGCCACGACGTCTACTCCGCGCACCAGGGGGTAGAGCATGACGACATGAACGTTCTCTGCCTCGGCTCTGAGGTCGTGGGGCCCGCCTTGGCGCGAGACTTGATCACCGCCTTCCTCCGGGCACGTTTCGACGGCGGCGAGCGTTATGTGAAACGACTGAAGATGATCGAAGACATGGAAAGGGCGACTTCGAATGCCTGACTCGAACCTGCACAAGCTTTCGGCGCTCGGCCAGAGCGTCTGGATCGACTACCTCTCACGAGAGATGCTCCAAACGGGCGAGCTCGAACGGAAGATGCGCGACGACGCGGTCGTCGGCGTCACGTCCAACCCGACGATCTTCCAGAAGGCGATCTCACAGGGCGACCGCTACGACGCACAGCTGAAAGAGCTGCTCGAGTCGGGCGAGACGGATCCCAAGGAGATCTTCCTCCAACTCTCCTCGCACGACATCGCCGACGCCTGCGACCTGCTGCGCAAGGTGTGGGACGAAGGCCACGGCCTCGACGGCTACGTGTCATGGGAGGTCGACCCGACGCTTGCCTACGACCGCGAGGGCACGATCGCGGAGGCGCGCCGGCTGCACGACTGGATGGAGCGGCCGAACCTGTACGTGAAGATCCCGGCGACGGAGCCGGGCCTCGGCGCGATCGAGGAGATGATCGCGTCGGGTCGCAACATCAACGTGACCCTGATCTTCTCGCTCGAGCGGCACAAGGCCGTGATGGAGGCGTACATTCGCGGCGTCGAGCGGCTCGTCGAGGACGGCGGGGATCCCGCGACGGTGCACTCCGTCGCGAGCTTCTTCGTCTCGCGCGTGGATACAGAGGCGGACAAGCGGCTCGACGCTCTGGGCGGCGAGGCGACGAAGCTGAAGGGAAAGCTCGCCATCGCGAACGCCAAGCTCGCGTACCAGAACTATCTCGCGACGTTCTCTGGGGCCCGCTGGGAGGCGCTCGAGCAGAAGGGCGCGACGAAACAGCGCTGCCTGTGGGCGTCGACGTCGACGAAGAATCCCGATTATCGGGATGTGCTCTACGTCGAGGAGCTGATCGGCCCCGAGACGGTCAACACGATGCCCGAGGAGACGATCGAGGCGTTTCAGGATCACGGCAAGGTGGCCGAGACGCTCACGCAGGGTGTCGACGAAGCGCGGAAGCTGTTCGACGACCTGCGCGACGCTGGGATCGACTACGACGACGTGTCCGACACGCTCGAGCGCGAAGGCGTGCAGAAGTTCTCCGATTCGTTCGAGGAGCTGCTCGACGGGATCAAGGCGAAGCGTGGCGAGCTGACGCCGGCTTGATGGCGGTCGCATCCCGACAGGAGCTCGTCGAGCGCGTCTGGGCGCGCGACGCGACCGTCTGGACCGGCACCGGCGAGGAGAAGTGGCTCGGCTGGCTCGACGAGCCGAAGCGGATGCAGGAGCGGATCGGCGAGCTGAGCAAGTTCGCCGGCGAGGCGCGGACGCGGTTCGAGACGTTCGTGCTGCTCGGCATGGGCGGCTCGTCGCTCGCACCCGAGGTGCTGAAGCGGACTTTCGGTGCGGCGGGCCTGCACGTGCTCGACACGACGCATCCGGCGATGCTGCGTCACGCGGCGGAGTTCCTCGACCTCCGGAAGACGATGTTCGTCGTCTCGTCCAAGTCGGGCACCACGCTCGAGACGAGGTCGCACTTCGATTACTACTGGGAGCAGGCCGGGGCGAACGGGGAGCAGTTCGTCGCAGTCACCGATCCGGGCTCCGAGCTCGAGCAGGTCGCACAGGAGCGCGGCATGCGCGTCTTCGCAGGGGAGCCGACGATCGGCGGCCGCTATTCGGCGCTGTCGCCGTTCGGGCTCGTGCCCGCCGCGCTGATGGGGCTCGACCTGGGGCGCCTGCTCGACCGCGCCGTGCGGATGGCAGAAGCTTGTCGCGCCGAAAGCAGCCCGGGGCTCGAGCTCGGCCTTCAGCTCGGTGCAGGCTGGCAGGAGGGCCGTGACAAGGTCTGCATTCCGGAGACCGAAGGCCGGTTCGGCCTCTGGGCGGAGCAGCTGATCGCCGAGTCGACTGGAAAGCAGGGCAGGGGCCTCGTGCCCGCGCCCGGCGAGAGCGCCGAGGGTCCTGATCGCCAGGCGGCCGAGGTCCGGCTCCCGGATCCGTACGACATCGGCGCCGAGTTTTTCCGCTGGGAGTTCGCGGTCGCGATCGCCGGCTCGATCCTCGAGATCAATCCGTTCGACCAGCCGAACGTGCAGGCCGCAAAAGACAAGACGAAGGAGGTGCTCGCGTCCGGTGAGGACCCCCGGCTGGAGCCCGAAGGCTCGCTGGACGAGTTGCTCGCGGCCGCGGAGCCGCCGAACTACATCGCGTTCCAGGCGTTCATCGACCCGGTGCGTGAGCGCGAGCTCGAACCGTTGCTCGCGCGCGCGCGTGAAACCGGTTGCGTCGTGACGCACGGTCTCGGGCCGCGGTACCTGCACTCGACCGGCCAGCTGCACAAGGGCGGGCCCCCGACCGGGTTGTTCGTCCAGATCGTCGACGACACGGGCGACGAGATCCCGATCCCCGGCCAGGACTTCGGGTTCGGGCAGCTGATTCGCGCGCAGGCGGAGGGCGACTTCCGTTCGCTGAGCGATCTCGGCCGGAAGATCGTGCGGGTGCGAATCTGATGCAGCTCGGCATGATCGGCCTCGGCCGGATGGGCTCGGGCATGACCGAGCGCCTGCGCAAAGGCGGTCACGATGTGAGGTCGTACGACCCGAGTGTCGAGTCGCGTACCGCAGCCTCGCTCGAAGAGCTCAAGTCGCAGCTCGAGGCTCCCCGCGCGTTCTGGATGATGATCCCGGCCGGCAAGATCACTGAGGACGTCTACCAGGAGCTGCTCGAGCTCGTCGACGAGGGGGACACGATCGTGGACGGCGGCAACTCGAACTTCCGCGATTCGCAGCGACGCTACGCGGAGGCGCAGCAGCGCGGTCTCCATTTCGTCGACGCCGGCGTCTCGGGCGGCGTCTGGGGTCTCGAGGTCGGCTTCTGCCTGATGGTCGGCGGCGACGAGGCGCCGGTGAAGCGGCTCGAGCCGATCTTCGCGACCCTCGCGCCGGAGGAGGGCTACGCGCACGTCGGCCCAGCCGGCGCCGGGCACTTCGTGAAGATGGTGCACAACGGAATCGAATACGGGCTGATGCAGTCGTACGCCGAAGGCTTCGAGATCATGGAGCACTCCGAGTTCGACCTCGACCCGCATCAGATCTCCGGGATCTGGCGCAACGGCTCGGTCGTGCGATCGTGGCTGCTCGAGCTTTTGCACGCGGCTTTCGAGCAGCACGGCTCGAAGCTCGACGACATCGCGCCGTATGTCGAGGACTCGGGCGAAGGCCGCTGGACGATCAACGAAGCGATCAACGAGAACGTCCCGGTCCCGGTGATCGCGGCGTCGCTCTTCGCGCGCTTCCAGTCGCGCGACGAGATCAAGTTCTCGGCCAAGGTCGCGGCCGCGTTGCGCCAGCAGTTCGGCGGCCACGCGGTCCGTGCGCTCGAGCGCGCGAAGGCCGGCGACGACCCCCGTTAGCGTGGCGACGACACAGGAGAACCCGCTGCTGGAAGGACTGCAGCTCCGGCGCACGCCGGATCCCTGCATCCTCGTCATCTTCGGCGCGTCGGGTGACCTGACGCAGCGCAAGCTCTTTCCCGCGCTGTACTCGCTCGCCTTCCGGCGGCTGCTGCCGGAGCGCTTCGCGGTGGTCGGCATCGCGCGCAGCCCGGAAACCGACGACGAATTCCGCGAGCGCATGAAGGAAGCGGTGCAGCACCACTCGCGGGACGAGTTCCGCGACGACGTCTGGGACGCCCTCGCCGAGGGCATGCGCTACATCGCAGCGGACTTCGCGGACGAGGATGGCCTCGACCAGCTCGTCGAGACGGTGAACGAGCTGGACAAGGAGCGCAACACGGGCGGGAACCGCGTCTACTACCTCGCGACGCCGCCGGGCGTCTTCGAGACCGTCGTGCGCGCCGTCGGCAAGCGGCGAACGTCCGAGGGCTGGACCCGCTTGATCGTGGAGAAGCCGTTCGGCCGCGACCTCGAGTCGGCGCGCAAGCTCAACAGCGTGCTCCAGGAGTACTTCGAGGAGAGCGAGGTCTTCCGCATCGACCACTACCTCGGCAAGGAGACCGTTCAGAACATGCTGGCGCTGCGGTTCGCGAACGGCATCTTCGAGCCGATCTGGAACCGGCAGTTCGTCGACCACGTGCAGATCACCGTCGCCGAGTCGATGGGGATCGAGAACCGCGCGGGCTACTACGAGCAAGCGGGCGCGATCCGGGACATCTTCCAGAACCATCTGTTGCAACTGCTCGCGATCACGGCGATGGAGCCGCCGATCGACTTCACGGCGGACTCCGTCCGCAACGAGAAGGTGAAGGTCCTGCGCGCGATCCACACGCCCGGGCCGAAGTCGGTCGTGCGCGGCCAGTACGGACGAGGATTCATCGAGGGCGAGGAGGTCGTCGGCTATCGCGAGGAACAGGGCGTCGATCCGCAGTCGACGACCGAGACGTACGTCGCCGCGAAGCTCTACGTCGACAACTGGCGCTGGGCCGACACCCCGTTCTACGTGCGCATGGGCAAGCGGCTGCCCCGCCGCGAGACGACGATCGCGATCGAGTTCAAGCGCGCACCCCATCCGCCCTTCGAGGAGCTCGCCGCCGAAGGACTGCGGCCGAACGTGCTGCTCGTGCATGTGCAGCCGGACGAGGGCGTGTCGCTCGCGATCGGCGCGAAGGTGCCGGGCCAGGGCCTGATGATCCGCACTGTGCACATGGACTTCCTCTACGGCGGAGCGTTCCGCATGGGCTTGCCGGAGGCGTACGAGCGGCTGATCCTCGACGCGATGCTCGGAGACGCGACGCTGTTCACGCGCATCGACGAGGTGGAAGAGCAGTGGTCGCTCGTCGACGCGATCGTCGCTGCGTGGGCGCGTGACCGACCCGCGTTTCCGAACTACCCGGCCGGAACCTGGGGCCCGCCTTCCGCCGAGGACCTCTTGAAACGGGATGGGCGATCGTGGCGCCGGCACTGACCTCGATCCGCGAGATCGAGCGCGAGATGTCGTCGCTCCGTGCAGAGCCCGGCACGAGCACGCCCATCCAGCGGACGAGCGTGATGACGCATACGGCGTGGGTCCCCGAGGAGTGGGTCGAGGCGGCCGAGGACGTCCTCAGCGGGCTGGCCGAGCGGCATCCATCTCGGACGATCGTGCTCATCCCCCAGCCTGATGAAGCGGACGGCCTCGAGGGGCAGGTCGACGTCGAAATTCATCCCGTAGGCGAGGGCCGTGCGATCTGCACCGAGACGATTCGAGTGCGCCTGAAGGGCCGCCGCGCATCGGCGCCGGCCAGCGTCGTGGAGCCGTTGCTGCTCCCGGACCTGCCGGCGTTCCTGCGCTGGCGCGGTCTGCCGCCGTTCGGCGAGTCGCAGTTCGAGGGGCTGATAGACGTTGCCGACCGGCTGATCGTCGACAGCACCGAGTGGCCCGATCTCCCGCGGAGCTACGAGCGGCTCCCCGAGATCTTCGACCGCGTCGCCGTGTCCGACATCGCGTGGGCCCGGACGAGCCGCTGGCGGCCGCAGCTCGCGTCGCTCTGGCCCGGCATCGCGGACGTGAAGCGCATCCGCGTGACGGGAACGGCGGCGCAGGCACACCTGCTCGGCGGCTGGCTGCGCTCGCGGCTGCAGCACGCCGTTGAGGTCGAGCATGAGCCGTCCGACCGGCTAATCGGTGTCGAGCTCGACGGCGAGCCCGCACCGTTCCCGCCCGGTGCCCCCCCGTCCGGGTCCGATCTCCTCTCCGAGGAGCTCGACAAGTTCGGCCGTGACCGCATCTACGAGGATGCGGTCCGCGCAGCCGTCACGTGAGCGACTTCCACACGCGGGTGAAGCCGCTGATCGCGGATATCCCGGGCTGGCTCACGGACGAAGAAGGCGAGGCTCTCTACGAGCTGGCGCGAGCGTGCCGCGGCGACGGCGTCATCGTCGAGATCGGCTCGTGGAAAGGGAAGTCCACCGTCTGCCTCGGCCTAGGTTCGCAC
>WNGI01007286.1_pt1 | contig 10124 bp, 11 predicted proteins | sample 5400621 | NCBI WGS metagenome assembly WNGI01 (sample SAMN13153374, study PRJNA577476) | soil metagenome | isolation source: 20 cm soil or saprolite under Garry oak tree replicate 1 | place: USA:California | collected 2016-06-15 | reverse complement strand
AAACACGTTCCCGGTAGGCTGGCCTGCGTGCGAAGGCAGCGGACCCGCTGGGACGAGGACAACGAGGCTCCGCTCAACCCGTGGGCAATCGTAACGGTGGGAGCGATCATCCTCGGTCTCGCCGGCCTAGTCCTCGGATTTAGCCTGACCTGATGGAGACGGGGCTCGCGGGCAAGAGCGTCCTCGTGACGGGCGCTTCCGGTGGGATTGGTGCCGCCTGCGCCCGGGCGTTCGCAGCGGAAGGAGCGCGCCTCGGAGTTCATTACCACCAGGGGCGCGAGCGGGCGGAGGCTGTGGCGGCGGACCTCGATGACGCGGTCGTGCTCCAGGCGGATCTCACCGACGAGGCGGAGGTCGATCGGTTTTTCGCTGAGGCGAGCAAAGGTTTGGGTGGCGTTGACGTCTGCGCCGCCGCCGCCGGCGCCTGGCCCGAGGAGGATGTGCCGGTCTGGGAGCTGTCGCTCGAGCGGTGGGAGTCGACCCTGCGAACGAATCTGACCGCGACTTTCCTGACGGCGCGAGGGTTCCTGCGCGAGGTGGAGCGGACGGGCCACGGGAGTCTCGTGCTGGTGGGATCTACGGCCGGAATCTTCGGCGAGGCCGGCCACGCGGATTACGCGGGAGCCAAGTCCGCGATCATCGAGGGCCTCCTCCTCAGCCTCAAGAACGAGATCGTGCGTATCGCACCTCGCGGCCGCGTCAACGCCGTCTGTCCCGGCTGGACGGTCTCGCCGATGACCCGAACGACGCTCGAGGATCCGAGCGTGCTCGAGCGGGCGACTCGCACGATGGCGCTCCGCAAGGTGGCCGAGCCCGAAGACGTCGCGCGCCAGGTCGTCGCGCTCGCCTCGGACGAGATCTCCGGCCATGTCACCGGCCAGGTCGTCCTCGTGGCGGGTGGCATGGAGGGCCGCCTACTCCACACGACATGAAGGCTGCGCGGATCCACGAGCTCGGCCACCTGCCCGTCGTGGAGGAGATCGAAGAACCTTCTCGCGGAGCGGGGCAGGCGCTTCTCGCCTCCGCTGCCGTGCCGCTGAATCCGATCGACATCGCGATCGGAGCCGGCCGCTTCTACGGTGGCTCTCCGCCCACTCCGTACACGCCGGGCTCCGAAGCCGTCGCGCGCGTGCTCGAGGGCGATTCGCTTGCAGCCGGGACCCGTGTCTACGTCGCCGGGGACGGTCTCGGGCGAAAGCGCGACGGCACCCTCGCGGAGCGGACAGCCGCGGCCGAAACCGTTGCCGTTCCCCTGCCAGACGAAGTCTCGGACGAGCTCGCCGGCGCGTGCGGAACGGCCGGTCTCGCCGGCTGGCTGCCCGTGGTCTGGCGGGCCAAGACGACTCCGGACGACTGCGTCCTCGTCCTCGGCTGCACAGGTACCGTCGGCCTCGCCGCCGTGCAGGCCGCCCGGATCGTCGGTGCCGCCCGCGTCGTGGCGACCGGCCGGCGCCCGGAAGGCCTCGAGCTGGCTTCCAAGCTTGGCGCCGACGCGACGGTTCGCCTCGACGAGGACGATCTCGCAGGTGCTTTTCGCCGGGCCTGCGGCGGCACCGGACCAACCGTCGTGATCGACCCGCTCTGGGGCGAGCCGCTAGTCGCCGCGCTGGAGGCGGCGGCCCCACGCGCTCGGATCGTCCAGATCGGCCAATCGGCGGGCGCGACGGCGGCCATTCCCTCGGCGCTCATTCGCGGGAAGCAGCTCGAGATTTTCGGCTACTCGAACCTGGAAGTGGACGACGACGTGCGCCGGAACGCCTACATCGAGCTTGTGGGTCACGCGGCCGCCGGGGACATCAGCTTTCCGATCGAGACCTACCCGCTCGAGCGCGTGGCCGAGGCGTGGCAGCGCCAGGCGGACGGTCCGGGCGCGAAGCTCATCGTCAAGCTCTAGACGAGGAGAGGGCGGCCGAAGCCGCCCTCCAAGACGAACGCAGTTCTGCCGGTTACGGCATTAACCGGCGGTCATACGGATCGTCGCGGACGACGGTCTCGCGTCGCCACCCGCTCAAGCCCCCCCAGCTCGACCAGAAGATGAGCGAGAGGAGGATTCCGACACCGCCGACGATGACGAGAATCCAGCCGACGGTTGCGACGTCCACTGTCCCGTTTGTGTTGGCGTGAACAGCGAGGGCCAGAATCAGTCCGACCGCGATCAGGAAGATGCTTGCGCCGATGCCCATGCGATTGCCTCCTTGGGGATTCGTCCGTACAACGTTCGATGCCCCCACCTGGATACGGTTCCGTTAGGGTTCTCGCCGCTCGGTACCCGCCTTCAGTAGTGCGAAAACGCTCGATTATCCAGATGGTGCTCGTGGGCGTCGCAGTCGGCGGTGCCCTTGCGCTGGTGGCGATCCTGATTCCCTGGCTGCCGCCGGCGGACTCGACCCAGGCGCACAAGGTCGACCATCTCTACTGGTTCGTGACGATCATCTGCGTGGCGATCTTCGCCCTCGTCGCCGGCGTTTCGGTGTACGCAATCTGGAAGTTCCGCGCGCCGCCCGACGACCTCGACGATGGCAGCCCGATTCACGGGCACACCGGTCTCGAGGTGGTTTGGACGGCCGTCCCGGCAGTGCTCGTCACGGCCATCTCCATCTACAGCGGTGTCGTCCTCACGCAGATCGAGAAGGTTCCGACGAACCATCGGGTTGTCCAGGTCAGCGCCCAGCAGTTCGCGTGGTCGTTCACCTACCCGGAGGCCAAAGTGACGAGTGGCCAGCTCACGCTTCCGGTCAACCAGCCGGTGGAGCTCACGATGACGGCCAAGGACGTCATCCACTCGTTCTGGGTGCCCCAGTGGCGAATGAAAAAGGACGTGGTACCGGGGATCGAGACGAACCTGATCATTACGCCGGAGAAGACCGGCGTCTTCACGGTCATGTGCACCGAGCTTTGCGGACTCGGCCATGCGGCCATGCGCGCGCGCGCCGTAGTCATGAGCCAGGAGGACTTCCAGCGCTGGCTCGCGCAGGAAAAGAAAGCTGCTGCCGCATCGGGCAGCGCTCAGGGGAAGACGCTTTTCACCCAGCAATGTGGTTCCTGCCACACGCTTGCGGACGCAGGTACCAAGGGAGAGGTGGGCCCCGACCTGGATAAGGTGCTGGCGGGCAAGAGCGCCGACTTCATCCGCGAGTCGATCGTGAACCCGAATGCCGAGATCGCCCCGGGCTACAAGCCAAACGTCATGCCGGGCACCTTTGGTGACCTGCTCTCCGACCAGCAGCTACAGAGCCTCGTGGACTACCTGGCCAAGACGGCGGGGAAGGGATAGCCGGTGGCTGTCACGGTCCAGGAGCACGAGCACGTCGAAGCGGCGGGACTCCCGCCACGGCGGGGCCTGAAGCGCTGGACGGCGGGCGGCTGGCTGCGCGTTCTCTGGCTGGCTCCTCTTGCATTTGCCTTCACGGCTGTTCTCGTCGTTGGGCTCAGGGTCGCTTTCAGGGCCGCCCAGGGAGCGGACAAGTGGCACACGGCCGGATTCGGCTCGCTCAACCCTGCCAGCGGAAACTTCTTCTCCTTCCCCCCGGTCGAGCTCCAGGTCCTGATCGTCGCCTGGCTTGTCGTGGTGCCGCTCGCGTTCCTCGTCGCGATCGGCGGGTTCGACTACTGGGCGTACTGGGTCTCGGGACGACCGACCCGTCCCGAAGACCACTCGGGCCACGGCGCGCGCACCTGGAAGGACTACTTCCGGATCAACACCGACCACAAGGTGATCGGTGTCCAGTACCTCGTCACGACGATCTTTTTCTTCGTCGCCGCCGGCCTCATGGCCATGTTCATGCGCGCCGAGCTGGCGAGGCCCGGGATGCAGTTCGTGGACAACAACACGTTCAACGGACTCTTCTCGGTGCACGCGTCGCTCATGATTTTCCTGTTCGTCATCCCGGCATTCGCGGGCCTGGGGAACTACGTGATCCCGCTCATGATCGGCGCGCCGGATATGGCGTTCCCGCGCTTGAACGCGCTTTCCTACTGGCTGCTTCCGATCGCCGGCTTCACGATGCTCTCGAGCTACGTCGTCCCTGACGGAGGGGCGTTCGCGGCCGGCTGGACGAACTACGTTCCGCTGGCGGTCCAGCAACCGGTCGGCAACGTCTTCTTCCAGATGGCCGTGCAGTGGGCAGGCGCGTCCTCGATCCTGACCGCGCTCAACTTCCTGGTGACGATCATCACCATGCGCGCGCCGGGGATGTCCTTCTGGCGCCTACCGCTGCTCGTCTGGGCGAACTTCGCGACCTCGACGCTCGTAGTGGTGGCGACGCCGTTCATCGCGGGGTCGCAGTTCTTCATCCTCTTCGACCGCGTCCTGCACACCCACTTCTTCTCGCCGGGTCCAGAGGGCGGATACGCGATCGCTTACCAGCACATCTTCTGGTTCTACTCGCACCCGGCCGTCTACATCATGATGCTGCCCGGTTTCGGGATCGCCTCTGAGGTCATAGCCGTCTTCGCGCGCAAGCCGATCTTCGGCTACCGGCTGATGGCGCTCTCGCTGATGGCGATCCTCATCCTCGGGTTCTCCGTGTGGGCGCACCACATGTTCGTCTCCGGCATGACCTCGTGGCTTCGCATCCCGATGATGGTGACGACCATGCTGATCGCCGTCCCAACCGGGATCAAGGTCTTCAGCTGGCTCGCGACGCTCTGGGAGGGGCGCATCCACTTCAAAACGCCCATGCTGTTCGCATTGGGCTTCGTCACGATGTTCGTGATCGGGGGCCTTTCAGGCATCTATCTGGGAGCAATTCCGATCGACATCCACGCAAGCGACACGTACTTCGTCGTCGCCCACATCCACTACGTTCTCTTCGGCGGCTCCCTCTTCACCATCTTCGCGGGCATCTACTACTGGTTCCCGAAGATGACCGGGCGGATGTACAACGAGACGCTCGGGAAGCTGCATTTCTGGTGCACGTTCATCGGCTTCAATGTCACGTTCTTCCCGATGCACTGGCTCGGGCTGCAGGGGATGCCCCGCCGCGTGTCCGATTACTCCGAGCGCTTCGGCGACCTCAACTTCATCATCTCGATCGCCTCGTTCTTCCTCGGCGCTTCGACGGTCATCTTTCTCTACAACATGATCGTCAGCTGGCGCCGCGGAGAGCCCGCGCCCTCGAATCCCTGGCGGGCGCTCACGCTCGAGTGGCAGGTCTCCTCGCCTCCGCCGATCTTCAACTTCGACGAGATCCCACAGGTGGTGGGCAGTCCGTATGAGTACGGCGTCCGCGGTGCCCGCCACGCGGTTTTGAACGGGAACGGCGCCCACGAGGAGGTCGCGGAGCCCGAGAAAGTGCGCGTCCATTGAGCGCCCAGCCACGGCACATCCTCGTCGTCGCGAACGAGACCGTTGCGGGCAAGACGCTGATCGACGCCCTGCGCGAGCGGGCGAACCAGGGGCCCATCCGCGTCACAGTCATCTCCCCTCAGAACGAGCCGCGTGCGGGCTTCGTCGTCTATGCGGACAGCCGCCGCTCGAGCGCCGACCGGCGACTCCGGCGGACGCTCGACCTCTTGCACGAAGCGGGTATCGCCGCCCGTGGTGCGGTTGTCGACCCAAATCCGCTGCAGGCCATCAAGGACGCGGTCTACGAGTACCAGCCCGACGAGGTCATCATCTCGACTCACCCCGGACAGCGGAAGTCGAGCTGGCTCCGGGCGAACCTCGTCGAGCGGGCGCGCAAGGCGCTCGACGTTCCTGTCGACCACGTCGAGGTCGATCTCGAATCGCCGCAGGAGCGCTCCCGCATCCTCGTGATCGGCAACCAGACCGTCCTGGGCGAGCCGCTGCTGGCCGCGATCAAGGGACGGAGCGAGGCTTCCCCGGCCGACTTCACGATTGTCGTTCCCGCGGACGTTCACGGCGCGGAGCGGCGCCTGCGCGAGGTGTGCGCACGCATGGGCGAGACCGGGATCCAGGTTTCCGGGCTTCTGGGCGACCCCGACCCCGTCGTTGCCGCCCAGAACGTGATTCACGACGAGCCAATCGACGAGATCATCGTCTCGACCTTCCCGGACGCGACCTCCGGCTGGCTCCGACGCGACGTCGTCGGCCGCCTGCGTTCGCTGGGGCTCCCAGTCGAGCACGTCGTGGTCACGCCGGACGAGGCGGCGGCGGGCGCGCCGATACAAGCATGACCACCGTCGCGCACGCCGACCACACGGATCACCCTCCGGTGGCCAACAGGAGCTCCCGCGTCGACGCGCGGCTCCTCGGCATCTACTTCTTCATTGCCTCCGAGGTGATGCTCTTCGGGTCGTTCTTCACGGCCTATTTCTTCGCGCGGGTCGTCGTCCACAAAGGCCCGTGGCCGCCTCACCCGTTCCACCTGCCGGTCTACCTGGCGTTGTTGAACACGATCATCCTCGTGACCTCGAGCTTCACGATGCACTGGGCTCTTCAGTCCATCAAACGCAACAACCGGTCAGGGCTGATCTCGGGCCTCGCGCTTACCTTCGGGCTCGGTCTGACCTTCCTCCTCATCCAGGCAAGGGAGTACACGCGTCTCGGCTTCTCCCCCCACGACCTCGCGTTCGGCTCGACCTTCTACGGGCTCACTGGCTTGCACGGAGCGCACGTCTTCATCGGACTCAATCTCTTGCTGTACGCACTCATCCGCTCGGTGCGCGGACACTACGGTCCGGCCCCGCACGATCACCTCGGCGTGGAGGTGCCAGGGATCTACTGGCACTTCGTGGACGTAATGTGGATCGTCGTGTACACGACCGTCTACGTGCTCTAGGAGCTCGGTTTGAAGAACCCGATCAGGACGGAGGCCGAGGCATTCGGCTTTGTCATCGTTGTGGGAATCCTCTTCGCGGCGGTCGCGCTCGCCGGGCTCCTGGGCGGCCGCTGGGTGGCGCTCGGTGTCTTCCTGGCGCTCGGGCTGGGAATCGGCGTCGGTATCTACATGAAGTCCGAGCCCAAGGAGGCGGAGCCTGCGGTGTGGAACCGGAGCCGCGCGACGCCGGGCGGCCCGAGGAAGGTGCTCGTGATCGCGAACGAGACGGTCGCCGGCCGAGCGCTGCGGGGCGCGATCGTTCAGCGCACGGCCGACATCGACGCGGACGTACTCGTCGTCTGCCCGGCCCTCAACTCACGGATTCGGCACTGGACGTCCGACGAGGATGAGGCGCGAGAACGCGCGCAGGGGCGCCTCGAGCGCTCGCTCGCCGCTCTCTCGGAAGAAGGTGTCGCAGCCCGTGGCCAGGTCGGCGACGACGATCCGATGCAGGCGATCGAGGACGCCCTCCGCACCTTCGGCGCGGACGAGATCATCATCTCCACCCATCCACCCGGCCGCTCGAACTGGCTCGAGAAGGAGGTCATCGAGCGAGCGCGCGAACGCTTCGACCTTCCGATCACCCACGTCGTGGTCGATCTGGAGCGCGAGGCAGCGTCGCCCTAGGGGGCCGTGGCCGACCCGCCTGTCTGCTGCACGGGCTTGCCTGCGACCGACGCGACGTAAGCGGCGATGTCCACCAACTCCTCCTCGGGGAGCTTGTTCGGCGGCTCGTCGAAGCGAGGCATCGGCGGGGCCGCCAGGCGCATCTGGTCGAGCGTGATCTGGAAGAACGTGCTGTCCTGGAACCCGCCGCCGGCCTTCGAGCGCGCGGCCCGGAACGCGTCGTCGAGATTCGGGCCGATGATGCCGGTGACCGCAGCGTCGGCCAGCGTGTGGCAGCTCCCGCAGTTCTTGACGAAGAGCTGCTTCCCCTGGGCCGTGTCCGCGCCCTTCAACCCGGCCGCACGCCCGGCGCAGCCCGCGAGCAGAAGCGCTGCTCCGAGCAACGGCAGATAGAAGAGACGGCGCCAGCGCACCGCTAGGTCTGCGCCTCTGCCCCCTGGCCGATGCTCTCGACCGCTTCCTCGCGCGACTCGTAGATGTCGAACACCTTGTTCAGCCCGGTGATCTCGAAGATCTTCGTGATGTTCCGGTCGCTGCAGACGAGCGAGAGCCTGCCCCCGTTCGGCCGCAGGCGCTTCACGCCACCGACGAGCACCCCGAGAGTGGTCGAGTCGATAAAAGTCGTGTCGCTGAAGTCGACGACGACCTCCTTACCGCCTCGGCCGATCACCTCGAGCAGCTGCTGCTTGAACTCCGGGGCCGTGTAGAGGTCGACCTCGCCGGAGAGGGCGATTACGTACGCGTCGCTTCCCAGCTGCTCGGTCTTGATGTCGAAGTTCATGGGCCCCTTTGTCGTAGCCGCCGGGTACCTTAGCCGCTCGGCTGAAGGAGCGAGTTGGTCTTCAGCTCCTGTTCGAGAAGCGCGATCTCCTGCTTCACCTGCGGCGCGCTCGGGTCCTTCGGAGCGAGTACGAGGAACTGCTTGAAGGCGGCGATCGCGGACGTAAGGTCGTTCGCCTGCTGAGCTGCGATCCCGAGTGAGAGGAAGACGCTGGGGTCTCCTGGTATGAGGAGTGTGAGCTGCTGATAGACCTTTTCCTGGCGGCTCGATGCCTCCTGTGCCTTCGTCTGGGCGGCCGCCTGGCGTGCATTCGCCTGGTCGACCAGGGCTTGGGCGATGTCGTTCTTTTCGATCTCCTTGAGAAACGGGCTGCTCGGCTGGGCGAAGCTCAGCGCTGCCGAGGCCTGGGTCGCGTCGGATTGCGCGATCTGCTGTTCCTGCCGGGCCTGGCTCGCGACGGAGCCCCACAGGTTCGCAAGCTGGCGCAGAGCATCCGTGTCCTTTGGCTTGAGCGCGGTGTAGCGCTCGAGGGCCGTGATCGCCTCGCGCGAGCGGCCGCGGGCTTGGAGCGCGTTGGCGTAGGCGAGCTGCGCGTCGGCGTCCTTCGGATGGCTGAGCGCCTTCGTTCGCGCATCGCCGAGTGAGCCGCCGGCGCTCGACTTCTGGCCGATGATCTGCTGAAGGATGTCGCCGATGCTCGTCCCGCCGACGCCGGTGCCGACGCCGAAGACGACGAAGCCGAGGGCGAAGGCGATCGCCAGCAGGAGGAAGACCCATTTCGCCCGGCGGCGAAGCTTGGGAAAGAACATCAGGTCTTCGGCGCTGCGGGCACTCTTCTGAGCGTGCGAGCGAGCGCGTCGGCGGCGCTGCGCCTGAGCTCGGGCCATTCGGGAAATCCTCCTTGAGATCCTCGCGGGCGGGGCGACTCGGTACGCTCCGCGGCTGTGCAGGATACCGAGAACGCATCGACCTCCTCCTATCCCAAGGTCGAACTGCATGTCCATCTCGAAGCCACGGTGCGGCCCGAGACGCTGCTCGAGATCGCGAAGAAGAACGACTTTTCGCTTCCTGCGAGCACGGCCGAAGGGATCCGCGATCTCTACCGCTACCGAGACTTCGACCATTTCATCGAGGTCTGGATCCTGACCACGAACGCCTTGCAGAAGGAGGACGACTTCCGCCGCGTCGTGGTCGACTACGCAGAGGAGGCGGCGCGCCACGGAGCGGTCTACGTGGAAGGGATCTTCTCGCCGGTCGAGCGCACCTGGCGCGGGGTCGGCTGGGACGAGATCTTCAGCGGCTACTGCGACGGGATCGAGGACGCCCGCGCGCAGCACGGCGTCGAGGTCCGCCTGACGCCCGACATCACGCGCGCGGCCGCTCCTGAAGACGGCGTCGAGGTCGTCCGCTACGCGGCCAAGTACCGCGAGCGCGGCGTCGTCGGAGTCGGGCTCGGCGGCGAGGAGGTGCTGCATCCGCCGGAGAAGTTCGTGGAGGCGTTTGGCCTCGCGCGCGAGGAGGGGTTGGGCTCTGTGCCCCATGCCGGCGAGGTCGCCGGTCCCGCGTCCGTCTGGGGAGCCATCGACGCGCTGCATGCTGACCGGGTGCGCCACGGGATTCGCTCAGTCGAGGATCCCGCGCTCCTGCGGGAGCTCGCCGCGCGCGAGATCGTCCTCGACGTGACTCCGATCTCCAACCTGCGCACCGGCACTGTCAGATCGCTGGACGAGCATCCTCGACCCGAGCTCGTCGCTGCCGGCATCGTCTGCTCGATCTCGACAGACGACCCTGAGATGTTCGACACCGACCTGACGCGCGAGTACGAGGCTGCCCTCTCCTTTGGACTCTCTGCAGGTTCGTTCTTCGACGCCGGTGTGCGGGGCGCGCTTTGCGACGAGCAGACACGCGCGCGGCTACGCGGAATCGGCGAGTCC
>WNGI01007284.1_pt1 | contig 10124 bp, 13 predicted proteins | sample 5400621 | NCBI WGS metagenome assembly WNGI01 (sample SAMN13153374, study PRJNA577476) | soil metagenome | isolation source: 20 cm soil or saprolite under Garry oak tree replicate 1 | place: USA:California | collected 2016-06-15 | reverse complement strand
TTGGTGCACCAGACGCCAGCGCGGCACCATCCGGACAATGAGGCGGTCCCATTCCGGGAGGCCGACAGTCAACTCGCCCCGGCCTGCAGCTTCGCGCATCAGCTCGACTGGGGCGCGGAGGAAGTAGACAGCGGCGATCCAGTGCCGAAACGCAGCTGTGGGGTTGGTGGCCGATCTCGCTTCGGTGTCGAAGAACGAGGCCCGTTCTAGATGTTCAACGATGCCGCGGACTGCGGGGTGCTGTGCCATACGACCCTCTGATTAGACGCCCTCCATCAGTTTCCTCTCGGCGTACTCCACTCCGGCCTTCTCCTGCATCTGACGCCATGACGAGAAGGAGGTGTGCGCCTGAATCGCCTTCTCCCACTCGGCGTCGGGAATCGCCTCGAAGTCGGCCTGCGATTCGACCTTGAATCCGCTCGCTTCGAGAAGAGCATCGAATGACGCGACCTTTGTGTACTGTGTCATGAAGGCCGGTGGGAAGAATTCCGAGCTGCGAATGTCGTGGCGCCCGGACAGCACCCGTGTGTTGTCCTCGAGGCGTCTCAGTTGACGCATCGCCTCGTCCAGTCCACGGATCTCGAACATTGGAGCACCCTCTTGCAGGTTGTCTGAGATCAATTGACGGGATTTGTTCGGTACCCCACAAGGGCACAACAGGTACAGTGTGTCCTCCCGCCGGCGCGGTGTGCCATCGGGGTCTTTCCAACTCAACGCGATCCTCAACGGAGGCCATTGCCCCGCCAAGGCACCGGAGACCTACTCCTCCACCATGAACCGACTCAATTCCTTGGCCAGCGAATCTGCATCGGGCATGATCGTGGAGTCTGCAATCCCCAAGGTCCGAAGTTCCTTGATCCCCCGCTCCGGTGGGATGTGAATGTCGAACCTTCGAAGAGACTCCTCGCCCACGATCTTGTTCAACGACTCATGCCGCTTGCCGTGCACAGTGAAGTAACTGTGCTGGGCGTTCATTCGTGGGTGGATTGTCGTCGGCTCGATCGCCACCGGATACTCCAAACCGCGTTCTTCCATCGTCCACGCCGCCTGGACGTTCTCGTACCCGATGTTGACCCGGATGACCGCCTTCCCGGCCTTGTCGATCACGGGCCGCCCCTGTCTGTCCAACACGGGGCGTCGACCATCCCACCACGTCAACGAAAAGACATTCGGCGGTGAGTCCTCAGCGGACTTGAGGTTCAGAGCGTGTGGGTTCAGCATCCAAACCACGGAACGTCCGTCGGACTGCTCATCGCGTTCCGTTGCTTCGAGTGCGAAGTAGAGACCGATCAGGGCACCCTCTGACCAATCGAGGAGGCGCGTCGGGAGCCCAACGTGACGAGCGAGAAAGAGCCACTGATCAGTGGACTCAAGAGGTGGGATCACTGGCAGATTCAACAGGTGTGCCCGCCGCCGAAACGTCTGGAGCAGGTTGTTCTCGTCGTACTTCTTCCGAAAGACTCTCGGCAACAGCGGCGTGGGAGCGTTGGCTGGCTCGCCACGGAACCAGGGAAACACGGGCTTCCAAGCCAGCGTAGCTTCAAAGACCGTCTGTATGTACTGCGGAATGGCCATGATCGGATTCATAGGCACGACGGCTCTGGATTCGTTTGGATGGTACGATAGCGATTGCCCGGAGCCGATACCACCCACGAAGCTGAACAGCTAGTCGAAATCTGGACGTATTGATGCCCACCTAATCAACTCCCCAGTACGAAACCGCAGAGCGTCTAGGGGCCTCCTCTCAACGGGAGGTCGAAGTTTGCCGCATAATCACCCCTTCGTGCCGCAAAAACGCCCTATCGTTGCAACGTCAGGGTGGCCATTCTTGACGTCCTCAGGAGTTCATCCAAGATCTCCAACGAAAACGGTACGGGACCTCAAGCTGATGCGAATCCTTAGCGTAGACGGTGGAGGCTACCTTGGACTAGCAACAACATCCTTCTTGCATGCCATCGAGCAGCGGTTCGGGGTTGCGATCCATGAGCGTTTTGATCTTTTCTGCGGCACCAGCACGGGGGCGATCATTGCTCTTGCGCTAGCAAGTGGGAAAACCGCGGAAGAGGTGCGCGACTTATATCGCCGGCTAGGGCCGTTGGTGTTCAGAACACTCCCGTTGCACGAGCGAGTAATACCAGGCGTTCGCATCGTGAAGGCTTTCTTTAGCTCGATTCACGATAATGCCGAGTTGGGAGCTGCACTAACGGCGACCTTTGGTGACTTGAAGCTGGGCGACCTGCGTGGTCAAGAGAAGCACGTTCTCATCACCGCCTTTTGCTTGACCTCAGGCCGTCCCGTGATCTTCAAAACGGATCATGGGCCGGAACTTAAAGCTCATGATCAGTACCTGGTCCGTGATATCGCACTTGCTAGCAGCGCCGCACCCTCCTTCCTCCCGATCGTAGAGCTGGTCGACCCCGTCACGGGGGCGAAGGAGCGTTACTGCGACGGCGGACTTGTGTCGAATTCACCAGCCCTTTTGGGGTTTGCCGAAGCGGTGTCGCATCTTCGAGCAAAGCCTGATGAAGTAAGCATTCTTTCCCTGGGAACACCTCGGACTGATCTAGCGGAACGATCCTCCGCGTTGCCGCGCAACAAACGCAAACTGAACCGTGGTCTATGGGGGTGGGACTTAGGTCTCCGCATTATCACAATTGCGCTAGACAGCGGCGCGATGATCAGTGACACGGCTCTAGAGCGGATCACCAAGGCTTCCGGAGCACGCTATGTACGAGTGCGACTGTCGCAACCGGAGGGCCTTGGACTCGATGTGGTAACTGAAAGAGCGACCGAGACGCTGGAGCAGATTGGCGCTGATCGGGCCCGAGAAGCCGCTGTTGTTCAGAACCTCGCGGCCTTCCTTGAATAGGGGGGAACATGGCGGACGTCCAGGCATTGTTTGAAGCGTTTCACAAGAAGATCAGAACGTATTACGAGATCAACGATGAGCTGCGAGAGAAGAAGGACATCATCGTCAAACGGATCAACAACCACCTTGCTCAAAAGAAGCGTCCCTCTTGTGTTGAGTTCATCCAAGGCAGTTACAAAATGAAGGTGGGAATTCTTGCCATTAAAGGTGCGGAGTATGACATCGATGTTGGTCTGCGGTTCTCTTTCAGGGAATCGGACCATTCTGCCGAAGAAGTAAGGGGTTGGGTATTTGAGGCGGTGGATGGCCACACGGAGAAAGTTGAGAAGAAATCAGCTTGCATCCGAGTGATTTATGCCGATGCGGATGGTTATCACGTCGATCTGGTGCCTTACGCGTGGTGGGATGACGCCGCTGGAGTGGAACAGTACCGACTTGCACACAAGGCGAAAGGCTGGCGTCCTGCCGATCCGCCCGGACTTGTTGAGTTCGTCAAGAAGGCTCGTAAGCCTTTTGAAGGAGCGAAAGACAAAGCCACAGACACCGATCAGTTTCGACGGGTCGTCCGCTACGTTAAGCGCTGGAACGACGTGGCATTGCCAAGGGAATCTGACGACAAACCTTCAGGCCTTGCATTACTTCTGCTAACCAAGCACCACCTTCCTGGTCCCATGGGCCTCGGATCGGGTGACGACCGAAGTGCCGTTGAACAGGTGGCGAGGGCAGCTGCTGCAATAGTCGGCAGGATCGTTGAACAGAAGCCGACACCTGAAAGGGAAGACGTGTTCGCAAGAATCTCGGAGGCAGGCATGAAGTCTTTGAAGGAACGTTTCGGTGTGCTCCGCGATGCCCTGAAGTTTGCAGGCGATACGTCGGACATCAACAAAGCCTGCAAGGAATTGAAGAAAGTTTTTGGTGATGACTTTCCCTGTCCTGATGCCGAGGAACAAAGGACGGAGACTGCGCGTCGAACGGCCGCGCCGGCCATAGTGCCGTCCAGTAGGTCCGCTTAGAGTGCATAGCGGTGCCGAAGGCTAGCACTCCGGATAAGGCGCCTACCGAGGAGCAGAACAGCGAAGCCAGTAAAACCTCGGAAGCCCGAGGGGAGGCGGAGCGCGCTCTCCAAGGGCTGGGCTTCGTTCGCTCCGGGGTAGAGTGGACAGGTGCTTTGCGAATCGATCAAGGCACGTCCGTGGACGTTCGGGTATCTCTGCCCGAAAGATTCCCTGACGTTCTCCCCGAAATAAAGGTAGATCGTAAGGCGCTGCCGAAACGCATCGCGCACGTCGAGAAGAGCGGGAAGATCTGCATAGCGCCTTCGAGCGGCCTGCTAATAGACGCGGACCGCCCTGCGGATCTAGTTGTCGAATCTCTCCAACTTGCTGAAGGCGTTCTTAAGCGGGGATTGAGTGGTGAGTCAGATGAAGATTTGCAGAGGGAGTTCCTTGCCTATTGGGAATCCACAGACCAGGTAACAACCTACAGTCTCTGTAAGGCGGACGGCGGCTTCCGAGAGCTGACTGTCTCTAGAGTTACCGGTGGTGGTTTTCTGAAGTCGGGTCCGTTGGTATTAGCAGACAAGAAAGGAGACGTTGAGCATTGGGCTCAGAACCTCGGCGCTAAGCATGTCCTAGTCGGTAAGGCAGCCTTTCTTCCATTCCAGACGTCATTTGATCCCCCAGAGTTCGGTGTTCAAACTACCGTCGGTGAGCTTCGCGAACTCTTCAGGAAGCACGCGTCCTCGAAGGACTTCGGTTTGTTCGAAAGATGGTTGGAATCCACGCGATTGCCGACGACGGTACTACTGTCGCTGCCAGAACCTTCGAGGGATACAGGGCGTGTTTTAGTCGGCATTCGGATTGAGAAGCCCGCAAAAGACATCGAAAAAGAATTACTGAAAGGCTTCAGGCCAGGCCACGTTCCCGCATCACGGATTCTTGGATTCGTGAGGAATGCGTCGGCAGCTCGCCTCGACCTTACGAGGTTAGATAGGGGCTATCTCGGTGTGCGTGGAGGAGTCGCTCACGGACTGGCTGAGAAACGAGTTGTCCTGGTCGGGGCAGGAGCTGTCGGATCGGAGATTGCGGGGATGTTGGGTGCAGCGGGTGTCGGTGAACTCCGGATCATCGACCCTGACACTCTGACCCAAGATAATGTTCATCGCCACGCTTTGGGCGTGCGGAATCTCCATAGTGACAAGGCTCTAGCTCTTGCTGCTCGGCTGCGGGGCCGATTCCCGCATCTGACCTTTGAAGGTAGAAAGGGCCGCATCGAGGAGATACTTGTTAAAGATCCGCGATTCATAAGGGAGACCGAGCTAATCATTCTGGCGATCGCAGACGATACGTTAGAGAGGCGTCTGAATCGGTCGCTCGTCGGACCACCACCACGGATTCATTCCTGGGTTGAGCCGCTTGGAGTTGGCGGCCATGCCCTCGCTACGGGAACCGCCGGGCCAGGATGCTTTGAATGCCTTTTCCAATACGATGACAGGCTGGGTCTCGTCAACAAAGCTTGTTTTGTTGCACCAGGGCAGATCATCGAAAGAAGCTTGGCGGGGTGCGCGGGAACGTTCTCGCCGTTCTCAGCCTTCGACGCCCATCGAACAGCTCTCGAAACGGCCGCCTTGGCAGTCGCGATTCTCACCGGTGAGCAGAAGGAAAACGCCCTGGTCTCTTGGCGAGGCGACAGGACTGAATTTGAGAGCGCGGGCTATCGGCTTTCGGAGCGAGGATCGAAGATCAAACATGGTGAACGGGATTTCTTGACCGGTCGCACATTTTCAAGTCAGGAGTGCAACGTTTGTGGTCATCGTCAACCATGATCAACGCGAGGACCGCACCATCACCAACGTATTTGAGTGGGTATGGAGGGCGTTCCTGAGGACTCGGCCCCGTAAACAGCTTCAATTCCTTCGACCAAACGGCGGGACACTCAGGATTGGAACGAAGGCTTTAACCAGGATTGACAAACAACTTCAGATCAGGCAGCGGGACTGCGAAGCTGGAGGGGTGCTTCTCGGTCGAATCATTGTTGAGAGACCCGATTTCGTCATCGACGTAGTAACGGAGCCGACAAAGCGCGACAAGCGTACGCGTACTAACTTCGATCGAGCTGAGCAACCCACGCAATCAAGGATCTTCAGAGCCTGGAAGGCTTCGAGCGGCGAACGCAACTACCTCGGCGAGTGGCACACACATCCGGAGAACGATCCAACTCCGTCCCAAATCGACAAGAACAACTGGCGTCGGTTGGCACGAACTGCCCGATTCGAGCAAGATGTGCTGTTCTTTGTTATCGCTGGTCTCAAAAGGAAGCGCGCTTGGGAGGTAGGTCGTGGCGGGAAGGTGATCACGGAGCTGAGGCAACTCACTTCAGAGCCGTAGGCTAGTTCATGGGCGCCATTCACCTTCTCTTGACCATCTCAGGGCAAGGAGACTTTCATGACCGGCCTTGGTTACTCGACGATCAACGCGCTATACCACGGGAAGACCGAACGGGTGGAGTTTGCGACGCTCGACGTACTGTGCGACGTGCTCGGCTGCGAGATCGGCGACCTCCTGGAGCGTGAGTCAAAACCGAAGCGCGCCCGCTGAGACCGCGGCTCGCCCATTGACGTACGCAACGCGGAAAGCCTGCCTTTAGTACCTCTACCTGCTACCTGCTGAGACGCAACTCCCCGCGAGAGGCGCCACTTGACAGCTACACTACAATGTAGTACGGTACATCGTAGGGTGGGGTACGGGAGGGTGGGTGCAGCTCGCGTTCGTTGAAACGACTGCGTTCACCCGACGGGTTGGTGAACAAGGGTTGGAAGAGGACCTGCGCGAGCTGCAACAGGAACTCCTTCGCAATCCCGAGAAGGGCGCGCTCGATCCAGGTACTGGGGGCCTTCGCAAGGTACGGATGCGTATCCGTGCCACCGGCAAGGGGAAGAGTTCCGGCGCGCGTGTTCACTACCTGTATCTGCCGAGCGACCAGATCATTTACCTGATCTTCTTGTACTCGAAGGGCGACCAAGCAACGCTGACCCCGGAGCAGAAGAAGCAACTCCGATCGGTCGCCGAAGAGTTCAAGAGGGAGCGTTGACTGGAGGGTAGGAATGGAAAACCGTCTGTTTAAGGACTTGCTCGACGCAACGCGTGAGGCCCTGGCTCACTACAAGGGGGAGAAGCGCGACCTTCGAACTACGGTTCTCCCTGAGCCCCCGCGCCCGATGTCGCGTATCGAAATTCACAACCTGCGGGAAGGGCTCAAGGTGTCTCAGGCGGTGTTTGCGAAGTGTCTGAACGTCAGTACGAAGCTGGTTCAGGCTTGGGAGGGTGGCGTGCGGCGTCCTGATGGAGCGGCGCTTCGGTTGCTCCGACTAGCAGAGCGAGCGCCGGCACTGGTCTTCACGGTGGGGACGAGGGCAGGTGAGCCGCGCGCCGGAACGACTCGATCACACGAGCGTCCCAAGCCAGTCCGGCGCAAGCTCGTGAAGGCCTGACCTACCCGCTAACGATCGAGCCCCACCACAAACGGCGGGGACTCCGTTTTCTATCCAAACCACGCATTACGTCACCGGGGTCTGCGCCGGCACGCAAGGCGTCCCGCCGAGGGGAGGAGGGAGGGGGGGCAGGGAGTCTTGAACGCCCCGATCGTGCCGTTAGTTGGCGCCCGTTTCGATTCGGGAACGCAGTTTCTCGATGGACTCTTTGACGGCGCTAAGGAACTGCGCGTCTGCGCGGTGTTCGAATTCCTCCACCAGATCATGTTTCTCCCGCGTCAGCCGCACGCCCTCGGTCCGAACGCGCTCTGCAAGCCGGAACTCAATGACGCGCAGGTACTCAAAGGCTTCGGCCAAGCCAGCTCGCCCGAGAGCCCCTACAATCCGTACGCGCTCCGGATGACCGGGGCGCTCCCAGGCAGCGACGGGCTCACCCCCGCTCGGGTGGGGCGTCGGATCCAACGGCGTCGTAGCGATGCTACTCGCACCCTTCTGGACCTGAAGTGTCTCCGTGCGTCTGGCCCCCGCTCACCTTCGTCTAAGTCCTTCGCGTTTCTGATGCCCGATGTGTGGCAGGCATGCCCCTTGTAACGGGCGGGGGACGCGGCCGTTCCCGGTACGGTAGGGCGTCAAGCATCGCCTCGAAGAGCATCCCGGCTACTTCCAGCCGAAGTGCCTGCGAGCTGCGTAAAACATGGCCGCGGGCGTATTCTGCGGAACCTGAGGCTCCGGTTGGCGGTCCAGCACGCCGTACTCAGCAAGAAGGATCGCGGCGTCGCCGAGAACGGGGGCGACGGCGGGCACTGCGAGGGCCCCCGCTGTCCCGAGCCCGGCAATTGTCAATAGGCCGACCTTGGTGACGAGAAAGGCGAATTTCGCCCGCTTCCGAATGCGAAAGCGCCTGAGGACGCCGTTATACTCGGCAACTCGACTGCGCAGCTCTGCGACCGCATCGTGCTCGCCGAGGCCGCGTTCGATTACATCCTCAAGCCACTGATGGAAGGCGGATCGCTTCTCCCTGAATTCTGGGTCGCTCGCGAGCTTCACGGCCTGCGCAAGCAGCTTCAAATCGGAGACGCTTGGATCATCTGGCACAAGAAATTCGCGAGCGAGGACCGCGGCAAGGCTCCCCACATCGCCGGTGTGGGCGCGCGACTTCACCCGCAAAGCGACCTGTTTGTCGAAAGCGCTACGGGACGGGTAGGCGGCTATTGGGCGTACCTTCTCCACGCCTCGCGGGATACGCTCAGGCTGAATCCCCTTGAGTTCGAGCTGGAGCTGAAGTGAGGAGACATAAAAGGGGTCCAGTTCCTTAGCCGCTGCCCAGCGGCTGCGGAATGCCTCGCGCCGCTCTGCATCCCACTTTACGGGCACAGCGAGATCGCCCAGGATGTCCAAGCAGTAGTGGAGGCGGCTCGGCTGCCAGCCCTCCGCGCGCCAACGCAGGGTTTCCGCTTCATCCGGGGGATAAGGAATGACGAGCCGGTCGTACAACATGACGTCTGCAACGAAGGGCCGCGGACGCGCATGGTCCTTCACCGAGAAGGTGCCCCAGACCTCTACGGGGGCGGTCAGCGTCACGATTGCGACTCCTCTGCGATACACATTCCCAGTACGAAAAACGCGCGTGTGCTCATCGTCCTCTCGTCTGGCAATTGGTTGATCGCGAATCACCACCTTACCACCGGACAGGATGCTGAGCACCCTCAGGTTCTTAGGCTGACTGTCCGCTCATCTTCCACAATGGCCAAGGTCCCCTGACAGCGCCCGCCGATCTGCTCTGGATCGCCGATGGGAGTGTGCTGCTGGCCTCACTTCGACCGCGCAAGAAGACGTCGGCCGCCCGAAAGACCTTGGGATCAACGTCCAGGTTGTTCTTCCCGAACTCCTGCCAGTCTTAAGCCTCCTCGACAGTTAGATCCGGGCGTAGCGCCCACCGGTGAATGCCCCATCGGCTGCTTCGGCGTGAGACCAACTGTGGCGTGCTTGATCGGTTCGCTTTTCGACGACCATAGGCCCGGCGACGCTCATTCTCCCATCCAGGTCTTGGCGCTCGCCTTGCCGCCGAACCACGCGGCAATTATTAGGTAGAGGAAGAAGCCGACCGCGAGGCCGATCGCGTACCAGGCGAACGTATCGGCTTCCTTGAATAGAGCCGTCACGGTACCGCCACCGACCACCCCGAGGACGGTAGCAAGATCGGAAAGCGCCGCGCTCCCCTCCTTCCGCCTCAGTGTTCGATAGGTGATCCAGCCGAGGACCAGACCAAAGCATGCCGCGCCACCGTCATGGATTGACATTGCGCCCCCAGTTCCGCTGAAGTCGAAACGTCGCCTCTCCTGAAGAAAACAAGCTCCGCCACTCCTATTCACGCGATGGTCAGCTTGGCCGAGACATGTGCAATCCGCCGTAGCAGTACGGAGTGTACACGAGGCCCAGTGGGTTATAGCGCTCAAGCAACACGAGGCGCTGGCGTCGGATCGACGCACCCACCTCCATTTCGCTGATGAAATCTTCGAAGAACCCCTTGGCAAAGTGTCTGGCCAGTTCTTCTGGAATTGTGATCTCGGTCCCGATGACTCCGGATGCGCGACTGTACGCGAATTGTCTGTTGAACTGCAGCAGATCGTCTGGTGTCAAGTCCACAGTGTTACAACCGTTTATGAACACGAGCGGATGGACGAAGGGCCATCGCACTCCCCAAGCATAGAGATCCTTGGGTGAGAGGGACTCCCCATCGCCGACGCCGAGCCACACTTTTCGCCC
>WNGI01007283.1_pt1 | contig 10124 bp, 14 predicted proteins | sample 5400621 | NCBI WGS metagenome assembly WNGI01 (sample SAMN13153374, study PRJNA577476) | soil metagenome | isolation source: 20 cm soil or saprolite under Garry oak tree replicate 1 | place: USA:California | collected 2016-06-15 | reverse complement strand
TCGCCGCAGCGCCCCCAACGCCTCGTCATTTAGCGGAACGTAGCGAACCCGCCCGCTCTTAGCGCTCCGGGCGCGCACGGCAAGCATCGCCCGATCAAAGTCAACATCGGCCCACTCTAGAGCAAACAGCTCGCCCTGGCGGACGCCCGTGTTCATTGCCAAAAGCACCATAGGCCTCAAATGATCACCGGACGGGACCTGCCGAAGATTGGACGTCGGCAGGTCACCGGATTCTTTGCGCCAGGACTTCGCGCGGACGCGCGCGGACCGGAGTCGCTCCTCTCGCAACTCGATGGCCGTGCGTAGCCGCACCTCTTCCTCGTCGCTAAGCCAACGCACAATCGGCTCCGCATGTGTCTTGACCGGTTTCATCCTCGTCAGAGGGTGCTCATTCAAGAAGCCCCATTGCACGGCCTTGCCGAGCGCCGCGCGCAGCTCAGCCACGTCGCGGTTAACGGTGACGGGGGAGATCCCTCGGCGTAGGCGCTCTGAGCGCCACTTTTCAACCAACCACTGCGTAATCTGATCAAGTTTTTTCGGAAAGAGATCGCCAAAGCAACTCTTGAGGCGACCTTCCGCCAACACATAGTCTCTGAGATGCGCCTTCCCCCAGGGCCGGTACTCAGTACAGATGAAGCTCTCAAACGTGTGCTCGGCGCGTTCTTTCAAATACTGTTGGCGTTCGGCCGCGCGTTGGGCTGCTGGATCGATCCCCCGTGCCACATCGCCGAGTACCTTGCGCGCCTCGTCGCGGGCTTGGGCAGGAGACATCGCAGGGGGGCGACCCAAGACCACGCGGTGCCGCTGTCCCCCACGGGTTCGATAGGTACATATGAAGGAAATGACACCGGAGGGTTGGACCCGAACTCGAAAGCCCCGCAGCTCTGTATCGCAGATCTCGTAGGGACTTAGTCGCGGCTCGATGCTTGAGACGAGATTTTGGCCAATTTTCGTTTTCATCTTTGCTTGCTCGCTTCTCTTGATGGGAGTTCGTCTGGCGTAAGTCCACTATAAGTCCGAATATGGAATACCGCCTACAGTCCCCAAGCATAATGGCGAACAAGCCTTTACGGTAACCACGTTTTATATCATAGGCTTACGTGCGCACCCGGGGCAAAATCGACGGTGCTAAGGACGAGACCATTGCATTCGCAATGCGAAGGTCGAGGGTTCGATCCCCTTCGTCTCCACCAATCTTTCCTGATTCATATTCCCCAAGCAAACACGCGGCTCCAGGGCGGAGCGTGTCGGGATATGGCGTGGTGTGGCGCGACGTGGCGGGATGTGGTGGATCGTGGTTAATAGTGACGCTATTGAAGACAGCAAATAAACACAGTTACGCGCGTGATATTCCTGGAAAATGTCCGATGAACGCTGTTAGTATTGTTGCAACCCGAGACGCCTCCTCGATACAGCCGCAAGGCTAATCCCGAGGTATCGCCGTAAAACGCGGGGCGATCAGCGCAATGCTGACGTGGCGCGATGCGGAGCAGTACGGAGTCAGTGATCATCGTAGTGGTCACTGGCCCCGTCCGCTGAGTGCTATGGCTGTGGCTTTGCTGCCCCGGCCCGCCGGTTAGTGTTCACCGGAGAAATGGGCGACTCGGGTCCTTCCTTTCCTATTAGGCTTACCTAACAGGTGACAGCATTTTGCTGGCAGCTACCTTTGGTAGTCAACCTTTCATTTGCACTTGAGTAGGTTAAGCGACCACTAGTGCGCGAAAGTGCCCGCAAGTGGTCCTTTACCAAGGCTGTGTGGTTTTTAATTGACCTCAATGCCTCGTCACCCCCGCCGGCTCCACCTGTCGCCGGATCACGCCGATGAGATAGTCGTAAAGCAGGACGTCCAGCCCCGCCTTTGCTCTGTGCGTTGGCTGCGATAGGAATGCTTCAAGCTGCGCCATGGTGTGGTGGACGAGTATCGCTGCGTCTTGCGTTGCGGTATGCACATAATGGCGCGGGTCGTGTGGCTCCTCCGCGTCCTCGGTGTCTTATTGTGGTGGTGCATCGGGTATCCGTAGTCGATTGGTCATGGTTGTCGGTTGATGGGGTTTAGGTCCTGATCTTCATGCAGACATAGGCGATTGACAGTTATGACGATTCGGTACGACCCCACTACGACGATGCATCAGACGCCTTCGGGCCGCTACATCACGTTCGCAGAACACGAAGCAGTGATTCAGGAGTTATTGGAGTCTATCGGGGACTACTTTAAGCAAGTCGAAGCCGGCGAGGTGACAGCAGCCGATGCGGAAAACTGTGTAAAGGTTTGAAAACGTAGGTCCTGATTTTTGAGTTGGCCCGCACGGTCCCATGAGGTTCCCCAGCGAGGTCTCGCCAAGGTCCCGCCGCAGCGGAGTCCGAGGTTCAACACAAGGCGGGCCCCATGGGACCGCGAGGTTGCTACTAACCGAGCTTCGCTTTACTTCAGCGCGGCTCGTACCTGATCGACGTACTGCCTGTCGTGATTGGCGAGCGCCGATAGCGGGACGTAGGTGATCTGCACCCGTTGCTTTGCGCTGCGAGTTCTCGCAAAAGCTGTCGTAAGCACATCGCGCATCTATCCAACACCGTGCTGGGCGTCACGCAATCTGTGAGAACGAGCTGCATTCCCAAACGCACTGTTTTCGGAATGGACTGATAAGCGGTCTTCTACGGGGCTAACGAGGTGCGGAATCGCGCGGGGTTTTCGGAATGACCGATGTCCACCTACCGCAACCGTAAGCGTCCAAATGTCCCCGGCTCGCTTTGTGCTTGTGGACGCAGTTCCGTGGAATAGGTAGGACTGATGAACAACTTTCGCTTCGCCGTCGCGATGAAGGACGGTAGCGCATACGTCATTTCCGAGTGTCCGTGCTGCGACGTGCTCAGTGCGTACGAGGTAGTAGCGATCGGGATTGCAGAGTCACTGCCTTGCCCGTGCGGGCATAGCGTCGAGGTTACGTCATCACTCTACGAACGGATGCTTGAGAAGGTGCGTGAGGCACTGCGCACAGAACCGGCGACGCAGACGAGCCATTGACGCGCTTGCGCGGTTCACCCGCATGCCGCGCGAGGGGTGGCACGGGGGACATCTAGCCGGGACCGCATGTCCGATACGAGCACGAAAGTCTGCGCCCGAACATCCGGGGAAGCAGGTCCCTTCGCGTTCAAAAAATCGTCTGCGTGAAACCCTTGGGGACACCTGATGCTCCCCTTCAAGCCTGCGAAGCGTCAAGCTGCGATTGTGCTCTGGCGATCGCCGTTCAGAGACTCCAAGACCGTGAGGACTTCTGGCATTTGCTTGGCCTTGTCAAAGAAGTAGTCCGCACCGAGTTCCTGTGCGGCTTGCCGATAAACGTCCATCACGTAGTTGCTGAGCACGATGCGCACCGGCGGGTGGCCATCGTCGTTTATCGCCATCGCCTCCAACACATCCAAGCCAGTGCCCTTCTTCAATAAGATGTCGATCGTTACTGCGTCTGGATGCAGCGCGGCAATGTCAGCGATGGCGGCTGAGGCTGTGTCCGCATGTCCCACGATTGTTGCTGCGCCTGCGTCCTCTATAAGCTCGGTTAGACGGTCGAGAATAATCGGCGAGTCCTCGACCAGATAAACACTGATGTGGTTTTGAGGCTTCATTGTGTTGACCCTTCCGCGCGATGGCTAAGTGCCATTAGGGGCGCGTGAGGCATGGCGTTATGTAGGAAAAACCCTACGGTTCATGTAGGCGGAAACCCGATACGCTGGATTACGGGGTCCCGAACCTCGGACGCCACTTCAAGTTAAACCAAGCGCAACTACTTCATCGAAGCGACGCAGTCGCGTCTTGACTCTCCCCGGCTCACTTTGTGCTTTGGTAACGGTTCCGTTGGGCGAGAGGCTGACGATGCTACCTGCACACGAGACCCTAGCAGTGGACGAAGTCTCGCGGTGCGCTGAGATCGTCACGAAGCTGCACGCCATTGCTCCCCTCGTGGTCGTCCGTTGGGACCTTCGAGGGACGGTGGCGGCGGGACGGTGTCGCCATGACCGCGACGGACGCTCCCTGCTTCGCTTGAACTCGTGGATAGCGGCGGACTTGGGGAAAGCCTACTACGCGACCGTGGCGCACTACTACGCGCACGCTGTCGTGCATTCGCTCAGAGCAGCGCAACAGACACCGACGCATCCGCGTGGACCACGCTGGATCGCTCACGGGGGAGCGTGGAAGTTATTGATGCGCGAGTTCGGGTATCCGTATGCGCAACGGTGCCTCAACTATCGTCCAGCCTGCGGGGGCCACTAGGCCGCGATTCCGCTCTGACGATCGCCGTTGAGAGACTCCAAGACCGTGAGCACTTGTGGGATTTGCTTGGCCTTGTCAAAGAAGTGGTCCGCACCGAGTCGCTGTGCGGCATCTCGGTAAGAGCTGAACGGGAAGTTGGTGAGCACGATGCGCAGCGGCGGGTGGTCTTCGCTGTTGATAGCGATTGCCTTCAACACATCGAAGCCATTTCCCTGTTTCAATGTAATGTCAACGGTTACTGCGTCGGGATGCAGCGCGGCAATGTCAGCGATGGCGGCTGAAGCTGTGTCCGCATGTCCGACTATGGTTGCTGCGCCTGCGGCCTCGATAAGCTCCATCAGAAGCCGGAGAATAATCGGCGAGTCCTCCACCAGATAGACACTGGGCTTCATTGTTCTTGCCTCCTCCGCGCCGATCCTCTCCGAGAAGCATTTGAAGGCGCGTGGGTCGGGCGTTCTGTAGGAGAAGACGCAACGGCCATGTAGGTGGAAATCCGAAACGCAGGACTACACCGGCACGCGTTTGCGTAAGGAAGCTACTATTGCCGCGGTCCCTCACGGGCAGAGGCGTGGTTGTAATTCCCACTAGTCTCCCTACTAGTCGTACCGCGCTGCTGCCCTTTGAGGGGCCTTCTCGTTTTGCTTCCGGGGGCCAGATGGCAACCACAAGCATTTAGCGAAAGGTCGGCCCAAGCCAGTCCAACGCGTAGCTAGTGGCGATCCATACAACACCTGTGATCAGAGCGGCGAGCGCAATAGCTCTAATTATTTGCACAGGTAAACCGTAGCGCGGCTTACCGTCGGCGTCGGCGCTTCTGTGATTGTCCATCGCATCTTCTGTTGGTAGGTGCGGTGCTACAGACCTAATGCTACCTTGAACGCCTTCTCGATCTTCTTCGGATAGGCCACCTTCCGGGCCACCTCACGCAAACTCTCTGCGGTCACTTGCGAGTACAACCCGAACGTGATGTCGCGCGGCTTGTGTCCGACGTAGCGCATCGCCGCCAGCGGGAACACCTTCAACGCTTTCATGCGCTGCGCGAAGTTCCGTCGCGTGGAATGAAAGTCCGTCTCCGTTCCGAGTCCGACCTTGTCGCGGTAGCGCCCGAGCGCCTTCTGCACCTGCCACGATAGGCGCTTGTCAGGTCCGCCGGGAATGAACTGCGCGAACAGTTGTGCGGCGGGGTCCTTTCGCTTCCCGATGCGTTCGCGCAGGATCGCAACGGGAATCTTGTGGTAGATCGGCAGTGACCGAATGCCCGACTTCGTCTTTGCGTTGCGAATGTGAAGGATGTACCCGCCGCGTACCGGCTCCACGTCCGCAAGCTTGCGCTCGCACAGCTCATTGAGCCGCGCTCCGGTGAACAGTCCCAACGCGTAGAGTTCGAGAAACGTGCGCTTCGTGTATCGCAGTCCTTCGCTGTCGCGCGGTTCGGGTCCGTTCAGTAAGCGCAGGAGTTGGTCATCCGTGTAAGGGCGCTTCTCAGCCGATCAACGGCGAAGGTATCAATAGCTCGCGCACCGTGCGACGCATGTCTCGTCACCGCAGATGCGGGATGTTCGCGCCGAAAAGGCCCAGCAGTCCGATGATGATCAGGTAGATGGCAACGATGTAGTTCAACATCCGCGGGACGATCAAGATGAGAATGCCGGCGATCAGTGACACAAGCGGGCCAACACTTAGGGTGATGTTCATTCAGCTCTCCGGATGAAATTCGAACGGCACCGCGATGCTCTCACAAGCAAAAAGGGGCACCGAGTTTGCGATGGCGTCAAAAACCCATCCGGGTGCCTTCTCCGTCGCCTTCGCCGCCGCCCTCAACCAGTTCTCCGGTCTGATCGAACGCAGCGTAGGTGATCGTCGACTTGTACGATTTCCCGTCGTCGGAAAGCGTGATTTTCTCAGTGAAATCTCCATGCCCGGCCGGCGACCAGCCACCACCTTTCGTGATGTCTTCGAAAGTTCCTGGAGCCTTTGTAACGTAAAACATGTACTTGGCCTCGAATTGCCGTGGCCCACTTTTTTTCCACACTCCGTATGCGGGCGGAACCGGCGGCGCACCATCGTAATTGGAAGACTCTGTCATTGTGCCTCCGGCGTTGAACACGTACATGAATTCGAGATCCTTCATCTCCACAAGCGCGCCACTGTTGAAGCGAATCTGCGAACGCCAAGCGCCAACGACGCTGTCACGTTCCGAAGATTCATTCATCGACGGGGAGACAGCGTCCCCACATGCGGCCGCAATTAGCACCATCGAAAGGGTCGTTAACAGCCACGAAATCGAGCTCTTCACTGGCCAGCCCTTCACCAGTCTGAGACAAAGCTTCGAGACGACGTTTCGCACGGCCAAGCGCATGTTCTTCACCGAACGGTTAGGCGTGGGGACGACTCAAGCACAATACCTATTGCCAGAGGCAGAAACATCCCGATGCATACGGCCGCAAGCACATCAGTAGGCCAGTGAACCCCGAGCACCAGACGAGAAATGCAGACAGAAAAAACCCAAACGAACGCAATCAACATAGCGAATTTGCGCGATCCAGGCCAGATTCGGTTCACGCTGATAACCGTCCCGGTAGCAAGTGCTGCAACAACCAGCGTATGCCCGCTGGGAAAACTGGAACCCCAATACCACTCGGTGTCCCAAAGATCCGGACGAGCGCGGCCGACCACCGCTTTTAGCACGTAGACGACGATGGCGCCGCTTAATACCGAAACCGTTAGCAGCAACGCCTCAAAGTGCCGCTTGGCGCAAGAAAGCGCCACTACCATGATTATCACAAGCGGCAACAGAATGCTGGGTGAGCCGCTGATTGTGACCGCCTCGAATATTCCGGTAAGCGAGGGCGGCACGTTTGCGTGGATGAACTGCAACACGGGAACATCAAACGGACCCGATTCTCGGTTGACCGCGTCCTCGCTCACCTTGATCCCGACAACTGCCAGGACAAGCGTCAACAGAATCGTAAAGCGACGTTTCCCGGCGAACGCGGACCACGCCGGTTGCTTCCAACCCAAATAAACGCCGAGTGCAAAATAGAGAAAAGCGACGATAACTGCTAGCTTTACGATGTCTCTGATCAGTTCGAACGTCACCAGCGCGCCTCTAACGTTTCACGCCGGCGAGCCTACATCTGCTTGAACCGATGATTGAAGGTCCGGCTCACTTCGAGTCTTTCGTCGCTTCCCTTCACATGCACGATCTGATTTCCACGGAAGTTGCGGCTGACCTGCTCGACCGCATCGACGCGAACCACGGTGGCGCGATGGATTTGCCAGAATTCGTCTGGGTCCAGCTCATCGATCAGCTCTTTGATCGGCTTGCGGATCAGAGCTTCGAAACCCCGAGTCTGCACTCGAGTGTATTTGTCCTCGGCGCGGAAGAACAGGATGTCGCTCGTCGGGATCATCCGGATATTGGCGCCCACGCTCGCCTGTACCCAACGCAAGTATTCGCGTGGTTTCAGGCCGCCGGCGCCGAGTCGTCGCGATAGTTGCGACAGCAGATCCGTCATGGGATCCGGCGCTTGCTTGAGTCGCGCGCGCAAACGTTCGCAGGTCAGCGCCACCCGGTCCGGTTCCGCTGGCTTCAACAGATAATCGACCGCGCCCTCTTCGAAGGCGCTGATGGCGTATTGGTCGTGGGCGGTGACAAAGACGACGTGGGCCTGGCCCGCAAGCGCTCGGGCCGCCTGGACGCCGTCCATCCCAGGCATGCTGATATCGAGAAAGACGATATCGGGTTCCAGGCTCTGCGCGATTGCTATTGCTTCATGGCCGTTACCGGCCTCACCCACGATCGAGAGTTCGGGCCACGCTTCCTTCAGACGGGCAATAAGCTGCACGCGCATCAGGCGTTCATCGTCGGCAACAACTGCGGTGGGGGCGCGCGCGCGATTCATGCTGCCACTGGTCTTATGAAGTCGAGGCGGCGACGGTTTCGTAGGGCACTTTGATCGTGGCGCACGTGCCACCACCGGCCGGCACGCTGATGATCAGCTCAGCCCGGTCGCGATATAGCGCTTTCAACCGCTCGCGAACATTGGCCAGTCCAACGCCGATTTCGGCTTGCGGTATGAAGCCGATTCCGCTGTCGAGCACATGGACAGCCAAATGGCCATCGGCGATCTCGGCACTGATCTCAAGCCGGCCGCCTTCGGCCTTCGGTTCCAGACCATGTTTGATGGCGTTTTCTACCAGGGTCTGCAACATCATCGATGGGAAGACGGCCGATTTCAATCCTTCTGGAACGCTCACTACCGGCTGCAGCCGTCCTTCCATTCGCACCGCCATGATCTCCAGGAATGCGCTGCAAAGATCGACCTGCTGACCCAGTGTGGGCCGGCGGCCTTCGCGCATCTGCGGCATCGCCGAGCGCAAGTAGCGGATCAGGCTCTGCTGCATCTTGGAGGCACGCGGCGGATCGGTTTGGATAAGTTGGTCGATGCTGGCCAATGTATTGAAAAGGAAGTGCGGCTCGATTTGCGCCTGCAGCGCTTCCATGCGCGCTTCGAGCACGGTGCGCTCGAGCTGTTCAGTCTCGGCCCGCTTGGTGGCTTCGGTAGCTATCCTTTCGGCTCTGCGCTTGCCGCCCGCCACCACCTTGATGATGACGGACGCGACGATGAGCAGGAAGACCGGGGGTTGGATGCTTGAGTATGGCGGCTACTACAAGGCCCAGGAATGAAACGAGCAGCAGCGCCTTCCACGAGATTACCGCCAGCCAATCGAAGAAAGACCACCACATGACGACGATGCCCTTGCGGATCTCGCGCAGCGCTTGTCCGGTTCCCATTGGTCGTGGGGCGGGACCGTTCTTGGCGCGTTCGGCGGCGTTGGCAGTGCCTGGGCGGGGCTGGTCGGTATTCATGTTGTTGCGTCGGGTCGCCTAGTTGTCGAAGGGCAAGATTACGGAACGGGGGCGCCCGGCTCCAGCGCGGCAAGACACAATGCGCGCCGGTAGGGATGAAGTGCAGGAAACCGTCGGATTCTGGTGTCGCGCCGGGCTTCATGTCGGGCGCAGGGGCACAAGACCCGGGTGCTTCGTGCCTCGTACTTCGTACCAAGTTATCGCACGGGGCCTTATTGTTTCTCCACGACCACCCGTTCCTGGGCGTTGAGAAATACGTGGTAGCGGTTCCCATCCCTGCATGACGCAATGTGGTCGTAGTCACCCTTCGACGTGAAGGTGACCACTTCTCCGCATGGCAAACCCTGCAACGTAATCACGGTGAACAAATCCTTCTTGATCGATGCGTCGTCGGCCGCGAGCGCGGGTGTTGCGAAACATGTCACCGTCAAAACCGCAAGTACGATATCCGTCACACGCGTTGCCATAGTGTCTCCTGCGTCGAATCAGATCGTTGCGAACTTCGCCGGATCCGAAAGAATCCCCCAGATCGCTTCGCGCGAGGCCGCGATCGCGGATGCGAGTGCCGGGTCGCTGTCCTGCAAAAGAGACAACACCTTGAGGACAAGCATGTCATACGGTCGCCGGAGTTCGGCCAGGGTGATCTTGAGCTTCCCGCCGTAAAAATCGCGGAATTGATCCAGCAGATCGTCGATCTGATTCTTGAGCGCGATCTTGGTAAGTACGCCAATGGCTTTGGTTTCCTTGAGGCGCGTCTCCAAAGATGTCAGGTCCAACGGCGGCGCTTTCGGCTTCGCGACGTCCGGAGTGGTGCTCTCTTTCTTCGCGCTTTGCACGGCGGGCGCGGGAGGCGGCGCCTTCGCGGATCGCGGGGCGGCCTTGATATCGCGCGATGGCGTTGCCGGAGCATTGGCCGGTTGGCTTGTAGCAGCCTCCTCTTGCGGTGCAGTGGGAGCAGGTGTGCTGGTTGGCTTGGGTGGCTGG
>WNGI01024534.1_pt1 | contig 10125 bp, 7 predicted proteins | sample 5400621 | NCBI WGS metagenome assembly WNGI01 (sample SAMN13153374, study PRJNA577476) | soil metagenome | isolation source: 20 cm soil or saprolite under Garry oak tree replicate 1 | place: USA:California | collected 2016-06-15 | reverse complement strand
CACGCGCAGCCGACCACGACCAATATACCCGGGGGGGTGGAGAGGGTTCTAGTCTCCCCGCCGGTGCCCGCCAGCGTGCCGCGCCGCGCCGAACGACCCCCCGACGCACCATGCCCAGGCTCCTCGTGAAGAAGCGTCACCCTTCGTTACGCTCCCGGCGGCATTCCAATGAACGGTGTGCGCCATTAGCATCCTGTCGCGGGGGAGCCACGGGCCGTTCCGAACGACACTCCTGGAAGGCACTGAGATTGAGACCGCTTCACCTCCTGAAATGGCTTGCTCTCGGTCCTGCGGATTTTCATCATCATCATGATGTCGGATTACCCGACCCGCAGTCGGACGTGAGCGTATGGCTCCACGGGTTGGGCGCTCCTCGAGACGTCACGCGCTACCACGTCATTGCCGGCGTCCAACCTTTCACGGTTGGGATTGGCGTGCCGACTGACGGGATAGCCGCCACAACCGGGACGCACGCATCTCTGAGATTTTGCGAGCGGCGCGGAGGGCAGCGGCTGCTCGGAGAGATCGGCCTTCGCGTCCGTGCCAGCATCCAGATCGGGAGCGATCAAGTGTGCCTCTTCGCCGTGAGAGATTGCAGGAACTACTGCATATCGAGGCCGCAGCTCTGGAGGTATGACTTACGCTGCGAGGCAGAGCGATTGCTTTCCCGAACAGATGCCACGAAGCCGGCAGTTCGGCTTACGAGGCTTGAACGCCACTTCCTAGCCACCTTCTATGCTTGCCCTCGCCCTGTGGTCTTGATGAGCGTCGCCGATGGGGGCGCTGCCAACATTCTTCCGATGGACCTCATCGGACCGGTCGGCACCGACACCTTCTCCATTGCGCTCCACCACACCAGCAAGGCGTTTCCTCTCGTGGAACAGTCGCGGCGCATCGCATTGAGCGCCGTCCCCATCGCAGAAACGGCCACGGTCTACCGACTGGGCAAGAATCATAGACAGCAGTCTCTCACCGCCGGTGAAATCCCGTTTCCCACGATGAGCTCCGCCGTGTTCGGGCTACCAGTGCCTCGCTTTGCGCTCCGGGTCAGGGAAGTGCAAATCGTGACAGCTCGACCGCAGGGCAGTCACACGATGTTGCTCGGCAACACTGTCGAGGATACGAGCTACGGTGACGGCGAGCAGCTACACGTCATACACGGACTCTATCACGCGTGGAAGCGAGGCGCGCACGGTCTGTAACCGCTTGCTGGCCCCCTCATTGCGAGCGTAGTAATCGGCTCCGCAGTCGCGCACAGAATACCCGTGGTCGAGAAGGAGCCGACGCATTGCCGCCTTCCCTTCTCTGGGTAAATGTTTGTGCTCGACGAAGATCATCGCCGGTACGTAAATGGCGAAATCGACTGTCTTGAGAACCTGTAGATCGTGCCCTTCGGTATCGATTTGCAGGAGGTGCACGTCGCGTATTCCCGTCCTGGCTAGAACCTCCGACAGGGTGCAGACCTCAACCTCGCATTCCACGATGAAGGGCTCGAGCATGCCGTTGAAGTGTTTCAGAATGTGGGTCCGCTCGAGTGACCCAAGTCCATCATGCCAAGCGGGGAGAGCAGGCAGGGCTTTGACGGCTGCGGGGTCGACATAGTAGAAGGGAGCACGTCCCGGCCTTTCGCCGATCGCGACTCGTTCCAGCACGAACCTGCTCGCGTCCGAGAAGCGTCGTCTGAGGCGCTCAAAGCAATGTGGTACAGGTTCGATCAACAACCCCTTCCATATGGGATTCGCGAGCAAGATGTCCAAGCATGGGTCTCCAGTTACCCCATCATTTGCACCAACGACCACAAACACCGCTTCGGGTACGAGCTTCGACCAATTGAGGCAGTGTCTTCTGAAGCGGTCGATCTCTCGTCTGCGAAGCGCGACACGGGCCCGACGAATCAAGTTGGCGCAGGCAAGGAACGCCCGGTAGAAAAGCCGCGTGGATGTCGCCTCGCCTCCCATCGTCTTAGAGGTTGGTGCGAACGCCCAACACGACGGTGCGAGGAACGCCTGGCTTGTCGTACGCCGCTTGATATCTCGTGTTCAGGAGATTACCGAGCCGGCCGTAAACATTCAGCGTCGACCTGAGATGCCACTGCAGCACGAACTCGACAAGTGCGTAGGGATCGATCTTGACGCGGGGTCCGTAGAAGCGGTTGGCGAGGACCGTTTGACTCCCCACCAGGGTCACTCGCGCAAACGTGGCCACGCGGGGCAGGTCGCTAGAAACGTACAGGTTGCCGGTGACAGCGGGAACCGCTGGTAGCGTGCTCCCGTTCGGGTAGTCGGTCGTGTCCAGCCCGGCGTTGTCGAGCACCTTGGTCTCGAGCCAAGCGACGTTCATCCCTGTGCGCCATCGACTGGACCAGTGTCGTTCCAGTTCCGCCTCGACGCCTTCAGCCACCGCCGCGCCGAGGTTCTTGCTCGTCGCGTTTGTGCCCGTGTCGGCTGGGACGGTTCGAATGAAGTCGTTGTCACGCCGGTGGAAGTACCCTAACGACAGAACGACGCTGCGATCAGGAGCCGTCACTGTCGCACCCACCTCCCACGTAAGGCTCTTCATCGGCCTGAGGTCGGGGTTCGCCTGAAAGCCTGGAACGTTCAGGTAGCGGTCGGAGATGTTCGGAACCAAGAATGCCCGCCCCGCAGCCAACCGTAACGAGAGCCACCGCGGCACGACACCGACGACCACACTCCCGCGGGGCAGGAGCGCGGAGGGAAGCCCCTGGTGTTTCTCGAACCTTCCCCCTGTGATGATCGACAAACGCGATCCGAAGGACCCTTGCAATTCAGTGAAGACAGCCTCGTTGTTAGCGTTCAAGGTATCGTGCTGAGTGAAGTCTCCCGTGTTGTCGTCCACCTCCGCTTCCCTCTGCCATTGCGCTCCGTACGATACCGTAAGCTGTGAACCTGCACGCCCTACCGAGAGCACGTTGTTGCCCAGGTACTCGAAACTCGGCCGGCGCAGCGTGCTCTGGGCGCGGATGGTGTAATTGGGGACATTGGGGTAACGCGCCGGATCGAGCGTGGTGTCGTACGCCTGCCGATACACCGATCCAGCGGTGGCGGCCGTCGCGCTGGTTCGGATCGAGTGGCACGAGCGTGGCGCCCTCATCGCGCACTGGGAGTCGGGTCTGCAAGTCCACGTAGCGCGCGATCCCCGTGACCGTGAGGCGCGCCGATGGCGTCGCGTCGAGCCGCAGCGACGCATCGCCCGACCGGAGGTGGTTCGGCAGCGCGAAGATACCCCGATTGTAAGCGAACCCCACACCCGTCGAGTACCGCAACCGCGCGTTCCCGCCCGACGCGTCCAGTTCCGTGTGGGTCTGTTCACCGTATCGTGTCGCGCGGCCCCCCTCGGCTAACAGATCGAAATGCGGCGCCCCGACCTGCCCTTCGCGCGTGATGAACTGCACCGCGCCAGCCATTGCACCGGAGCCCCACACAGCAGACAGGGGGCCTCGCGCGACCTCGACGCGTTGTATGTTGGTGAGCAACAAGCCGTCGATGTCTCAGATGCGAGCGTCGCACTGTCGACCAGCGACGCGGCGAACCCGAGCCTCGAGGCCGAGGTCGGCACCGTCGTGGCGGTAACGACGATGGGCGGCAACGGGTATGGGCGGTGGAGCGTGTCGCGGCGGGCGGAATCAGATGACACCGGCTGCTGCGAACGGAGTGGGGCTGGAAGGACCAAGATTGCAAGCGCGCCAAGGGTCGAGAACGATCGAGCCACCATGGTATTCGTCCATGTTCGGGGTCTGTGTTGCAGATTTCGTCGTCGGGTCTTAGACTCTCGCCGCGCTGTGGGCGGGCGCCTCAGTGTAACCGATCCGAGCAAGGAGCGTCAATGGACGCGAGCGAGCCAAGGCCGTGCTGTTAGGGTTGTTCTTCGCCGGGAATATCCTCTTTGCGACGGGCCTCATCTTCCACGCGTTTGTCTACAATTTCTACCTCGAAGCACTCGGCCTCTCGGTGCAGGTGATGGGTCACGCGGGGGCTGCCATGACGAGCGGTAGCCTCGTTGCCCTGATCCCTGCTGGTGCGCTGGTGGACCAGAAAGGCCCGACCCGCGCGCTGCTCATCGGGACGGTTGTCATGGCAACGGGGTTGGGACTGGGCGCAGTCGTCGTCACCCCGTGGGCCATCTACACGGCCGCGGCCATTGCCGGTGCCGGCAGCGGATTCTGGCGCGCCGCGATGGCACCGGTTCTCATGAGACTGACGGCGCTCCCCACGCGAGCACGCGCGTTCGCATGGAGCAATGGGTTGATCGTTGCCTGGAGCGGGATTGGCGTCGCGATGGCCGGCGTGACGCCTGCTTGGCTCTCGGCGCGGTGGGGACTTGCGCACCTGCCGGCGTTGCGCGTGGCGCTGGCCCTAGGAGCGGTGGGCAGCGGGGCGAGCCTGCCGTTTTTTCGAGCGCTCCGCTTGCGAGCCATCTTCTTCTCCCGCGAGCATGGAGCGCCGATTTAGCATTGGAATCGGGTTCGGGGTCGTCAACTGGGTCTGGGCGCTCGTACTGCTCGCCAGCGGTGAACTGACGACACGATTTGGCGTGCGACGAGCCCTCTTTGTGTCGGTCCTGTGCTTCTCCCCAGCCATCTGGGGTCTGTCGCTCGTGCACAGTCTGCAGCTCGCGTGGGTGATGTACGCCTTGCAAGGACTGATCGCTCCGTTGAACACACCCTTCATCGACCAATGGTTGCTCGACGAGACACCGCCGACGAGCCAGGGCATCGTGTCGAGTTGGCGTCAAGTCACGGCAGATGCCACCACGATCGTCGGCGCCAGCCTGGGCGGACACGTGCTTGCCCAGGGAACGTTCGGCACTCTGTTTCTGCTTGCCGGCACGGTCGCGCTCGCCGGGGCGGGCGGCCTCATTGCGAGTGTACGCGCGCGCCCAGCCGTTCGCCCTGAAGCGCCGCAGACGAAAATCGCGCATCACACGTAGGCATGGTCTTGGAGCCATCGTTGCGGCCCACGCGACGGCTGGCGGACCTGGCATGATTGCCCTAGAATTCCACGCATGACCGAGCATATCCACTACGACCGACCGGCGGATCATTTGTACCACGCGGTTCCACTACGCCACGTCCTCGAACTCCCGGTCCTCGGGGTCTTGGTCCGGTTTGAGTCGAACAGCGCCGACGCGCTCTCTCTCGTCGAAGAAGTGTTTGGCGGCTGGAGAGCGCTGTTTGCGACGCCAGAGCGGATCCAGGCGGGAAACGTGCGAGTCAGGCTGGTCGTGCACGACGGCGACGAAGGAGACCCAAGGGAGGCGCACACGTACTGGCGCATGCCCGACCGTCACCGCCTCCTGATCCACACGCCGGGGAGCGTGGCCCTGGTAGACCGGGAGCGCCTCGAAGCGATCGCCTACGTCACACCCGCTCTTCTCGCCAACCGGGCGCAAACAGAGTACAGCTTGGTGTCCTGCCTGACTTTCCCGCTCGTGGAGACGTGTGACCGGTCCCCCGTGCACGCCGCGGCGATCGCAAGAGACGGCGTCGCGGTCCTCCTCGCCGCTCCACCCGGCACCGGCAAGAGCACGCTCGCATACGAGGCTCATCGGGAAGGCTGGGCGGTGCTGAGTGACGACGTCACTGAGATACAAACCGAGCCTACGTTTCGGATATGGGGCACGAGTCCCGGGAGTGTGTGCTTGACACCGGAAGCGGCCGCTCGCTTCCGCGAGCTTGCTGGGCGAGCCCCCAAGCTGGTTGCGAACGGTAGCGAAAAGGTCGTCGTTCGACTTCCGGCCGAGCAAGCGGATCGGGCGTTCTCCTCCCCAACGGCAAGCCAGGTGACCGTTTGTCTCCTGCAGCGCAACGGGGAACGCGCGTCCCTCACCCCTGTGTCACCAGCCGAGGTCCAGACGTTCTTGGGGGACGGGCTGGGAATCGCGCGCGTGATGTACGGCGCCAGGTTGGACCAAGCGCTCGCCCGCGTCGCGGCCGGCGGCGGGTGGAGGCTGTCCCTGTCCGACGACCCAAGAGACGCCCTGCCCCTCCTCCACGAGGCGCTCGCCGCACTGCAGGAGGCCCGGCCTCCAGCGCTGGTGTGAACCGCCGGTGGGACCCCTGCGCAGTCCGGCGCAACACCCAGTGACCGATCCCTCGCCCGGACGGGCTGTGCCCACGTTCTTCCTCGTGGGAGCCGCTGGATCCGGAACCACCTCGCTGTACGAATACCTCGGACAGCACCCCGAGATCTACACGAGTCCATTGAAGTGCCCATCGTACTTTGCGGCTGACATTCGCCCTGAGGGCTTCTGGCCGGATTTCCAACGCAGTTGGGCAATCGCCCAGCGCGGTTTGGATGAGTACCTCGATGGGCCAATGCGGAAGCGACGCGCGGGACAGGTGTTCACGTGGGGGCAGTATCTCAAGCTCTTCAAGAACGTCCGGGACGAAAAGGCGATCGGCGAAGCCAGCGTGGCGTACCTGTGGTCGGAGACCGCCGCACGGGACATCCGTCGCACACTCCCCACCGCGAAGATTCTCATCGTCCTCCGGGACCCCGTGGAGCGTGCCTTCACGGGCTACTGTCAGGCTCGAGTCCAGGGGTGGCTCCGTCTCTCATTCCGCGAAGCGATCGATGCCGACCTTCGGCAGGGACGAAACCGCTTCGGAGTCTCCCTGCTCGCCCTTGAGGCTGGGCTCTACCACGCGCACGTGAAGCGCTTCCTCGAGCACTTTCCGGCGGAGCAGGTACGAGTCTACCTGTACGAGCAGTACGCCACGGACCCGGTAGGTATGCTCCGAGACATCTTCTCCTTTCTCGGCGTGGATCCGTCCTTCACGCCCGACCTGAGTGTGCGAGCGCACCGGTCACGCACGCCTCGCCTACCAGCGACGCTCGCCTTGGCGGCACGTGTGGTGCGACCGGCCGTGGCGCGTCGCATGATTCCCGGGCCGCTGTGGACCATCCTCCGCACCGTGCTATACCGAAGCGAGCGACCGTTGATGGAACCAGAAGATCGCGCTTCCCTCCTCGACTACTACCGTAACGACGTGCGCCTCCTCTCAGAGCTGCTCGCTCGCGACCTCACTCACTGGCTTCGAGACCCTGCAGCCGTTGCTTGACCGCACGGACCGACAGGCGGATGGAATTGCCGCGTGACCCCGGGTCCGCTGGTTTCGGTCGTGATGCCTACCTACAACCGGGAGGCCTGTCTGCGGGAAGGCGCAGAGTCTGTGTTTGCTCAAACATATGATCGCTGGGAGTTGCTGATTGTTGACGACGGATCGACGGACGGAACACGCGCCTATCTGAAGACGCTCAGGGACCCGCGCGTGCGGTGCATCCTTCGAGAGCATTCCGGTAACGCGGCCTTGCTCCGCAACATGGGTGTTCGGGCAGCCCGCGGCTCACACATTGCCTTCCTGGATTCGGACGATCTGTGGCTTCCTGAAAAGCTGACGCTCCAGGTTGAGGACCTGCGCGCGCAGCCGCAGTGTGGCTGGAGCTACACGGGCTTCGCTTTCATTGACGAACAGAAGCGAGAAATCCCGTGGGGTCGCCGCCCCCGTTGGCAGGCGCACCGCGGATGGATCGTGCACGCCGTGGCCGACTCGCAGTCGATCATTCACACGTCAACGGTCATGGTGGAACGAAGGCTTCTGGAATCCGTTGGCGGACTAGATGAGTCCTTGATGCGATGCGAGCTGCACGACTTGTCAATCAGACTTGCCGAGGCGAGCCCCGCGACGGTCGTTCCGGCACCCCTGGTGCAGGTCCGCCAGCATCCGGGGAACCGCCGCACGGATTGGCTCGACGTGCTCGTGTGCCTGAACCGCGTCTACAGCGGCGCCATCGCGCGGACCGCCTCCGCCCCGCTTCGTCGCACCTGTCGGCGCCAACGGGCGCGCGCTAGCGTGGAGTTCGTCGGCAAGGCCCGTGGCGCGGGCCGATACGCCGACGCACGGCAGGCGCTCTGGACGTCCTTCCGTTACGCCTGGTGGTGCGGAGGCTGGTGGGCGGCGCTGCTCAAGACCTGGCTGCGGCCCGCGATTCCCGGTGGAGTACTGTCTCTGTACCAGCGCCTGAAGCACGTGAACCAGCACGCATGAGCACTACTCCACGCGGAGCTGCCTGGTCCGCGAAGCGCGTCTTCCAATACCTGCCCGTGCTCTTGCGGGGTCGTCCGCTCCGCGGCCACGAGCGCTACCGCCCCTTCTTCGTCGTCGGCTCAGGCCGGTGCGGTACGACGTTGCTTCGCGCCGTGCTTGAAGCGCACCCCGAGGTGCACATCCCTCCTGAGAAGGCGCTCCGGTCCGTCGTCCGCGACTACCGTCGTTATTCGCGTCTGCCCTGGAACGTTGTGTTGCGAATCGTCCTGGGGCAGTTCGAGTTCCACCGCTCGTGGGAGACGTGGGACCTGACGCTCGGCCCGCTGTTCCACGAACTCCAGGCCCTCCCGCGCGAGGCGCGCAACCTCGCGGCACTGATCGACGCCCTGTACCGCACACACGCCGCCAAGCACAAGCCGTCGGCCAAGCGCTGGGGCGACAAGACGCCCGCCAACGTCTTCACGCTGCCGGCCCTGCATGCCGTCTTCCCCGATCTCCGGGTCATCCACATGGTACGGGACGGTCGCGATGTCGCGCTGTCCTTCACCCATGTGGCCCAGGGTGAGCTCATGCGCTCCGCGCGGGCCTGGCTACGCGCCGTGCGAGCGGGCCACACGTTTGGCGTGCGGTACCCAGGCACGTATCTGGAGGTCCGCTACGAAGACCTCGTGCGTGAACCCGCTACGACCATTCGGCACGTCGCGGCGTTCCTGGATCTCGCTTTCGACGCACGCATGCTTCGGCATCACGAGCTGGATCTGCCGCTGGGGGAGCTCATGCCGTCCCTACGCGACGCCCGCGGCCCCATTCATCAGGACGCGGTCGGTCGGTGGCGTACGGCGTTCGACTCAAGTCAAAGGGCGGTCCTGGAGCGCTTGTTGGGCCCGACGCTGGCGCAACTTGGTTATCGCGACCCAGTCCCCAAATGAGAACTGGCGGAGCGCGCAGGCGCATGCCCCTGAGCCCGCAGACATGACGGCCGTCGACGTGAGCGACGTCGTCCCGCAAGAGGAAATCAACCGGCGTCTCGCGCGGTACTACGTGACGCGGAATGGGCGAGATCTCTGGCCCGAGGTGCCGGTCCGGGCCTTCCGAGCGGCCGAGAAGGAGCTGGCGCGAGTCGCCGCGTTGGTCTTGAACCCTCTTGGGAGTCCCGTGGCGCTCACCTGTCCACCTGGCACCGAGCCGCGCGCGCTGGGCGTCGCCGCCCGCGCTAGTGCCGTAGGTGCCCTGGTCGGGTACTGGTGCGAGACAGGCCGCGTCACCGCGGAGCCTCCCGTCGCGGACCTGTTTGCGAGGCACCTGGACGACGGCCGACGGCGCGGAACCCGCCTGCGTAAAGGATTCGACGAGGTGCTCGTCGCTCTCGCGCATCAGGGCATCGAGGTATATGTGCTGAAGGGGACACATACGGGGTACCGCTACTTCCCCGAGCCGGGCACGAGGATCGCGAGCGACATCGACATCCTTGTGCGCCCCAGCGACTGGGGCGCCGCGCGCCAAGTCCTGGGCCGCCTCGGCTTCGTCGAACAGCACATCGGTCCGGGCGACGTACGAGGGATGAGCGATAGCGTGACGGCGGTCGCGCCCGGGTCCGCGGTCGTAGAGACGCTCGAGCGAACGCACGCCGATCATCCCTGGGCCATCGACCTGCACCGGTCCCTCAACTGGACGCCGTTCCCAGGCCTGACCGCAACGCTCGGGACTCCCGATCTCGGGGCCGGAGAGATATGGCGCGAGTTCTGCCGGCCCGTTCGCGTCCTGCGACAGCCGCTCTTGCTCGCTTATCTCGCTCTCCATGCGTCTGGCCACTTCTACAGCATGACCCAGGTCCGACTCATCGAACTCGTCCTCGTCGCCCGGCGCGACTTCGCAGGTCGCGCGGAGCACTGGGCAGCATTTGAAGAGCTGGTCGCCCGCTCCGGCGTCGGCCGATTTGTGTTTCCGGCGCTCGATCTGGCTGACCGGCTCGTCCCAGGCACGATGAACGCCTCAGTGCTCGAGCGTCTCGCCGCGAGCGTGCCGTCGCGAGTCCGCCGGATCGTGCGCAGCACGCA
>WNGI01009693.1_pt1 | contig 10125 bp, 9 predicted proteins | sample 5400621 | NCBI WGS metagenome assembly WNGI01 (sample SAMN13153374, study PRJNA577476) | soil metagenome | isolation source: 20 cm soil or saprolite under Garry oak tree replicate 1 | place: USA:California | collected 2016-06-15 | reverse complement strand
CCAAACGATCTCCGAGCATCGCTTCGATCATGGAGCGGGCCTCTTTTGCGACGCCTTCGGTCTCGCCGTTCCGGTCGTTAAGTGCGTAGTGAAGCGTATGCTCAACCAGTGCCAGGTTGAACCAGGCGAAGTCACCAGGCGCGAAGTAGACGGCCTTCTTGTAAGCGTTGATGACGGTTTTGTAAATCGACAGAGGAGACTTGTTCGCCCAGGCATCGGCACCGATGTTGATGGCTTGCCAAAGCAGCTCGATCGCCGCCGCTCCCATGTTTCCGAAGGCAACTGCGCCGACCGCGAGCGCCAAACCGTGGATAAAGTCGACGTTGTGCCGGTGCTCGAACTCCTTGCGCCAACTTCCGTCGAGGTCGTCGGGATGGTGCTCTTGAAGCGACCACACGTACATCGTACCGAGCAACTCGTTTACGGTACCCTCGTCCTTCCTCTTGTCCTCCGCTTCCATTCGGCGTTTTTCAGCCTGATATATCGTCCAGAGCCGACGGGATGAGGTGTGATAGTTGGCAGAATCTGGCACGTAGCCGGTCCCGGTAATCCGGCGAAATGCTTGCTGGAGCGCCCACTGGAAGTAGACGAGACCAAAGGCCCCCCGCTGGATGTGAACGCGATTGGTGCTCAGAGTCGGAGCGTCGGGGGTGACGATCGCATATCCCGAGGCCTTGAGATTTGCCCCCAAACGGTTCGTAAGTGCGCGAACCCGCGCGGCTATGGTGGGATGCCGCGTCTCCGTCGCGAGGTAGAGATAGTAGAGTCCCATCACCATTCCTACTATCTCATCGCCCGACGCGTTCTGTTCCAATTCATCGACGAATTGCTGATTGCGGCATCTCAGGAAGAAACCCAACGGTTGGGCATTCGCGTCGCGGACCTCGCACCGCTCCCAGTACTCGAACATTAGCGACGCGAACTGCAGGCTACTCGGTGTGTTCTTTAGTATGTATTCGATCGCGAGCGTCGACATGAGGATCCCACCGCGCAACAGTGGGTTGTCCCCGCCGCCGTAGACCTCGCGTCGCTGCGATGTCCACGGCACATACCTGCGTCCGTGCGATTCTTGGAGGATGTGCCCACGCATGGTGCTGAGGTGATGATCGTCATCTTCGCCGCGCCATGCGACGTAGAAGTTATTCTTGAAGTACGCGAACGAGGGAGAGCGCGCGCTCTCCTTCCCGATTATTGCCTTCGGCTGCCAGGTAATGCCGTCGGGGGTCGACATCCATTGCAGTTGCTTGCGCTCGCCCCTGCCAGACCATCCTAGATACAGGTGATCGCTCGTCGCCAGCAACCACGGGCCGTCATCACTCCTGGCGCGGTGGGGGTCCGTCTTAAAGGTCCGCTTCCCGCTCCACGTGGCCCCTCCGTCGTCGGACGCCATGACATTGAGACGATGCTCATCGTCCGTGCCGGTCCACGCGATGTAGACCTTGCCCTTGAACCAGGCGAAGCCTGGAGTATGGTCGCTGCGCTCGTTCGGAATAATGGTCTTGGGGTTCCACGTCGTCCCATCGTCTGACCAGGTGTATTGCAACCGACGATTCGAGCCCCGGCCAGCCCAAACGAGATACATGACGCTGTTTACAACCACCAACCGTGGGCCGTCGTTGCTGTGTGCCTGCGGGTTCGACCGAAAGGTGTGCTTGCCCCCCCAATCGGTGCCATTGGTTGTGGACATCACGTTCAAGTGATGATGGCTGTCGGTTCCGGTCCATGCGATGTACCACCGCCCCTTAAAATGCACGAAGCCAGGGACGTGTTCACTACGCTGTCCATCAATAGTGGACTTTGGATCCCAGTCGATTCCATCCGTCGACGAGGTCCATTGAAGCCGGTGTCTCGCGCCTCGTCCGCTCCACACCAAGTAAAGGCGGTCGCTGCTGGCGAAGAGGCACGGTCCGTCGTCGCTGCGAGCTTCGACAACGTAGAAGTCCCGTTCGTCGCCCCAGTCTCCTACAATCTCCGGAATCTCAGCGATGCGCTCGTGACGCCGATACTCGGGCGGGTCCTCAAGACCGAACTCACGGAGCCACAAGGACTCCAGGTACCGCCCGGAGCAGAGTACGTGACGAGTGAGAACCCCTTCGCGATAGCGTTGATAAGCATCGGGATGTGGGTCTGGCATTGCACGAGCCTCCTAAGCTTGGTCGGTCCTATCAACCCACGAGGTCCTTCAACTCGCCATCGCCGACGGTTTCCCCGCACCAAACGCGGTTGTTCAAGGGGAGCGAGCCGTCTAGGGTCGCATACACCGGATCCTCATTTCGGAGCAAGTCGACATACCAAGTGTACTGCTGGGCTGGCAGAAACATGTTCCCGAGAGCCTTATTGGAGCTGATGTCCGTCGTGTTCCCATGTTTGTCGCTGTTGTTTGCCTCTCCCGAGCGATCGGTACTCAGGAAGTGCAAGGTGAGCTGTTCCTGATTCTCACCCTTGCACTCGATGATCGCTCGGGCTGCAATAGCTTCCCCTCCGACAGTCACGAGCATCTTGTCGCCGAGATAGAGTCTGTACGTGGTGATTCGAAAGGTCTTCTCTTCCAGACTCGGTCCGTCGGCGCCTCGGTTTACATTCCAGTTACCCAGGGTCCTCCGAGCTGCTGACGCGGAGAAGCCAAGGCCGACCATGCTATCGAGGAAGTCTCTCCGCGTGAGTTCACCTCTCGCGAGCCTAGCCTTTAGGTCGCCGATCCTTGAGTCTTCGAAGTGACGTTCCATGTTGTATGCCTCCGAACGGTCGCAGATGAAGAGACGTTGACTCAGGCTGGGCTGAGCCGACGTTGATTGTTGCTCTCATCGCACTCGGCGATGAGTTCCTTCGGATCAACGGTTACCAGCACAGACGACCGTCGAGCTGGAGTGAGTTCGTACGGCAACTCCAGTATCACGTCGATCTGATCGTTGCCAGCGATGTAAGGAATCGTCGTGGTTACGATGCGATCCGCAGTGGTTCGAGACTGGTCCTCGAGCTGGAGCTCGACATTGGAAGCTCCCACTGAACCAGCATTTCGAACGGTCACGCGAATCCGGGTGTGAAGCGCAGCCGTCACCACTGGATCGCTCATAGTGAAGATGAGCAAATCGGGGCACCCCGCCGCTCGATCGCTACGTCGGGCCAAAACACGCTCAACGTCCATCGTCGCTACGCCAGGACCAGGTCCCGCCGAGTAAACCACTACGACGTCTAGATCCCTATCCGACAGGAGCACGACAAAACCCTTGAGAAAACCAGTGGCCTGTGTAACTGGTGCGTGAAAGGCAGCGAGAATTTCTCTACAGTCGACTTCCAACGCGAGATGCGGCGGAATCACGAGTGGTTGTAGCGGTTCCGTCAGCGAAATCAGCATGCCGGGAGTCGGTGCGGAACGTGTCGTGGCAAGGCGCGTTCGAATACGCGCTGTATCACTGCTGGCGTTCCGTATGTTGATCGCGGTGTAGTACCGGCCTGGTGCCACGGCTTCCCAAGCCGTTGCGGGTGATGAGGCAGCCGGCTGCAGACCGCACGCGAACTTCACGGCATATTCAGCAAGGCTGTCTTGAGCGAAGAGCTGCGATGGGACGACTAGCCTGCAACAAAGGGCGATCACGACACTGCAGCCATGATGGGACATACGATCTCCTTGTGCGCGCCCGCATCGAGATGTGCACGACGCGCATCGTAATTCGCACGAAACAGGCGCCCGCGCTCCCGCTCCTCGAGGACATCCGAGACCCAGCGCGGCGGCCTCTCGAACATGAAAACCGCTTGCTTGGGTAAGGACGAGAGCTTGAAAGTGGATCACGAGGCGCGACCGAGCCAAGACTAGCGATTTGGGCGGAGGCGACAGAATTTTGTAGGCTGATATTGACAGTTGAGGAACCGTTGCCCCTAGGTGGTGGCTGGTTCAACCCGTTATGACGGCCTCACCAAGGACTGAAATACTTTGGGTGAGAGGAGCGTGCCACGCTTGAAGGCTCGCTCAAACGAACGCAGGGATGTGAATCCCACCGTACGGGCTACGTCCCACATTGGGCGGTCACTTGTGCGGATCAATTCGATCGCCCGTTCGACTCTTTCGAGGGCAAGCCACTCGGTGAAGCGAAGCCCAGCTCGTCGGTGGAACCAGGAGCAGAAGTACGTCGTTTCATAAGCTGCGACGCGCGCTGCATCTTCGAGCGAGATGTGCTCTGATAGATGGGATTCTACAAACGTCTTCACTCTGTGCAGACGTGGGTAGTAGGAGAACGCCGCGTCGTTAACGGTCGACGTTCTGACGACCTTCGTCGCATCGCTGGACTCAGTGTTCCGTCCCGGCCTCCCTGTTCTCTGGCCGCTCACGGGACGAGGATCGGTTAGTACACCTTGCCCGATCACGTCAGCGTCGGGCGAGTGGCGTGCATCGTCGCATGGTCTTGGTGTGCCCGGTGCCCGGTGTGTGGACAGGGCGAACTGGGTCGGCTCGTGGAGAACGGCGTGTTGCAACAAGGCGTCGTCCACCCGCCCACCGAGGTGTTTGACGTGAGGGACCAGAATCGGCATCGGCACAGTTGCCCGCGGCGTCGGACTGCTCATGGTCGTCACTTCCCGGATGATCTCCAGCGCCAACTAACATCGCCTTCCCGAGCGTCTAATGTTGAGACGCGGTGCCGTGAGCCGATAGGGCGTTTTTGCGGCACCTTAGGCCTGTTTTGCGACAAGACGGGGCAGAGCAGTCGGGGGCGTGATCGATTGCCCACTGGTCCTTCCTGGAGTCGATTTGGAGTGCTGACGGTGGTGAGTGTGCGGTCTTTCTACCAAACGGCCCTCCGCCCCCGCCCGAGCGCCAAAGACCTCGGCAAAGTGCGTCGCAATCCCAGCCGGGAAGCAGGTTTAGATAAGCACCGCGGACTCGCAGTCCGCTGCTCAGGCGTAGGGTTGTGCAGGAGGTCAACTCTGTCCATAACTGTGACTATGCGAAAGGATTGAGAACACCCCTTTGGTTTGCGGAGGATGCTGTGGAACGCCATTCGGGACCGGTGCCAGCCACCACATTCGGAAACCTTCCGCCGAACACGTTGCTAACGACAACGGAGGTGGCGGAGTGGCTCAAGGTCGCGCGCCGCCAAGTGCAAAGATTGGGGATCCCTTGGATCGATCTGGGCCGGAAGACGCCTCGCTACCAGGTCAAGGACGTCTTGGCGTGGCTAGAGACTCGCCGCCGTGAAGCTGGATTACGACAAGCTTCACTTACCTGACGTCTCAGTGGGCCTTGCGCCCGTCTGACACGCATCGTACTTGGCGGAGCGGTGGTAAGACATACACTCTCCTGATCCCCGAGCAAGAGGTTGACTGACGCTCTCGCGCGGGGAACATGTCACTGGCACCTGGGTCAGGGGAGTGTCGCCCGCCCGACAATGTGCCCCCGTCTTGCAGTCCCTTCTGGAGCATGGTGAGTTTCGAGCCGAGCAAGTCCGCGGACTGAAAAAACGAGGGGGCCCGTGCGGCCCCCTCGTTTTGTGCTCCGGCACTGGCACTCGGGTACCCTATTTGACCCCATTGGCAGGGACGGACCGGCAAACATTACGGCAAACATATTGCGGCTCCACATGGAGCCGCTCTCGCCTGAGCTGCCCTACCCCCGGTTGACAGTGTTCCAGTTGGGCTAAGTATCAGCTAACTACTAATAAATAGCGATATTGACATTTATGTACTACTGACGTATTACTAACAAGCAACAACACTAGTACTTCGAGGTGACCTAAGTGAAGATACCGCTACAGCCCCCGACAGTCCGCTCGTTGGTCCAATCGCTACTTGGGATCAAAGACGGCTCCGACAGGCTCCAAACTCTACTAGCCTCGGGCGTCGGTCCAGCGCCTGATGGCAAGTATCGCCATTGGGACGTCCTCCGCCACATCACTCCACCCGACGGTTTCACCGCCGATGAATGGTGGTTGGCCATCAAGTTCGCTCGCCAGTCCCTCTGGCACCCTCTCCCGCTGAAGGATGTCAAGGGCCAGCCATTCCGTTACGTGCTGACCGACGGTGTGCTTCGGATGCTTAGCGATATCGACCGAAAGGCCGGCGGGCCCCTGGGGCTCTCAGACCAGGTCACAAACCCGCAGACGCGGGACACCTACATCATCAAGTCTCTGATCGAGGAGGCCATCACATCAAGCCAGCTCGAGGGCGCATCCACCACGAGGGAGGTCGCCAAGGAAATGATACAGACCGGCCGCAAACCGCGTGACCGCAGCGAGATGATGATATACAACAATTACCAGGCGATGCAGTTCATCCGCGAGCTCCGGGATCAGCCACTCACGGCCAAGATCGTGCTGGAGCTTCAGCGGATCTTGACGCAGGGCGCAATCGACGATCCCGGCGCCGCCGGGAGATTTCGGCGTCCCGATGAACAGATAGTCGTCATGGACCCAATCGTGGGAACGGTGCTCCACACTCCTCCGCCAGCAGTCGAGCTTCCGGGGAGGATGGAGGCGATGTGCGCGTTCGCCAATGAAAGAGACGAGAAGGCCTTCATGCATCCCGTCATCCGCGCGATCGTCCTCCACCTCTGGCTGGCCTACGATCATCCGTTCGTTGATGGAAACGGCCGCACGGCGCGGGCTCTGTTCTACTGGGCCATGGCGACCCAAGCCTACTGGCTCTGTGAGTTCATTTCGATATCGAGGATTCTGAAGAAAGCTCCGAGCGCATACAGTCGGGCCTTCTTATACACCGAGACCGACGACAACGATGCTACGTATTTCATTCTCTATCAGCTTCGAGTGGTAGCGCAGGCGATCGAGTCTCTGCACCTCTACTTGGAGAGAAAGAGTCGCGAGCTGCAGGGTGTGAACGAGATGATTCGTCGTTCTCGCGTCATCCGCGACGAACTGAATCATCGCCAGCTAGCTGTGGTGAACCATGCGATGAAGCACCCGTTCGCCACGTACACGATCGACTCGCATCGTCGCGCTCATGGCATCAGCTATCAGACTGCTCGTACTGACTTGCTCGGGTTAGCCTCACATGATCTTCTTGATTCAGGGAAGTCTGGACGCGCCTTTGCGTTCACCGCTCCACCCGATCTCCAGGAACGGCTCAAGAAGCTGTCGGAGAAGGCCATCGCTCGCCGAGAGCGAGCGAGCCACGGACCTGGTGGCGGTAAGAGGCTGCCCGGCAGCCGTGCTCGGACCCCACCCTAAGTGCCCGTCGGTATGTGGGAAGGATGGTTCCGCGAACTAGGAATCTGCGGCGCGTGTCACACCACCGCCAGCAAGTGAGCATCACGAGGCGTGACGCCCGCCCTGAACTGCTTATCCCTCGTGTCGCAACTACCACTCCCATTCAACCCGTATCACGAGACAGTCTGTAGCCTCGTCGGGCCTCCCCTCCCTAACCTCTTCCCGCACAGGTCTCGTGCCGCAAAGCCGCCCCTTCGTGCCGCAAAAACGCCCTAGTACCCTTTCCGTGTCTGAGCACATTACTCACACAGATCGTCCGGTCCGTTTGGACACCGGCGTCGTGCCCGTGAGCGGACAGCGAGCAACAGGGAGTCGGTATCATGCGGAATCCATTCACCCCGTCAGAGATCGCTAGTCACCCAGACGACTTCTTCGGTAGAAGTGCGGAGCTGGAAACACTGGAACGAGCCCTGACCCAGGGCTCCGTGGCAATTCACGGTCCAATAGGAATTGGCAAATCCTCTCTTCTGGCACGTGGATTGACATTGATGGAAGGCTTCGACTCGGACCACAGTGCAAAGTCAGTCATCGCAGTCGGCGACAAGGATATCGATACGGCAGACAAGGCCGCTCGACTCATCCTGCAGTCGTTCGTTACCGTAGATGAAGAGCACAAAAGAGTGACGTTCAAGATCGGAAGTGTCTTCGAGCGCGAATCCGCAGAGATTTGTCGCAATTTCGTCGAGGGCCACCATCTCGCCTCGCTGAAGCGCATCGTGGAGAAGGAGTACATGGATCTGCTTCTCTCCGATAAGGAATTGTTCATCATTGCCATTGACGAGGCTGATAAGTGCCCAGTCGCTCTCGCCCGGCTCATACGAAGCGTCGTTACACACACACAGCAAAAGGGTGCGAAGAGAGTACGCTTCTTGTTGGCTGGCGTCAGTCCGTTCTTTCAGCAAATGGTGGACGAAGACCCAGGAGTGAGTCGCTTCGTTTACAAGACCATCTCCCTCGAACCGCTGTCGGAAGATGACGCCACCGATCTGACGCAGGCGAAGCTGGCCCGGACCCTTGAGTCCGCGGAAAAAGAGGACAAGATTGAGCTCAGTGTCGCGCCGACAATTGTCGAGCGAGTCGTGGCGCTATCAGGTGGTCACCCACACATTCTGCAGCTCTTGGGATCTCATTTGATCGAGCACGAGAACGAGGACCCTGATGGGATCATTGATTCCCGAGACCTGGTGAACTCCTTGCGAAGGATCTGCTACGAAGACCGTGCGAGAGTGTACGATTCGACGATCCACATGCTGGAGGTTCATGGACAACTTGAGGCGCTTCGGATCTTCCTGACTCTGGCCGAGCCTGGCTTTCCCACCCGTTCACGCCGCAAAACCGCGCTGAAGAACGTCGGTGCCGAATCTCTCAAATGGTTGGTCAGTCGAGACATAATCTCCATGCCGACCGCTGACGAGTACGGTCTCGTTGATGAATTCATCAGGGTACGGCTCGAGCTCGACGAGGCAGAGTCTGCAGAAGAAGTGACGGCGACTGAGCAGAGGGTGTGACCTACGTCTGCACGGAGGAACTTGAGGCGCTTGGACAGTTGGCCTTGCCCTTGCCTCTCGCTTCAAGAGGCTCGGTGCAAGCCACAGTAGTGCGCCCGGATCGGCTCCTCCTACATCTCTTCGCACCTCGTGCCTAGGGCGCTAATTGGATTCTGCATACTACGGACGCAGACTCGGAATACGAGCGTTCATAGAGGCAAGCGGTGGAACGAACGGCAGAGAACTTCCGAACTCGGGTGTCTTCCTGGTCTGACCTGGCAGACCTCGTCGACCACTTCTCATTCTTTAACGGCCACGATTGGCTGTTTCGCGGCGTAACCAACGCAACACACGGACTGGTGCCCAAGATAGGGCGAACAAATACTCGTGCCCTTAAGCCGGACCCGCTCACGGGAGAGCGCGCGCGTGTTCCCTATCGACTTGAAGATGAGCGGGCCGTTCTGGCCATGTTCAAGCAGCAGGCGAGAGCACATTTGCCGTTGGCACCAGACACAGAACTCGAGTGGCTAGCAATCGCCCAACACTTCGGGCTGCCAACGAGACTTCTCGATTGGACCGACAGCCTTCTGGTAGCTGCTTGGTTTGCAGTCGCCAAAGGCGGAGTGGAGCACGGCAAACCTAAGGTGGTTGACTCCGCAATATGGGTTACGAGACAGGTCGTCTCTGTCAGTCTGGATTACACTGGCGATCCCCTGACGATAGGTGACCCAAGCGCCTATAGGCCGCCACACATAAGTTCCCGTATTGCCGCTCAGGGAAGTGTCTTGATGATCTGTCCTATGCCAACTGAGGAGCCCGTGCTCCCATTTTCAAAGAAAGTGGTCGTTGATCGATCCGCCGAATTCACGACTAAAAAGAGGCTAAGCGCGTGCGGAATCAATACGCGTCACCTATTTCCAGACCTAGCTGGCCTTAGTGAGCATCTGGCATGGATGTACAAAAACGATTGGCTGGCCGGCTACCGACAGTCCGGCGCGCCAACCCTGTCGCCTTCATCGGACGACGCGCCGGACGAAGCGACTGAGTAGGCCCCCGACGTAAATGTCGGTTTGTCCGGTGGTCTCCTTTGCCCTCCGATGCCGTTGACGCTGCCGAGGGTCGCCCCGGACTAGCAATCCGCGGTTCACGTCCAAGTCCTTCTGTCGCTTGACATGCTATGCTCCTTTGCCGGATTGTTTGCCGAAGGCTCACACATCTCGAGACGCAGCTCGTTAACTCCGCAGGGAGTATCGCCATGGGGCGCAAACCGGTGACAGCCTTCGAAACAGCCCACCAGCGGATCAGCGGCGATCGCGCAGCTCTGTCCCTTACTCTGAAAACGCTTTTCGCTCGGTACACTACGGAGGGTCGCCACCTACCTGATGGGTCTCTGAAGACTGAGCGCTATCTGGAGCACGTTCTGC
>WNGI01009058.1_pt1 | contig 10125 bp, 7 predicted proteins | sample 5400621 | NCBI WGS metagenome assembly WNGI01 (sample SAMN13153374, study PRJNA577476) | soil metagenome | isolation source: 20 cm soil or saprolite under Garry oak tree replicate 1 | place: USA:California | collected 2016-06-15 | reverse complement strand
ACGGCGCGGACCTGCTGAGCGAGCAGCACAAGATCCGGCACTCTCGCATCAAGCGCCGCATGGCCCGGGCGATATTCGGCGGCGCCTCGACCCTCATCGCGATCAGCAACTGGACGCGCGATCTCGCGCTCGGCGTGCTCGGGGAGCTCGGCCTCGACGGCCACGGACAGCGGCTCCGCGTCGTGCATCCCGGTACGGACCCGACGCTGTTCCGGCCGGGCGTCGACCCGCGCACCGTGCGGGACCGATTCGGCCTCCCCGACGGCGGGACCCGCTGGCTCGTGACGGTCGCTCGCCTGCAGCGGCACAAAGGCATGGACACAGTCATCCAGGCCCTTCCCGCGATCCTCGCCCGCGCGCCGGACGTGCGCTACGCGGCCGCGGGGGCGGGCCCCGATCGCGAGCGACTGGCAAAGCTGGCGCACAAGCTCGGCCTGGCCGACCGCGTGCGCTTCCTCGGCGGCGTCACCGACCAGGATCTGCCGGCGCTGTACAACCTCGCATCGGTGTACGTGGGCGCCTCGCGCCGGAGTGAGAAGCTCGGCGTCGAGGGGTTCGGGATCGCGCTGGTCGAGGCCTCGGCGTGCGGGTTGCCGGTCGTGGCAGGGAACTCGGGCGGTATCCCCGACGCCGTGCAGGATGGCGAGACGGGATTCCTCGTGCCGCCGGAAGACCCGGCGGCGTTCGCCGAGGCGATCTCCCGCGTGCTGGCCGACGCTCCGCTCGCGCAGCGTATGGGGGACAGCGGCCGGCGGGCGGTCGAGACGCACTTCAACTGGGACCGCGCGGTTCGCGACCTGCGAGCGATCGAAGCCGACGCGCTCAAGTCTCCCGCCGCCTGAGCACCACCCTCCTCCTCGCGTTCAACTTCCCTCCGCACGGCGGCGGCATCGCGCGCTGGATGGGCGAGCTCGCGCTGCGGTATCCGCCGGGTAGGCTCGTGGTGTCCACGGGCCGCCACGCCGGCAGCGCGGGTTGCGCACGTTCAACGGGCTCGTGTTGTGGACCGCGCGGGCGGCCACGCTCGAGCGGCGAGCGCGTCCGGGCTTCGTGTGGTGCGCCGAGCTCAAGCCCGCCGCGTACCCGGCGCGCTGGCTGCGTGCCCGACGAGCCGTGCCCTACGGTGTGATCGTGCACGGCACGGAACTGCTGCTGCTCCAGGCCAAGATGCGCCGCTCGCGATGGCGGCGTTGGACCGCGCGCCAGCTGCTCGGCGGTGCCGCCGTGGTGGTTGCGAACAGCCGCTGGACTCGGGATCTGGCGCGCTCCGTCCTCGAGGGCGTCGAGCGGCCGGCGCTCGCGCGCGACGTCCGCGTCGTGCCGCTCGGCACCACGCCCAGCCGGTTCCGTCCCGGCATCGATCCTCGCCCGATCCGCGACAAGTACGGGCTCGCCGGCGGGCCCTGGGTATTGACCGTGTCACGCCTCGACGCGCACAAGGGCATCGACACCGTGATCGCGGCGCTGCCCGCGGTGCGGGCCGCGTTTCCAGGCGCGCTGCCCCGCTACGCGGTGGCGGGCGTGGGGCCGCAGCAGACGCGGCTCGCGCGCCTGGCGGCGGAGCTCGGCCTGGGCGACGCGGTGCGGTTCCTCGGGTTCGTCCCAGAGGACGACCTGCCGGCGCTCTACAACGCTGCGGATCTCTATGTCGGCGTCTCGCGGCGTGTCGACCTCCTCGCGGAGGGCTTCGGCATAGCGCTCGTCGAAGCGTCGGCGAGCGGCCTGGCCGTGGTGGGCGGGCGCTCGGGCGGCGTGCCCGACGCGGTGCGCGAAGGTGAGACCGGCATCCTCGTCGATCCCGAGCAGCCGGCGGCAGTCGCCGCGGGGATCACGCGGTTGCTCGCCGACGCCGAGCTGCGCCGACGCATGGGGGCCGCCGGACGCCACGCCGTGGAGACCTACTACAACTGGGACCGGGTGGCGGGCGACATGCGGCGGATCGACGAGGAGTTTCGGCGCCCGGATGGATGACGTCCGCTGGTTCGCGCCGAACCGGTTTTGCACCCTGGTGGTGCCGCCGCTGCGGGCCCGCGGGCTCTCGATCGCGCTGGAGGGCGACGCGCCGGCGCGGCTCGCGATCGCCATGGATGCGCAGGTGGCGGCAACCGCGTACGCGTATGCGGCACGTCACGGCTGCCCCCTGATTCATTATCTGTGGGACCTCCCGCCCTGGCGATTGGGGCGGGGTCGTCACGATTGGGTGTGGCACGCGTTCGGTCGCTACCTCCGGGTGCCGCGCCTCGGCCACCGCTACGCCGAGCGGCCCGGCTACTACAGCCGCGTACGGTTCGTGGCCCTCCACGCCCGCGAGGTGTGGGTGCCGAGCGCGCACACAGCGGCGAGTGTGCAGGAGCGACTGGGCGTTGCCTGCCGCCGGGTGCCGTTCTGCTTCGATTCACATCGGTTTACACCCGCTCCCGCGGCTCGAGGACGCGGATTGCTCAGCGTGTCGCATCTCACGCCGCACAAGAACCATGCGGCGGTCATTCGAGCGGCTGCTCGCCTCGAACCCAGGATCCCCGTGCGTATTATCGGGAAGGGTCCGGAGCGGGCGTCCCTGGAAAGACTCGCGGCTACCCTGGGCGTACGCTGCACCATTGAGTCCGACCTCACGGAGGCGGAGATGGTGACCGCGTACCGGGCCGCGGAGGTGGTGGTCTGCCCCAGCACGTTTGAAGGCTTCGGACTCACCCCCATGGAGGCGATTGCGACCGCCACCCCGGTGGTCGTTTCCGACATCCCGCCGCACCGTGAGTTTCTCGGCACGTCGCCGCACTTCTTCACGCTCGATGACGACGATAGCCTGGTGACGGCTATCGGGACCGCGCGCGCAGGTCCGCCACCGAGGGGGGAGGTGCTGTCGGGGGTGACGATCGAGGCGGCGGCCGAGCGGTTCTCCGCCGGCCTGATGCCGTATCTGCGCTGAGGAAGGCGCTCAGCTCGCGGCGCCGGCGGCTTTCGGGGCCGCCGCCGGCCGCGCGCTGATGGCGTACGTGGGGCAGTGCCGGATGAATTCCCCGTCGATCGGCGACCACTCCTGGTCCGGCCGCGTGACGACGGCTTTCCCCTGCGCGTCGAGCACGAACATGCCGGGCGGCGCCTGCACCAGGCACGCCCCACACCCGATGCAGCGCTCGCGCTGCACTCGGACCGTGACGGGGCGGAGCGGGTGGACGCCGGTGTCGCTGGACGCCGGCCATTCCTCCGGCCGGTCGAGCGCGGCAACGGTCGCGCGATAGCCTTCCTCCACCACTTCGCGCAGATGGTCGAAGTCGAAGGCCGAGATGTGTTCCACGCGGGGATGGATATAGTAGATGGGGGGCGTGGTCCATTCGCGCAGCCGCAGCTCGAGAATGGTCTGCATCGCGATTTCCGCGGCCCGCGCGAACACCGACGCGAAGCCTTCGTCCTGCGTGTCCGCCCGCAGCGCGTTCGAGGCGGACACGTCTACCGCGATGATCAACTCCGAGCCGAGGATGCGCGCGGTGCCCACCGGCAGATTGTCCACCGTGGCGCCGTCCATGTAGAACCGCCCGCGGATCTCGCGCGGCGGGAGATACCCCGGTAGCGCGCAGGACGCGAACACGGCGTCCTTGACCAGTACCTCGTCGAGCCCATCGAGTCCCCAGAAGACCTGCATCCCGGAGTTCAAGTCCACGGTGTTGACGATCAGGGGGTTGCGCAGGTCTTGGAAGGTGATGTTGCCGACGAGGCGGTGGAGCAGCTGGTCGAGCGGCTCGCGGCGGAACAGGGCCGGCGAGCGCATCCGCTTGAACGCCATGTCGGCGTGGGCCACGGCGAAGATGTCCTTGCGCACCAGGCCGATCGCGATTTCGCGCAGCTCGGCGATGCTCTTCCCGGCGGACCAGGCGGCGCCCACCAGCGCGCCCACGCTCGAGCCGACGATCTGCGACGGCACGAGACCACGCTCGGTCAGTGCCTGCAGCACGCCGACGTGGGCGACGCCTTTCATGCCCCCCCCGCCCAGCACGAGGGTGAACTGGGTTTGATTGTTCACGTGACCCGCCGCTTGCCCGGAAGGTGAGCCTCCGAGTAACGTAGTCGTGGCCCCCAGCCCCGCGCTACTCATGCGTCATCGCGTTGTACGGAACCGTTGGACACTGGCTGGTCTCGCCCTCGTGACGCTGCTCGGGCTGGCGGCGCTCGCCGCGCCGTGGCTGGCGCCCGGCGATCCGACGCGCGGCGATCTCACCGCCGCCCTGCGCTCGCCGTCGACGGCCAACCTGCTCGGCACCGACGCCCAGGGTCGGGACGTGCTGAGCCGCGTGTTGTTCGGAGCCCGGTTGTCGCTCGCGGTGGGTCTCGCGAGCCAGGTGATCGCCCTCGCGGCGGGGCTCGCCCTCGGCCTCACAGCCGGCTTCTACGGCCGCTGGGTCGATGCCCTGGTCATGCGCGTCGCCGACGTGACCCTCGCGTTCCCCTCGCTCCTCCTGCTCATCGCCGTCGCCGCCGCGGTGCGACCATCGCTCCCCGTCGTCTGTGTCGTGATCGGGCTCGTGGGCTGGGCGGGGATGGCGCGGCTGGTGCGCGGACAGGTACTCGTGGCGCGCGCGCTCGACTATGTGCAGGCGGCCCGCGCGCTGGGCGCGTCCGACGCGCGGCTCGTGGCGCGCCACGTGCTCCCCAACGTGCTCGGGCCGGTCATCATCGCGGCGACCCTGGGAGTGGGCGGCGCGATAATGGCCGAGGCGGCCCTCTCGTTCGTGGGCCTGGGCGCGCAGCCGCCGACGCCGTCGTGGGGCGCCATGATCGCCGAGGGGCGGGACCTGCTGCGCGTGGCGCCCTGGGTGTCGCTGTTCCCCGGGCTCGCGATCGGCATCACCGTGCTGGGCGTCAATCTCGTAGGCGACGGTTTGCGCGATGCGCTCGACGTGCGACAGGGGACGGGCGCATGATTTTCCCTGGGCTGAAGCCCGGGCTCGGCTTAGGTGCGTCCTTAAGGACGCGCACTTGTGCCGAGCCGGCCCTTCAGGGCACGGGGGCGACGTGACCGATATTGCCTACCATCCGACCCGGCTGCGCGCCCTGCGCGACCAGTTCCGCGCGCTGCGTGCAGCGGAGTTTCCCTGGACCGCGGACACCGTCTACCTGAACAACGCCTCCATCGGTCCCATCCCCGAGCGCACGCGCCGCGCCCTGGACGAATTCACCGCGAAGCGAACGGCCCCCCACCTGCTCCCGGACCGCGAGCTGCAGGCGGGCCTGCAGGCGGCGCGGGTCGCCGTGGCGCGACTACTCAACGCCGACTCGTCTGAGATCGCGCTCGCGACCAACACCAGCCATGGCCTGAACCTCGCGGCCAGCGCGCTGCCGTTGCAGCCCGGCGACGTGGTCCTCGTCTCGGACCGCGAGTTCCCGGCGAACGTGTATCCCTGGATGCTGCTCAAGAAGCAGGGCGTCGAAGTCGAGCTCGCGCCCTGCTCCCCCGAGGGTTGGCCCGACGAGGACTATCTCGTCGAGCGGCTGCACGACCCGCGGGTGCGCGTTCTCGCGGTGTCGTTCGTGCAGTTCTCGAACGGCTATCGCGTCGATCTCGCCCGGCTGGGCGCCGCCTGCCGCGCCAATGGCACGTTCCTCGTGGTGGACGGGATTCAGGGAGTGGGGAACGCGGTACTCGACGTGCGCGAGACGCCGATCGACATTCTCGCGTGCGGCGGGCAGAAGTGGCTGCTCGCGCCCTGGGGATCCGGGTTCGTCTACGTGCGGCGCGAGCTCATCCCGGTGCTCGAGCCCGCCGTCGCCGGCTGGATGGCGTTCGAGGGGACCGACGACTTTTCGCGACTGACCGAGTACAACCCCACGTTCCGCTCCGACGCCCGCCGCTTCGAGATGGTGACGCTCCCGTTCCAGGATTTTTACGGGATGACCGCCTCGGTCGGCATGCTCGCGGAGCTCGGCATCGACGACATCGCGCAGTATGCCCGCACGCTGCACGAGCCGGTGTTGCGCTGGGCGGACGAGACCGGCGTCCGCGTCGTGTCACCGCGCGCGGAAGCGCACCGCTCGGCGATCATCTGCCTCGCCCCCGCGCACCCCGTCGAGGCCTACCACGCGCTCAAACGCGCTCATGTCGTGTGCTCGCTGCGCGAGGGGGCCATCCGCCTCGCGCCGCACTGCTACAACACCGTGGAAGAGCTGGAGCGGGTGCTGGATGTGCTGGATCAACTCGAGTGAAGCGTTGCCGGGTGAGGCGTTACCCGATGATGCGTTGCCGGGAACGCCGTTTCCCACAACGCAGCATCCGGCCACCCTTTACCCGGCAACGCCGTATCCCTCGCGGTGGCGATCCGCCCACGCGGCCCACCCCACGAAGAGCCAGCCGAAAATGATCCCGCCTATTTCGATGGCCCGCATGCTTGGCGGGGCGCCGCCGAGTAGCGATCCGGCGTAGGAGAGCCCCAGGAGCGCGAGGAGCGCGCCGAGCCCGTAACGTCCGACGGCGTCGCGCCGGCGCGTCGTCCTCAGGTACATCCACGTCCCCGCGGCGAACATCACGACCTCGATGGTCACCGTCCCGGCGACCGAGTTCCACAGCCCCAAGCCCAGCTTCGGGCCGCCCGGATAGAGCGGCATGTCGGGGCGGTGCGTGACCACGTCGAGCACCCAGTGACTGACGACCGCCAGCGCAACTACGATCGCTCCCTTCGCGTAACCCGTGCGCATGCGATACACGGCCGCGCACAGCACACCCCACGCGATCAGGGTCAGGAGGCTGTGAGAGATGGGGATTGAGTCGAGCCACAGCGTGAGGAACGGGTTCGGTCCGGGAACGAAGTGGGCATGCTCCCATCCCAGGATCAACAGGACCGGCCAGAGCATGTCCGCGAGCTGCACGGCAAGGAACAGCGTCCCCAACGACGTTCTCGGGGCGGCTCGCTTGGCCGCCAACGCCACGGCGTAGTGGCCGATGAACATCTCAACGCTCCCTGCGCAGCAGGGCGTAGTCCTTCTTGCCCTTGCGAAGCAGCAGGTTTTGGCCCGCGAGCCAGTCGGCCGGGTCGAGCTTTCGGTCGACGTCCTTCACCCGTTGCTGATTCACGTACACGCCGCCCTGCTCGATTTGCCTCCGAGCCTCGCTCTTAGATTTCGCTAGTTCAGCCTGCACCAACGCGTCGACCAGCCCGAGATCGTTCGCGGACACTGCGGCCGTGGGAATCTCCTTCGCCATCTCATCGAAGACACCGGCGTTGACGTTGCGCGGGTCGAAGTCACTGAAGAGGATGGCGCTCACTCCGGTCGCGTTGGACACGGCCTCTTCCCCGTGCACCAGCTTTGTCACTTCAGACGCCAACGTGCCCTGAGCCTCGCGGCGACTCGGGTCTTTCTTGTGCGTCTTCAGCCGCCCTTCGATTTCCTCCCGGGGCAGCAATGTGAAGAGCTTGAGATACGACTCGACGTCGCGGTCGTCGACGTTGTACCAGAACTGGTAGAACTTGTACGGCGAGGTGAGCGCCGGATCCAGGTAGATCGCGCCCGCTTCGGTCTTTCCGAACTTCGCGCCCGACGCCATCGTGACCAGCGGCGCGACGAGGCCGTGCGCCTCGCCGCCCGCCACGCGCCGGATGAGGTCGATCCCCGCCGTGATGTTCCCCCACTGGTCGCTTCCCCCGACCTGAATGGTGCAGCCGCGCTCGCGGAACAGATGCAGGAAGTCGAATGCCTGGAGCAACATGTAGCTGAATTCGGTGTAGGAAATGCCCGTGTCGAGCCGCGCCTTCACCGACTCTTTCTGCAGCATGATGTTCACGCTGAAGTGCTTGCCGACGTCGCGCAGGAAGTCCACGAGGCTCTGTTTCACCAGCCAGTCGGCGTTGTTGAGCACCAAGGCCGGCGCGGGGCCATCGAAGTCGAGGAGCCGCGCCATCTGGTCGCGCTGGTGCTGCAGGTTTTCGCGGATCTGCTCCTTCGAGAGCAGGGGTCGCTCGCCGCGCTTGCCGCTCGGATCGCCGATCAAGCCCGTGCCGCCGCCCATCAGCACGATGGGGCGATGGCCGGCGAGCTGGAAATGCCGCAGCAGCATGATCGGCATGAGATTGCCGAGCTGCAGGCTGGGCGCCGTGGGATCGAAGCCGCAGTACACGGTGCGCCCGCCTCCGGCGAGGTGGGCCCCAATCTCCTGCGTGGCGTGGTGCACGAAGCCCCGCCACTCGAGCTCGGCAAAGAGGTCCGACATGGCGCGGAATCGTACGAGAAGCCTCCACCGCTGGCAAGCGCCGAGCGCCCTCACTAGGTTGTAACCCGATGGCGTCCATTCCCGCGCCCCCACCCGTGACTCTCGCCGGGCCGCTCTCCTGGTGGCAGAAGCCCAAGATCCGCCGCCGCGTCATCGCGGTCGCGGTGCTGGTCGGCGCATACCTGCTGGGCCTCTCCTACGGCGCGTGGACGCGGGTGTGCGCGGGCGAGCACTGTCCCAGCATCTCACGCCTGGTCGCGAACCCGAATCACCAGGTGCAGACGTCCAAGGTGTACGCGGCGGACGGCCGCCTCATCAGCGAGCTCGGCGCCGAGCGCCGGACCGTGCTGCCGCTCGCCGAAATCCCGCTGCCGGTGCGCCAGGCGTTCATCGCAACCGAAGACAAGCGCTTCTACGATCACCACGGGATCGACTATTGGCGCATCGTCGGCGCCATCAAGAACGACCTGCTGACGATGAGCTTCGCGCAGGGGTTCTCGACCATCACGATGCAGCTGGCGCGCAACATCTTTCCGGAAGAGATCAGCCGCGAGAAGACCCTCACCCGCAAGCTCAAGGAGGCGCGGGTGGCGGTGGAGATCGAAAGCAACTTCCCCAAGGACACAATCCTCCAGCTGTACCTGAACCAGATCAACCTCGGGGCAGGGGCGCACGGCGTGGAGGCGGCGGCGCAGATCTACTTCGGGAAACACGCGCAGCAGCTGAACGTCGCCGAGGCGGCCACGCTGGCCGCGCTCCCCAAGCTGCCGGCGTTCTACAACCCGCGGACCCATCCGGAGCGCGCCGTGCGGCGGCGCAACGTGGTGCTCGGCCTGATGCGCGACCAGGGCTTCCTGACGTCGGAGGAGGCCGAGCTGTGGCAGGCGTACCCCCTGGTGCTCACCGGGAGCCGCACCAACTACGGCGACGTCGCCCCCTACTTCGTCGAGTGGCTGCGCGTGCAGCTGGACGCGCGCTTCGGGCGGGACCTGTACGAGGGCGGCCTGCGCATCTACACGACGCTCGACCTCGACATGCAGGAGGCGGCAGAGCGGGCGGTGCAGTCGCAGCTCGACGCCATCGAAGCCGGCGTGTATTCCAACGGGAAGTTCCCGGGGCGCACCACGTATCGGGAATACCTCGAGTCGTCCAAGGCCTCGGGTGAGGACCATGGACCGTTCACGCCCTACATCCAGGGCGCGCTGGTCTCGCTCGAGGCGAACACCGGATACATCCGCGCGATGATCGGCGGCCGGGACTTCGACGACTCCAAGTACAACCGCGCCACCCAGGCGGTGCGCCAGCCGGGCTCGACTTTCAAGCCGTTCGTGTACTCGGCGGCCGTGCGGGCGGGCCACCCGGTGACCGAGATCGTGGACGACTCACCGCTCAACCCACCGGTGATCCAGCTCGACTCGACGCTGTGGCAACCGAAAGACGACGACGACACGACGCTCGGCATGATCCCGATGCGCGAAGGGTTGTACCTGTCGCGCAACCTCGCGACCATCAAACTCGGCATGGCGCTGGGCGAGCAGACGGTGATCGGCGAGGCGCGTCGCTACGGTATCACCACGCCGCTGCCGCCATATCCCTCGATCCACATCGGCGCCAGGGGCGTGCGCCCGATCGAGATGATCGCGGCCTATACCGCGTTCGCCACGCTCGGCACCCGCGCGGAGCCGGTCGGCGTGCTGCGCGTGGAAGACCGGCAGGGTAACATCCTGTGGCAGCCCGCGATCCGCCGCGAGCCCGTGATGGATCCCGAGCACACGTGGCTCATGGTGGACATGATGAAGGACGTGATCCGTCGCGGCACGGCGTTCAGCGCCGTCTGGAAAGCGGGGTTCACACAAGTCCCGGCGGCCGGGAAGACCGGGACGACCGACGACTACACCGACGCCTGGTTCATCGGGTATACGCCCGAGCTC
>WNGI01014916.1_pt1 | contig 10126 bp, 13 predicted proteins | sample 5400621 | NCBI WGS metagenome assembly WNGI01 (sample SAMN13153374, study PRJNA577476) | soil metagenome | isolation source: 20 cm soil or saprolite under Garry oak tree replicate 1 | place: USA:California | collected 2016-06-15 | reverse complement strand
AACCTTCGCCGAAGACAGTTTGAGTGCCGCTCTTCCAAAGATCGCATGCCCTGCAGTTGGCCGCAGCCTTCCGCAGGGTTTGAAGACTGGGGTGCGGCGGTATCAGCGCAGCTGCGGTTATGATCGTTGCCCTTTTCATAGCCCGCGTTGAGATGAAGCTTTCGCCTTCACTGTTTTCTTTTTGTACGCGACTACGATGGGAGGCATCCAAGTCAGCGCAAGTGGCTATTGAGCAGCGACTTGTACGAAAGAGGCTGTCCGGGGGAAGCGGATTGGTAATACGAAGCCCTCCCCAAGGGAAATACAGTAGACACTGTATATGATTCCGAGCTTTTCGCTTATAAGTTCGCCCCGAACATCGACGGTTGGAGTAACCGGGTTGCGAGGCAGGACAAATTCAGATCAGCATCGAGGGACCCATGCTCGCACATTGTGTAAATCCTACTTGCTGTGCTCCATTGCACTCATATTCTGAAGGAAGGCTATTTCAATTTGAAGTTGTGTCCATTTCAATCGCCGCGAGTGACGATACCAGTCAGCCGTTTGATGAAAAGCCGGAGCGGCAGACAACGCATTTCTGGTTGTGCGGCCGTTGTGCGGACACCATGACTCTGGCGCTTGAGCCATTGCGAGGGTTGAAGGTTATTCCCCTTGGTCCAGGTGGGTCCGAGATCCCGGAACTGGGAGATTTGAAACTGCCGGATGAGGAGCCGCAACAAACCAACAGTTGCTAGTGCAGGCAAGGTATTGAAGTTGAAAGAGTTCGCGCAGTTTATGAGACTCTTTGGTTGGAACGGATCGACGTGTTTCGTGCTTTTCTTCACTTCCTGTTCGAAGCTTTGCACATTCAAAAATAATGATATACGTTAACGGAGACGTCCACATCGAAAGCAGAGTAGTGGGAACGGGCGACATTTGCTGAGGGAAAGGGAATGCACTAAACTTGCAAGCTGACGGCCTGTACGAGCCGGACCTGTTCCCTGCTCTTGATCAGTGTTGTTCGCATAGCAGGTTTCGAATCTAGAGGATTCGGCTACGAAAGAGGTTTGGCCATTGTGGTGCTGTACCGCGATAGGCATTGCAAGGTTGGGGGCCGCGTAAGGATGGGTGTTGGGTGAGCGGATCTCTTGGAGGTGAGTCTTGGCAGCCTTTAGAATTTTCATAGCTGATGATCACGAAGTTGTCCGGAAAGGCTTGTGCTCGCTATTGCAGGCGCAGCCGGACTGGGAAGTTTGCGGCGAAGCCGCCGATGGCCGCGAAGCCGTGGAAAAGGCCCAGCAACTGAAGCCGGACGTAGTAATACTCGACATCGGTATGCCGAGCCTGAACGGACTGGAAGCCACGCGGCAAATCCTGAAGACCAATCCCCATGCGAAGGTGCTTATCCTGACTTTGCATGATTCGGACCAGGTGGTGCGAGAGGTTCTCAACGCCGGCGCCCGTGGATTTCTTTTGAAGTCCGACGCCGCGCGCGATCTGGTTGCCGCGGTGGAAGCCCTGCGCCGGGATAAGACTTATTTCACTTCCAAAGTCGCCGCCATGGTCCTGGAGGGCTATCTCAAGGGCGGCACACCTTCCACCCCAGTGACGGTTGGACGCAACCGGCTGACGCCTAGGGAGCGTGAAATTGTGCAACTGCTGGCTGAAGGTAAGAGCACAAAAGAGGTGGCGGTGGCGCTGGGTCTAAGCGTGAAGACTGCGGAAACTCATCGCTCCAATATCATGCGCAAGCTGCAGCTCCACTCGGTGAGCGACCTGGTACTTTACGCCGTTCGCAACAACATCGTTCACGTAGTGCAGGCGGGGATCGAATAGAAAATTCTTGCAGCCCTATGCCGCGGAGTCATCCTCAGCGGGGTCGGGGATGCTAGATAGCGGGTCGCTGGCGGGATAGGAATCCGCCAGAGTTTTATCCATCATTTTCTCTCGCAGTTCCTGCTCCGCTTTTTCATTTATCTCGCGATCCTCAGGATCTCTTCCTGTCTTGTCATGGGCTGGGTCTTTGGTGGCGCACGAATTAGCCTGTTCTTTTTCCGCCATAAACACATGCTCCTGGTCGACACCGTAGTTCAGTCCGGCGACGGACCTTCCGCGGCGACTAATTCCGGCTTTCGCACCGGTGGACGACTGATCTCTTGAACCGTGCTGGGACGTTTTCGCGGTGGGGTGTTGTCCAGGTTTACCGGCTTGCGCTCCTGAGCGGAGCGGTAGAGGGCGCGAATGATGCGTACGTCCTGTAATCCTTCCACGCCAGAAGGTTCGGGCTCTTTGTCTTTGATGATGCAGTCTGAGTAAATCAATTCTGGAGCGAACTGGTCACGTTTGGGAAATCGCACCGTCTTCTTTTTGCCGCCGATATCGAGATGATGCTGCAAGCCGGTCGCATATTCATACGCAGGATCGACGCGCAAAACGCCCTTGGTGCCGACGACGGTGTAGGCAGAGACATCGGCGGCGCCGAAGCTGCACGCGAAAGTTGCGGCGAGGCCACGCCGAAAACGCAGGGTCGCGAAAAAACTTTCTTCTACTTCACGGAATCGCGGGTCGCCACTATTTTCAGCAGCGCCGAATACCTCTTCCGGCTCGGCCCGGAACAGATAACGCGCCGCGTTGATGCAGTAGATGCCGATGTCGTACAGCGTTCCTCCACCCTTCTCCTTCTGCAGACGAACGTTACCCGGTTTGACCTGCATAGTGAATACTGAGTCGAAGACTCGCGGTTCTCCCAATTTCCCAGACTGTACCAACTCGACTGCCCTGAGATTGGCCTCCTCAAAATGAAGCCGGTAGGCGATCATCAATTTGATATTGTTCTTTTCCGCCGCAGCGATCATCGCCTGACAGTCTTCCTCGGTCACCGCCATCGGCTTTTCACAAAGAACATGGACACCCGCATTGGCGGCGGCTTCGGTGTACGCGCGATGCATGTGATTGGGCAACGCGATATAGACAGCGTCCACTTCACCGCTCTCCAGGCATTCGGAATATTCTTCGTAGGAATAGGTGTGCGGGACACAGTACTTCTTGCTGAGTTTTTTGAGTTTGGTGGGATTGTCGGAGACCAGCGCGGTCAATTCAGAATTGCGGGCATGGGCGAAGGCCGGGAACACCGCGTTCTGGGCGATGTAGCCCAGTCCTACCACGGCGTACCGGATCTTCTTTCCCCTTACCGAGTTGCGCTTCTTTACCTTTACCGAGTTGGCCATGAAAGGTGATCCGCTGCACTAGGCTGCCGGCTTAGATCTGCGCCCAGCGGTCTTGCGGCGGCTCGATACTTGCTCTTCTTCTTCCTCTGCTCCGCCTTCGATTGCTTCAACGTTAATTTGTTCGGCGATCTCCGTCAGCGTCTCGTCGGCTTCCTTTTCTTCTTCCAGCGTCTGTTCGAGCAGAGCGGCAGCTTCTCTGTCGCCCAGCAGGGTCGCGTAGGTTCGTACGCAGCCGTATCCCGCGATCTCATAATGTTCAACACGCTGAGCAGCCGCGATCATTGCCGCATCCTTCACCTCTTCTTCCATTTCATCGTCTTCAATGACTTCGCTGGCTTCTTTGATCAAGCCTTCCATACCTTTACATTTCTTTCCCTTGCGATCTTCTCCGATGCGGTCAAATATCTTTTCCAGCCGGGCCGCGTGCTGTTTGGTTTTCTCCAGATGTTCCTCGATGGACGTGCGCAACTCATCCGAAGATGCGGCTTCCACCATTTTTGGCAATGCTTTAATCAGTTGATTTTCGGCAGAGTACAAATCTTGGAGCTGTTCGACGTACAGATCTTTTAATGAACTGGATTTCACAATGCGCCTCCACGATTAGGTTGAGTTTAGGTTGAGTTTGAATGCAATACGAAAAATACAATTAAGAAAAAGAGGAATGGAGCCCGGAACTGCACCCGCCGCTGCGCTCAGCCGCTAACAAGAGGCGAGAAGCAGGGCCAGCCTCACTACGAGACCGGCGCCTGCTCGAGTGGTGGGTTTGATAGAGGGCAACTTTCATGTCGAGAAGCATAGGGTCGTACTGCAAGGCGAACAATCCTGCTGACGCTGTACTTTCCCTAAGGAATTTCTGTAGCGATTTTGCGGAACCGATCACGAGTGAACTTTCTCCAGCGCTGACCCGGCGGCGGCGCGTTTAGCAAATGTGAAATGGTCTCGCGACTCGCCCGCCCTCGCACACTCAATCTCCCATTACTTGAGTGAGCACATCTTTCCCGGGTCCGCAGCGCTCGCTTTCGGTTTCTTTGATCAGTTGAACCGTGTACGTCCGAGGTGGGACTTTATCCACCTGCTTCTCGCCGACCAATCCAGAGTGCTATGTATTTTTCTCGCGGGAAACACTGTAGGGACGCTACAGACTAAAGGGTCATTCGCTGGCTCTGCGTGCGGTTTCCCTGTATGTCTCGCCACACGATTTGCTTTTTACGCACTTTAATTGCGGTTCCGCGCATTTCACTGTGGTACAGCAACTTATCAAAACCCATACAGAGTGCACCGGATGGACCGGAGCAGCTACTCCACCTAGTCTCAACCATGCAAGCGCACCTATTGTAAGACGCATGACCAAGAGCCTGATCCGTTGAAAGGAGATTCAAGTGAGCCACCCTGATTCCACCCCTCGGTTCGATACGGACCTTGACCTAGTAAGGCGAGCTCAGCAAGGCGACTCCGATGCATTTTCATCCTTATTTTATGCGCACAAGGCGAGGATTTACTCCGTCTGCCTGCGCATGACCAACAATACTGCGGAAGCTGAGGATTTAACCCAAGACGCATTTCTGCAGGTTTTTCGCAAGTTGCAAACTTTTCGTGGCGACTCCGCGCTATCCACGTGGCTGTACCGCATTGCAGTGAACACGGTGTTGATGCACTTCCGCAAAAAGGCATTGCGTCAGGTCTCTCTCGACGAGCCCTACAGCCAGGACGCCAAGATGGTCCGCCGTGAGTACGGAAGTAAAGATGACCGGCTAACCGGTTCGGTCGATCGTATCGCATTGGCACGCGCGATCAAGGAGCTGCCCGCAGGCTATCGAACAATTTTCCTGTTGCATGAAGTCGAAGGCTACGAGCACCAGGAAATCGCACAGCTTCTGGATTGCTCCGTCGGAAATTCAAAATCACAACTGCATAAAGCCAAGCTGCGAATTCGTGAGTTGCTTGGGTACGCCAGGGCGGAAGCTCAGGACGGGGCCAAACAGCCGGAAACGGCTCGTCAGGGCTCAAAGGCTTCACTCGCGCAGGATCAGGAATTGTCGCCGACACTCTTGCTGGAGGCGTGGGAGGAAGTGGCGATCGACGAAGAACAACAGGAGGCGGTGGCGGTGGTCTCAGCGGCGAGCGCAGCCATGCCGCAGCTCATCGGATCCAACGCGTGATGTTCGTTAGGGATTGCGTGCGAGTTCAAAACAGGCTCATGAAGGCGAAGACACCGTGAACATTGGCGTAATCGTAACCGTTGCTGGTCATCGCCCCTCTGAAGCTGATGATGGGAGGGGCGGCGGACCACGCAAGCGTATTCAGAACGACAAAGCCCAGTCACAACTGCTCATGGGTTCGCCGGTCGGTTCGTGCGATGTCCTGGGGCAAAGCATCATTGATCGAGTTGTAGCCCGGCTTCGCGATTCCGGGGCGCAACGCATCTCGATCATCTCGGAAGAACAGCTTCCGGGTTGTACTGCCAGCAGTGCTAGCCGCTCTCTTTTCCGCGCCGGTTCAACCCCCGGGTTTTGGCCAGCCTGGGACAGCGTCGTTTCCGAATACCTAAATCAAGGCGTGGAAACGTTGCTGCTGGTCCGGCTTGGACCATATGTCGAGCTTGATTTGTGCGATTTGCTGCGTTTTCATCGCGAGAACGCGAGCCCGCTCACCCAGGTGTACAACCGGCACACCGCTCTCGATTTGGTGGTGGTGGACGCGGCGCCGCTGCGGGAGGGCACGGGTTCGTTTCGCACTCGCCTCAGCACGCTGATTCCGCAACGCCAACGGTACAGTTTTTCTGGATACACCAATCTTCTGGCAGGACCGGCGGATTTCAGACGATTGGTTCAAGACGCGCTCTCCGGGCAATGTGGCATCCGTCCGGTGGGCCGTGAGGTTCGGCCAGGCATTTGGTATGACGAAGGCGCCAGAGTGGATCGCTCAGCCACCATCCTGGCTCCTGCATTTATTGGTGCCGAAACTTGTATAGAAGCATCTAGCACTATTAGTGGCGCCAGTGCGGTGGAAAGGCAATGCGAAGTAGACTGCGGGACTACCGTGGACGACTGCTGCGTGCTTCCTGGCACGTACCTCGGCATGGGTCTCAATGTCCAACATGCCGTAGTAAAAGGATCGAAGCTGTTCCATTTGAATCGTGACATCGAGGTGGAGATCAGTGACTCCCGTTTAATCGGCACTACTTCTCCTTCTCGTCAATTGAGTAAAAGAGCGCGATCCGTTCTTGGACCGGGCCGTACGTTCGGTTCAAGTCTGGTAACCCGCTCCTCGCAATTAGCATCTTTATTGAGTACCCGCCGGTTTGGACGTAGCGACTGAGTGCGCCCGTGCATCTCTGTGTGCCACGGCTGCCGACGGCAAGTGACCAAAGGGGGCCCATCATGGTGATTAAGTTGCCGGAACACGTGAGTGCTAAAGAAGCGCGGGCTTTTATGCGTGCGCTGCAGCCCGAACTCAGGCGCGACAGACCTCGTGTGGTGGTTGATATGTCGGCGGTTAAAGATATCGATACAGCCGCATTAGACATGCTGCTGGAGTGCATGTCGATAATCGCGCGACGAGACGGCGCGGTGAAGCTCGCGGGAATTTCGCCCGAGGCGGCGACTGTTCTGGAACTTACCCGGATGAATCAGATTTTTGAAATGTTTCCCACAGTTTCGGAGGCGGCGTCAAGCTTCAGCGTAGCACCTGTGGATAAGCTTTCCGACGAGGCTTCACCCCAGCCGGCCGTCGCATAGCGCTTATAGGAAGTCGCGACTCCGAGTCGCAAGGAGCGGGTATGAATCGCTGGACGGAAAAACTTCTGGGAGTAATCCTGATATTCCTGTTGTCAGGATTGCTGCAGCCCGCCATGCTGCTGGCACAACAGGCACCCGCAGAGGCGCCGGCCCAGACTGAACCAGCCCAACCCCAAGCTCAACCGCAAACCGCACAGCCACAGCGCCGGCGGTGGCGCAGCAACCAGTTCGGACCGCGCCGCAGCCCGCAGGAACGGCCGCCGCTCAAGCTGGGAAACTTAGCGGCAATGCAGCATCACGACCGTCGGGTGCTGCGATTGCGCCAGCGAAGCAACGTCAAGTTCGATCATTCTTGATAAAGATGGGCGTTATTGCAGGGGCGGGAGTGGCGATTGGAACCGTGGCTGCATTGTCGAAGGGGACGTCCCCGAAACCGCCAGGCGCTCGCTGAGTCATAAGGCAAATCTTCTATCGTAATGGGGGAGTGAATCCAGTGTCGGTTAAGGTAACCCAAACAGAGTCCTGCCCGCACGTCTTGCTGAGTTTTTCTGGCATGGATGGATCGGGAAAGAGCACGCAGATCGATAACCTCTGCAATCAGCTCACCGAAGCCGGGCTTCCCTTCGTACGCCTGGCGTTCTGGGATAACGTAGTAGCGTTTCCACGGTGGCGGGCCGGTTTTAGTCACAAATTCTTGAAGAGCGATGGCGCTGTCGGCGCGCCGGGCAAGCCGGTAAATCGCAATGACAAAAACAACCGCACCTGGTATCTGATACTGGCGCGCTCGGCTCTTTTTGTCTTCGACGCTCTTAACCTGAGGCGCGTAGTGGCCAGGACCAAAGCCGAGGGAGCTCGCATCATCGTGTTTGATCGTTATATTTTCGATCAACTCGCAACTCTTCCTCTGGAGCATCCCCTGGCGAGAGCTTATGCCCGCGTGATAATGAAACTTGTTCCCCGTCCAGACGTAGCGTATTTGCTGGATGCCGACCCTGAGGCAGCTCGGGAACGAAAACCTGAGTACCCTCTGGATTTTTTGTATAAATATCGTCGCTCGTATCTCTCTCTGCGAGACATCGCAGGCTTAACTTTGATCGAGGCGCGTTCTCAGGAAGAAGTTCGCGTCGCCATTGCACAAACATTGCAGAAATGTGTTCCGCTGCAGGGTCCACAACTGGATTACAATTCCATGGCGTCGGTTTGATATTGCTAGTCTGGCCGGGGCTCTCGCGAGCTTGAGCTCAAAGTTATCATCTCTGTCACTTTCTCCCTTCGACTGGCATCCCATATACAGGCTAAATCTCACCAAAACAGGTGTTTGCGTGAACCAACGCGTGCGTGCCGCAGGTCATCCAAGGAGGAGGAGCACAGGTTCTGCCTTTTGCTATGACATCCAACCCGCAAGCTGACAAATTTGCGCTTGTCATCCCGACGCTGAATGAGGCGGGCAACATTCCAACCCTGTTTCAACGAGTGCAAGCCGCCCTTGCACCCATGAATGTTGATTACGAACTGATCGTAGTAGACGACGACAGCCAGGATGGAACGGGCGATGTGGTGCTCGCTTACGGTTCCCGTGATCCGCGAATTCGGCTGCTGGTACGAAAAGGCGAACGCGGGTTAGCAGGGGCAGTGATCCACGGATGGAAATATACGGATGCGAACTGGCTAGGTGTTATCGATGCCGACTTGCAGCATCCTCCGGAAATTCTGCCTGAGCTGTTGAATGCAATTCGCGGCGGCAACGACATCGCAATTGCCAGCCGTTACGTGACTAAGAACAGTGTCTCAAACTGGAACAAGATGCGTCAGCTCATCTCTCTCTGCGGCACCTGGGCGACCATGCCGCTACAAAGGCCGGGGCTTCGGATAAAAGATCCGCTGGCTGGATTTTTCCTAGTGCGTCGCGAGTGCATTGACGGAATTGAATTGCAACCCCAGGGCTTCAAGATCCTTTTGGAAATCTTAGTCAGAGGAAGGATTCGCAAAGCAAAAGAAATACCGTATCAATTCGCTCAGCGGCACGCGGGCGCCAGCAAAGCGGATGTGAAAGTGGCTTTGCAATATTTGTCTCTTCTAGGAAAACTTTCACGATATGCGATCTTCAGGCCCGGTCACCAATGAATATTTGTTTAGTGAGCGCGTTTCCACCCAGCCGAGAAGCACTGAACGAATACGGGTACCACCTCGCCCTTGAGCTCCAGGAAATTCCTGGTCTTTCATTAACCATCCTGGGAGACGATCTGCCCGCACCACAATCGGAATTGCACGGGTTTTCTGTCATTCGTTGCTGGGCGTTTAATAGCTTGGCGAATCCGTGGCGGCTGCTCCGCGCAATCCGGCAGCTGAAGCCCGACGTGGTCTGGTTCAATCTAGGTTTTGCCAGTTTCGGAGGCAAGCCACTACCTGCATTCGCCGGAATCGGGATCCCGGCAATGGTCCGGATGTCGGGCTTTTATACTCACGTCACGCTTCATCAATTGATGGAAACGGTGGATCTAAAAGATGCCGGCGTCCGCTTCCCCAGTTTGTATCGCGGGGCCGGGTTCATGGCCACACAGTTACTCCTGTTTGCCAATTCCATCTCGGTTTTGCTGCCTGCGTATCGCAGTATTATTCGGGAGAAATATGGGCGGGGAGCGGTCTATGTGCGCAACCACGGTATTTTGTCCGGGCGGCCAGAGTATCCGGCGTTGTCCAAGCGGGGCAATCCTGAGCACCGTATTCTCGCGTTCGGCAAGTGGGGCACATACAAGCGACTCGAGTTGATGATTGAAGCTTTTGAGGTCGTGGCGCACAAATTCCCGCAAGCTCGACTAATCGTGGGAGGAACCGATCATCCCAAGGCGCCAGGCTATATGGAATCCATGGCGCAGCAATGTCGTGCACATCCCCAGATCGAATTTATCGGTTACGTTCCGGAAGACCAAATTGCCGAGCTATTTCAAAGTACCAGCATCGCGGTGATGCCGTATTCCTCGTCTGCCGGATCCAGCGGTGTGGCTCATCTCGCCTGCGCCTACGGAGTGCCGATTGTGGCTTCTGATATTGCGGACTTTCGCCAGTTGGCCGAAGAAGAAGGCCTGGCGATTGAACTGTACCAGGCCGGAAACGTGAAGAGCCTGGCGGATACCATGATCGCGCTATTGGAAAATCCGGAACGCCAGATGGAAATGGCGATCC
>WNGI01007281.1_pt1 | contig 10126 bp, 8 predicted proteins | sample 5400621 | NCBI WGS metagenome assembly WNGI01 (sample SAMN13153374, study PRJNA577476) | soil metagenome | isolation source: 20 cm soil or saprolite under Garry oak tree replicate 1 | place: USA:California | collected 2016-06-15 | reverse complement strand
CCGGGCGATCGCCGTCGCCGGGGACGGCTCGTCCGACAGGAGCAGGCGCAGGCCGTCGGCCGGCTCGCCGATGCGGCCGGCGGCGTTCAAGCGGGGGGCGAGGATGAAGCCGACGTGCCCCGCCTTGATCGGGCGGCCCGCGAGCCCCGCGACTTCCACCAGGGCCCGGAGCCCCGTCCAGCGTGAGTCGGCGAGCATCTTCAAGCCGTGCCGCACCAGAATGCGGTTCTCTCCGACCAACGGGACCACGTCCGCCACGGTCGCCAGGGCCACATAGTCGAGGAAGTGGAGCGGCAGGTTGGACGATTGGCCCAGCGCCGGCATCAGGGCCTGGGCGAGCTTGAACGCGACGCCGGCGCCGCACAGGTCCTTGTCCTCCGAGGGACAATCCCGGCGGCGGGGGTCGAGCACCGCGGAGGCGGGAGGCAGCTCGTCGCCCGGGAGGTGATGGTCCGTGACGAGCACCGCAATGCCGGCGGCCCGGGCGGCGCGGACCGCCTCGATGGCCGTGATACCGCAATCGCAGGTGATGATGAGCCCGGCGCCCACCCGCTGCGCCTCGGCAAGCCCCGCGGGCCCGAAGTCATAGCCGTCGCGCAGGCGATGCGGCACGAAGGCGTGCGCCGTTCCCCCCACGCTGCGCAGCACGCGAGTGAGCAGCGCCGCGGCGCACTGGCCATCCACGTCGTAGTCGCCGTGGACCAGGATCGGGGTCCGGGCGCGCACCGCGCGCGTCACCAGCTCGACGGCGAGCGGCATGTCGACCCAGTCGAGGGGATCGGAGAGGCGCTCGAGCTCGGGCCGGAGGAAGGCTTTGGCGAGGTCGGGGGCGGCGAGCCCGCGTTGCACCAGGATGGCGGCGAGCGGCTCGGGGATGTGCAGCTGACCGGCGAGCGCGTGGGTCAAACCGGGGTCGGGCCGCTCGGTGATCGCCCAGCGGGCCGGGATCATTCCTTCGCGTACAGCAGCACGCCGCAGGCCTCGCAGGCCTCGATGGAAACGCCGCGCTGGATGAGGGTACGGCGCTGGGTCGGGACCGCCGTAAAGCAATGCCCGCAGGCATCGACGTGCAGGGGGTAGACGGCAAGCGGCGCCTTGCCGCGGCGGATGCGCTCGTAGCGGGCCAGCATCCCGGGGGTGACGCGGGTGGCCGCCTGCTCCCGCTCGGCGACGGCGCGCTCGCGCTCGCCCGCGATCTGCTCGCGTCGTCCCGCGAGCGCCTCACGCTCCGCCGCCTGCTGCGCCCGCACGTGCGCGAGCGCCTGTTCCGCCTCCGCGGCCCGTCGCTCGGCTTCCCCCACGGCGTCGCCCGAGCGCATGAACTCCGCCTCTTCTTTGGCCAGGACCGAGCGTGCGAGATCGAGCTCGGCCATGAGCGTGGACGCCTCTTTGGCTCCCCGCACCCACTCGAGCCGTTGCCGTCGCTGCTCCTGCATGTTGCGGTAGCTGGCGATCTTGCCTTCGAGCTCGTCGCGGCGGTCGAGCGCGGCCTGAATCGCGGCCCGCGCCGCGCCGAGCGCCCGCTCTGCCGCCGCCTGCGACTCGTCGAGCGCCCGCGTCGCGGGCTCGAGCGCCGCCAGGGCATCGTCCGTCTGGTTTACCGCCTGGTCCTTCTCCTGCAGCGCCAGCAGCGCCTCAAGTTCCGGGTGCACCTCGCCTCCTCATCGCGATCTTGTAACGCGGATATCGTTTGCGGAGCTCGTCGAACACGCGCCGCTTCTCCGCGATCAGCGACGCCTGCCCTTCGGGGGTCTCGAAGGGCAAGCGCTGGTCGATCTGCTCGAGCTGTCGCTCCAGCCGGCGGGCCTCGATGAAGTTCACGGCCCGCTCGTACAAGGCGTTGGGGTCGCGGTCGCCCAGCCCTTCGGCCCGGAGCTCCTCGTAGGCGCGCGCCGAGGTCTCGCTGAGGGAGAGCACGGCGTCGTCGGCGATCGCCTCGAACGCCTCCCGGTACGGCATGAACTCGAACTCCTCGGCATCCACGGCCTGGATCACCTTACTCTTCCAGGGCTCGCCCTCGAGCAGCAGGAGCAGGAGCGTCTTCTCGGCGCTGGCGGGAAGTTCGGGAGGCGGGAGGCGGGAGGCGGGAGGTGCCGCCGCCGGTCCCGTCTCCCGTCCCCCGCCTCCCCTGCTTGCGACTTCACGCTCCAATACGTCCTTTCGCACTCCCGCCGCCTCCGCCGCCCGCGACATGTACAGCTCCTGTGTGATCGGATCGGCCGCCGCGCGGATCGTGGGGAGCAATCGATCGAGCGCGCGCCTGCGGCCGGGCAAGGTGCCGAGAAAGCCTTTGCGCTCGAGGATCTGGAGCTTTCGCTCGAACACGTCCACGGCGTCCTTGAGGATCGCTTCGAGACCGGCGGCGCCGCGGCGCTGCACCAGCGTATCGGGGTCCTCGCCAGGCGGCAGCGTGGCGACGCTCACGCGCAGCCGCTCGCGCAACAGCTCGTCCGCCGCGCGGAAGGTGGCCCGGAGCCCGGCCTCGTCGGAGTCATACAGCAGGATCACGTGGGAGGCATGACGGCGGACGAGCTGCGCCTGGTCGGAGGTGAGGCCGGTGCCGAGCGGTGCCACGACCTCTTCGATTCCCGCGAGCGAGAGCCGCAGCACGTCGAAATAGCCTTCGACCAGAATGGCGCGCTCGGCCTTGCGCATGGCGTGCTTGGCCGCATGCAGGTTGTACAGCAGCCGCCCCTTGTGGAAGATGGGGGTCTCGGACGAGTTGAGATACTTGGGCTCTCCCGCGCCGAGCAACCGGCCGCCGAATCCCACGACGCGGGCGCGGGGGTCGTGGATCGGGAACAGCAGCCGGCCGCGGAACGACGGCGCCAGCGTGCCGTCCTCTCGTTTAATCAAAAGGCCCGCCTCGAGCAACACCTCGTCACGCAGCCCCAAGCTTTTCATCGCGTCGAGGAATGCCCTGCCGGTGGGCGCATACCCCAGGCCCAGCGGCAGCACGCTTTCCAGGTCGAGCCCGCGCGACCCGAGATACTGCCGCGCCACGTCCCCCTCCGGGCCCTCGCGCAACTGCCGAGCGAACCAGTCGGCCGCCGCCGCGACGGCGTTGTAGAGGGGCTCGTGGGGATCCGGCCCGGACGGCCCCCGCTCGGGAATCGTGATCCCCACGCGGCGGGCCACCTCGCGCACGGCGGTCGGATAGTCCATCCCGAGGCGCTTCATGAAGAACGTGAAGACGTCGCCCGCCTCGTGACATACGAAGCAGTAGAACATCCCTTTCTTCGGAATGACCGCGAAGTTGCGGTGGGTGCCGCCGTGAAACGGGCACGACCCGCGATAGTCGGACCCGCTGCGCTTGAGCTCGACGTGCTCCCCGATGATGCCGACCAGATCCGCGGCCTCGCGGACCTGGTCGATGACGTCGTCGGGGATCAAGCTCACGCGGTGAACTCCACGATCGTCACGCCATGGCCGCCCTGGTTCGCGGGCGCGAAACCGAAGCGCTTCACGCGGGGGTCGGCGGAGAGAAGCTCGTGCACCAGCTTGCGCACCGCTCCCGTGCCTTTGCCGTGGATGACCCGCAGGTACGGCAGATCCGCTGCGACGGCGTCGTCCAAGGCCCTGACCAGCATGGGCTCGGCCTCGTCCAGCCGTAGCCCGCGGAGCGAGATCTCCGATGCGGCAGTCGCCGTCGGGCGCTCCGCTCCGCGTGCCGGTCCGGCCGGCCTCGGCACCCGTCGCGGAGCGTCCGACGGCTCCTGCTTCAAGCGCCGCAGCTCCTCCAGCGACAGCCACGTTTCCCGTTTCACGTTTCCCTTTTCTGGGAGTTCCGTCTCTTCGATCGCCGTTTCCAGGAGCCGCCTCGCCTCCCGCGCCGTGGCTTCGTCCACCGCCGCCCGCGCGCGGCCGAGCGCCTCCTCGACCTTGCGGCGGGCCTCGAGCAGGTAGGCCCGCGTCTGCTCGCGCGCCTCGCGCTCGAGCGCCTGCGCCCGCGTCGTGACCTCGCGCTCGCGCCGGGCGAGGTCCTCCGCCCGCGCGTCCACCCGGGCCGCGTCCTCACGCAGCGCCGTGTCCCGCTCGGCGAGCTCGCGCTGCTTCGCCTCGAGCTCCCGGGCGCGGGCTTCGACCGTGGCGAGCAGCGCGTCGAGCGCCCGCTCCGCGTCGGGGACCGCCCGTTCCGCCAGGTCGAGCACGTCGGTCGGCACGCCGAGCCGGCGCGCGATGGCGAGGCCGTATGAGCGCCCCGGGACGCCCTTCAGCAGGCGATAGGTCGGCGTCAGCGTCTCCGCCTCGAACTGCAGCGACGCGTTGACGATGCCGACGGTCTGGGCGGCGAGCTGCTTCAAGGCGCCGAGGTGCGTCGTGGCGAGCGTCACGACACGGCGCCGGGTCAGGGTGCGCAGCACCGCCGCCGCGAGCGCTCCGCCCTCGGCCGGATCGGTGCCGCTCCCGATTTCGTCGAGCAGCACCAGTGAGCCCGCGGTCGCGTGCTCCAGGATGTCGCGCAGCGCGGCGACGTGGGCGGAGAACGTCGACAGGCTCGCGGCGATGGACTGCCGATCGCCGATGTCGGCGAACACGGCGTCGAACACCGGCAGTGTCGACTGCGGTCCGAGCGGGGGAATGATGCCGCTCTGGGCCATCAAGCACAGCAGGCCCACGGCCTTGATGAGCACCGTCTTGCCGCCGGTGTTCGGGCCGGAGACGAGAATCGTGACCTCGTCCGGGGCGAGCACCAGGTCGAACGGAACGGCGTCCTCACCCCCTGACCCCCTCTCCGTGCCATCGGTCCTCACCCCCTGGCCCCCTCTCCCTCCGGGAGAGGGGGAACTCACCAAACGGGGTGAGGACGGAACGAGCAGCGGGTGGCGGCCGTTGCGGATCGCCAGCGGGCCCGCCCCGATCGCCGGGGCGAAGCCGTTCACCTCCACGGCGTACCGCGCCCGCGCGCACAGATCATCGAAGGCGATGCACATCTCCCACGCGGCCGCGAGCGCCGCGCGCTGCGGCCGCACCAGGTCCGTGAGCTCGCGCAGCACGCGCAGCACTTCGCGCTGCTCCTCCGCCTCCGCGGCACGCAGCGCGTTGCCGAGCTCGATCACCTCGGGCGGCTCGACGAACACGGTGGAGCGGGTGGCGGATTCGTCGTGCACGATGCCGCCGACGCGGGCGCGGGCCGTGCTGCGGATCGGGATGACGTACCGGCCGCCGCGCAGGGTGACGGCGGCGTCGGGCGCCCGGTCGGTGGGATCGAGCGCGCCGAGCATCGCGTCGAGCCGGGCGACGAGCCGCTGGCGCGCCTCGCGCACGCCCTGGCGCGCGCGGGCGAGACTGCGCGAAGCGGCGTCCAGCACGACCCCCTCGGCGTCGAGCGAGTGCGCGAGCCGTGTCTCGATCTCCTTGGGTGGCGGATCGACCCGCAGCGCCGCCGTACGCGGCGCGTCGCGCGCCAGCCGCGCCAGCTCCGCCGCGGTGAGGCGGGCGGCGGCCAGCGCCCGGGTGAGCACGACGAGCTGCACGCCTTCGAGGGCGCTGCCGGCCACCGCGAGCAGCTCGAGCGGCGGCCCGATGTCGGGCACCGGCTCCGCGCGGATCGCATCGTCGTGGAGCAGCAGCGCCGCGAGCTCGGCGACCTGGGCGAGCGCGGCCCGGATCGCTTCCGCGTCGGCCGCGGGAGTGCGCCCGCGCACCCGCGCGGCGCCAAGCGGCCCGGCGGCGTGGGCCGACACCCGCTCCAGCGCGGCGGGGAATTCCAGGGTGTCCAGGACGGAGGGGGCGACCCCTCCTGCGACGCTCATACGGTCGCGGCCAGCTCCTCGCGGGCGATCTGGTTCACGAGCTTGCCGTCCGCCCGGCCTTTGAATTGCGGCATCACCTGCCCCATGAGCTTGCCCAAGTCCTTGGCCCCTTGGGCGATGGCCTCGCGCACCGCCCGGCGGATCTCGTCGGGATCGACCGCGGCGGGGAGGAACTCCTCGAGCATCTTCACTTCGGCCAGCTCCCGGTCGGCGAGCTCCTGGCGCTTGCCGGCGACGTACTGCTCCGCCGCCTCGCGCCGTCGCTTGATTCCCCGCCGCAGCACTTCAGCCGCTTCCTCGTCGGAGGGGGGATGGTTCAGCTCGAGTTCGCGGTTCTTGAGGTCTGCGAGGATCGTGGAGAGGAGAAGGGTGCGCGCTTGATCGCGTTGCTTCCGGGCCTGGTTCATCGCGGCGCGCAGCCGCTCGGTCAAGTCGGCCACGATCAGACCAGCCGCGGGCGCCGGTTCTTGCGTCGCGCGGCATTCATCTTGCGTTTCCTTCGCTCACTGGGCTTTTCGTAATGACGGTGCTTGCGCAGGTCCGACAAGATCCCTGCTTTCTCGCATTTCTTCTTGAAGCGCTTGAGCGCGCGTGCGTTCGAAGCGCTCGTCATCATGAATGATGCCTTCCGGCATGCTCGACTCGCTAACTATGATCGACGCAAAAACTTAGCCCACGTCACGGCCCGGGGCAAGGTCAGCCCGGCGGCCACGTCATCGGCCGCCCGCCCAGCAGGTGGAGGTGGAGGTGAAACACCGTCTGACCGCCGTCGGGGTTGGTGTTCACGACGACGCGATAGCCCCGCTCGGCCAGCCCCGCGTCCCGCGCCAGGTCGCGCGCGAACCCGAGGAGGCGACCGAGCAGCTGGGGATCCCGTGCGTCGTTGAGCGACGCGAGGTGATCGGTGGGAATCACGAGCAGGTGGGTCGGCGCCTGCGGATTCAAGTCCTTGAACGCCATGATCCCGTCCGCCCGCTTCACGATCGTCGCCGGGACCTCGCCCGCCGCAATCTTACAGAAGATGCACGCGCCCATGTGACCGCTCCCTCGCGCCTTCAGCGATTCCCGAACGCCTGGCGCAGCTGCTCCCAGAACTTTCTCCCGAGCCGGTCTTCTGCGGGGGGCGCCGTCTCGACCTTCGCCAGTTGCTCGAGCAAGGCCCGCTGCTCGGCCGTCAGCTTGGTGGGCGTCCACACATGCACGCGCACGTGCAGGTCACCGCGGCCCCCTTCGCCGAGCCGCGGCAGCCCCTTTCCCTTCACGCGGTACACGGCTCCCGTCTGCGTGCCCGGCTGCAGCTTGAGGGTAGCGGTGCCGTGGGGCGTGGGGACCTCGACGTCCGCGCCGAGCGCCGCCTGGGTGAATGAGAGCGGGAGGTCGTAGACCAGGTCGTCGCCGTGCCGCTCGAAGCGCGGGTCGTCGGCAATCTCGAGTACGGCGATCAGGTCCCCCGACGGCCCGTTGCGGGGACCCGGTACACCCTGGCCGCGCATCGTGAGGTAGTGGTGCTCCTGAACGCCGGCCGGGACGTCGATTTGGATGGTCTTCTCGGCCCGCACGCGCCCATCGCCCTGGCACTTGGGGCACGGCTGGCGGATCACGGTGCCCTCTCCCGCACAGCCCGGGCACGGTGATACGGATACGAACTGGCCGAACACGGAGCGGGCGGCGCGGCGCACGTCACCCGTGCCGCCGCAGGTGGCGCAGGTCGTCGGGCGGGCCCCATCCTGGGCGCCCGTGCCACCGCATGCGGTGCACCGGTCCAGCGTGCGCAGGCGCACGGTCTTCGCAGCGCCTTTCGCGACCTCGTCGAGCGTCAGCTCGAGCGCGACCTTCAAGTCCTGCCCCCGCTGGCGGTCGCGCCGGGCGCGCTCGCCGCCGCCGAAGAAGGCGTCCAATCCGCCCAGGCCTCCGAAGTCGCGCATGAAGACGTTGAGCGCCTCGGAGAGGTCGAAGTGCGCGAAGCCGAACCCCCCACCCGCGGCTCCCGCCCCGCGCACGCCCGCCACGCCGTACCGATCGTACGCGGCGCGCTTCTCGGGATCACGCAGCACCTCGTAGGCCTCGGTGATCTCCTTGAACTTCTCTTCGGCCGCCGTCTTCTCCTCGGCCGCGACGCGGTCGGGATGGTGCTTCATGGCCAGGCCACGGTACGCCTTCTTGATCTCCGCCTCGCCAGCGTCCCGCGCCACCCCCAGCAGCGCGTAGTAGTCGTCCGGCCGGCTCATTCGAGCAGCTCCCCGACCAGGCGGCTCGTGTGGTCGACCAGCGCGACGATCTTGTCGTACGCCATGCGTGTCGGGCCCAGCACGCCGATCACGCCCGACAGGGTGCCCAGGCGATACGAGGCCGTCACCAGCGTGAAGGGCGAGAGACGCGAGTCGCGGTGCTCGCCGCCGATCGTGATGGTGAGGCCGTGACCCAGCCGCTGCGCGAGCGCCTGGCGCAGGAGATCGCGCCGCTCGGTGACTTCGAGCAGCCCCTGGAGCCGCTCCTGCGTAGCGAACTCCGGCTGGCCGGCGAGCAGCTGCGCGCTGCCGAGCACGACGCCGGAGCTCGCGGCGGCGCCCGCCGGCACGTCGAACAGCTCGTCGGCCTCCTGAATGAAGATGTTGAGGAGCTCGTGCGCGCCGGAACCGCCCGCCGCATCGCGCAGCCGATCGGACAGCGTGGCGCGGATCTCGCGCAGCTGGAGCCCGCCGAGCCGCTCGTTCAGCACTACCGCGACCTGTCGCACCGCATCGGGCGCCATGTGCGACGGCACTTCGACGAAGATGGTGCGCACCACCCCGCTCCGGAGCGACAGCACCAGGAGCAGCCGCTCCGACGAAACTTGCAACAGCTCGAGTCGCTCCAGCACCGCGTCGTCCAGCGACGGGCCGACGGCGACCCCCAGCTCCTTGGTGAGGACGCCGAGCACCTGCGCGGCGCGCTCCAGGATCCGGTCCACCGCCGTGCGCTCTCCCGTCAACTCTTCGCGGATTTGATCCGAGTCGGAGGGCGAGACCGGCGGCAGCCGCATCAGCGAATCGACGTAGACGCGGTAGGCGAGATCGGTCGGGATGCGGCCCGCGGAGGTGTGCGGGTGGTACAAGAAGCCTTTCTCCTCCAGGTCGCTCATCGTGTTGCGGATCGTCGCCGCGGACAGCATCATCCCGGACCGCCGAGAGATAGTCCGACTCCCCGCCGGCTCAGCGGTCTCCACGTAGGTCTCGATGACCGCCTCGAGCACCTGCCGTTCGCGCTCTGTCAGAGACTGCGACATATCACTCAACCTCTTAGCTGCTAACAATTTAGGCCACCACTCCGGCATCGGTCAAGTCGCGCACCAGGGCATCGAGCCGCAGCCAGCCCTGGGGAGTGCACCGCACCGACTCGGCGGTCACCTCCACCCACCCCTCCCCCGCCCAGGCGGTCAGGCGGTCGGGCGGACACGCGGTGCGCGGCACCCCCGCGTCGGTGCGCAACGACAGATAGAGCCGCTCGAGTTCCCGTTGCCGGGGAGTCAGGACCTCTCGGGACTCGATCGGAGAGCGCCCCGCCGCGATCGCGCGGGCGTAGGCCGGCCAGGCGGAGACGTTCCAGCGACGCGCGCGGCCATCGTAGCTGTGCGCCGCGGGGCCGAGCCCGAGGTAGGGTCGGCCGGACCAGTAGGCGGAGTTGTGACGCGACCGAGCGTCGCCGTGACAGGCATTCGAGACCTCGTAGAAACGATAGCCGTGCGCCGCAAGGCGCACGTGTGCCAGTAAGTACTCGTCTGCATACCGGTCATCCTCCGGAGCAGCCACGGCCCCGCGCGAGATCCAGCGGGCGAGCGGTGTACGCTCCTCGACCGTGAGGCCGTACAGGGAGAGGTGAGAAGGGAGAAGGGAGAGGGCGAGATCCAGGTCCCGCTCCCAGTCGCGCTGGAGCTCCGCCGGCAGGGCGAAGATGAGGTCGAGGGAGATGTTGTCGATCCCCGCGCCGCGCAGGGCGTGCATGGCAGCGCCGATGCGCGCCGCGTCGTGGGAGCGATGCATCCAGCGCAAGACATTGTCATCGAATGACTGGGCGCCGAGGCTCACCCGGTTCACGCCGGCACGGCGCCAGACGCGTGCAAGTTCGGGCGTCACGTCCTCGGGATTGGCCTCCGCCGTTACTTCAACGGCGTCACGCGAAGGCGTCGCGCCAAAGGCGTCAAGCAAAGACGTGAGCAGCGTCGAGACGGCATCGGGAGGAAGCAGCGACGGGGTGCCGCCACCCAGGTAGAGAGTTTTGAGAGCGCCCCGGGGCACCGCCCCGGGGTCAGCCGAGCGAACCTGCTCGAGTTCCCGGAGCACCGCCTCGACGTACTCCCGGGCCGGGATGCGCTTCCGGACCGCGATCGAAAA
>WNGI01010564.1_pt1 | contig 10128 bp, 9 predicted proteins | sample 5400621 | NCBI WGS metagenome assembly WNGI01 (sample SAMN13153374, study PRJNA577476) | soil metagenome | isolation source: 20 cm soil or saprolite under Garry oak tree replicate 1 | place: USA:California | collected 2016-06-15 | reverse complement strand
TACGCCGCGTACGCCGTCTTTTTGCTCAAGTGGGGCGTGATTAAAGAGAAGGTCGACGCCAAGGATCTGGTCACTAATGAGTTGATCGACGAGATCAACAAGTTTGACGCCGGCAAGATCATTTCCGAGGCCAAGGCCTACAAGCCCGGCAAATGAGCGAGAAAAACTCTTCCAAATGACTTGACGTCGCCTTGAAGAATGTTTTTTGTGTTCTTCGTACTGTACGCCTAAAAGCTTCGCGGCTTGCTTAAATTTTTCAGTTGCTGCTCCTGGCGACCATACCATCGGTAAAACCACTTTTCACCACGAAGGTGCGAAGAGCACAGAGGTTTGACTAAAAAAGGCCGAATCCTTCGTGCCTTCGTGGTGCAATATCCGTTTCTGCCTCGGTTGTGACTTTGCCGCGTTAGGATCTTTGTGGTTGAGTTTCATTTTCTTCTGCCTGTTTGCAGGTCACCTTTCTCCACGGCGAGGATCGCCGATCCTATCTCAATTCACTCACTGCTCTACGCGCAAAACTGAAATCGGCGACTTCGGCGAACGAAACGTCGCGCGAGGTCTTCAGCACTTCTTTCGAACTAGCGATGAGCTCTTGCATCGCTTCATCCGAAATCACCCCGTTGTCGGAATACAGTTTGACGATTTCTTCGTGAATCAATCCGGCAACGACTGGATCGCGCACACCGGACTCCTTCGCCAGAAGCTTCTCGAACTCACCCTTGTTCTCCTTCAGAAAACGATTGCCCATGAGCGCTGCTTTGATCGTGCGCACAATTATTTCCGGCTCGCCGCGGGTTTTTTGCAGTGTGGTGACCAGTCCCCCTTGCGGCGTTTTGATGATGTCTCGCAGCTGAACGAGCTCGCGGAACCCCATTTTTACCGCCATTTTGTTGAACGGCATGGCCATCACGGTCCCGTCGATTTGTCCGGCTTGCAGCGCGCTCAATCGCAAAGGATGGTTGCCGAACAGGGCGCGTATTTTCACGTCGGCGTCCGGTGTTAAGCCGTATTTTTTGAGCACCATGCGCGCGCCGATGTCGGTAAACTCGCCGATGCCCGATACCGCGAGCGTTTTCCCTTTGAGATCTTCCACGCGCCGGATCTCGGGTCGCACAACCAAGGTAAAATCTTGGCCGACGGTCAGAGTCATCACGATACGAAGCGGAAGCCCGCTCACGCCGGCGCGCGCGCCGGACGCAAGCACGGTCGAAAAATCCAGATCTCCAGCCATCAAGGTTTGCAGCGAGCTTGACGGGCGCATGACAATCAACTCCGCATACAATCCCTGAGCGCGAAAGAAACCCTGAGACTGGGCGGCCGTTAAACCGAGAGTCGTGGCGCCGCGATTGGGCATGCCGATGCGAATGCGCTTCAATCCCGCGCCTTCCTGGCTCCAGGCCGCTTGTGAAATAAGAATTAAGAGACTGACGAGAGCGCAGGCTCCGCAACTTTTCACCCTCATGCTCCCGCCTCTTAACCCAAACGGGCGGATTTTTCCAACACCATTGACGTTGACGCTGGCGGTGGCGCAATGCTAACGTCCGGCGCAGTAAGACTGAGTCGGAATGTCATCCTGAGTGAAACCGAAGGATCTCGTCTTTTGCGCTACTCTGGCGAACTTTTACTCCACCTATTTTAAGATGCGCGAGCTCGGCCGCTCCGACCACGGGGACATCGCGGTCACCGATGGTTTCTACAATATTTCAATTCTCAAGCAGCGCGACGGCTCGGAAGAAACCGGCATCAACCACTTTGGCGTCACCATCGACAACATCGGTGAAGTCGAAGCGCGCATCAAGGAATTCGCGCCCAACACGGACATTCGCAAAGAAGAAGGCGGTCTTTTTCATGGCGACTTTCGCGTGACCGATCCGAGCGGCCAGTCCTTGACTCTTTCCACCCACCAGTTTCATACGCCCATCGTCGAGCGCACTTTCCCGTGCATCCGTCATCTCGCAGTGTGTGTGTCGAACAATGACGACGTGCTGGATTTTTACGTCAATATTTTTGGCTTTCGCGAGTCCACGACCAGCAGACGCATTCGATCGGAGAACCGAGTCGTGCGCTGGGCCGCGGACGGTGCAACGGCGATGGCCATCCTGCCGGACCGAACCCGCCGCGACATGAATGAGAGAGAAAGCCCGCGGGACGGTCTAAATCACTTCGGCTGGCTGGTAAACAACATCGAGCCGTTTCTGAATTCACTGCCGGAAGGCTGCGTCAGCCAGCGGCCGAGCAGCCGCCCCATGGCCGAATACCGCGGCTTCGACCCGGACCACAACCCGTTCGACATCTCACAGGACAAGGGCTACGAAATCGACGTCGACCGTTGGGTGCACGGCTAATCAACCGCTAAACTGTAACGCCGGTAAGCATCCATCTAGTCCCGGAATTTCGCTTGGCATGGGCAATCTAAAAATTTTTCCTTTCTCGGCACCGCTCGTTTCGATCGGCGTCTTATGCTGTTTTCTCGCGCAGGCCGGGCACAGGACCTTGCAGGCGCCGCAATATCTAGCCTCGTCTCCGGCGTACATCGCTCGTGGCGAGCAGGTAGAAAAAACATATCGAGCCTACGGCAAGCTTCTGGCCGACTATCACCAGGCACTCGTAATCGCCTTTCAAGACAAAGCGGCGGATCTGCTTGCCCAACTGCAGTCTCCGGAACCGATCAAAGGCGGCTATCAAATTTTGCCGATGGTGCTGTCCGGCGGAGCGCCGGAGCAGCAGATACCCGCGGCCGCTGTCGGCTACAGCTGGCCATGGACGGAGCGGCTCATCGAGGTTGAGCGAAGAAGAATCGCGCGCGCGACTGCGGAACTCCGTTACGCCTTAGCCTTGTCTGCAAAGCAAAGCAGGCCGGTTTTCGAAAGACTTGCCTCTGATTATCGAAGCCTGCGCCAACGGCAACAAAATATTGACGCGCACGTGCAATACAACCGGTTCTGGCAGTCGGCCATTGCTGCCGACCGCCCCGGCTACAATCGCGAGACGAGCTTGCTTTACGAAGTCATCGAGCGTCAGGGAATGCACAACGAATTGAAAAGTCTGACTGACGCGTTTCCGTTCTCTTCGTTTTCACCAAAGATCGTTAACGGCGGCGTCGGTTTAGCAGCACTCACCAACGAGTTAAGCAGGCGCGAAGCGTCCTTGGCCCGTCGGATTGACACTAGGCTTGGGCGTCTTTCGATGCCGGGTTTCATCGCCACCGAGCATCGTGCGCACGAATCGATTTTTCGCGTTCCGGTTTACACGGACATCGCCGATCGAAACTTTGTCGCGACGGTGAAACGCATTATTGAAGCAATCTGGAATTTGCGCGATGGCGCTCGTGAGTTTCGCGTCGAGCTCGATATTATTTATGTCCCCAGCAAAAGTTTATACCCCGATGGAGCAATGCCGGCCGTCGGTGAGCCGATCGATCTCCCGCGTCACTTGCAAAGATTTCCCGCGGATGCGGCGATCTTAACGACCGGCGCTTTGACGACGCATGTTCAGAGTTATGCGATCGTGTTGGGACCACACCCGATCACGCCGCGGATATTGGCCCATGAGTTCGGTCACCTCTTGGGCTTTCGAGACGCCTATGTGCGCGGGTATGAGGATCTAGGTAAAGACGGCTTTCAAATCTTAGAAGTGAGCACCGATCCGGCTGATATCATGGCCGACCCGGTCGCTGGATCGGTGCAAGTCAAACATTTTGAGATGTTGTTAAATAAGCGCTTCGACAAAACGCCGCGAGTTTCCGCCGACATCCGCGCCTGATGTGAAATTATTCAGGCAAATAATATCCGTTTACAAAAATTTCCCACTGGAGACAGGCTCTCGGCAGATCCGGACGGACGGCAAAGTTGTTTTTCGCAACTTGGGGGGCGCCGCCGTCCAGATCCGCCGAAGCTGTTAAACCCTCAATGGCCTTCGTTAGTGATCACGACCGCGTGACGCCGCCACGATCGCTACGATGACCACCGCAAGCACACCAAGTCCGACCAATAGCGCTATGGTCGGGTCCATGCCCAATACGGCTCCACCGGACGGGCCGGATGGTCCAGCCGGACCAGGCGCGCCTGGCGCTCCAGCAGGTCCTTGAGGTCCGGGGACGCCTCGGTCGCCTTCCGGCCCTCTGCGTTCCTGTGCGCGGTCTTGCTGAGATTCACGGCGCTGTACTTGAACGTCGAAGTTGGTGTCGCCCGCTTTTCCTTCGATCCGCGCTCCTTCATTCTTTCTTGGAGCATCTTGAGCGCCCACCGCACCGGCGAATCCGAGCGCGAAAAATAGCAGCAAAACGCTTAATAAAGATTTATTCTGTTTCATGATTCACCTCCTTCTTCGCTGTAGAGCGGAGCAAAACATATGCCCCATTTTGCGTTTGAAATGATATCAAAGGCTTACACACGCCGAAAAAACTTTTTACAACGGATTTTCCCTTTCAACTGCAAGTCGAAATCATACGTCGGTTTTCACGCAGAAAATTTCGCTCAGGGCGAGCGGCGGCGCGCTCGCCGATTGGAAACAATTTACATCGTTAACAAGTTTCACCCATGCTTTCTCGGGGAGTCCTCTCGCAGGACAAGGGCTACGAAATCGACGTCGACCGTTGGGTGCATGGATAAATCAGAACCGGGCGGTTCAAAACGTTCAAGCCGTTCCAGACGTTCAAACCGTAAACCTCGGAAAGTTAGACGGTGCTCACGGCGGACGACTTCATAGTTGTTGGCATAGAGCTAGCTTCGTGGCTCCGAAGTTCACAACATAATTCAATCTTAATTCCGGGCAAGCTGGCGATAGCTTCAGCCTGAGGCTGATCCGCCTCTGGAGGAAGCGCGACCCGGAATCCAGGAACTTCGCCGACATTCTGAGGCAGGAGACTCGTTTCAGCCGCGCGAGACACCCGTTAAACCGGGCGCTTCCCCGAACCGATGCGCTTGGCCACCTGAGCATGGGCAAGCACGACGCGGGGGTCTCGCTGTAATGCCGCGAGGTAGCGTTCGCCAAAGTCTCCGCCGCTCTCAGCCGGGATCAATAGAAACACGGATTGGGTCATCATCGCGTCGACGCTCTGAGTTGTTATCGGCTCGTCTCCGTCCAGCGTTTCATCGATCGCAACGATCAGTTGTGAAATCGGCCGCAGCCACGCAAACCAGGGGTCGTTGGTCAGCAGCTGAAAAAAATGATTTGGCGAATGGATCGGGCCTACTTCCTTTTCATAGACCGCCCGTTCGGAATCGATCAAAACTTTGTGCAGGCGCAGCAGCGCATCGCGGAGCTCGAGCAGGGGGCGTTGAATAACTTCCTGCTCCGGCGTTGGTTGCGATTTTGTTTTCCGAATCATGGGCCTAACAATAACACGACTCCGTGCCGGCGCCAGTACCCTGTGCGTCTCAAACTCCGACAAGTTCGATCACCGGCCAAGACGACCTTAGGTCTAGCGCACCGGAAGCGGATCGGCGCCAGCGAGCTTGTTGAACAGCTCGATCACTGACGCGTCGCGCGGCAACTCACGAATGACTTTTTCCAGCGCTTCGGGCCCCAGCGGTGACGCGGTGTCACCGGCGAGCTTTTCGAATTCCTTGTAAAATTCCGGATCGCTCAATGTCTTGCGCATCGCATCCTGAAGAATCTGCGCGCGATCTTTAGGCGTGCCGGGCGGCAGAAAAAAATTCTGCCCGGCGAGCCTGAAGGCGCGGAACACTTCCAGCAATCTTTTCTCCCGCTCGGTCTTGGCAAAACTTTCCAGTTCCGGCAGTTGAGCGAAGCGTTGATTCTTTTTCCCTTTGGGAATCTCGATGCCCGCGTGGACGTCCACCAGTCCTTTGTCGAGCCACTCGCGCGACCGCACCAGCATGGTTTCTCCGGTCGTCACCCTACCGTCCACTTCGCGCCGCGTGATTGCGAGATCGAGCTCCGGGCCGGTGTACCCGGTGACGAACTTGGAGTTCGTCACGCCCATGAAATAGGCGAAGATTCGTCCCGTAATGTAAACCGGATGGCCGACAGACTGGCTGCCGATGCGCACGCTTGGCGCAGCGCGCAGTTTTTCTAAATTACCGAAACCCGAGTCGCGGTGCGTGATAAAGAGATAATGCTGCGCGCTGTCCGGCGTGCCAAGATAGATAAATTTATCGATGTCGTACTGCACGCCGGGCTCGCCCAGCACCGCGTTGGCGACGAGCGCGGCGCCCATGCTGCCGATGGTGAGCCCGTCGGGCTTGGCGACTTTGTAGACATGATTGGCGGCTTGCCTGCCGCCACCAGCGGACATGTGCTGCACAACGATCGTCGGATTGCCGGGCACATGTTTGCGCAGGATGTTGACGACCGCGCGCGTGCGCATATCCGCCGAGCCGGCAGGCGGCCCGCCGAGCACGACATTGATCGTTTTGTCAGCGAAAAACGCCGGCTGCGCGAAAATCAACTTAACGCCGAATCCGAAGAAAAAGATAAGCGCGGCGGGCAGAATGGTTTTCATGGCGTTCACTCCATAGCGAAAATCAATGGCGACACAGCCTCCTACTCCAGTCCGAAGGAATTGTCCATCTTTAATCCTGGACAACGACAATAGCTTAGAGTATCGAGGGCTGAGTCGAGGCCGAACAGCGTTAGTCGTCGTATTGTGAAGGAGGAATTTCTATGAAGCCGATCATTTGCCGGATCGCTTTCGTCATGTTCATTTGGCCGCTGGTCACGACCCAAGCCTGGGCGCAGAGCGGGAAGATGGAAATTCTCTGGCTGGGTCAGTCCGCCATCAAGCTCACTACTCCGGGCGGCAAGATCATCGTCATCGATCCTTACATTACCAAGAATCCGAAAACACCGGATCAATACCGCGACCTAGACACCCTCGGCAAAGTTGATCTCGTACTGGTCACACATGCGCACGGCGATCATCTCGGCGACGCGCCGGAAATCGTGAAGAAGCAGAATATTCCTCTCTGGGCGCCGGCCGGCTTGGCGCAAGCGCTGACCACGCTCGGCGTGTTGCCGGCCGATCTCGCCCATCGAATGAGCCAGGGCGGCTCGATCACGCCTTTCGGCGCGGGCGGAGTACGGATCACGATGGTGCATGCCGAGCACAACTCAGAACTGGCATGGACCAATCCGGCCACGGGCAAAGTCGAAACTCATTTCGGCGGCGAGCCATGCGGTTTCATTATCGAGCTCGAGAACGGCTTCAAGGTTTATCACATGGGCGACACCGGACTGTTCGGCGATATGAAGATGATCGGCGAGTACTATAAGCCCGATTTGATCATGATTCCCATCGGCGGCGGGCCGTCGGTCATGAATCCGGTCGATGCGGCCTACGCCACGCGCAATTTTCTCAAACCCAAGTACGCATTACCATTTCATTATGCGACGAACCCGTTATTAGTCGGCACGCCGCAGGAGTACATCAAGGCGCTCGGCAAATCGAGCACGAAAGTCTTTGCGATCGATCCCGGTGACAAACTCGATGTCGAGAAAAAATCGGGAAGCGATTTTGACCTGCGCCAAACCAAGTAGTTCGAGAACGGCCTGTCCCTATAGACGCAGACACCTGTGTCTGCCCTTTCCGACGGGAGGCCACAGAAGCTTGCCCGTGCGCGGATTTACTGTTTTACCACGCCGAGCTCCCGCCGAGCCTTTTCGAGAAAACTAAAGTCGACGACTTGGGAGACGTTGAACGGTTGCGCCACTTTCGAATCTTCGCGCACCAGGTCGATCATGAGCTGCATGCCCTCGGGCTTAACCGACATGTCGCGGATGATGCCACGGCCGAATTGCTTGAGCATCTCGCCGGCGAGTCGCCGGTCGGTGAGTCGCCACTGTTTCATGATGATTCCGATGACTTCGTCGCGATTGCGCGGTTCGAGGCTGAAAAGAAAGCCGCGCAGCGTCGCCCGCACCATGCCGTAGACTTCATCGGGACTGTCCTGAATTTTTTTCACCGACGCGCCGAATCCGTTCTGCGGAAAGCTGAGAATATCGCCGACGAAGAGAAGCTCGTTGTAACCCTTCTCCACCGCGATGATATTTTCCGGCACGCCGAGGAGCGCCGCGTCGACCGTGCCGGACTCCAAAGCCGTCAGCCGATTGTCCCTGAGCGTGACCACCGTCACGTCTCGGCCGGGTTCCAAACCAAAATGTTTGAGCGCGGCGTCGGCCATCAGGGTCGCCGTGCCGCCGGTGGTGCTGCCCGCGACTTTTCTTCCCTTGAGATCGCGCGACGCGCGAATATCTTTTCTGGCAATGAAGGATTGCAAAGGCCGGTCAACGGCGCACGCCAAGATCTTCGCCGGCGCCCCGCGCACGATACCCTGGATGATACCGTTGACCGCGGCGCTGTAGTCGACATCGCCGCGCACGAAGGCCGCGTTTACCGCTTGCGTCGACATGAAAATCGTCTCCAGATCCAATCCCTGCTCGCGGTAAAAGCCCTTGTGATAAGCGAGATGAAAAGGCAAAAAGCCGATGTTGGTGGACTGAATCCCCATCCTGACTTTTTTGAGACCCTGCGCGCGCAAGTCCCCATTGGGTATCGCGATCAAGAAAATGAGCAGCGCGAGCGTGTGCGACCGCATTGTTTTACGATCCGAGTGTTTCTGGAGCGAAGAGGTCATCGATATTCGGTTTGCGATTGAGGATGCCTTGCTGCACTTGGTATTCCATCAAAGTTTCCAGCGACCGGCGCGCGCAGCCGGTTTTCAAGCTGTATTGGAAATCTTCTCCCATCACTTCTTTTTCCCAGACCGCTTCGCGCCGCTGTTTGTCGTCGCGATAACGGTCGGTCAAAGCGTTGGCCTCTTTAAAAGCGGTGAAAAGGTTTTCAACGACCTCCGGTTTGCCTTCGACGATCTCTTCGCGGACTGCGAAAAGATGATTGGTCGTATAGGCGCCGGTGCGCTTGAAGAATTCTCGCTCCGCGCTCCGATAGTCGGCCATCAAGTAGCGCATATTCGGGCTGGCGTAGGGCTCGAGCGCAGCATCGATCTCGCCCTTTTCAAGCAACTCGATCGCGTGCTCGCGAGTGCGCGGCGGCGCAACGAAACTCACGCGCACATCGGCAGGCGGCGGCCGCTGGCTTTCTTCGGCGATGTCCGGCTCGGCGACGTACCAGTCGATCTCTTTGGGCGGCACGCCAAACTGATTGTGCAAAATGCCCTTGAGCCACACCGGCGTCGTGGCGTTGTAGCGATGCACAGTCACTTTCTTACCGGCCAATTCAGACGGATGGCGCAACGGTGAGGCGGTGCGGCAGTACATGCAGCGCAGCCGGAAACGGCGCGACAGAAAAACTGGCAAAGCGATCAGCGGCACGCCGCGCAATCGCGCCAAGATGTACGACGAGATCGATACCTCGCCGCCGTCGATCTCGCCGGCGATAATCGCCCGGTGGCGCGCGCCGACGTTGTCTAAGCCGTCGCCGAAGCGCGTCTGGAGTTGCAGCTCGATGCCTTGCGGGCGGACCGAGCCGTCGAACAAAGCTTGCGTATAGGGCGAGGCGCTCATGCCGATGGTCAGACGAAGATTGTCCATTGCTTTCCTTTCTTGCTCCGACGGTCTGGAGGCTTCTCAACGACGGGCTCTAACCAGCACCAAGCTGAAGAGCTTTCGTTAACGATACGCCGTAGCACAGTCCGTCCAGCTTGAACAACTCACGTCAACAAGAAAATCAAATAAATGGCAAGCAAAGTTTTTCTGAGCCTATTGCAACGACGGACCGCGGTGCGATAGACCAACCCGATCAGGTGCCGCCATGTCGAAAAAAATAATCTTATACACGAATCCGAGGGCCGCCATGCTGACATCGCTACGCTCCGCGCTCGCTGTTTTCGCCATTGTTGCCATGTCCAGCGCTCCGAGCGCGGCCCAAGATAAGAAACTCACCACGGTAAATTTCGGCTACTCGGCGATCAGCGGCAGCTTCGCGCCGCTCTGGGTCGGCTTCGAGCAAGGGCTGTTCGCAAAGTACGGCATCGATTTGAAAATGGCGTACATCCAGGGCAACCGGGTGATGTTGTCGGCGCTAACTGCCGGCGAGATCCACTTCTATCAAGGCGGCGCCGAGGGCTTGATCCGGCTCGTCTCGGGCGGCGGCGACGGGATTTTCATCGCTACTCAGTACAACGTCGTCGGCCACTACGTGCTGAT
>WNGI01007272.1_pt1 | contig 10130 bp, 10 predicted proteins | sample 5400621 | NCBI WGS metagenome assembly WNGI01 (sample SAMN13153374, study PRJNA577476) | soil metagenome | isolation source: 20 cm soil or saprolite under Garry oak tree replicate 1 | place: USA:California | collected 2016-06-15 | reverse complement strand
GCCCCAGGCGGTCGCGACGACAAACAGGAGCCACACCTGTGGATGCGGAATCGCAGCGTTGCCGGCGAGCAGCAGGCTGCAGACCATCAGCGCCAGCTCACTCAGCAGCACCATCGATCGCCTGTCCCGCGCATCAGCCAGCGCGCCGCCAACGAAAGCGACGGCGAGGATGGCGGCGAACTCCAGCACTCCAAGCAGGCCGACCAGCAGCACGCTGTGGGTCAGCTGGTAGACCTGGTACGGGAACGCGACGACGGTGATCATGCTGCCGAAAAACGAGACGAACCGCCCGATGAACAGGAGGCGGAAGTCGCGATGGCGCCGTAGGGGGGTGATGTCGACGGTCGCCAGGTGCCACCAGCGCCTTGGTGGCCGCCCCGTTAGCGAATCGTCATCTTCGGGAATCATGATTTGTCCGAACTATCTTGGAGGGTGTAATGGAAAAGGCCACTTTCGCGGGGGGTTGCTTCTGGGGCGTCGAGCACCTCTTCAACCAGACGCCAGGCGTGATCGAAGCCGTCTCGGGCTACGAGGGCGGCAAGCTCGACAATCCCAGCTACGAGCAGGTCTGCTCAGGCCGCACGGGCCATGCCGAGGCCGTCGAGGTCACCTATGACCCCGCGAAGGTTTCGTACGGGCAGCTGCTCAATGAGTTCTGGAACATGCACGACCCGACGACCCTGAACCGCCAGGGACCGGACATGGGCCATCAGTACCGGTCGTCGATCTTCTTCCACAACCCGGAGCAGGAGGAGGCAGCCCGGAAGTCATTGGTGGAGGCGCAGAAATTCTTCGACCGCAAGATCGTGACCGAGATCGTCCCGGCCACTCACTTCTGGCGGGCTGAGGACTATCACCAGCGATACTTCGAAAAGCACCCCGGGCACTATTCCTGCCACTACATCCGAGGCTGGGTGCCGGGCGAAGAAGCGGAGACGCCTAAGACCGCGTAATTCGGCGCCGGTCTTTATCCTTACGGCCCGTGCGATGCGACCACTGCTCCAACGACGTGCCGGATGGCGTGTTCTGCACCCGCTGCGGAGCACACCAGGGTAAGACCGGGGAGGTCGCCAACCCGAAGAAGCGCCAGAGCCGTTACGCGGCCCATCCGGCCGAGCACGTCGTGCAACCGGCGATTTTCACAACCATCTTTCCGCACCTCGGCCATTCGAAGATTCACGAGTTTCGCTGGGCCTTCGCGGTCGGCCTCGCTGGAATCCTGATCCTTTACGTCGCCGGCCTTATCACCGCGGCGATTCTCGTCGCGATCTTTCTCGTCCCGGTTCTCTACTTGATCTACCTCTACGAGGCGCAGGTGTACCGCGACGAACCGGCGGTGGTCCTTGGCTTCACAATCGGCGGCGGCGCACTCGTCGGCATCGTCCTGACGGTGATCGAGCGCATCGTCTACAACCCATACCCAAACATCGGGAACCCGCTGCGCGGCGCCGGCATCAGCGTTGGCGCCCTGCTTTTCCTCGGCCTACTCTGGCCGATCGTGCAGGAGGCGCTGAAGCCTCTTCCGGCACTCTTCCTCCCGAACCGAGGCGACTTTCCGGAGACGGTCGACGGACTTGTCTTTGGCATCGCCGCCGGTCTCGGGTTCAGCCTGGCCGAATCGCTGGTTTCGTTTTCAACAGCTCTGACCAGCCTTCCAGTGCACCTCACGCCGGGAAACTGGATCTATGACCTGACGACCCTTGCGGTGTTCCAGCCGCTGCTCCAGGGGAGCACCACGGGCATCATCGTCGCCGCAGTCTGGAGGTATCGGCGGGGCCGTCTTGGCCGCCTCGAGATCGGCGGCGTGGCCGCGGCGGTCATCGCTCACATCGCGTTCTCCCTCGGCACTCAATTGTGGAAAGACGCGTTGCTCAGCCCGCTGTTCATCCTCGTGTGGCAGGCAGTGGTCGTCGGCACGGTGCTCGTCTACATCCGCTACCTGCTCCACCACGCTTTGCTCGAGGAGGCGGCGCACATGGGGTATGCGGAAACCGTGTGCTCCAACTGCCACATGCACATCGTGGCCTCCGGTTTCTGCCCGAACTGCGGGATGGCGCTGACAGCCGCTCCGTCAGCGGTCAAGCGCGCCCGCAAGCCTCGGGCCGACTCGCCGACCAAGGCGAAGGCCTAGTTGGCGCTCGCGTGCGCCCGCTGCGGCGCCCAGAACCCGGACGGAAACCTCTACTGCCAGGCGTGCGGCGCGGCGCTGGCAACACCAGCGGCCACTTCGCCACCTGCGATTCCAGGGCCGCCTCCCGGTGCGGCCCCTCCAGGCCCACCCCCTGGCATCGCGCCTCCTGTTGCGGGGCCGGCCGGCTATCAAAGCCCGTACTACGCTCCGACCGGCGCAACGGTTCCGGTGCACCGCACGCCATGGATGCTGATCATCGCCGGCGTCGTCGCCCTCACCGTGGTGATGGCCGGCTGCGGAACGGCCCTGGCGATTCTCGGCAACCGCAGCTCGAACAACACGTCAGGCGGAGGCATCGCGGACGTGCCCAGCCCGACCCCGGCCACCTCCCCAAGTCCCGTCGCGTCCCCGACCACCACCTCGACTGGGCCCAAGACCGAGTCCAACGATGCGCTCACCCTCACCGTCCCGACCGGTTGGACGGTCGACAACAAAGACGCCGAGTCGATCACGCTCCTGAACCCGAACAGCGACGGGACCGTCACGGCTGCCAGCGGGCCGTCCATCCCACCTCAGACCGCTCAGAACAACAAGGACACGATCGACAGCCAGCTGAAGAGCCAGTACTCGGACACGCGCGAGTGCCCGAACACAAGCCCGCGCGCGGGCACCTTCAACGGCGCGAGCGGGATCGCCTGGACGCTCTGTTTCACGATCACCTCCGGTGGCAACTCGATCCCGGCGGCGGCATCGCTCTTCGCCGGCGCCAACAACAGCGGCAGCGTCTACTACGTGGTCATGGTGCTCACCAGCCAGAGCAACCTCCAGAACCTGCTGAACCAGGCCAAGCCCGTCATGCAGAGCGTGCACTGGAAGCTTTCGTAAAAGGGGTGTGTAGGGGGCGCTAGGGGACGCCCCCTACGCTTAAGGGGAAAGGCCCGAGGTGGCATCGGGCAACTCCAAAGATGACGCCCAGCTCTCACAGCCGCCTGAGACGAAGCTTGGAACTTACTCAGAGAGGAGCCGCGCTCATTGTGTTTGCCCTCCTGGTGGCTTGCCAACCTCCGAATAGCGGGCCGCCTGGGTCTCAGCCGGCCACAGAGGCGTGGAGCATGTTCCGCGGAGACCTTGCGCGCGACGGCCACCCGGGTGGCGCGACGCTGAGCTCGGCCGGCGCAGCCCGGCTTGCCCTCGCGTGGCGAGGGCAGCTCGACGGGGCGATCGATGGAACGCCAGTAGTGGCACGCGGCGTGGTCATCGTGGGTAGCGTGGGTGGCACGGTGACGGCATTCGACGCTTTGACCGGCCGGACGATCTGGTCCCAACACGACCTCGGCGCCATCTCGAGCTCGCCGGCGGTGGATGGAAACCAGAGCAGCGTGTTCGTGGGTACGCTCACGGGCAGGCTCTACGCGTTTGGCCTGTTGCGGGGCGACCCAATCTGGCAGTGGACGGGCCCGCCCAATTCCGCGCTATGGGCGTCACCCGTCGCATATCGGGACGAGGTGATCATCGGCATCGCGTCACCCTATGGCGATGTCCCGCTGGTCGCGGGTCGCCTTTTTGGACTCGATGCCTCCACGGGGCAGGCGCGATGGACGATGTGCGTTCGTGCAGGCTGCCAGCCAGGCGATGGGTTGTGGTCAACGCCTGCGATCGATGCGCGCGGAGTCGCGTTTGTCGGGATCGGCAACCCCGATGACGGCCTGCTCGCGTTCGATCCACTGACGGGCACGCCCAAATGGTTGACGAGCCTCTACCCCGACAACGATCGCGACCTTGACGTCGGAGCGACGCCGTCCATTTTCACTCTCGACGCGCGAGAGGTCGTCGCACAGGCGACGGTGGAAGGGATGTTCGCCGTACTTGATGTCATTACGGGCAATGTCGTCTGGTCGAAGGAACTGGTCCGCGGCACCGCAGTGCATGGCTTGATCGCGTCACCCGCGTTTGACGGAACTCATATCTATGCCGGCTCGGCGAGCCCGCCGACTGCGATGTTCGCGCTCAAGCCGTCCGATGGGTCGACCGAATGGCGCTACGACGTGGCCGACCCGATCTACTCCGCGCCCGCGGCTGCCAGGGGCGTCGTGATCTTCGGGACGGGCGCGGTCTTCGGCGACATCAACACAGGCTCTGTGGTCGCTCTCTCGAGCTCCGACGGTCATCGCCTGTGGAGCTACGAAACTCATTCGGCCGTCCGCTCGGGGCCGGCGTTGGCCGGAGATCTTGTCGTCGCCGGCGACTCCGCCGGCGACCTGTTGGCATTCCGCCCGAAGTCCTAACTGGCGCGCGGGGCCCGACCGTGGTTACATTTCGCAGGTAGCGGTCGGGGTTTTTTGAGGAGGTGCTCCGGGTGAGAGTTCGTGTATTCGCTTTGCTTTCCGCCCTCACGCTCATGGTCTTGGGCGCTGTCCCGGCGTCCGCAACGAGCCAGGGCCACAGCTACCTCGCGCTCGGCGATTCGGTCCCGTTTGGATTCAATCCCGATCCGTCGCTCTGGTCCCAGGCTGGCAACTTCATCGGTTATCCGGAAATCGTTGCTCAGCGACTGAACATCGAGGACGTCAATGCGACCTGTCCCGGCGAAGCTACGGGCGGCTTCATATCGCTCACAGGCACGGACAACTCATGCCGTGGCTACCGGTTCGCGATGCATGAGCCCCTCCACGTCACCTACGCCGGCACCCAGCTGGCTTTTGCCATCAGCTATCTAACGACGCATCCGCGGACTCGTCTGGTAACACTCACTCTGGGCGCCAACGACTTTTTCAGGTTTCAAAAGGACTGCGCGGCCGGCGCGAATGTAGGGACGTGTCCGCTTGGCCTCGGAGGTGTGGCCGCCACGATGCAGGCGAACCTGAACACGATTCTCGATGCGATCCGGGCGACCGGCTACACGGGTTTGATTGTCGCTGTCACGTACTACGCGCTCGACTACCGCGACGTTTCAGGCTCCGTCTTCCTAAACGCGCCGATGATCGCGGCCGCCACGGCTCACGGCGCGTTGATCGCGAATGGGCTCACCGCGTGGGCTCCGAGGGCCGCCGGCGGCTCGTCATGCGCGGCGGGTCTGCTCTTGCCCGCTTTCCCGCCCGGCAGTGTGGGCTGCGACGTGCATCCGACGCCACTCGGGCGCGACCTACTTGCAGCAGCTGTGGTCGACACGATTGCTGCCAGCTGTCAATCCCACAGCGCGATCGGCTGCTTGGATCGCAGCCGGGGCTAGTCCGAGACGGAAGAGGAGGTCAGCGGCAGCTCCACCTCGAAGGTGGCTCCGCCGCCGCTGGTCTCCTTCACATCGACGCGTCCTCCATGGGCAGTGACCACCGCGCTGACTATCGAGAGTCCGAGTCCCGCGCCGCCGCTGTCACGACTCCGGCTCGGATCGGCGCGGTAGAAAGGCTCGAAGATCCGCTGCGCCGCGTCGGGTGGCAGGCCTGGTCCGTGGTCGGTGACTGACATCCGCGCGACGCTGTCCTCTGTCGTCACAGCGACCTCGATCGGCGTCTTCGAGGGGGTGTGCACCAGAGCGTTGCGCACCAGGTTGCCGAGCGCCTGGCGCAGGCGCGTGTCGTCGCCGTCGACGACCACCGGTTCGGAAGCGCTCAGGGTGATCTCGCGCTGCGGCGCGACGGCGAGCGCGTCGTCGACAGCATCGCGAGCGATCGCCTGAAGGTCCACCGGCTTGGTCTCGAGCGGACGGCCCTGGTCGAGCCGTGCGATGAGCAGCATGTCGTCGACCAGCGCCGACATCCGGACAGACTCCTCCTCGATGCGGCGGCGGGCAAGATTGGAGTCACTCGGCGATTGCGACGCGCCGCGCCGCAACATCTCTGAGTAACCGCGGATCGAAGTGAGCGGCGTGCGCAGCTCATGCGATGCGTCGGCGATGAAGCGGCGGAGGCGCTGCTCCGAGGCGGTGCGTTGGGCGAACGCCGCCTCGATCTGGCTGAGCATCGCGTTGAGGGCGAGGCCGAGCCGGCCGATCTCCGTCGTCTGCGTCGCGGGTTCGACGCGTCGGCTTAGGTCACCCGCCGCGATCAAGCCTGCTGCGGTCCCCATCCGCCGGAGGGGCCGGAGCCCGATGTTGATGATCAAGAGCGCCAGCACGGCTGTGCCGGCAACCACCGCGAGACTGACCAGCGTCTCCAGAAGCAGCAGTCCTCTGAGGGTCGACTGGACGTCGGTGAGCGGCACCGCAAGGACGATGAACTGACCTCCAAACCGTCCCTCGGGCCAATCGGTCATCCGAAACTCGGTAGTGCGATCAGAGCTTTCGACTGTGAATGGATTCGCCGGGACGTCTGTGCCGTTGCTGGGCAGGGACTTCGGCAGGTTAGGCGTCACCGCCGAGGCAGGCGTGCCAAATCCCTGCCCTACCACCTTGACGGTCGCCACAGATCCATCAGGGTTGAGCAGCTCGGCCACTGTTCCCACTGGAAAGGCCGTGTGCTGGATCGGTCCGCGGCTTGGCGCGCCAAGAGTGTTGGCCACCTCGTCCACGCCGGCCTTCAGCTGCGCGTCGACGCGACCGACGAGGAAGTTCTGCAACGAGAGGTAGGTGGCCAGGTTAGCTACCAACAGGCCGACCACGACGAGCGAGATGACGCCGATCAGGAGCCGCCCACGCAGCGACAGGGTCATTTTCTTGGCGTTCGGAGCACGTACCCCACGCCGCGCACGGTCTGAATCAGAGCCGGGTCGTGGCGATCGACCTTGCGCCGCAGGTAGCTGATGTAGGTTTCGAGCACGCTGGCATCCCCGCCGAAGTCATAGTGCCAGACGTGGTCGAGGATCTGACTGCGCGACAGCACGCGGCCGGCGTTGATCAGGAGATACCGGAGGAGTCGATACTCGGTGTTGGTCAGCTCGACCACGTGGCCGTGGCGCCGGACCTCGTGCGCCTCATCGTCCAGCTCGAGGTCAGCCAGCGTCATCTTGCCCGTCTCGGAGTCGTTGCCGTGGCGCCGGAGCACGACCCGCACCCGAGCCATGAGCTCTTCGATGCTGAACGGTTTGGTCACGTAGTCGTCACCGCCGATGGTCAGCCCGTGCACCTTGTCCTCGGTGGCGTCCTTGGCGGTCAGGAAGATGATGGGCACCTTGTTGCCGGAGCTGGTGAGTCGCTTCAGGACCTCGATGCCGTCGATGTCGGGCAGCATCACGTCAAGGATCACCAGGGACGGGGCGAATTGGGAGACGGCGCTCAGCGCGCCCCGGCCGGTCGCCGCGGTTTTGACGTTGAAGCCTTCGTAGCGGAGAGCCATAGCCACCAGCTCGGTGATGTTGGGCTCGTCGTCCACGACCAGGACCCGCGCAGCTCCGTCCTTGATCACAAGCTCACTTTGATCGAGTTTCCTGGGAAATTGCTCAGAGAACATTGGGGGCCAGCTTCGAATTGGCTGGTTCGATCCCCACGAACTCAGAGGCTACGCCGTGAGTTCGCGGGGACCCCTTGGGACGGGCCAGGCGCCAATGCGGGTGACCTGGCCCTGCCGGTCGACCAGGCGAGCCGCCAACCCCCTTGCCTTGAGCCACGCCGCGGCGGCTTCTCCTTTGACGATCGCGGCGGTGGAGGCGATGTTGGCGTCGACGCAGCTGCCGGCGGCCACCGTGGCCGTTCGCCATGGCCCGGCGACAGGCTGGCCCGTCGCGGGGTCGATGATGTGATGCAGCACGACACCTCCGCGCGTCCAGCGGCGCACGGTCGTGCTCGAGGTGGCCATGCCGCCCGCATCGATGCTCACGGTCTCTTCGCCCTCCTCGATCGGTACGGAGCTGTCTTCGCTGGCCTGGACGGACCATCCGCCGGCCGGCGCTTCGCCCGCGACCGCGATATCGCCGCCGAGGCTGACCAGCACTCCACCGCCTTCGATGACCTTGTTCGCGGCAGCGGCCGCCAGGTCGGACGCCAGCGCCTTGGCCGTCGCGCCGAGGTCGATCTCGACCCCGCGAGGCATCCAGAGCTGTCGAGTCGCGGCGTTGAAGCGGATCGCCCGCCAGCCGGGAATCCGCTCCGCATGGACGCGCAAGGGCCCACCTTCCTTGAGGACCGACGCGAAATCCGAGTCGTATCCGGCGAGGCGGACGGCGGTGCCGACGGTCGGATCCACCGCGCCGTCGCTCAGGTCGGCGCCGCGCAGGGCTGCCGCGATCGCCTGCGCGAGCATGGGGCTCACCGTTACTTGTCTGTCCGGCGTCGCGTTGATGCGGCTGAGCTCGCTGTCCTCGCGAAACCTGCTGGCGGCGACATCGATGGCACTGACGACCTCATCCACCGCGGCCTTGGCGGCCGCAAGCGATCGCGGGCGGGTGACGATGACGCGAAGCGTGCCGCCGAGGGCGCGATCGTCGGCGATGCCCAGCACGGTCGCGGTCACTTCCTGAGCTGGGTGCGGCGCATGGCGATGGCGAGCACCGGACAGTCTTCGACCGCGCGCTGCGCAAGGGGAATCAGATGTTCCGGAACCGGCCCCGGCGCGAGGATGGGATAGCCCCAGTCGTCCAGGCGGATCAACTCTGGTAGCAGCTCCGCGCAGAGCCCGCGGCCATCGCATTTGATTCGGTCGACGCTCAGCTCGAATTGCTTGCTCACGCGGTGCGGCTCATGTTGTGGGCGCGATGGCCCGCGAACTCCTGCGCAAACACCTGCAAAGACGATGAAAGGAAAATCACGGCGCCGTCCGGGTGGCGGCACGCGCCTCGCCCGCGCACCTCGCCCGCCCAGCGCTGCAGGCGCTTGATGTCTTCGGGATTCGTGCCGCGTTCCGCGACGCGCGTGCAGGCATCGGCCAGGGCGCGGAGTCCAAAGAAGCAAGGGCCGCACTGCGCCGAGCTCTCGCCGGCGAGGTAGCGCATGATGCCCGCGGTGTCGCAGACCGGGCACCGGCTCGCCGGTAGCAGTCCGATGACGCCGCAGCCAAGGCCCAATCCATGACGGCGAAGAGAATCGGCGTCCAGCGGGAGGTTCCATGCGTGCTCGGGCTCAACCCATGAGCCGAAGTAGCCGCCGACGAGGATGGCCCGCGGCGCTTCGATCGCGCCGCCCGCGCTCAGAACCGAGTCGCCGATCGTCTCGTGCGCCTCGACCTCGAGCACGCCCGGCCGCTTGACCGCGCCCGCCAGCGTGACCAATGTGGTCTGGGGCGCCTGACCGGTCCTTGCCAGCGACGCTACGTGGGCGAGGGTCTCCACGTTCTGCACCAGAGTCGGCGCACCCCCAACGCCCCGTTCGAACGGGTAGGGCGGCACGTTGGTGGGGGTGGCGATGCCTTCGTTCAGGAAATGGACAGCGGCCGCCTCTGCTCCCGCGACATATCTGGCGGGAGCCGACGAGACGGTAACCACGCCACGCTCGGGCTCCGGCCGCGCGGACAGGGCGCGCAGCATCGCGTTGCGAGCGGCGTCATGACGCTCGCCGATGTAGAGAATCACGTGCCGCGCGCGCAGCACACGGGCGGCGATGAAAGCGCCGTCCAGCACGAGGTGCGGTCGCTCCGACATGAGGACCCTGTCCTTCTTGCTCTGGGGCTCGCCTTCGGCGCCGTTGATGACGATCACCGCGTCTCCGTGCGATCGCTGCGCGACCGCGCGCCACTTTGTCGCGACAGGGAATCCAGCGCCGCCGCGGCCGACCAACCGAGATCGCTCGATCGCTTCGATGATTTCGCTGCCGACCTTCGGCAGAGGACTCATCGCATCGGGGGTGCCGAGCAAGCGGGTCATCGCGCCTCACGCCTGTCCACAGCGGACCGAAACATCGCCCGTGCGGCTGCGAGCGGATCCGCTGAACCCGAAGTAAGCCGAAAGAAGATCGCCATCCCGACGCCGGCAACGCACGCGGCCGTGATGGCGAGCATCCAGGCCGACCACGTGTCAGTCCCGGTGCCCAACCCGTGCAGGACTCCGACGGGCCACGCGGCGTAGGTCAGCCAGTGGATCGCGCGCCAGGCGCGATGGCCCAGCATCCCGCGCACGAGGCTGGTCACGACGATCG
>WNGI01007271.1_pt1 | contig 10130 bp, 8 predicted proteins | sample 5400621 | NCBI WGS metagenome assembly WNGI01 (sample SAMN13153374, study PRJNA577476) | soil metagenome | isolation source: 20 cm soil or saprolite under Garry oak tree replicate 1 | place: USA:California | collected 2016-06-15 | reverse complement strand
CCCGACCCGGTGACCGGGGGTATGCATACCCATACCCATTGCTACCCGACCCATGTGTGACCCGCAGGTGACCACCCGCAGGTTACCCGGTCACCCCCTACCCGTGCTATACCCTAGCTCCCACCGCCCTCATGCTCATGCCCGCAGCCCACCCACCACCTTCACGCCCTCACGCATAGCCCCCACTGCCCCCATGCTCATGCCCACACTTTCCCACCTACATCTTCCCTCCCTTTGGACTGATACTGGTCGATCTCACCTGTTTATGAACCACCGTCCCTCCTCATCTCGGATGAGACACAGAAATGGGATTAAACATTATTAGTTGAATTAGCGATTAGCCTACATTAGATCTTGTTAATGAATGTTAACAAAAATAAGCTTGTATTAGTGAAATTTCCGTTTTCTTAACAATTTTTAGATACAGTATGTCTAATTATCTTCAATTAGTGACATACATTTTTCCTGATGCCGAACGGGATAGTTACTATAAGTGAATCCAAAGCTAGAGCGTGGCGCGGGGGCCCACATTCCTAAATCGGCCAGACTCGTCTAAGCTGACTAATTTCAGCTGCACCGTTGGGACTGGACGGCGGGGTTCCTGGGGTCCACAGATCTCTTGATCGCAGTGTCTCGTGGCGTGCCTTTATCTCGTGCTCTCATCTCCGAGGTGCCTCAATACCCGTCCCTCCCTTTGTGCACTCGCGTCTCAAGCCCAACGCAGTATCAGCGTTTCTTGTCCCGAGTACTTACCCCTTGGGCCTAATAGTACTGCCCATGCTCGGTCAGTATTGATCTCTTAAGCACAAATCCTTGATTACAAGTCGCACAGTTGATTTCTAGTGATGTCGGAGAGCACCAGCACATTGAGTTGGTCGAAAGTAGTGATTTATTTCGACTAACCAGAACTGATTTGTACACAATAGATACAGAACTGGAACATATTGCAATGCTCCGGGAGCGATACAGGTGCCCGCAATTTCGCATTCTTGTCATTGGGAGGGCATTGGCAGGCAAGACAACCATTCTTGAGAAGGTTTGTGGTGTAGCAAAGGGGACACACCCCATCATATATAATGAGAATGGTAAGTTAAGCCTCTGTATAAGTTATTCATATGATATTCAGCACCTTTTAGGGGAACAAATAGCACCTTCTGAAATGCATCTAACACCTTCAATTGAGGTCAGGCAATTGATGATGTGTGGTTGTCTAAATCTAACAAACTCTCAGAGAGGCATACATAATATTGAACACCAGATCACATACAATGGAAGCAACTTCATCTTCCATGACTCTCCAGGTTTTGAAGCTGGTTCACATGAGGAAATAAATGAAGTTTGGAAATTTATTCAGAGGCGGTCTAATTCAATTGAGCTGAAGGATCAGTTGCATGCAATTTGGTATTTTTACATTGGGTCTTTACATGTACAACTGATCAGGCCTTTCACAGGTATTGCATACCAATGGATAGTCCACGTCCACTTTTGTCTGCAGAGCTTGAGTTCTTTAATAAAGGGACAGGGAATGGTAAGTTGTAATCTGAATGATTGGTATGTAAATGACACTGTCAAAGTTCCTTTGGTGGTGGCATTCACCAAATTTGATGGTCAAATAATCAATGAATATGTCAACTTGGAGGATGAACTAAACAATGAAGCTAGGTGGGAAAAGGCCAGGGAGAATGCTGATAAAACTTTCCAGACAGTTTATCTTTGTAAAATTCAAAATACCAAATATCCTCCAAAGGAATATGTACTATTGCAAGGTGTGAATGATGATTATTTCTGGGTATTAAAGAATTATAACTGCTTAACAGACATGGACATCCCAGAAAACACCTGTTCTGAATTGGTGGAGAAAACAGCTGATATAATTGATGATGCCAGTCTTCATCAGCTGCTTGTATCGACACAAATGAACAACCTTGATCTTTGTGTTAAAGCTGCAATTAAGTGAGAGACACCTTATTAAGATGTCAATTCAATTTTGACAGTCCCAGATATGTTTTGTCTTACCAGGATCCCTTGTGGAGAAAAGTTATCATCATGGTCCTCTGCAAGTTTCCACACTTTTGGGTGAGCTTAAATGGCTTTTGATGTGGATGTGAAAAAGGCTGAGTTTAGAATAGGTTGACAGAAGAGTATGTTCCTTCTACAAAGAATAAAAAAACAATATGTAATACTGTTAAAAAATGTGCTACAGGATGTGAGTGTAGTGAAATATCTAAATTTCTGATTAGATGACAAGATGACTAGGATGTGTGTAATACTGTAATTTTCCGTGTAAAGGTCTGACACATTTGCATCAAAAGCAGGCTGACGACTACAATGTGAGTGATTTTGATCTTTCATACAATCAGTTGTAATGCCATAGATGATAGTGGGTTAGTTATTCAATGATTGCAGAGTTAAATGAGTTGACTTGTAATCAATAGGAGGTGTGTAAAACTTTCCCATTATCTGCCAGCCAGTCCCATCACAACTTGTTCTCATGACAAACAGAGAGTGAGTGATCCTGCACTTCTTTCACCATAGCTCATCCCATAAGTAATAGTTTGTGAGTGGCTCTGCATTTCTATGACTAGATACATTTCTCACCTCTTAATAAAAGAGGCAGAAAGAGCCTATGCCATATTCTACTAGGCATTCTCCATGCTCTACATCCTATGACTCCTATGACCAAATGAAAGTGAGTGTACAATCACTATTCTCTCAGAGAATCTCAGCATTTCTCATTGCATGAACAACCTCAGTGGAAAATGGTGAGCACTGCTACAGTTTTTCTCTCTGTCCTTTTTTCCACATCTTATCCCAGGGCCAACAATTTGTGAGAAACACTCATTCTTTTTTCCAGCTAATCTCATCACTACATGCATGACCAAAAGCATGTAAGTGACACCCAACCTTATCTGGATGGCAGTCATCAGCAATAGAAAGTTAATTTTTTCCCACTGTTTCATGCCATGCAGCCCCACCATGAACAGAGAGTGAGAAATGTTTTAATGTTCCTGCTAGACAATCTCAAAACATCTTATTATACATACCAAAAGTTCCATAACCCACGGTTTCATTTGATACTGAAGGTAAGAAATACTATAACTTTTTCTGCAAGTTTTATGAAATCATATAGAAAGTAAGTGGATAATAACTATTCTTTTTTAAAAAAAAATCTTTTCTCAATTTACCAACTTACACAGATTGTGAGACCCCATTTATAATTTCCTGACAGCCTCTTCCTGAGACATTTTTCTGACTCCCCTAGGTGAGTCACATTAGTACAGGAGATAATAATATACTTGCTAATCTACATTCAGCTTGTATGTTTACAATTGATTGAACTCTAGAAGATTTACCCTTTTTTCATCAGCCTGAACTGTGTTCCCTGTTTGGATATAAACTAGTAACATGGTCACTGTTTTCAGCAACTGTAAGAATGCCTTTTGCTTCCATGACATTATAATCAAGAATGTTTTAACTAGGCTGAAGCCTGCCAAGTCTTAGCTGGTGATATATCCTCCTTTACTTATGTCTCCAGGCTAATATTCTCAGCAATAAATATCATTGCCAAGCTATCATTTTGGATAATAAAGCCATTTCCTGAATCAATTTTGGAGGCCTTGGACAATTTCAAGAGTGCAGGCTATGTGGAGCAGCTGAAGGCTCGCATTACCTATGATGCTATGAACTTGTATCATATGGATCTGTTGCAATTCCTTTGTGATCAGATTAAGCAATTCTGATGGTATGTTTTTCTTTTGCAATTCACACTATATGTATTATGAATACTATTTTATTGTGATATATGCAGGTGCTGAATATCAATGGTGGCCATACTGCCCACTGCTTATGTAGCTTTTATGCAGAGTTTTTCTTTGTATGTCTTCTCTCTGTTGCACAAGTAATCCCAACTTTGATCTTTAGTTGACTTCATGTTGTGCTTACTTTCTGATGAACATACATTTCATTCACTGGTAACACTGTTTTTACTTTGCCATAACTTATCCCTTGTGTGTACAACTTTGTTGATAATAAAATGTTGATGTGACTACAGATGGGATTGCAAGATGTCAATAAAACTCCATCTCTGGGACTCTCTGGTGTGGTAAAGGACAATTAGTAGTTTTGGACTGCATCAAGGAGATGGCAATCACTTCAATTTTGTGTTAGCAAATTTCTCATATGATATCCCTAGTAGTAGAGGACTCTGTGAGAGAGATGCTTATGATTGCCTCTAACCACATGACCAACAGAATGTAAGCAACACTTACACAGCTTTCTAGCTGGTAGTCACTGATCTTGTCTAATTATCAATAGAAAGTTCTGGCCCTCTTTTCTTCAAGACAGCCACACCACACAAGTGATGTTTCAAAATTTCTGCTAGACATTCTCATGTCATCTTTTCATGACCAAAGTTCCATAGCCCACAGTTTCTTAAGTAATATGCCTGATGAGTAACATTATACCTTTTTTTCAACAATGTCTTTACATAGGATGAGTGGGTCACATTATTTCTTTTCCAATGCTATTGACATAGTACAAGGATTGTAAGAAACTGTTTACAGTACTTTAGGCATGAGTTGCTTAGCGTCGTGATTCAGAAGGGGACACAGATTTCTCAGACAAAAGCTTGATAAGCCTGTTTCATTCAGTGATACAACTATCGTAGAAGAGTAGGAGAGAAAAAAGTCCAGACAAAGCGAACACTAGTCGACCGGCCTATACTCCGCAATACCGTGAGAGGCATATGGCCACTGAGACGGGTGCTGCTGTATATAATGATGCTGCGATTTTGGCGGTTTAACAATAAGGTCTGCTTGTTGCCTAAGAGAGAAAACATATCAGCGATGGATGGCTGTCGAGACGAGATCCGGTCGTCTTACAATCTCATACGCAAGAGAAGTTTTCTGTTCGTAAGCTGAATGTCTTTCCCCGCCTTGATAGCCCGTCCGAATAAATCTGCGCGGAAGTCTGTCTGTTTCGCATGCAGAACCTTGAACGCCAGTTAGCATTAAACCCATATTGGACGACAGTCGTATTGCGCACCTTGTTTTGGCTGTCTACCCTCCCCTCAATTCGACCAGACTGAATGAGGAATACGACGTTCTGCTCTACTTCTTCAACAGTCCAACCAAACGCGGACGCCATTCTATCAAGTCGGATTGACTTGAATGGCTGGAAGTACAGTACAATCGCCCAGCTGCGTATCATATTCGTGAGTTGTTGCACGTGAGACGATAGGTGTACGTCGAGGTAATGCCTTGACTAGTTTTGGGGTGAATAGTTAACTATCGTTCCTTCTAAACGACGAATAACGGTTCCTTACCGAGTAACGCATCAGCAACTCGAGTACGGTCTTGAAGTTGCTGCTCATATACGAATTTAATAGTTCACGAACGTAGGGTTCTTGTTCGAGGTAATCGCCAAAGTGCTTGCTGGCCTCCAACTGGGTCTTGAGCGAACCGCGGGACATGCCAGCGAGCGCGCACAACGTGCCGTAGATTGCGATATCCGCGGGGGTGATGAGCTACAAAGTTCGTTGAATCAGAATCAGTATCGTCGTTTGGCCGAATGGTGGATTGGCGGGCTCACTTTACCAGCCCAGTCCCCAAGATCCTTTGGTGGCCCAAGGCGGAACATGTACGAAGCCACTTTCTCGTAATTTCCCTGGCCAAGATGCGAAAATGCACTCGCAAGATCAAGTTTCGTCTGAATCTGTTCCTTGTCTCGCTTCTTCGCAGCCGCAGCCGCGTTCTGCGTCGCAGTCTGAGCGATGCCCGCATTCCCGGGGACACCGTTCGAGGCCATCGTCGCTTCTAGGGCAGCTTCCGCCTTGAAGATGTACGTTGTCAAGTTTGCGTAGTTGCGGTGTTCAATCATGAGCTATGATTGCATACATACGTGTATCAGAGCTCTGGTGCGCGATATCCAGGGTGAATGAACTTGCCTCGATGACCGCAAGACACATGTCTAGGATATGCTGGCTCGTTGTGCAGAATTCCCGAGATTTCGCGAAATGTTTGACAGCAGTGGGATGATCCCCAGTGACTCGATAAAAGTTGCCGAGATCGCGATGTGCCATCTGCGTAGGTATTCATAGCACCCTGAAGCAATTGAGAAAAAGGAAACACGTACCCGTATACTCTCTTTAATCATGTTATTCGTATAAGTCTTCAACTCGACCTCCAGCTTCGTCCTTTCCGCCTGATTCTTGGCGCCCACTTCATCTATCCATCTCCCGTCTATCTTACCGATAGCAGTTGGGCGGGGCAGTTGTGCTCCGGAGTTGATGACCATTTGATCGTATACGCTTGTCAACGCGATGTAGAGCAGGGGGTCTCTTGACCTTTGGATATGATGTAGGGCGAGCTGGTACGCCTCTGGTGCGATTGTCGGGCATACTTGGACGATGTGGGTTAGTCTATCGATGGCAGTTCGACCTAGGTGAAAGGAACTGTGAGGGAGTCAACAAGAGGACAGGAGGTAAGGTGGTACCTGAATAGTTGGATATGTAGCTCTCTAAATCGAACGGATGGGATTCGTCTATATGGACAACGAGCGGCTTTTTGGGCGTCAAGGATGTCTGTTGAGTGATGCTGCCTGAAGCAACAATATCGTCTTGAGGATCCTGTTCCATGTCGCGGTAATAGTCGTGTACGTAACGCTACTACATAAGACTCATTTGCTAACATCCGCGTCATTCAAACCGCTTCCACGCGTGTTTCTCGTACTCTACTACCCTAACCCGTCGTTTCTTTGGTCTAGAACGAGAGGTAAGACACAATAGACTGGAAATCCAAATGATACATACATGATGGGAACGCGAGGTTCAACGAGAGCACGCTGCTGAAGGCTCAGGAACCGATCGTGGAACAGATTGCCCTCGGGCTACAACCTGATTAGATAGATAATAAAGAAAAGACTCTGACGTACCTTTAGCCCTCTGAAACTTTCACTTAGATCTTCCCCTAATTGGACTTCAACATCTCCTTCTGGCACGGTATATTTACCAAGCTTCTGACCGGCGAGCCCTCGCCGTCTTATCCGGTCTTTCATCGCCAAGCGCCTCTGGGCTCTCTCTTCCTCCCGCGCTTTCTTTGTCTTCAGCATCTTGTGTCTTAGCGCTTTGGCTTCTCCGACGGAGGCCAGCATTCTCCTTTTAGCGACCTTTTCAGTTAACGCCCGTTGCTGAAGGCTAACGTCAGAATTGGCCTTGATATGCGCATAAGTTCATACCTCTGCTAAGTGTTTTGCAGCCTTTTGGCGCTGCTGCCTGGTTTTACGTTCAGGCACTTTTTTCTGAGGAAGCAGAGTGTCTTCTTCACCCTGCTCTTCTTCGTCATCAGCCGTTATTGCATCCAACTTCATCCCAGGAGGTACACTCCCATCCTCGTCATCCTGTTCCAACTTCCTGATCCTCTCCTTGATATCAGAAAACTTCTCGGCAGAGAGGACTCGCTTCTCCTCTTTTTCATGCGCTTGGAGTAGTAACTCTTGATACGCTTCAATGGAAGGGTTGTATGATGTTCCTTGATGGGGTTCAGCAACAGCAGGTGCATTGATAACGTGTTTTGGGTGAGGTAACTTGGGTACCTATCATCAATGTTAATCATTTCTTGCGCATATATGCTGGTTTCGATGTTTTCTCACCTTGACCTTTTTCTTTTGAACCGTTTCCAAACCATCAGGCAAAACCGCTTCCTCTTCTGACCGCCAAGGATCATATCCTCCGCTGGCTTTGACCGCTTGGCTCAGTTCCACAACAGACGTGCCGGACTTGTACTCTGATGGGTCCAAAACACTATTGAACGGCCCCTTTCTGGGCCGCTTTGCCATGCGTAGTAGCCTATCCTTTTCCGCTGGTGTAAGTCTAGACTTCCGCTTTTCGCCGCTTATTCTAGACGCTATAGCTGGAACAGCTGAGCGTTGTGATAATATTTTCAGAGAAGTAAGCTGTATGCTCGACCGGCGAGGTAGTGTACTCCGTACTGTATAACCATTAATATCTCGTCAGCAAAAGAACAACAAGCGTACTCCGGTCATCCCCCTGGACGTCAACTTGAAAAAGATCTGCATCCTGAGTCTTTTGTAGCGTTGTCCTAAAAGGATAGACTACTCATCAATGAGGAAATCCGATGTTAAAGAGGACTGGAATGCTCACCCGATCACCCTCTCTTCCGCTCTCATTCCTTCCAGTGCTTCTTCTACATCTGCGATGTCGACGTTCTTCCTCCATGCCTTCTTCCCCTTCCTGCTCGTCTGTGCGTTTTTCTTCGCGGCCATTGCTGGGCGTAGTTATTTTCTGCAAGAATTCTAGTCACACGGGTCACATCACGCTCGCGCTTGCCCACTCTGCGAGACCTACGACTACTTATGCGTGGATATACGCGTACTGGCAACTGCTAGATGCCAAAAAAATCTTCGTGCTCTTCTATCCCATCAAATCATGGTTTCCAATTCCATCAGAATCTAAGCCATGTACGCCAGCCGCTCGACTTGGTCACGAAGCTTATCGGAACCCTAGAACAGGATTGAAGTGCCAGCTCCTTAGAGCCCTGCTTCTAAAATGTCCAACTCACAGCCTGCCCGAGTAGTGTGGCTGCATCACAGTTGACTATTGCTGCCCCGCCTCACCTTAACGCTGTAACCGGTAGAGTAAGTCCAATTGTTTGCATCAATGGGAATGTTTACTGAATATGACATAGCTCAGCGGACCCGCAGCGTTTGTGTCTAGAGTCATATTTATAGGTTAAAGACATTCTGCGCGAGGCAAACCTGAGGTGAATCCCTCTTCTTTTCCATTCAGCGCAAAAAGATAATTGGAACTGAAAGAGACTGCACGTAAACAAGAGAGCCTCGAAGAACAGCACAGATGAATTGCAGGACCGTTACACAGTTACTGAGCGACATCCACACGTCTATGGTCGGCTCACATGGTTCATCAAGCGGAGAAGCGGACCGGATTTCAGACACCGAAGCCTTGGGTGGAATGACGCTGATCAATGCTTGATGCAGACATCGTGCTTTACGGAGCCGTGTATATCGAGAAATGAAAATGATGGCTTGTTTCCCTTGTCGCGCCACTACACTCAGTTGCCATTTTTCGGAGCCATTCACTTCTATCAAATAACGACGCCATCGCCCGTTACATGACCTGTGGCGCTGCCGCTGCCGCAGTTGACCATATTCGTAGAGCCGTGATATCAAGGATCATGACTCCACAACTCCTTTGGGCGGGAGATTAGATCGCCGCCCATTCAAAAGGTTTCATTCTCACCCTGACTGCCCAAGCACCAGTCATGAACACGTTCCAGCAGGTTCGTCAACTACTCGATCTCATCACAAAATCCGTCGATACTCTCGAGAAAGCATGCACCGGAAGCGGAATGGATATTCCAAGTCTGGATGAACCTTTTCATCCCTCTCAGATGGCATTTTGGGCCAATCCTGCAACAGCAGAAGCTATGGCTGTCGTCGGCGCCGCTTCGTCTCATCTTAGTGCCATCGCGACGGCACCCCACGTCATTATGCACCAATCCCTCGGTGGAGTAAGTCTCGTTGACGTATCTATCAGAGAAATTGCTCAAAGCAACGAAGTTTTGGAGATCGGCTGCCATCCGCATGTGCCTAGAAGGGCACGTAACTGAGATCCTCCGCGAGGCGGGTCCAGAAGTTGGTATTCGATGATATCATTGGATTCCGCACTCAACCTATATGACAGGGACTGCACGTCGACGATATCGCTGCTAAGAATGGTTTGGATGCCCAGCAGCTTGGTATGAGTTGTTTTCATCGCTATATGGTTTCCTAACTGATACTTGTCTCACAGCGCGGTGCCTAAGAATAATGGCTACACATCATATTTATCGCGAGTTGAAGCCAGATGTTTTCACAAATAACCGAGTTTCATGCACGCTCGATACCCTAAAACCAAGTGCCGAAATTATTGCAGAGTATGTTGCTGTCAGTTATTCCAAGCAGATCGTTCTGAATGCGGTGACGTTTAAAGCCCATATCACAAATACGACAACACATTCGGAATTCCCGCCATGTATGGTCATCTGTAGGTTGACTCGTTTAAGAAGTTACGTAACTGGCTCATTAGTTGATCTAAGCCTTGATGAACACTTTAA
>WNGI01009133.1_pt1 | contig 10132 bp, 8 predicted proteins | sample 5400621 | NCBI WGS metagenome assembly WNGI01 (sample SAMN13153374, study PRJNA577476) | soil metagenome | isolation source: 20 cm soil or saprolite under Garry oak tree replicate 1 | place: USA:California | collected 2016-06-15 | reverse complement strand
GGCCGCCCTAGCCGGCAGTGGCGGGCTTGGCGGGGAATTCGCCTTCCCAGCGAGCAATGACCACGCACGCGACACAATTACCCAGAACTGTCACTGCAGTGCGGCCCATGTCCATGAGTTGATCGATCGCGAAGAGAAGAAATAACGGTTCCATGGGCAGATGAAACGAAGTCGCCGCGCCGAAAACAATCAGCAGCGAGGCGCGTGCCACGCCGGCGGTTCCTTTACTGCTGATCAGCAGCGTCAAGATCATCAAAACTTGCTGACCGATGCTGAGGTGCAGTCCTGCGGCCTGGACAACAAAAAATAAAGCCAGGGATTGATAAAGACTCGCGCCGTCCATATTGAAGCTGTAGCCGGTGGGCAGGACAAAGGCGACGATCTCGCGCGGGACGCCGAAGGACTCCAATTGCTCGAGGGCGCGGGGCAGGGTGGCCTCCGAGCTCGCGGTGGCAAATCCGATGGTGACGGGCTCGGCCACGGCGTTGATGAATCGCTTGATGGGGATGCGTGCCCACAGCGCGATCGGCAGCAGAACGCACACGATGAAAAAGGCCAGAGCGACGTACATGGTGGCCAGGAGTTTTAGGAGCGGAAGAAGGACTCCTACTCCCAAGTGGCCGACGGTGTAGGCAACGGCGCCAAAGACGCCGAGCGGAGCGGCGTACATGACCAGGTTGGTGAACTTGAACATGGTTTCCGAAAGGCTTTCGGACAAGACGAGCATGGGACGGCGCTTCGCTTCGGGCACCAAAATGAGCGCCATGGCGAAGAGGACGCTGAAGACGACGATTTGGAGCACCTGGCCCTCGGCGACGGATTTGGCGATGTTCTCCGGAAAGATGTCGGTGATGAGTTGCGTGGCACTGTGGGGCGAAACATTGAGTGCTTGGGCGGCTGAGGCGGGAGGCAGATGAACACCTTCTCCTGCGCGGCTCAGGTGAATGGCGGCATAGCCGATGAGCATGGCGATGGTCGAGACGACCTCGAAGTAGATGAGGGATTTGACGCCGAGACGGCCCGCGATGATGACCTTGATGAGCCGGAGAAAGATGGTGCCGAGGAGCTGCAAGTTGACCGCGACAGAGGGCCAGTCCTGCCCAAGCTCCGCGCCGGCGAGAAGCCCGACCAAGATCCAACTCGTCAGCGAGCGGCGGGATGCGGCATAGGCGCCGATGAGAAGGATCGCGAGCCAACGCAGGAGCGTTGGGACGACTGCGTCGTGAGGCGGCATGTGAGCGCCAGCCAGGAGCGTCGCAGCAATAGCGGTCGTGGAAACGAGAACGGCAGCGAGGAGAAGTCTGTTTTTCATTGGAGCTCGACCAGGGAGCGCATTGTTGGCGAAAGGTATGCTGCTTCGGTCTGTGTGTCAATGGAAGGCCATGCCGAAATGAGTCAAGTCAGGAAGTAACGAAATTATGAAGCCAGACAGTAATGAGTTGACCTCCTCCCCGGCCTAAAGTCCGGGGATTCCTACGGGTTCCACGCCTAAGCGATGGATGCCTTCGGTGGGTTCCTGCCACGACGCACTTACCGCATGCGAAGGTTGCGAACAGGCTAGCGAGGCGAGTCCCGCCTCTCGGATATTTACCGCACTGATCGAATCCGCATTGGCTGACAGCCCGCATTTCAGGCATACGAACTTCGCCTGGGTCTTGCGGCTATTCGGCGCAACCTCAGGCGGGGGAGGCGCATCACACCGGCGAGGCAGAAGCCGACTAGGTCCGGGTAGAACCGCGCGATTGCGCGGGTCTGTACGGGTCGCTGGCTTCGGCCGCCCCAGCTTCCTCCCTGCCCGTTTCGTCCAGCCCATCCAACTAGGAGGGTCGTAGCATGCCAACACTGAGAGGAGCTGTCCTTGCAGTATGCACTGTGCTGTTCTGCGCCACACTCGCCCCGGGCGCCAGAGCGGATCAATGGGACAAGAAAACCATCGTCACCTTCGGCGATGCAGTGGAAATCCCCGGGCAGGTTCTGCCGGCGGGGACCTATGTCTTCAAACTGGCCGATACCCTAGCAGATCGGCACATCGTGCAAATTTGGAATGCAGATGAAACCCAGATCTTTCAGACGATTAGGACCATTCCGAACACCCGCTTTGAACCACCCGATAAGACCATCTTTGAATTTGACGAGCGCTCGGGCGATTCGCCCATGGCTCTCAAAGTGTGGTTTTATCCGGGAGACAGCACCGGACAGGAATTCATCTATTCCCGTTATTCCTACAACCGCTAGGCGAAACTTGCTCCACAGTTGAATCGGGAAATTCTCGATTCGGCGCATCACTTGCGGCGGGGCTTCCAGCCAACAGAGGTGGGAGCCGCGCCGTTTTTCTGAGCCGCTCTAACGCTCCACAGCAGTCGCCCCGGATGGGAATCGAAGTACGCCTGGATCCGCATTTGGCGGCGCTAAGTGGCGGGTACAAGACCTTCCGCTCGCCAAATCACCAAGGGTTTGCTATTCGATGTGGCGTAAAATAGTTCACCTGGAGACGGGCCGATGAGAGATGAGAGCACAAAACAGGCAGCGCAGGAATACCTGGCCGCAAAGCTCACCGAAGAAGATCAGATATACGAAGAGAAACATAATATGGCCATGGCTGTCGCGGGCTCTCCCCTGGTTTGGAAGGGTGTTAAAGATGCTATTTTCGAGAAATGCCGTGAGTGGAACGCCGTGACGCAAGAAGAGACTCTTACGTGCAAGGAAACTGCGATTGGAGATCTCCGGGTTTGGTGCTCAGCCAGATCGAAACAGATGACCGTGCACTACGATTCCAAGAAGCTTTTGATCACCGTGAAGAACGCCGGGCGGCTCGAACATGAAAAAGACGTGATACTGCACATCCAGGGATACCGAACAGGCTCTGATCGGGCCGATCGGAACGTTCACTTGGTTCGAAACGAGCAGCCTGTAAACATCGATATGTTAATTGTGGGCGAGCTTCGCGTTCTGACCGGATTGAGCCGTCAAAGGGGCACATAGCGACAAGAGACCCACCATACCTTCCGCACGCCGCGCTCTCACCGACCAGCGGTTCACTACTCTGTTGCGCCGGGCGCGACCGAGCCGAGGTGTAAAGTAGCAGTCAATTTGGCTACAATACGCTCCACGGAACGAACCTCGGGAGCTAAGTGCCGTATCGGCGCGGTCGCCAAGGAGCAATCAACTCAGTGTCCAATCTACTGGCCACAAAGCCGCTCGACGCGCTGCTCGAAGAGGCGCGGCAAGAAGGCCAGGGCGGACTGCGGCGCGCTCTTGGCCCAGTAAATCTGGTTACGCTGGGCATCGGCGCGATTATCGGCGCTGGGATTTTCGTGCTCTCGGGAACGGTGGCGGCGAATTTCGCCGGCCCGGCGATTGTGCTTTCCTTTGTCCTGGCGGGGACAGGTTGTTTGTTTGCCGGACTGTGCTATGCGGAGTTCGCTTCGCTGATTCCGATCGCGGGATCGGCCTACACGTACGCGTACACGACGCTGGGTGAAATCGTCGCCTGGATTATCGGCTGGGACTTAATCTTGGAATACGCGTTCGGCGCGGCGACGGTTGCCGCCGGATGGAGCGGCAATCTAAATGCCTTGCTCCAGAGCTGGAATGTTCATATTCCGCCGCAGCTCACGGCGACACCAGGGGCGCTCCTGGTGTTTTTCGATGGCCGGTGGTCGGCGCTTGCAACCGCCGGGCCGGCTTTGGCGCAAGCGGGTATCGATCCGGGCAGCCTGCCTCACGCGCGGGGTATATTCGACCTCCCGGCATGCCTGGTCATCGCCATCATCACGGCGATTCTGGTGATCGGAGTACGCGAATCGGCGAACTTCAATTCGGGAATCGTTTTTGTGAAAGTCGGAACTGTAATCACGTTCATCGCGGTGGCGGCAGCGTTTCTTTTGCGGCATCCAGGGGTCTCCGCGGCGAACTGGCACCCCTTCATTCCGCCGAATCTTGGAGCGTTCGGCCAGTTCGGCTGGTCGGGGATAGCGCGGGGCGCGGGAGTGATTTTCTTTGCCTACATCGGCTTCGACGCGGTCTCGACTGCGGCCCAGGAGGCCAAGAATCCGCAGCGCGACATGCCCATCGGCATTCTCGGATCGCTGGCCATTTGCACGGCCTTGTACCTGGCGCTGGGCTGGATGTTGACGGGCGTGGTGAACTATACGCAACTGAATACAGCGGCCCCAGTGGCCATGGGGATTCAGGCCACGGGAGTGCGCTGGGGCAGTCTGGTGGTGATGCTGGGGACGTTTGCGGGACTAACGACCACCATGCTGGTGATGCTGCTGGGGCAATCGCGGGTCTTCTATGCCATGTCGCGCGACGGCTTGCTACCCGAGTGGGCCGGACGCGTCCATCCGAGATTTCGCACTCCGTGGATTTCTTCGATTATTGTTGGCCTTGCCGTTGCGCTATTTGCGAGTGTGCTGCCGATCAACGTTTTGAGCCAGCTCACTTCCATCGGCACGCTGCTTGCTTTCGTGATCGTTTCTGGCGGCGTTTGGATTTTGCGGGTGCGCAGGCCGGATTTGCCGCGGGCGTTCAAAACGCCGCTCGTTCCGGTGGTGCCCATCTTGGGGATGGGAATCCCGCTGCTGTTGATGCTGAGCCTTCCGGGGAGCACCTGGCTGCGGCTGATTGTGTGGCTGATTCTTGGGATGGTCGTTTATTTCGGGTACGGGCGAACGCATAGCAAGCTGGCGCGTCAGCGCGCGACACGAGATGAAAGAAATTCAAAAGCAATTCCTTAGCGGCTAAAGCCCTAGTAGAACGCCGCTTTTGCCCTAGCCCATCGAAGCTGTCAGGTCGCGCCAAAGCACCCTCGAACCAATGGAGAGAAGAAGAAAACCGCAGGGCTGAAGGCCTGCGGCGCAACTTGAATTCTATTCGGAGGTGCCCAGAGGGAGAAAGTATTGGGTGCCTTTGACGGGTTCTTGGAGGCGGCGAAGCAGGAGCTGGAGGTCTGCGCTGCGCTCGACGAAGTCAATGTCGGAGGTGTTGATGACCAGGAGGTCGGAGGCAGCGTAGCGGAAGAAGAAGTGTTCATAGGCGCGGGTAACTTCCTCGACGTATTCGGGGGGGATATGGGATTCGTCGCGGGAGGCTTTCTTGGCGATGCGGGCGCGGAGGACTTCGGGCTTGGCTTGGAGGTAGATGACCAGATCGGGAGCCGGGAAGTCCGCGGTGAGAGCTTCGTAGTAGCGCTCGTAGAGCTTGAGCTCGGCGTCGTCGAGATTGAGGTTGGCGAAGATACGGTCCTTTTCCATCAGGAAATCGGAGAGCACTGGGCCAGGAGCGTCAACGGCGAGGGCTTCGCGGAGTCGCTTCTGACGCTCGATGAGGAAGTACATCTGCGCGCGAAGAGCGCAGCCTGGCTTGGCTTTGTAGAAATCGGCGAGGAAGGGATTGTCCTCGCAATCGTAGATGCGGCGGGCGTGGAGGCGTTCGGCAAGGATGCGGGCGAGCGTGGTTTTGCCGACGCGCAAGGGGCCTTCAATGACGATGAAGCGAGGAGCCTCGAGACGGCGCTGCGGAACGCGAGCGCGCTTGGCTGCGGAGGAATTGTCGCCGGCCATCGTTTCGTGTGATCCAGGGTGACGGGTATCGATTATAGCAGAGTCGCGGCAAGAGTCATGGCGCACCGCGCGCCGTTTGCGAGGGCGGCACGGCAGGGTCAAGAATGTAAGAATATTTCACTTTTATGGCCTAGTACTGCCGTTTGAAAATAGGCAAACAAACGGGCTAGTGGGATGTACTAATTCAAATGTGACCAACGGGCCAGTGTTGCGTGACTTTTTGACCAGTAAAGTGATCTCCTCGCGAGTGGGGACGGACTTGCAAGACCCACCGGTAATACTGAGGTGGCAAATGGTCATTGCAGCGCTTCTCCTGATCTGTTCCATCCCGCACATGGACGACAAGGCCAAAGTGGTTAACGATTCTCCCGCAGTTGCTTCCGACAGCGCGGCAAGAGATTCTGTGCTCGTCGCCTCCCTGCCGTCCGCGCCAGAACCCACGGTGAACGCCGATCCGAAGCTGATCGCTCCGCATGTGGCGACGCAGCCTTTTCTGCCGATGAAGCCGGTGTTTACTGGGCCCCGCGAAACGCCCCCACAAAGGAAGGTCTGGTATGGACTGGCGCTGGCGGGACACAGCGGCGCAGCCTTTGACGCCTGGACAACGCACCGGGCGGTCGTGGGCGGCTACGGCCAGGAGGCCAATCCGTTCCTGCGCCCCTTCGCAGACTCCAACGCCATTTATGCAGCTACGCAGGTGAGCCCGGCGGTGATGGACTACTTGGGCAAGCGGATGATGGTGAGCCAGCATGGCTGGGTACGGAAGATTTGGTGGCTGCCTCAAACGGCGGGCGCGAGCATTTCATTCGTGTGCGGCGTGCATAACCTCGGTGTGGTGCGCTAAAGGTTCCCTCCATCCCCCAGACCAGAAGCGTCCCGGAGAGCTTGCTCATCGGGACGCTTCTGTTTTAGAAAGCGCAGCCGCGCGCTCGCGCGTGCGATTGCTGGCTACTTGCCGACCACGACGATCACGAAGGAGCCTGGTTTCATTTTGCCGCGTCGCTCACCCGGAGCAGGTGGGTCGAAGTCCGCGGCCGGGAGGAAGATGTTGTGGGTCTTGAGGTCTAGACCCATGGTGCGGGCGGACTTCTTCGTGGGTACATTCTCAACGACAGTGTACTTGTCCGGCGAATCCTCGTGGATGACCGTGAGGTTGCCATCGCCGCAGGAAGCGAACACGTAACCCGTCGAGGGCTCGAAGGCGCTGGCATCCGGGCCATCGCAGATAGCGGGTGTGGCAACGACCTTGCCAGTATCCGCGTTGACCACGGCCATCACTTTATCGTCGCAGACGGAAAACAGCCGCCGATTGGCGAGGTCCATGGAGAGACCGGAAGGCGATTTGCAAGGCGCAAGCGGCCAGTGGTGGAGCTCCTTGAGGCTCTGCGCATCAAGATAATGAAGCTCGGACGTATCTTCGTTGTTCACATAGACCGTGCCCTTGCCGTCGGCGACGGCGAATTCCGGTTTTCCACGCAGATCTATCGTGCCAGCCACCGTGCCATCCGCGGCGCTGATTGCGGTGGCGTTCTTGCCGCGGCCGTTGAAGGTGAAGACGCGTTTGCTGACGGAATCGTAGATGATGGCGTCGGGATTCGCATCTGTCTTGACGGTGCCGAGGGATTTCAGCGTCTGGAGGTCGAAGATGGTTACATCGTTCGAACGGCCATTGCTGGTGAAGCCGCGTCCGACTTCGGAAGCGACAGCGATGCCATGGACGCCTTGGGTGTCGGGAATGTCGCCAACGACGGCGTAGGTGTCCGCATCGAGAACGACGACGTGCGTGCCGCGCGAGATGTAGACGCGGCGGGCGGCACCGTCCACGTAGACGTAGTCCCAGCCGCCCTCGCCGCCGACCGGGACGGTCTTGATGACGTGATAGCCGCTCGCGGCCGGCGACGGTGTGGCCGCCGGTGAGAATGATCCAGCACAAAAGAGGATTGCCACTGGGAGTGAGCCGACGATTCGACGAAGCGTGAAACTCTTACGCATGATGTTTTCTCTCTCTGGCTTGATAGCCGTTGCTTTCTAGACTGCACGCGAGCATTACCTATAGAGCGACGAAGATAAATAGAGCATAAATCCCGGCCTCTTGGGGTGCGTCATCTCTTTGTCGCCGGGGCTACATCTTCGTTTTGTGCTGTTCGAACCAGCCTGCAATATACAGCATTTTGGCGATGTGGTGGCTGGGGCGGCGGCCGATGCCGTGGGGTTCTTCCGGAACGCGAACCAGGACGGTATCAATATTCAGGAGTTTGAGCGCCTCGTAGAACTGTTCGGCTTCGGAGATGGGTGTGCGGTAGTCGGCCTCGCCGGTCATGACTAATGTGGGCGTCTTGACTTTGGCGACGAGATTGGTGAGCGATCGCTGCATGTAATTATCGGTGTTGTCCCAGGGAAGACCGGAGAACCAGTATTTGGCAATGAAGGGGATGTCGGAGGTGAGTGCGAAGCTGTACCAATTGATGACCGGGTAGAGCGAAGCCGCGGCCCGGAAACGATCGGTGTGCTCGATGGTCCAGCAGGTGAGAACGCCGCCGCCGCTGCCACCGGTGACAAAAAGATTGTTCGTGTCGATGTAGCCCTTGGCGATAACCGCGTCGACCCCGCTGTTCAGATCGTAAAAATCGTCGCCCGGATAGGCGTGATGAATGAGGTTTGAAAATTCTTCGCCATAGCTGGTGCTGCCGCGCGGATTGGTGTAAAGCACGACATAGCCGCGGGAAGCCAGCACCTGTTTCTCGAGGTCAAAACGGTCGCCATAGTCGGCGAAGGGGCCGCCGTGAATCTCCAGAACAAGAGGATACTTCTTGGCAGGATCAAAATCTGGAGGGTGGACGATCCAACCCTGGATCTTGCGCTTGTCCTTTGAGGAGTCGAAGGAGATCTCTTCGACGTGACCGGGCTTTTTCTGCGTGAGGAGTTCTTCATTGAGGGAAGTCAGGACTCTCATAGCGCCGTTGTTAAGGATGGCGACATCGCCGGGATTGTCTGGACGACCGTAAGTTAAGGCGATCATGCCCGTGCGGGCCAGCGAGAAGGTGCCGCTGCCGCCGGCCCCGGTTGTGGAGGCGAGGTGATCGGCAATTTTCTTGAAGGTTCCGTCGACGAGATAGAAGCCAACTTTGGAGTCGCCTTGATCGTCGTAGCGGAAGTAGATGCCCGTGCTGTCGGGCGCCCATTGCGGGTCCTGGACGTCGCGGTCGAGTTTAGCGGAGAGGGAGTGCGAGCCGCTGCCATCGCGGTTCATCAGGTAAAGCTCGGTGGTTTGATGGCCCTGGTAGCGATCATCGTAGCCGGTGTAAGCGATGAGTTTTCCGTTGGGAGAAACGGCGGGTGCATTATCCGGTCCTTTGCGATTGGTGAGCGGGCGCACAGAACCGTCGGAGACATTGAATTCGTAGACTTCGTCATCGAAGTATTCGTGATCGGATTCGGGATGGCGATTCACGGAAACGATCAAATACTTGCCATCGGGGGTCCAAGAGGCACGCGAGGGACCGAATTCATTGCCGCCGTTGGGGAAGTCACCGTTCGTGACTTGCCGCGGCGTGCCACCTTCTGCGTTGACGACAAAAATCTGCATGTAGCCGGGCTTCAGATAGCCTAGGCCATTGAACCGATAGACCAAACGATCGTAGGCGGTGGGAGCATCGGCCCACTTCGCGCCAGAAGGCGGGGCGGGCAAATCGGCAATATGCGGACCTTTGCCGGGAACGAGAGATGAGAAGGAGAGCATTTTCCCATCGGGGGACCATGCGATGGCATCGGGGGCCTGCTCGAGATTCGTGATGCGCGCGGTCTGGCCGGTGTCCATCCATCGGACGTAGATCTGCTGTTTGCCGTCAGCATCGGAAAGGTATGCGAGTCGCAGGCCGTCCGGTGACCAGCGCGGAGAAGCGTCGCTGCGGTTGCCCGTGGTTAGCGGGCGATGGTCGGCTCCGTCGGTATTAATGATCCAGAGATTCGAGTAGCGCTTGTCGGTCATGGGATCGGCGAAGCGGCGCACGTAGGCGATTTTCTTTCCGTCGGGTGAGATCTGCGGGTCGGTCGGAAGCTGCAGTTGGAACTCGTCCATGGCGCTGAGTTTGTGAGCCGCAGTTTCTTGGGCCGCGATTATTGGCGGAAACATAGGCAAGAGAACAGCAAGAATTGTGAAACCCATCAAAAAGCGCGGCTTGAACTTCATGTTCGGGCCTCCTCGCTGAACCGGAGTTAACACCGCAGACTAAATCCTGTCAAGGAAGGTCGCCGTGTGGCTACGGACTTCTACGGCGGTCGCTAGATCGGCTGATAGAATATCTATAGGTAAGAAGAACCGATTAAAGACTGATGAGCCTTCTCGTGGGCGTTCCAAGAAGGAAATACATCTGGAGTGCGGGAACTTTGGCGTTAAGTGAGGGTTTAGTGGGCACTTCAAATCGTATCTCCATGGTTGCTGTGATGCTCATCTTCAGTCTTGCGGGATCGGCTGGGTATGCGCAGAACTTTACGGATATCAAGCCCTCGCCTCAGCAAGTGGCCTGGCAAGATCTCGAGTTTGGTGTGCTCATCCACTTCGGCACAAA
>WNGI01007268.1_pt1 | contig 10132 bp, 8 predicted proteins | sample 5400621 | NCBI WGS metagenome assembly WNGI01 (sample SAMN13153374, study PRJNA577476) | soil metagenome | isolation source: 20 cm soil or saprolite under Garry oak tree replicate 1 | place: USA:California | collected 2016-06-15 | reverse complement strand
CCGCCGGCACTGAAAACTCCGAACAGACGTTTCGCCTCGCGCGACGTAAAGATCAAGCCGGCAAAGGTCCAAAATTGGGCTACGGCAAGAACACTGACAATTGCGGACCAGATGTAAAACGCGTAGATGCTCCAGGCAAAATTAAAATCCACTATAAGAAACCTGAACAGGATCACATTGGAGATGATGAAAGCATTCGAGCCTAGAATGAGCCGGTAGAGGGGAAACCTTGCCGTATAACGCGTGTAAACCGTGATGATGACGCCTGCAAGAAGCGCGGCAAAAAGGTAAACGTAGGCCAGATCGCTGATGGGAAAACGGCTGAGAAAGAGAGCGTCTCTTACAACTTTGATAACATTATTGGCGGCGAGCAGAAAAAAAAACAGGGAGACCATTATGCCGACACGCCGGGCCTCGCCGGGTCGGATATCAAAAAAGCGCGACAAAGTGTTTGTCAGAGAAATGTGATTCATCAAAATTTGATTATATTGCTATTTTGTAGAGACGTTAATGCCACACACTAGCTTCCTTGGGGCTTGTAGCTCGTAAAACCCAGGGCGCAGCCGATCCGCTACATCGCGGGTTCGGATCGGCTTACAATTCCCGAGCATGGATCGACGCGTGCAAACTCTCGAGCGGTTTGATGAAATTCCGTTGTCCTGAGCGAAGTCAAAAGGTCGTCAAGTTCGGATTCGTTTATTCTTCGCGGGACCGGCCGCCCTAAGAAACTGATTGCAAACTTAACCGGGCGTGATTTGCGCCTGAAAAAGCAGGAGATTCCCCAACGTTGCATCATCGAAATTAGTATTGTCCCCGGACTTTTCCCCGCTCCGATGCTCGGACCGCCAACTTGTCCCTGACCACAAGGTTTCCCCTGATCACTATCGAACATGCAAGACTATTGAGGAGAGAAAAGCTTTTGAAATTCTTTTCTTTTGTCGCCGTACTCTTTGATGCTGAAGTCGTCCATTGGAACAAATTGGATCTTCTCTGCATCAGCGAGTGGCGGGTAGATTCCTTTGCGGTTCACGAATTCGCCCATCCTCGCCAAAATTTTCATGCTTTCCTCGCCGAGGAGATAATCAATAAAAGCCTTGCCCGCATTTGGATGAGATGCCTTGTTGCTGAGCAGAGCGTAATGTCCGTCGCCCATCATCTTTCCCAATCTGACGTAATCGACGGGGGCCCCCTTTTGTGCATAGGTGAACGCATAAATGACATAAGTGATGGCTATCGGTAGTTCGCCTCCCGTTACACGCTCGGCGGAGGGAATAAACGATTCCACAAAAATCGGCTTCTGGCCGGCCAGATTCCGAACGAATTCGTCTGCTCTATTTTTGCCGATCACCTTGTGCAGGCTGGCCAACCATTGGGTGGTCGTTACATGCTGGGAAGGATCCGGCATGGCGATTTTTCCCTTGAACTGAGGTCGTACGATATCCTCCAAAGATTTCGGCGTGTCTGCCGCGTTGATCATGCTCTTATTGTATACGATGCCGATAATCACATTGCGGTAACTCGGGCCGAGTACGGGATCCACCGATTCCTTGGAAAATTCGCGAGCGGCAGGAGACTCATATTTGGCTAGCATTCCCTCTTTTGCGACCAGTCGTGCCACGTTCGCGTTGAGCAAAATTGCATCATAAAAGCCTTTTCCGGTCCGATATTCGCTTGCTGCCCGATCCATTACCTTTGTGCCGGAAGCGCGCCAGTATTCGAGTTCGAGTCCGGTCTTCTTTTGGAAACCCGCCTTGATGGCATCGAAAGCTTCAGACTCCAAGGATCCGTAAGCAACGACTTTACCTCCTTCCCTTTTCGCTTCCTTGACCAGGTTTGCTTGTTGGGCAAAAACGGCTAACGACGATACGAGGAAAAACAAAACTGCCAGCGACAAAATAAATCGCAACATGGGTTCTGTCTCCTAACGCACTTATCGATACAAAATCGATGTTGAAAAATCCTACTTTTGCCTGCTCGATTATGCAACCTTTTAGCGTGATTGCTCGGAATTTTGCTGCACAATCCAATTGTCATTCCGGGCACTGCCGCGCTATGTTGACTTTTCAAACCGAGTAAACTACGCAACTTCAGATGAAAATGATTTGAAGGAGGACTCGAAATCATGGACGTCATCGATTCCGACGGTCACATCGTTGAGAAAGACGCGGATATTAGAGCCTATCTACCGGAGCCGCATTGTAAACGCAGCGGCTCGCTTTTGCCCTCGGACGGACAAGACAGTTTAATGGGCGGCCGTTTGGGAGGATTGGAAGATAATGATTTGCCGACGCGGCTTCACGACATGGACATCGAGGGCATCCGTATATCGGTGCTCTTTCCCACCACCAGTTTTCGCGTGAGCCAGACGACGGAACGGGACTACGCGCTTTCCTATTGTCGTGCCTATAACGACTTTATTTCCGATATCTGCAAAAGCAATCCACGATTGAAAGCGATCGGCTTGCTGCCATTCCAAAATGTGATCTACGACGCGTCTAGCGTTGTCGATGAACTCAAGCGGGCGATTGTCGACCTTGGACTGGTGGGAATTGCGGTGTCCTGCCAAGGCCTTAAGGAACATTTGGGGTCGCAGATCTATTGGCCGATTTACCAAGAGCTCGAGCGTCTAGCGGTTCCCTTATGTGTTCATAATCGCCACGCCCCGCCAGGGGAAAACATCTTTGATAGCTTGCTTTTCAAACATGCCGTCGGTCGTCCAATCATGACCGCGATTCAATTCGCCGGCCTCATGTACGGAGGCATTCCAGAGAAATTTCCGAAACTGCATGTCGCCTTTCTTGAGTGCGGCGTGGGATGGTTACCCTATTGGGTTGAGCGGCTGGATGAGGAGTATGAAAAGCGTTCTCCGGAAGCACCCTTACTCAGGGATAAGCCCAGCGAATATTTGAAAAACGGCAACTGGTTTTGCTCCACTGAGCCCGACGAGCGTGCGTTGCCCTATGTCATCGAGCATTTTGGCGCGGACATGATTTTGTTTGCGTCCGACTATCCGCACTGGGACGGGTTGTTTCCAAACGCAGTGTCAACCCTACGGAAGCGCACCGATATTTCCGAGAACGTAAAACAGAAAATCTTAACGGATAATGCGAACAAATTTTACGGATGGGAAAGTTAGGAAGCTTATTTGACAGTGAGTGCTGGATCCTCGGAGCGACAAACCAATCCTCAGAGGACCGTGTATCAGCGCCGAGCAGTAACTGCCGGCGATCATTCATCTCGACGCTGGCTTATTGGCCGCGCGGGATCCCGGATCTCGAACACTCACGCTATACGCTTCACTTCCGGTTGGATCAGGTTCAGCACCGTGCGAGAGTCTCGGCCGGCCAAAATAAATTTGATCACGATTGCGGCGGCCGGCTCGAGCAGCCGGGCATACTTGAGCTCTCCCAGATCCGCGGCTTCTCCGCCGGTGTTCTCGATCAACGCAGCCACCTTCTGCTTGGCGGCGTCGTCGCCGCAGTAAAGCACAACGAGGCGTCGACCGTCGAACACCGGAGGTTCCATCTGCCAAACCACCGCGTTGCACCTGTTGAACGCTTTCACGACTCGCGCGGCCGGCGCATAGGCTGCGATGGCTTCGGCCAGGGACTTGCCGTCGAACGTTTTCGCGAGAAAATCCCCATCGACGATGCTGACCGGATTGTTGATGTCCAACAGCACCTTTCCTGCCAGCGCTTCGGGGCCGCCAGCGACATCCATGGCATCGAATACGGCCTCGTGCCGGGTCGCCAGCACGACCACCTCGGCGAATGCGGCCACGTCGGCTTCCGAACCGTGTCGCGTTCCGCGCCCGAGCTGCTCCGCCAGCGCCTTCGCCTTCCCGGCGTCTCGCCCGCTGAAACTCGCGGCCATCGAATGCCGATGCGTCCTAACCACAATCTCCGTCTTGCTTTTCCGATGTAAAATACGCACCTCTAAGAAAGATACTATGCGAAAGGATAGTCGGAAGACTTGTGCGGACTAAAGCGGCTGTTGCAGCGTAAACGATTCGAACAGAATAGCTCAGTACTCGGCACAGCCCCAACGCATTCCGCGGTCCATCGCAGCGCGATTCAAAGCACGGCCATTTCTGCAGTCGTTGACAGTTGAGATTTGGATTCGATAGGCTCGCGTTCCGGGCTCAATGAAGAAATTCGTCTGCTTTTCACTTATCTTGCTCAGCTCGTTTCTTGCGGCAACTTCCTATGGAGATTTTACCGGCAAAGGGCACGTTCACACGCACTCAGAGACAAAACAGGTGTTTTTGAATCCGGACTGCCGGTCGACCGACACCTGTGATCTTAAACGATTCACGCTCACAACGTCGGTTTACGAAGTTTGGTTCAGTGACGACCCCAATTATCCTACTTACGGCAACGGCGCGATCATGGAATATGAGACCGATTCAGTGGAAGCGCTGGAGAAATACGCCATTGTTCAATTCGTCAAGGGATGTGTCTTTCACAGTTCAAAAAATGCGGAAGGCAAGATAACTAGGAATTTAAGTTATGTCGTGCCGAGCTTCGGAGAAAATATTCCACTTTGCTTCCCGCAATGGGTGATCGATTCGCAGGACACCGATCCCGCGTATAACAGCGATCCTGAGTACGGTAGATTTTATTTGTTAAGGTGGAACAAACCGCGCTCCTACGATCAGCGGACCCAGAAATACTACGGCGACGATAAACCGAAAATTCCGGTTGTTTACATGACCGATCACCCCGCCGGGGCGTTCGTTACCGGAACCGGCGTCAAAGATGTCGCGCTGGAATTCAAAACCTGCATCTACAAGGCAAACGATGTTCCCAAGGAAACACGACGAGACAACATAAACTTTGCCAAGCCCCTCGCTTGCTTTGACTGGCAAGACGTTTACGTCTACGATTTTGCTAAGCGAAAGTTCCAGACCAACTTGGCGGATCTGCCGAGGCGGGAACAGCCATACATTCGTGTCAACGTGGTCCTGGTTGTAATTTTCGGCGCACTCTTCATCGGACTCGCTCCAATTATTTTTTCACGCTTAAAGCAGTTCGTCACCTGGCGGCGGAATCGCCGCCGGCCAAGTTAAGTGCGGGGTTTGCGTCGATCCAAGGTTTGCCGCGCCAGTTGTAGATAAAAGAGGATTTTCGTTCACTTCAGGCGACTTCTGGCCGTGGTTTTTCAAGAAGGACGCCGAAACCAACCCGTCGGACCTGGGCATGTTTTGGGAGCGTGGTCCGGACTATTGGGGCCCTGAGCCCCTTTCCCGCCATGTTTCTACCTGGCGACTAACTGCGAAGACGCTATAATTTCTCTTGTAAGTCGCAAGTTACTCGCGGAAAATGGCTTTTATAGTCAACAGAAAGGACGCCGGGAGGGCATATGTCCAACGTATATGATTCCCTGAAAGGGACTCTACAGTGGAGCAAGGCCAATTCAATGACCGTTGCTCGGGTAAAAGGCAGTGATGCTTCGAGTCTGGACAAGGAAATGGAGCAGCTCGAGAAGATTGTGCTGGATAGACTCGGCAGATTGCGCGCCGCTGTTAAAGAAGGTGAAGCCGTGGTCGCGGGCGAGAGCCAGCATGCCGAGCAGGTGATCGAGAGCCTCAGGACCGAGATCGCTGCGCAGGAAGCCCAGCTTACCGCCGCCCGTGGCAAAGAGCTGGCTACCCAAAAGATGGAACAAACTCTCACTGCCAAGATCCACGATTTGCAAAATGACGTGAAGAAGAAAGAGGAAGCCCTGGAAAGCCGCGGTAAAGAGGTCATCGACCTCAAGTCCAAAATAGACGTTCTAGGGAAACAAATAACCCAAGCGGAGTTGGCCATTCAGCAGGCCAAAACAGAAACCGCTAGCGAAGCTAAGCGTGCCCAGCAGCTCGCTGAGAGTTCCAATGCAAAGATTGCGACGCTGGAATCCCAGGTTAGAGATAAAGAGGCGATCGTTCGCGCCAAAGAATCGACTCTCAAAAGTTTGGAACAAAGGCTTACTGCAAAAGTCCAAGCTTTGGAAAGTCTGGTGAACAATAAAGAGAAGCTTCTCACGGACCAGGATAGGCAGATAAAAGATCTCCATTCCCAGTTGGGAACTTTAACGAATGGGATAAAGGGGATGTCTTCCTTTTTCAAGCAGGCAGAGGCTCTGACCGCCGTCGAAGAGCAAGATCACGGCACGGTTGTACCGGCCCAAGAATTGAAGAAAGAAAAAGAGAAACCCGTTGCCCCTCAAGTTAAAAGCGTTGAAGCTCTGTCCAAGCCAGCGGATGCCGCCCGAGAGGCCGTGCCACCGGGTTTTTTTAATAAGGTGACCGAGGAACTTGCCGAGATCAATGGGCCCCTGGCGTCCATGATTATACATGACCACGTGACGGCCCTCGGCGAGTCGATAGACAAATTTCCCAAGGCGCGAGTTCCAGAGCTCGTTAAGATTCTTAGCGATGAGATAACGGACGAAAAAGTGAAGATCGGTTTTCGCAAGCGCATAGACGAGGAGTTGTAATCATCGGAGCAAGCCGCGTTGTACCGCGTCCCCGCAGTGCGCTCCGACCCGTAATTTCTTGAGCGGATCGACTGCAATTACTTTCCACGATAACTCGACGGATTCCGTCGATAAAGCCGCTTTTATCCAATCTTCCGATTACCCCCGGAATCGATTGTTTCGTCGATACTAATTGCCGCGGAGTCACTTCGCGATTTAGATCACACGCACGAGCGGAAATGACACGAATTCCGCTTCCGAAGGCGTACCGACGAACACGCCTCACGAACACGATCACGATGGCTCGAAGACGACAAGTGGCACCCGCCTGCGGAAATCGATTCAAAGCCGGATTACCGGGGTTCTTTCGAATCTCTCGCGCCTGTGAGTACAATCGAGCCAGATCTTGAGCGATCGAGAAAGGGGATCAAACTATGAAGCTATCAGACGTAATCGAGTTTGTTCAGTACTTCATGAACTTCAAGCTCTTTGAGATCAACAAAACCGCGATCACGCCTTCCTCGATTTTCATGTTTGTCGTCTTCATTGCCGTATTCGCCGTGGCGTCGCGTTTGCTGCAGCAAGTACTGAGAGGGCAAGTTTTTTCTCGACTGAGCATCGACGAGGGTATGCAATACACTCTCACCCGCATCACCCATTATCTGATTATGATCGTCGGCGCCGTGGTGGCGTTTCAATTCATCGGCATCGATCTCACGGGTTTGGCGATCATCGTCGGCTTTTTGTCCGTCGGCATCGGTTTTGGGTTACAAAATATCACGTCCAACTTCGTGGCCGGCCTTATCCTGCTTCTCGAACGGCCGATCAAGATCGGCGACCGAGTCATGGTCGGAAACCAGGAGGGAGACGTCATGGACATAAATATGCGCTCGACGACGATCCGCACCTTGAAAAACGTTGCGGTGATCGTGCCAAATTCAGAGTTTGTTTCCTCGAAGCTGGAGAACTGGTCCTACGGCGACGAAACAGTGAGGCTGGACATCGACGTGGGCGTGTCCTACGAGTCAGACCTGGAGATCGTAATTCGTTGCTTGATGGAAATCGCGGCAGAGCATCCGGAAGTGCTAAAGAAACCGGCTCCCGATGTCCTGCATCTGGGGTTCGGCGACTCGGCGTGGAACATGCGTCTCAGGGTTTGGCTCGCTCATCCGCGCCGCCATCCCGAAGTGCACTCGGACATCAACTGCGCGATCGTGCGAAAGTTCCGTCAGAACGGCGTGGAAATTCCATTCCCGCAGCGCGATCTGCACATGCGCTCGCCGCTTCCGCTACCGTTTTCGCCTGCGCCGGAGCTGCCGCCGCCCAGATAATGCCGCCCCATGGCAAGGGCAAGAGGACAATTTCGCGTCGGCACCTCGGGATATCAATACGATCACTGGAAAAAATTGTTTTATCCCGAGGAGTTGGCCAAAAAACATTGGTTCGCTCACTACGCGCAATATTTTGACACGGTCGAGATCAACAACACCTTCTACCGGCTGCCTTCCGCGCAAGTGTTCGATGCCTGGCGCAAACAAGCTCCGCCGGGATTTTGCTATGTGCTGAAATTCAGCCGTTATGGCTCCCACGTAAAACGCCTGAAGGAACCGCGCGCCACGATCAAAAGGTTTCTCCAAGTGGCCCGTCGATTGAGAGAGTTTCTCGGACCGATCCTGGTCCAACTGCCGCCCAACTGGAGCGTTAACACGGATCGGCTTCAAGAGTTTCTCAAGGCCGCTCCACGTTCGCTGCGGTGGGCGTTTGAATTCCGCGATCCGAGTTGGCTGTGCGAAGACGTATTTGCCATCCTGCAGCATCACAACGCCGCCTTGTGCATTCACGACATGATCGCCGATCATCCGCGACACATCACCGCCGACTGGGTTTATCTGCGTTTCCACGGCGATCACTACAGCGGCAGCTACACGCCCGCTATGCTCAAAGCGCAGGCGCAGTGGATCAAGGAGCGGCTAGGCGATAGCCAAGATGTCTTTGCTTACTTCAACAACGACGCGCAGGGATACGCCGTGGACAACGCGAAGCAGTTAAAGCAGTACGTGCGCGGGTGAAACGTTCTATGAGATCGGCTTCAACGTCGCCAGCTCCGGATAACTGTCGAGAGCTTTCGCTTGCTTGTCTTTGAGCAGTTCTTGCGCGGCATTTTCGAAGGCAATCTGGTCCGGCGTCTTATCATCGGGCTCGGGCACCGGTACCACGGAGGCGACCGCATGAGTCTTCAGCGCAGGCATCGCCACCGCTGCGCGCGGTTGAGAAAGCGTGAGAACGTCGGCGATACTCGTGATGCCGGCTTGTTTTCTTCGTTTGACGTCAGCTGAATAGTCGCCCTCGCCGAACATCTCCGCCAGGAATTGCAATATCGAGGTGTGGTCGAGTTTGCCGCTGTACACCGAACCCGGCGCAACCATCGGGCTCACGATCAAGCCAGGAACCCGGACACCCGTGGTCTCGAACCTTGGATAGCTGACTCCCGGCGGCGGGTCAGTCGGAATTTTCAATGGCGGCACGTGATCGAAGAAGCCGCCGTGCTCGTCATAGGTCACGATCATCACCGTTTTCGCCCAGCGCGCGGGATTCGCGGTCAGCGCTTCATAGATCTCACGCAAAAACCTTTGCCCAGGTCCGACGGGCAGCGGTGGATGATCGTCGTTGCGTTCAAAGCCCGAGCTGATCGGCGAATCGAAGTAGGCCGGTTCGCAGAAGATAACTTCGGGATAGGTGTGATCGCTTTCGGTCTTGACGTCCTTGGCGAGCTGCCGGATCGAGCGGAACAGCGTATTGTCGAGAATTTCGTCCCACATCCGCGGGAACAGCGTGCAGAACGGCAGGCCGGAACGGTAAACCCGCCAGCGGATCCGCCTTTCCGTGAGCCATTCGTAAACGAGCTCTTGATCCAGGGTCCGGGCAACCGTCACGTCGACGGTCGTGAATCCACTCAGGGCCATCAACCGGTTCGGCTGCGTGTCTGCCGGCAGCGGCGCGAACCAGTGATCGCACACCGTAAAGTTCTCGGCGAAAAAGTTCAGCGTCGGCACCTGGCTTCCGTCTTTCATGAAGCCCATCGGGGGAGCTTTGGTTTTGACTCTGGGAACGTTCATAAATCGGCGGTAGGACTCGACGAAACCGGTCATCTCGTATTTGCCGCTCGCGGCCGACTTCGCGAGCTGAACGTCGACGAGGTCGCGTCCGTGCGGTAGATCGCCGGGAAGCCCGGCGTCCTTCATCGGCAAGAGCGAGTAGGTCTCTCCCGCCGAATCGTTGATGTACGCAGGGTCCGCCGGATCGGCGATGCCTTCGATGTCCGTTCGGTTGGTCGCATCCTCGAGCGAAAGATATCCGAGCATGTGATCGAAAGAACGATTCTCGAGCATGACGACGACAATGGTCTCGACCAGATCCTGAATATCGATGGCCATGCTTACCTCGCGCACATCAAACGGGTGGTCAGAATAATCCTTGCCGGCGGTCCGGCCGCCGGATCGCCGCAGCGCTCGTTGGGGCCCAGCGGCGTGGTCACTTTCCATGCGCCGCCCATGGGCGTTCCCTGGAATGCGTTGCTGCTGAGAGTCGAGGCCGCGAGCGTCGCCGAGCGGCCTTCGTGTTCGATGGTGATCTCGCGCGAACCGTCGGAAGCCACCGTCTCGAGCCGGATCTT
>WNGI01007265.1_pt1 | contig 10133 bp, 8 predicted proteins | sample 5400621 | NCBI WGS metagenome assembly WNGI01 (sample SAMN13153374, study PRJNA577476) | soil metagenome | isolation source: 20 cm soil or saprolite under Garry oak tree replicate 1 | place: USA:California | collected 2016-06-15 | reverse complement strand
CACCAGCGTCGCAGGGTTGGCCGGGGTCCCCCCGGCCATGACTCTGTTTTCATCGACCATCACGCGTTGCAACGTCTGCAGATTCATTGGTAAAAGTCCCATCCGTATACCGGAATGGGAGCAGCGCCTGCGGCGCAGGCGCACGCGCGATGAGGGAAAACCATCCGGGTTTTCCCTCATATCCTTACTCAAAGCGAACCTCCACCGCGTGTGCGTGTGCTCCCAGGCCTTCCATCTCCGCCAGCCGCACGCATGCATCGCGGAGCATCTCGAGGTCGCCGCGATTGAGGCTCAGCACGCTCGTCCGCTTCATGAACGTGTGGACACCTAGCGGCGAAGCGAACCTCGCCGCGCCCGCCGTCGGCAGCGTGTGGTTCGGGCCCGCGACGTAGTCCCCGAGGGGGACCGTGGCGTAAGGCCCGACGAAAACCGCCCCCGCGTTTTCCACCTGCGTGGCGCGGCGTCCTGCATCGGCGGTGACGATGAGGAGATGCTCTGGAGCGAAATCGTTCGCTAGCTGCATCGCCTGGTCGAGGCTCTCCGCCACGACGATGCAGCAGTTGGCCTGTCGGATGATCTCGCTGCGCTCCAACCCGCGGATGAGACTCTCCAGCTCTTCCTCGACGCGGTCGGCCAGCGGCGCTGAGTCGGTGATGAGAACGGCCCACGCCATCGGGTCGTGCTCGAGCTGCGCGGCGAGGTCGGCGGCGACGTAGTCCGGGCGCGCGCGTGCATCGGCGATCACCAACACCTCGGTCGGCCCCGCGATTCCGTCCACGCCCACCGCCCCGAACACTTCGCGCTTGGCGAGGGTCACGTAGATGTTCCCCGGACCGGCAACGACGTCGACCCGCGGGATCGTGGTCGTCCCATAGGCCAGCGCGGCGACCGCCTGTGCGCCACCAACGCGGTAGACCGCATCGACGCCCGCGATATGCGCGGCGGCGAGGATCGCGGTTGGGACGGTGCCATCCGCACGCGGCGGCGTCGCCAGCACCACCTCAGGCACCTTCGCGATCCGCGCGGGAATCGCGGTCATCAGCACCGTCGACGGGTAGGCGGCCCGGCCACCGGGTGCGTAGAGTCCGGCTCGCCGGACCGGCCTGGTGATGAGCTTCAGTCCCGGCGGTCCGCTCGACGCGGTCTGCAGCTGCCTCGAATGGAAGTCACGAATCCGCTGGGCCGCGAATTCCAACGCGGCGCGATCCGCGGCCGGCAACCGGTCGGCGGCCATCGCGAGGTCACGGGCCGGAACTTCGAATGTCTCGTTCGTGCCCGGCGCCCAGCCGTCGAACTTCTTGCCCAGCGCGCGCAGCGCCTCATCACCATCCGCCGCAACTCGTGCGCAGATCTCCGCAACGACGGCACGCTCACTGGTGAACTGGGACAGGTCAAGGCGCCTCCGCGACATCGGAGAGTCGAGCCATGAGCCAACGTCGAAGCGTTTCACTGTCACGCGCTCGCCGCCTCCCGCAGCCGGCCGACCGCCGCCTGCACCGCGTCGGTGCGCGTCTTGAGGCTGGCCTGGTTCGCGATCAGCCGCGCGGTCGACACGCCCAGGGTCGCTGTGATCCTGAGCTGGTTCTCCTTGAGCGTCCGGCCGCTAGCCGTGAGGTCGACGATCCCGTCGACCAGCCCAACCTGCGGTGCGAGCTCGACGGACCCGTGAAGCCGCACCACCTCGACCGACTGGCCACGGGCTTCGAACCATTCGCCCGCCGTGCGCGGGTACTTCGTCGCCACCCGCATTTGCGGCGGCCAGGTTTCGGGTCCGTTCAGCCCGGAAGCAACCGGCACCGCGAGCACGAGCCGGCACTCACCGAATCGCAGGTCGGCCAGCTCGTAGTGGGCTCCGGGCGTTTCCCAGAGAATGTCCTTCCCGACGATCCCCAGGTCGGCGGCCCCGTGGTCAACGTAGGCGGGCACATCGGCCGGCCTGACCAGGATCACGCGAACCTGAGGACGATCGACAAGCAGCTGACGCCCAACCTGGTCAGCGCTGAGCCGGGCAAGGCCTGCCTTGGCCAGCAGTCGCAGGGCGCCAGGCATCAGAACCCCAGTCGGGAGCGCGATCGATATTTTTCCTGAAGCTTTCATGCGAGCTCTCCTGCCAGACGTCCAGCCACCTGCTCCGGCGGCAGCTGCCTGGTGCGGCGCCCGCGCACAGTCCAGTCGGCGGCGGATTTGCTGCGGCAGTGAATCAGGTTGACCGCGCCGACCGCCTGCCACCAGGCCTTCGCCTGCGCCGCATCGCGAGGCTCGGTGTCGACCACGGCGCGCATTCCGAACATTCGCAGCGTCGAACCAAGCCGCAACGCTGTCTGCAAACCGGTTCCGCTCCACGCCACCGCGGCATCGATCCTCGGGAGCGACGGTGGCCGCGATGCGTGGGTGAGCATCTCGCACACGAGGTCGAGCTGAACGACAAAGCCGGTCGCGGGCGCGGGCCGGCCGAACCGCTCCAACAGCCGGTCATACCGGCCGCCCTGCGCCACGGGACGGCCGAGCTCGGGGCCATACCCTTCGAACGTGATCCCGGTGTAGTAATCGAAGTCGCGGATGGCGCCGAGGTCCAGGCTCACCACGCCACCGAGCCCATGCGCGACCAGCAGCTCCTGCACCTGAGCCAGCTCCGCGAGCGCGCGTTCCGAACGCCGGTTTCGCACGAGGCCGCCCGCGGCTTTGAGAATCTCGGCCCCGCCGCGCAGGGCGGGAAATCGAAGCAGCAGCTCGTGCTCCGCCGAACGCAACGGCGTCTTGTCGAGCAGCGACTCGAGCGCGACGAAGTCCCGCGCCGCAAGCGCGCGGCGGACATCGGCCTTCACCTCGTCCGGCAGCTTGACCGCGTCCATGATCCCGTGGAAAAACTCGGCGTGGCCGACGTCGACCTGGTAACGCCTGACGCCGCTCGCCTCCAGGCATCGCGCGGCGAGCGCGATCGCCTCCGCATCCGCGACCGTGCCGGGAGCGCCGATGAGCTCGGCGCCCACCTGGTACGTCTCGCGCCGCTGCTGGAAGCGACCCACATCGGTCGACAGGACCGGACCCGAGTAGCAAAGCCGCATCGGTAGCGGCGCGCCTCGAAGCTTGCCCGCGACGAGCCGCGCCACCGGCACCGTGCGCTCGCCAACCAGCGCGATGACCTCGCCGCGGCCGTCCATGAACTTGAACAGGCGCCGCCGCTGGCCGGCCTCGATGCCCAGCTCGAGCACGTCGATGGCCTCGACCATCGGGGTGATGACCTGCCGGTAGCCCCACCGGCGCATCTCTGCAAGAACCGACTCCTGCGCCTCTCGCAGGATCTCGGCTTCGAGAGGAAGAAGGTCGCGAAACCCGGGGACTCCCCCCAGCCGGGGAATCATTGTCGACTCGGAACTATCGGGGGTGAAGAGACCTCCGGGCTCGGGCCACCCGCGGGTTCTCAGTTGTCATCTTCGTCCTCGTCGTCATCGGCGTCGGCATCCTCGCTGAAGTCAACCGGCTCGGCCTCGTCTTCCACCGCGTGCATACCCTCTTCCAGGTCGTCGCTGACGGGCGTCTCGACCAGCGTCTCTTCGTCCTCGTCGTCGGTGAACACCTCAGTCCCACTTCCACGCGTGAGCAGGCTCTCCTTTGTATAAGGACGGAACTCCACCTCACGCTTGCGCCGCATCGGGAAGCTGGGCTTGCCGGCGAACTTCGGGTCCTGGTAGGTCTCCCGCACGATCAGCTTCACCGTATTGCCGTCACAGGCCGTGACGCCGCCCTGGTACCGGTTGCCTCCGCGCATGAACTTGATCAGGCGGCGCGCCAGCTTCGCCTCGAGCGTGCCCAGCTTGACCCCCCGCGACGTCTCGGCCACGATGCTGTCGCCGTCAACCTTCAGCTCGGCAACATCGCCCGCCGCCACCTTGGAGCAAATGTCGGCGCTGGCGCCTTCGAGCGCGGTGATGATGGTCTTGCCCATCTCCTCGACGAAGAGGTTCAGGTCGACCCTGGTCCCGCCGACCTTCAATCCTTCCTTCTGGTGTAGCAGGGTGTTGATGCGGGCCGCGTTCTTCTTCGCGATGGTGTTCATCGGGTTGAGCTTGAGCGCGACCTCGTAAGCGGCCTTCGCGTCCTTTAACTTCCCGAGCTCTGAGAGCGCCTTGCCGAGCCGGTTCTGCGTCTCCTCGTCAGCTCCGAAGCTGTCGACGATGAATTTGTTGAGCTTGACCGCATCGTCCCACTTGCCCGCGATGGCAAGCTGAACCGCCTCGTCCGTGTACTGCGAACGTGGCTTGAGGTGCTCTCCGGCTTCGGTCTTCAACTGGTGGCGCTCCTAAATGAACCTACGCCGGTAGCACGCACGCCGCATTGCCCGGCTGGGAGGGGGATGTCGAGTATAAGTCGCGCTCGAACGTCAACGCGGACGGCGGAGGTGGAAAAATCACGCAGGTGAACAAGGGTGCGCTCAAAAGCGCCATGGCCACGTGCCTGGCTTTGCTTCTGTGCGGGGCCGCTTGCTCCGGCGGTGGAAACGCGCTCGCCGCACCCAAGACGATCACCATCGGCGTCGACCTCCCGCTGACCGGAGCGTCGCAGCGAGCGGGCCAGAGCACGCTGAACGGCGTTCGCTTTTTCGTGCAGCGCCACCAGATGCTTGACGGGTTCAACATCACGATCGACGCGCGCGATGACGCTGGAGCAACCAGCCGCGATCCGTCTCGAGGCGCCGCCAACCTCCAGGCTTTTATCGCCAACCCGCAGGTCCTCGCGGTGATCGGGCCATTCGACTCGAACATCGCGCGCGCTCAGATCCCGGTGGCCAATCGCGTGCATCTGGCCATGGTCAGCCCGACCACAAGCAGCCGCTGCCTCACCAAGGAGCCGTTCCTTCCCGCCGGGCTGAACCCATCGCGCACCGCCATCGCGTGCAAGGCGGCCGGCCTACCTTCGCCAGCCGATCTCAGGCCAACCACCATCAACAACTACTTCCGCCTTTCGACGACCGACGACCTGCAGGGCGCGGCGGCCGCGGATTACGTGTCCAAGGGGCTGCACCTGCACAGGGTCGCGCTCGTCTCCGACAACGAGGCATACGGTCAGGGGCTCGCGGACAGCTTCTCGGCCAGGTTCACCCACCTCGGCGGCATCGTGGTCGCGAGCCAGCAGATCGACCCCAGGAAACCACTCGACCTCACAAAGTTTCTCGAGCAGGCCAAGCAGTCGGGCGCGCAGGGTCTCTATTACGGGGGCAGCGCGGCCGGCGGCGGTTGTGTCGTGCGCGCTCAGATGGCCGGAGTGTTTGGAGCCGGCGAGGCGACGCCATTTTTGGGCGGGGACGGCATTGCCTTAGATCCAACCTGCGTGCTCGACGCGGGCGGCAACGTGGCGGGTATCTACGCGACAGTGCCCACCTTTGACGCCGAGCAGATCGCTTCCGCTAAACCTGTGATCGAGGCATTCAAAGCCGCATTTGGACATTCGCGTGATTTCGGGCCGTTCACGATGGCCGCCTACGATGCGACCGGCGCTGTCTATGAGGCGCTCGATCGAGCGATCAAAGCCGAGCGGGGAAACCGTCCGTTCCGGGACCAGGTGGTCAGTGCGCTGGGGTCACCAGCCATCTTTCAAGGTGTGACCGGGACGTTTGGCTTCGACCCCGAAGGCGACACGAGCCGGCGAATGGTGACGATCTACAAGCCGGTCGCCGGAAGCGCGAAGATGCGCTGGACCTGGGTCGAAACTGTTGATTACAGCGCCGCACTCCCATATTGAGGGAGCACCGCACTCACTTCCGAAGCGAATTCGGCCCAACTTCGCCGAGCCAATGCTAAAGTTCAGCCCGGAGTAGTGGTTCGGCCATCCCATGTGGCCGCACTCGCCGCCGGCGCACTCTCGCCCCGACGAAAGTTGGGAAGAGGGCGGCAAGTGAAGGGGAGGATGTGGTCGCGTGGTTGCGTGCCTCCCCAAAAACACAAGGGGGAACCAAATGGTTCGAGCTAGGGGACTCACAGTCCTCATTTCGGCGGCACTGGTCGCATTCGCCTGTGGCGGAAGCGGCGGTACCGGCACGAGCAAGGGCACGATCAAGATCGGGTCCGACCTTCCCGTCTGTACAGTCGGCGGCCAGGCCGTCCAGAACGGTATTCAGTTCGCCATCAAGCAGAAGAACGACGCCGGTGGGGTCGAAGGCTTCACCATCGAGTTCCAGGGCTTCGACGACTGCCGCCAGGCCGCCTACTCGGCCGACGCAGGTGTCGAGAACGTCCAGAAGATGCTGGGCGACAGCAAGTTCCTGGGCATGATCGGGCCCTACAACTCCGCTGTGGCCAAAGCCGAGATCCCGATCGCGAGCGGGCAGCATTTCACGATGATCAGCCCCTCGAACACCAACCCGTGCCTGACCAAGGACCTGCCCGACTGCAGCTACCACCCGCAGGAGCTACGGCAGGGCAACGCGAACAACTACTTCCGCGTGGTGACGACTGACGATTACCAGGGCCCGGCAATGTCTACCTACGCCTACAACACGCTAAAGGCGACAAAGGTCGGAGTCCTGGACGACAGCACCGTCTTCGGTGTCGGCATCGCGAACACTTTCGAAGCGAAGATCAAGTCGCTCGGCGGCACTACCCTTCGCAAGTCATACAAGAAAGAGCAGACCAGCGACTTCCGCTCGACGCTGCTTGCGTTCAAGAGCTTCGGCGCGCAGGCTGTCTACGTGGGCGGCACCGACGACCAGAACGTCTGCATCCCGCGAGCACAGATGAAGCAGATCGGTTGGGACGTTCCCTTCCTCGGCGGTGACGGCATCGAGACCAGCGACTGTATCGACCAGGCAACCGGCAACGAGGTCAACATCTACGCGACCTCCGCCGGCGCCGACGCGACCCAGATCCCGGGTGCGGCTGCCACGATCGCGGCCTTCCGCAAGGCCTTCCCGGGCGCTAACGACTTTGGCGGCTACACCATGCAGGGGTATGACGCCACCAACGCTTTGATGGCGGCAATGGGCCGCGCGATCAAGGGCAACAGCGGCAACTCACCCACCCGCGAGCAGGTCCGGGCCGAGATGGCCAAGACCAAGGGCTTCGTGGGCGTGATCGGCACTTACGACTTCGACGCCAACGGCGACACCAACCTGAAGATCGTGTCGATCTACCAGGTCAAGACGGTCAGCGACCCTGCCCAGTCCACCGGCGTTTGCGGTTCCAAGACGGCGAAGACCGCGTGCTTCGTCTGGAACACGCAGTTCGACTTCGCAAAGGCCTAGAGCAGCACTCAAACAGGCAACCATCAAGGAGGAGGCCCACCCGGGCCTCCTCCAAGTTGATTAGGGGAGGGGACCCTTGGCAACTGGCGGATTAGAACCCGGGGTTGCGGCGCTCAAGCGAGTGCGGTCCGCTCGACTCGGCGGAATGAGCCTCCCTGACTTCGTTTTCTTCGTTCTCAGCGGACTTGTGGTCGTCCTTCTCGCGGTCCAGGCCGTCACCGGACCCACCCAGTTCGCGCAGGTCCTCGTGTTCGGCCTTGCCGACGGCGCGATGTTCGCTCTGGTCGCGCTGGGTTACACGATGGTCTACGGCATCATCGAGCTGATCAACTTCGCGCACGGCGACGTTTTCACCCTTTCGGCGTATGTCGGAGCCGCTTTGATTACTTTCTTCTCAACCAGTGAGTCCGTCTTCCAGATCGGCAACCTGATCGCTCTGATCCTCGTCTTCCCCATCACCATGCTGATCATGGGAGCCGTCAACGTCACCATCGAGCGCGTCGCCTATCGCCCGCTTCGTAACGCCCCCCGTCTGGCTCCGCTGATCACGGCGATCGGCATGTCGTTCCTGCTCGAGGGGGTCATGTTCCTGTGGCACGGCCCGGCGACCGTCCACGTGCCGAACCTCCTTCCTCACGGGCCGGGTTACGAGGGCTTCATCGGCGGCGTTTTCATCGGCTTCAAGGACGTGTTCGTCGTCGTGGCGGCATCGATCCTGGTCGCGCTTTTGGCGTTGTTCATCAACCGCAGCAAGCTCGGCAAGGCGATGCGCGCCACCGCGCAAGACCGTGACGCCTCTCAGCTGATGGGCATCAACATCAACCGCACAATCGCCGCCACATTCTTCATCGGAGCCCTGCTGGCAGGGGCGGGCGGCATTATCTGGGGCCTCTACTTCAACACCATCACCTACAACCTCGGGTTCCGGACAGGCCTGATTGCTTTCACGTCCGCAGTTTTCGGCGGCATCGGCAACATCCCCGGCGCGGCGCTCGGCGGGATGATCATTGGTCTGATCGCCGCGTTCAGCGACGCCTACATCGGGTCCAAATGGACGCAGGTGGTGATCTTTGGGATCCTGATCGCCGTGCTCGTCTTCCGCCCCACCGGCCTGATGGGCATGCGGGTGCCCGAGAAATGAGCGTCGCCAACGCCGTAAAGAAGCCGCGCGGGCTTCGATTGCGGGAGCGCTTAAAGGATCGCGACACCGCTATCTACGGAGTGCTCCTGATCATCGCTCTGGTCTGGCCGCTGGCCACGATCTACGCGACCGACAGCACGTTCTTGGTCGCACAGGCGGGACACGCCGGCACCTTCGTGCTGCTGGCGATCGGGCTGAACGTCGTGGTCGGCTTTGCCGGTCTGCTCGACCTCGGCTATGCCGCCTTCTTCGCCATCGGGGCCTACACCTACGCTCTGTTCGCTTCCAACCAGCTCGCGTCCTCGCCGATCCATCACCAGTTCCACCTCCCCTTCTGGCTGATGCTCTTCGTCGGCATGGTAGTGGCCGCGGTCTTCGGCGCGGTTCTGGGCTTCCCCACCCTCCGCCTGCGGGGCGACTACCTGGCCATCGTCACGCTGGGTTTCGGAGAGATCGTGCCGCAGCTCTTCTACAACCTCGATCAATGGACGGGCGGCATCAACGCGATCGGCAACATCGACCAACCGACCCTCCCCGTCTGGATCACCGGACCATGGGCAGGAAATCCGATCATCGAGCTGGTACCGAAGTTCAGCTTCGCTTACGACCCTGTCGCCTACTACGTCCTGGTGGTGATCATGGTGATCGGCGCCGTGATCCTGGTGACCAACCTCCACCGCTCCAGACTCGGCCGCGCGTGGATGGCCATCCGCGAAGACGAAGTCGCGGCCGCCGCCATGGGAATCAACACCGTGACCACCAAGCTCCTTGCCTTCGCCATCGGCGCTTCATTCAGCGGCTTTGCCGGCGCGTACTACGGCGCCAGCTTCGGCCTGGTCAGCCCCGACTCGTTCCTGTTCGTGGTCTCCGTCACGGTTCTGGTGATGGTGGTGCTGGGCGGCATGGGCAATATCACCGGGGTCATCGTCGGAGCACTGGTCATCTACTTCGTGCTCAACAACCTCCTGCCGGCGCTCCCTCCGAACGTCACGGCCCTGGCCAACTTGCTCGGCCTCGGCTCCCTCAACGCGCAGTCAGGCGAGTGGCCGGGCCTGGCCGGCCTGGCTCAACGCTTGCAGTTCCTTCTCTACGGAGTGATCCTGGTCGCGATGATGCTTCTGCGTCCGCAAGGGATTTTCCCGAGCCGGATCAGAGAGCAAGAGCTGAAGCACGACGCCGTGCTGGACGAAGAGACTGTTATCGAGCAGGCCCACGCGTGATGGACGGAGCCGGCGCCGCGGACAACATCCTGGAGCTGACCAACCTGACCAAGCGCTTCGGCGGCCTGGTCGCGGTGGACAGCGTGAGCCTTCAGATCCGACGGGGCGAGGTCTTTGCGCTGATCGGGCCGAACGGCGCCGGCAAGACCACGCTTTTCAACAGCGTCACCGGCCTGTTCCAGCCAACCAGTGGCAGCGTGGTCTTTGATGGGAAGGAGATAACCGGGTCGAAACCCCACGAGGTGGCCCGGTCGGGCATCGCCCGAACATTCCAGAACATCCGGCTCTTCGACTACATGACCGCCGTTGACAACGTTCGGGTCGGACATCACGTGCGGATGAAGTCAAAGCTCTGGGACTCCCTCTTCAAGCTCCCGCGAGAGCGAAAGGAAGAGGAATTGATCAGTCAGAAGTCAATGGACCTGCTGCGCTTTGTCGGCATCGAGCGATTCGCCCACCAGTACGCACGCAATCTCCCGTATGGGCAGCAGCGACGCCTGGAGATCGCCCGCGCGCTCGCCACCGACCCGAAGCT
>WNGI01089268.1_pt1 | contig 10135 bp, 9 predicted proteins | sample 5400621 | NCBI WGS metagenome assembly WNGI01 (sample SAMN13153374, study PRJNA577476) | soil metagenome | isolation source: 20 cm soil or saprolite under Garry oak tree replicate 1 | place: USA:California | collected 2016-06-15 | reverse complement strand
AGCGGGGCTGCCCCGCTGGGGACCCCGCCCCCGCCGGTTGATAGCGCAGCGCGCAGGGTTTCAATCGCCAAGGCAGCGGCGTGTTGCTTTCTTGAAGGAAGGCCACCGACCGCGTCGAGCAAATCTCTGCGCGTAAGCCGCGTTGCCTCTTCGATCGTCTTTCCGGTAATCAGCTCGGTCAAAACCGACCCACAGACAAGCGTTGGCGGACAGCCATAGGCAAGAAAGCCCGCCGCCTCAATGCAACCTTCGCGCACCCGCAGCGAAATGCGCATCCGATCGCCACATACCGGATTCGACTCTTCGCCGGTGGCATTAGCGTCCGGGAGTTCGCCAGCGTTGCGAGGATTTGCAATGTGATCTTTGAAAATGGGCGAATAAGGCATGAACAGAGATTGGGAGTGTTGACGTGCAGCGAATTAACTCGAAACTCGGAACTCGAAACTCGAAACTTTATTGAGCGGCGAAAGTTGTCGCAGCTTTTCCACCACCCGCGGCAACACTTCGAGAACGTAGTCGACGTCTTTGTCAGTATTGTCTTTTCCGAAGCTAAAGCGAATCGCGCCGCGTGACAGTTCCTCATTGCGACCCAGTGCGCGTATCACCGGCGAAGGCTCCAGCGTGCCGGAAGAGCACGCAGACCCGGTCGAAACCGCAACGCCCTGAAGGTCCAGGCTAATCAACAAGCCTTCACCTTCGATGAAGCGAAACGAGATGTTTGAAAGATGTGGCAATCGCCGCGCACGGTCTCCGTTGAAAACGATATCTTCAACGCGCTTCGTGACGCCGGCTTCGAACCTGTCCCGGAGTCGTTGGTCATGCTTTGACCGTTGGTCCATCTCTTCGCGGGCAAGCTTCGACGCCGCGCCAAAAGCAACAATGCCAGGAACCCCTTCCGTTCCCGCTCGCTTTTCCCGTTCCTGATGCCCGCCGACATTCTGAGATATCAGACGCACACCACGTCGGACGAATAGCGCTCCCGCTCCTTTGGGGGCGTAGAGCTTATGTGCGGAGAGCGACAGCAAATCGCAGCCTAGCGTTTCGACGTTCAAAGAGATCCGTCCGGCCGCTTGCACCGCATCCGTGTGTAGCCAAAGCTTGCGTCGCCCGCCAGCGCGTTCCTGTCGAACGAAGGCCCCAATTTCTTCAAGCGGCTGAATAGTGCCGATTTCATTGTTAGCCAGCATCACCGAGATCAGCACCGTGTCTGGCCTTAAGGCAGCGCGGACGTCATCGATTCGCACAATTCCCTCGGCGTAAGCTGGGAGCCGCGTGATCTCCCAGCCGTTCTTTTCCAGTCCTTCAAAAATTCCCCTGACCGACGAATGCTCGATGCTGGAAGTGATGAGATGGCCCTTATTGTTTCCAATGGCCTGACAGATTACGGATTCGCAGAGTCCGCGAATGGCGAGATTGTTGGCCTCGGTACCTCCTGAGACGAAAACGATTTCATTCGCCCTGGCGCCAACTAAGGCTGCGATCTCACGCCGTGCTCGATCGACAGCGGCGCGAGCTTCCTGTCCGAAAGAATGTACGCTGGACGCATTGCCAAACTTTTCTGTCAAATACGGAAGCATAGCCTCGACAACGCGACGGTCCGCGGGCGTCGTTGCACTGTGATCCAGGTAAACTCTGCGTGTTTCCGTCATGTGATTACGCAGGCTCGCCAACCAGTAACCCAAAACAGGCATCTGAGGGCCAAGTTAGTTCTGCTCGAAGGCGGCTGGAAACGCTTCGAGACGATTTGAAACGATTCCGGACGATTCGAGGCATTTCGAGTTAATTCGAGTCTAGGGCGCACGATACCGACGGTCAAGCATGAGACCGCGCCCAGGGTCAAGGACGGAAACGGATAGGTAGTGTCTTAATCTAGGTTCGGTGGCACGGAGAAAAATGGAAAATCAGGACACCACCAAGGGCATGCTCAATTGTTGCCCGCTACTTACAGTGGTAGCATCCTACTTGCGCTATGTTGGCTCTCCCAAGACAACTACGGCGACTCAACTGCCGTAATCTCTGGAAGGAACAGCAAATGAGATATGTAAAGATCCCCCTCTTAGTTTTGCTTGCGTTGGCCATCACGCCGTGGTCGATCGCTACCGAAGCGCACGCCGCGCCCCGTCAGGCTACAGCCCAGTCGACAGCCCTGGAGCGCGGTTACCGAACGGGCTATTCGGACGGCTATAGCGCCGGCTCCCGAGACATTGCCGACCATGCCGCGCGTGACTATCAAAACAAGGACGAGTATCAGCACGGCGATCGGAATTACAAGGAAGCGTGGGGCACTGCCGAAGACTATCGCGACGGTTACCAGCAAGGCTTCGAGGCAGGCTACAGCGCAGGCTATGAGCGCCGTGGTTTTGACTCATCAATACCCCCCGGCCTAAAGATGCGCGGCACAGCTGACGCCGGGGGCGATACAGGCCAGAATACAGCCCAGAATACCAATCAAAATGTGCCCCAGAATAATTCGAGTTCGAATGACTCGAACAATTCGGGACAGTCGGGAAACAACCCAAACAGCGGCCCGCTCTCGATTCCGCGGGATCAAATTCTCTTAATTGAGTTGCAATCCGGTCTTTCGACTGATGCCAGCCAGCGTGGTGATCACTTCCAGGCGCGCGTCGTCGACCCGCGTGAATTTGAAGGCGCGATCATCGAGGGCCGCGTAACGCGAGTTAAGCGCTCAGGAAAAGTGAAGGGAACCGCGGAACTCCAACTCTCCTTCGAGACGATCCGCATGCCTGACGGCCGCACGGTTGGGTTCAACGCGACGGTGGTCGAAATCGTCGATACCGGAAACAGAAATGATGGGGGCAGGGTTGATTCTGAAGGTGGAGTAAAGGGAAGAAGCTCTACCAAGGATGACATTTCGAAAGTTGGAGCGAGCACCGGGATTGGGGCAATCATCGGCGCTGTGTTCGGCGGCGGCCAGGGAGCTGCTATTGGCGCGGCGATTGGTGGCGCAGTCGGCGCCGGTAGTGTGCTCAGCAAACGTGGAGAGGATGTTCGCCTTGCCCGTGGTCAACAGCTAAGGATTCGCACGTCAACTGAAACACGAATCGAGTGAAACTCTTCCGGTGAAAAGCCGACGCGGAGATACGACGACGCGGAGACATGGTGATGGAACGCTTTCTCCCCGTGTCTCCGCGTCGCTTAGTCTTCGTGACCCGCTAATCACGCTTCTGACTGATTTTGGCACTTCCGACTATTTCGTGAGTGCGGTCAAAGGCGTGATTCTTTCCTCAAATCCCGAGGCCCGCATCATTGACATAACGCACGACATACCGCCCCAGGACATTGAAGCCGCGGCATTCACGCTGCTTGCCGCCTGTTCTTCGTTTCCTGCGGGTACGATTCATGTCGCTGTGGTTGATCCCGGAGTGGGATCATCGCGCCGCGCGATATTGGTCCGAACCCGGGATCGATTCTTTCTTGGGCCGGACAATGGAATCTTTAGTTATATTTGTGATAGCGAAACGAACCTCGGGCTGATACCCGAAATATTTCATCTTACAAACACGAAATACTTTCGCCATCCGGTTAGCGCAACCTTTAATGGCCGGGACGTCTTCGCTTCCGTCGCCGCTGCTCTTTCTCAGGGCATCAAACCCGGGGAGTTAGGGACCGAAATTACGGATATCGTTCGGTTGTCGCCTCTGAGGCCTCAGACTACTCAACGCGGCAGGCTCAAGGCGCGAATAATCCACATCGATCGTTTCGGAAACTGTGTAACCAATATCACGAAGAAGGAACTAACTCCGGAGATGATCGCCGGCGGCGCCAAACTACAACTCAGAAAAAAAAGGGTGACATCTTTTCGCGATTATTTCTCTGACGAAACTGGAGGCCGCGACAAAATCTTTGGGGTTTGGGGAAGTGCAGGGTTTCTGGAGATTGCGGCGGCAAATGATTCGGCAGCAAAACTCTTGAAGGTGAAGCGCGGTGATTCGGTGATTGTCTCGGTTGGAGTGGAGACTCGTTATCAGAACTGCAAGCGGTAGCGACCGGCCAAACACTCAATTTAAACAATTGCTGCTTGTTATTGTTGCTGAGGGATCTTAGTTATCTCAAAAAGCGATCCTTATCGCTAACGGTTTTGACAGAGTGCTTATACGGTTGAGTGTCGGGCCGGTCGCAACCATCACCCCACGCGGGTTGCCCGCGCGGGGAGCCCGGTCCGCTCCCGGTTCTGATTTGGGTGTTTCGCAAAGCGCCGCAATAACGCAACTTGTCACTCTTTGTTTGGTTTGTTATCTTCGCTCCACACCAAAAACTTTCATGACTAACAAAGCAAATCCGTCGACTGGTACTTCTGCGGCAGGACTCAGAGGAGTGGCTGCCGCGACTTCGTCAATCTCCGATGTTAACGGTGAAAAAGGCGAGCTCATTTACCAGGGCTACAACATTCACGATCTTGCGAAGCATTCTACTTTTGAGGAAGTAATCTTCCTGATCTGGAACAAGCGCCTGCCTAATCGTGCTGAGCTTTCAGCCTTGGAACAATCGCTGCGGGCCTCGTACGCAGTGCCTGCTGAGTTAATAGATCTCATGAAGCGTTTTCCACGCGAAGCTGATCCGATCGATGTGTTGAGGACGGCGATTTCAGCTCTTGAATTCTACGATTCTAATGCGCGAGATATTTCACGCGACACAATCATCAAGACCGCTGTTAGACTCACGGCGCAATTCCCGACAATCGTAGCTGCTTCGGATCGTATTCGTGGGAGACTGGAGGCGATAAAGCCTGATCCGGGTCTCAACATTGCTGCAAACTTCCTTTACATGCTCCGAGGCGAAAAGCCTTCAGAGCGCGAAGCTCGCACTTTCGATGTCTGCCTGATTCTTCACGCCGATCATGAACTGAATGCTTCAACCTTCACTGCTCGCGTCGTTGCGGGAACGCTAGCAGACATGTACGCCGCAGTTACCGCAGCCATCGGGGCCCTGTCAGGGCCGTTGCACGGTGGCGCCAACACCAATGTAATGAAGACACTCCTGGAGATTGGGACGGTTGAGGCCGTGGAGCCGTTTATCAAGAAAGCGCTGGCTGAGAAACGCAAGATCATGGGTTTTGGCCACGCAGTTTATAAAACGGAGGATCCCCGCGCCACTCATCTGCGACAGTTTTCAAAGGAGATGGGTGAAGCGGCGGGCGAAAGGTCTCTATCCCAACGTAGATTTTTTCTCCGCCTCGACTTACTACATGATGGGAATCCCACTTGACCTCTACACACCCATCTTCGCCGTCAGCCGAATCAGCGGCTGGACGGGCCACATCCTCGAACAATACGCCGACAACAAACTCATCCGACCCCGCGCCGAATACGTTGGCTCACGCGGTCTTCCTTACGTACCGATCGATCAACGTTAAGCAAGTAAGAAATTAACAAGACAGAAAGGCTCAGGGTAGGGAAGGGCGGCTTGCCCCCGCTTAGATCGAATCCCATTCAGCCGGCGGGGGTAAACCACCCTTCCCAACTGCGATCCGGTCTACTGGCTCTTTTTCTTTGACCGCTGTGTGGATTGCGTATTCTATTGCGCTTTTGCAGCGGTCGCCTCTTTCGACTCTTTCTCGCCGGTCTCAGACATGTAGTAGCCGCGTCGCGAGCTGACTTCGAGTTTGCGCAGTTTACCTTTCGCGTCTGGCGCCTTTACGCGCATTTCCAGACTATGAAGCCGGCCATCATCTTTTTCGGATTCAGCAAGTGTGAAACCCAGGCTGTAACGCGCGGTCAGGTTGCCGAGGATCTTGCTTAGTCCGGCAGCATAGTCTTTGGTGCGACTCACCTTCACAGCTTCGCCGCCCGATTGCTGGGCCAACCGCTTCGCGCTGCCGTAAACACTGACACCCATCATGCCGGCGATCGGTTTGCCAATTGGTAGTAGAAGTTTGAAGAGCGTCCGCAACTCGACGGTCAGGGAGTTGAAGATGACGTTTGAGCGCAAGACCAGCTGCTCGGTGGCATCACGGTCTTCAAAAAACATCGGAGTAATTCCATCGGACACCCAGACGATAGCCAGTTGGGAATTTGGCCTTTCCTGCTGTCCTTTGCGGGCAGTGTCTTTGACCGCTGCGGGCATGTCGTAAACATCGCCCAGCTCAAGGGTGACTTCACCGCTCTTGTTCGTGCGTTTCACATCTACGGAGCCGTCTTTCCTGGTCTTGCGAGTTATCACTGCGCCGTTTTTGCCCTTGATAATCTCAGTCTCAACGACATCTTCGTCGGCGGGCTTGTTCTGAACGGTGCGATCGCGGACGGAACCATCTGCTGGTTCGGAAGCATCTGATTTGGTTGGGGCTGTGTCCTTCGTTGAGGAATTAGAAGCTTTCGCGGAGGAGTCAGACCCGATAGTCAAGCTGCTGCCGTGGTCGGCATCGTTCTTGTTGCCAACTTTTCCGGCCCTTGCATCGGCAGCCGCCGGGTCGACGTCAACAAACTCGGGAGCGCGTGCCAGCGCGGCGACCAACTGCGCGTGGTCGCGCGTGAAGCCTGTCAACCAAACGCGCTTCTCGTCTTCGCCGTTTATATCCATCGCTAGTATTGCGATTTCATCTTCGGGCGACAGCTTAGCGAGCTCGTCCGCCATGGTCTTGAGAATCTCAGGACGCTTCAGAAACCGTCCGGCGCCATCGTCACGCAGATCGACAATCAGCACCAGGGCCAGCGGTTTGCGGGCCTGTCCCTCGCGCGTGAAGTAAGAAACAGGACGCAGGTTTCCGTCGTCGTAGATCTCGAAATTCTCTGGCTTGAGGTCTGCGATGGGGACACCGGTGCGCTTGTCCTTGACGAGCGCATCCATGAAGACAACGCGTGTGTTAATGCGAATCGTGTCCGCGACTTCCTGTGCAAAGATCGAGTGTGGCGCCAACGCTATGATCGCAATTAATAAAGCCAGGATTACCAGAAGGCGCAGCGTAGTTTTATCAATCTCAAACTTGAAGTTGATCTCTGAATTCATTGTCTTGACCCCCGCTCAGTTGTTCCTGTCGTCAGTTGTAGCATCGTCGGTGATCGTCTTGCCCATCTCGTCAGGGTTCTTCATCAGTTTTGCCAACGCTTGCGGCCTAAGATCAACCTGGACCACGCACGCGTCCCGAGGTTCGATGGTTACCACCAGAACGTTGAACTTCTCACCGGCGTCACGCAGGTAGATGTAGGTCTGCTCTTCATCTTTTGGAGCTGCGACCTGTATCAGCGGACTCCAGCTCTGGGCCAACATCGCTGCCATTGAAGCTCTGAAACCGAGCAACCCGCCTTTTGATTTAAAGTCCTGATCCTCGAAATACGCCACCTTCACACTGCCTGCTTCCGCAAGCTGTCGCTTTGGGCCGCCGGCAATCCGCGCGACCGTTGTGGTTGTTTTGATACCCGCGCGCGCCAGAAACGGAATGCCCTTGTGTTTGACGTGATAGACGAGCGCGATGAACATGAAACTGATGGCAATAGATTTCTTCATGGGCCACTCCACTCTCAAGTCAATTCCTGCGCCTGGGTTTTGAACGCTCGATGTCCAGCTCGGGTATGCCAAAGTTTCCTTCGAGCTGCGACAGCTTATCGAGATCCACCGGCCCGACGATGTTGACCACCGTGATTTCCTTCGGCTCGGTAGCCAACACTGCCAACCCACTGATCTGATTACCGACCTGCATCAGGTAGACTTCGACGCTGCCCTCTTTCTTGCTGTTCACGTTCACAATCCTGTTCCAGGCAGGGTTGCGAAGTTGTGAACGGATTCCTTCAAGGTCCGCGTCTGTGTACTGACCTTCGGTTTCAAACTCGAAGCTCTTCACGTAGATCCCTTTCAGGCCATTGATAATTTCTTTTACCTTAGCCTCATCGTCTTCTTTGTTGGAAAGAAATCTGGCCGTGAGTTGCATTAGACGCTCGTCGATGTTTACGTCCACCGTCTGGCTCGCTTTAACCGCAAGGGCATCGAGCTGACTGGTTTGGAGCCTGGGAATTTCGCGCTCGCGACCCGGAGCGCCAGCATTAGTTGATCCTTGGCAGCCTTACCCTCCTGCAGTTCATTTATAGCGAGCTGTGAGTCCTTAACTACCTCTTTGCGAATTTGGTTGCGGGGCCGGTTTGTATTTCCGGCCAGTAGAGCGTTGTTGATGCGATGACGGCGCGGTCCCTCACTATGCTTTTGATCCGACTTGGGCAATCTAACCAACTCGTCTTGGTTCTTGTTCGGAGCGCCCGGAGGTGTGGAAACTGGATTACTACCTGGCGCCGGCGGGTTTGGATTGTTCGCCACCCCCGCCGGCTGGCCTCGTTGCCAGCGTTGCAGGCCGAGCCACAATCCGAGGCCGAGCAGCACGATCAAAATAGTCGCGGCTATTGCCAAATGTTGCGCGAGACGCGGTGCAAATCCAGATAAGAAACCTGGCCTGGAATCCGTTTTCAGATCCGCGGGGATTTCCAACGGTCGCGGCTGGTAGCGCAGTGTGCCTAGAATCTCCTCGAGTTGTTGGATCTCAGGATCCGGTTCACCTGTCTTGTCCCACAGGTAATCGCTGTCGCTATTCATAGTAAGCCCTCCTTAGAACCGAGCTTCTCGCGCAAGAGTTTCATGCCCCGATGCAGGTTGACCCGCACTGAAGCTGACGTCAGTCCGGTGCGCGCTGCGATTTCCGGTCCGGTCATTCCCTCGACTAACCGCAGCACCAGCGTTTCGCGATAGGCGTCGGGAAGGGTGCGAATGAGCGCCAAGATCTCTTCGGCCTTTGCCTGACTCGAATCCGCGCTCCGGAGATCGTCGCTAAGTTCGATTGTCTCGTGTGATCGACGGTGAAAATCCATCGCCCGGTTGCGAGCAATCATCGCGATCCACGGGCCAAACGCGCGCGTGTCGCGCAGGGTGTGCAACTTTTTCAAGGCGTGCAGGAAAATGTCCTGCACCATGTCTTCAACTTCGCTTCGTGGCAGGCGCGCTAACAGGACGCCGTGCACCAGCGGCGCGTAAAGTTGATAAAGGCGCCCAAACATGTCGCGATTGCCCCCCAGGACGGCTTCGACCAGGGCCGCGTCGGGGGCTGCATCGACGCTTCGTTGGGCGATCGAGGGTTGCGCTTGAGGGGTCATGAGCAGTACGTCTGCTGTGGCTTGGAGCTTATACATCGCGCTGTCTCATTCGGAGTATTGTGATCATTTCAGGCTTTCCTGCCGTTGATCAGCTTGACACCGATTAAGACGGGGTGGACGGGAAGAGTGTTAACAAGTGAATACTATCCGCTAAGCTTTTAGCTTGTCGTCGTTAGCATTTCGGCGGTTTATTCTGTAACCAGGCGACAAACTAAAGTTTATCGGACATTAACCCGGGCAAGGGGTTCTCCTGAGAAGTGAGCGACTCCATTTCCGGGGTAGCGCGAACCAGTCGAGTGCGCCAGATGAAGATGGTCGAAACCACCAGCGTAATTGTGCAGGCGAGTCCGCCCTCAATGCCGTAACTCCCGCCCGTCAACCATGCCGGGCCCAGGTCAGTGCCGTGAAGCAACGGGTGGGGTGCGAGATCATTTATGCCGCTGACCGGGAGGCCAAAAAGCGATCCCAGTGCCCAGTTCCAGGCCCAGTGAACTCCCAAAGGAAACCACAAACTTCGCGTGCGGAGATAGGCGACTGCAAGCCACACGCCGGCAAGCGCAGTGTTGATAAAGGTGAAGCCCGCGGCGACATTCGGGTTCCTAAGATGAACTGCGGCAAACGGAACAGATGTCAATAACACAGCCAGCCATGCAAGCTTGGCTCTGGTTAAAGTCTGCAAAGGATAGCCGCGGAAGAGCGCCTCTTCACCGACGGCGGCCACGACGAAAAGTATGGCCGAGAGAACCAGCGTCGCGGCAACTTGCGCAATCGCAGTGCGATCAGAGACAACAAACCTTAGCCCACCGCCGGCGGTCGCGATGGCAGTGGCCAGGGCTAGTGAGACTATTCCCACGACCGAACCTATCAGCAGGTCGCGTAACCATCCCCGGTGCAATGTCAGACCGAGTGCACGCCACGGCAAACCTTCAAGCCAGCGCGCACATAGGTATCCTGCGAGGAGAGCAGCCAATATAAGCGCTAACCGCAATATGAGATTCTCAAGGTAGTGGGCCACCGCGCGGCCAGGAGTTAGTCCAACTGTTAAC
>WNGI01022200.1_pt1 | contig 10136 bp, 8 predicted proteins | sample 5400621 | NCBI WGS metagenome assembly WNGI01 (sample SAMN13153374, study PRJNA577476) | soil metagenome | isolation source: 20 cm soil or saprolite under Garry oak tree replicate 1 | place: USA:California | collected 2016-06-15 | reverse complement strand
ATCCACAACTATCGTCTTCTACCGTGGTCCATGGCTGTCGCCCTTGCTTTCTATTTGCCCTGGCTGGAGATCTGGTGCGGCTTCGCCCTGCTGTTGGGCCGTCTTTATCGGGCCGCGATCGCTCTCCTGGCTGGACTGACCCTAATTTTTATCGTCGCCTCCACCAGTGCTCGAATTCGTGGAATCGATATTAGCTGCGGCTGTTTTGGTCACCTGAGTGATAACCTCAGTTTTGGTCGGCACCTCGGCCTAAACATCATGTTGCTCGTCGCATTAATTGCGCTTTGGTCATCGAAGCATTTGCGACGAACGGTCCCGGCCTGAGGACCGGTTTGAATACAGGGACCACGCGGCCGAGTCTTGGCCTGGCAGCGTCCCGCGAAGAGCTAGAGATCGCTGAAGGCGTCCGATTTCTCGATCGTGCCGAAGCTACCTTGTTGTTGAATGAGCTTCGCCACCAATGCCGTCCAGCCGGTTTGATGAGAGGCTCCAAGGCCCGCGCCATTATCACCGTCGAAATATTCATGGAACCAGCACCAGTCCTCGCCGGTAGAACTGTTAAACGCACCCTGCGAAGCGCGAAGACACGGTCGCTCACCCTCTGCATCGCGCAGGAATAGCTTGATTAATCTGTTCGATAGCTCATTTGCAATCTGCTTCAATGTGGCATAACTGCCCGAACCGGTAGGGCACTCGACCTTGAAATCATCGCCGTAATAGTGGTGAAACTTTTGCAGTGATTCAATCAGCAGGTAGTTGATCGGAAACCAGATGGGGCCGCGCCAGTTGGAATTCCCACCGAACAATCCCGTCTGCGATTCAGCGCGTTCATAACTCACGACGTAGGCAGGTCCGTGACATTCCAGAAGATAAGGATGTTCCTGGTGATGCTTGCTCATCGAACGGATGCCGTAGTCGCTCAGAAACTCACTAGGTTCGAGCATTCGACGCAAAAGACACTTCATTCGGTGACCGCGGGTCAATGCGATGAGGCGTCGTTCGCCCGATCCCGGCTCTTGCCAGCGTGAAATTAATCCGGCCAATTCCGGTTTGTTGGTGAGGATCCATTCCAACCGCTTCCTAAACTCCGGCATGACATCGAGTAGCTCCGGTTCGAGGGTCTCGACTGCAATTAGCGGCAGCAGACCGACCAGTGACCGGACGCGCAGGGGAAAATGACGAGCATCCGGTAGGTGCAGCATGTCATAGAAGAATTCGTCGCTTTCATCCCATAACCCGATCCCATCGCCGCCCATGTTGTTCATCGCTGCGGCTATCCCGAGGAAATGTTCGAAGAACTTAATAGCAATGTTTTCGTAGACGGGGTTTTTCCGCGCCAGTTCCAGCGCGATCCGCATCAGATTCAGGCAAAACATTCCCATCCAGCTCGTAGCGTCGCTCTGTTCGAGATGACCGCCCCCGGGAAGAGAGGCGCTGCGATCGAAAACGCCGATGTTATCCAACCCGAGAAAGCCGCCTTGGAAAATATTTCTTCCTCCAGAATCCTTGCGGTTAACCCACCAGGTAAAGTTGAGAAGAAGCTTGTGAAAGATAGCTTCCAGGAAGGCGCGATCGCCCTGGCCGGAATCCTTCTCCTCGATTTTATAAACGCGCCAGGTAGCCCAAGCTAAGACCGGCGGGTTGGCGTCGCCGAAGTTCCATTCATAGGCCGGCACATCCCCGTTGGGGTGTTGATACCATTCGCGAACGACTCGCTCGAGCTGGCGTTTGGCGAATCGGCTGTCAACCAATGCCATCGAAATACAATGGAAGGCAAGATCCCAGGAGGCATACCAGGGATATTCCCAGTTATCCGGCATCGACATGACACGTTCGTTGTAAAGATGGCGCCAGTCCGAGTTACGTCCGAGCTTGCGAATCTCCGGCGGCGGTGGCTGGGCTGGATCTCCATCCAGCCATTCTTCGACAATGTAGTAGTAGAATTGCTTGTTCCAAAGGAGACCGGCGAGCGCTTGCCTTTGAATGGCCCTTTGTTCTTTGCTCAGACAAGCTGGCGCAAGGGCTTCGTAAAATTCATTCGCCTCCCTTCGACGCAAAGCGATCGTTTCATCAAATCGATCAAAAGTAGCAGCGCCAGGATTGGTAGGATTCTTTCGTAGTCGCAGGTGAATTTCCGCTGCGGATCCGTTTGGAATCTGGAGTTGGTAAAGAGCGCCTGCCTTCGTCCCGGTCTGATCCGGTTGCACGGCGGAGCGGTTGTCATGGATGACGTATTCATGAAACGCATCTTTGACGTATGGCGCCGAATTCGGCATGCCGAAGAGCCGCTGCATATTCGTTTCGTTTTCCGTGAAAAGAAGTTCGGCCGCTCCCTGACAATGCAGCTCATACTCTCCTAAAACGTGATGATTTGCTTCCACGGCGAGCACGCCGGAGTCGTTGACCACACCACTGCGGAGATTCGGACGGCGATTGTTGCGGCCCCACGACCAGGTATTTCGAAACCAGAGCGTCGGCAACGCGGTTAGAGTGGCAAGATCGGGCCCGCGATTGAGAATACGAGCGTGGATGAGAATGTCTTCGGTCGCCACTTTTGCATATGTGATCTCGATGTCGAAAAAGCGGTTATCTGCCAATATTCCAGTGTCCCATAGCTCGAACTCTCGGTCGAGCTTGGAGCGGCCAATGTTCTCCCTCACTAGTTCCTCGTAGGGAAAGCGCGCTTGCGGATATCGGTAAAGCATTCGCATGTAGGAATGCGACGGCGTGTTGTCGAGATACCAATAGATTTCTTTGACGTCCTCACCATGGTTGCCTTCGTGACCACCGAGTCCAAAAAATCGCTCTTTTAGAATTGAGTCATGCCCATTCCAGAAGGCCCAGGCGAAACAAAGTCGTTGCTTGGCATCAGAAATTCCTGCCAAACCATCTTCTCCCCAGCGATAGGCGCGCAAGCGGGCATGATCATGTGGGAAATAGCTCCAAGCGTCACCATCCGCGCTGTAATCTTCCCGCACCGTTCCCCACTGACGTCCACTTACATAGGGTCCCCATAACCGCCAGGGTTGTTCGTCGCCGGCGTTTTCTTCTATTCGTGACAGCTCCGCGTTCATCCCTTTTGGTTTCAGCTTTAATCCAGTGTCTGCCGATAGCGTTTGATCCCGATGGTAAGGGCGACAAGGGCGAAGAGGGCAATCTGCCAAAGTTGGCGAACCACGTCGTCGAGCGTGTTCCCTTTTAACAAAATCCCGCGCACGATCCGCAGAAAATGGGTGAGCGGAAAGATTTCGCCGACCAGCTGCGCCCAATATGGCATCCCGCGAAACGGAAACATGAAACCGGAAAGCAAGATTGACGGCAAAAAGACGAAAAATGTCATTTGCATCGCTTGTAGTTGGTTCTTGGCGATGGTCGAAAAGGTGATGCCCATGGCAAGATTCGCGGCGATGAAAACGAGAGCGACAATCATCAACAATAAAATGCTGCCCTGCATCGGCACATGAAAAAGGAAGTAGGCCGCAATCAAGATGACAGAGACTTGGATGTAGCCGACAAGAATATAGGGCACGATTTTCCCGATCAGTACTTCGCTCGGTCGGGTCGGCATTGAGAGAAGATTCTCCATCGTGCCACGCTCGCGTTCCCGGGTAATCGCCAGGCCGGTGATCATGATCATGGTCATGGTGAGAATCACGCCCATCAGCCCAGGAACAATGTTGTACTGGGTAACGACCTCTGGATTGTAGAGTGCGTGCACGCGCAGATCGATCGGGCCGGTGTTGACGGCGAGCGATTCGAGCGGCCCCTTCAAGTCGTTTTGCAAAGCGCTGTTGAAAAGGTTGCTTAACGAGCCGAGCGCGTTGCCGGTTGCGGCGGGATCAGTTGCGTCAGCTTCAACCAGAATAGCGGGCCGGTCGCCGCGGACGAAGTCGCGGCTGAAGTTTTGCGGGATGTTGATGACGAACTGGACCTGACCGCGCGCCAGTAAATCGTGGCCTTCTTTTTCCGTTTGCACCTGACGCACGAAGTCGAAGTAAGTGCTGTTCCTCATTGCATAGAGCAGCGTTCGGCCTTGGGGGCCTTGGTCCGCCAGAAGCACGGCGGCGGGTAAATGCCGTGGATCCGAATTGATCGCGTAACCGAAGAGCGTCAGTTGAATCAGCGGAATACCCAGCATCATCGCGAAGGTGAGACGATCGTTCACGAGGATCGCCCGGAAGCGTTTGATCGAAAATCCGCGCCACTTTTTCATGGCGAGGAATTTTCGTCCGCCCCATCCATGAGATGGATGAAAACATCCTCCAGCCCGGAATCGACCTGATGCCACTCGTATTGATCAGTGCGAAATGGCGCGATCGCTTTTTCGAGAGCGGCAGCGTCGCTCCCGCTCACGTGCAGTGAGTTGCCGAACGCCACCGTTTGCTCGACGCCCGGTTGTTTGCGGAGCTTTTGTGTGAGGTCTGGCAAATCCGGGCCGGTGACAGCCCAAGTCGTTAGCCTTTCGTGCGCGATCACCTCCGCAACCCGGCCATGCGTTAACAATTTCCCGCGCGAAATGTAGGCGAGGCGATGACAGCGTTCGGCCTCGTCCATGTAATGTGTGGTCACGAGCACGGTCAGTCCTTCTCCGGCAAGATGATGAATCTCGTTCCAAAAATCGCGCCGAGCTTTTGGGTCGACACCGGCTGTCGGTTCATCGAGCAAAAGCAATCGCGGCTTGTGAAGCAGGCACGCGGCGAGCGCGAGCCGCTGCTTCCATCCGCCGGAGAGCTGGCCCGCGAGTTGGCCTCTGCGTTGGGCGAGGCCAAGGTGATCGAGGCTCTCGCGCACTGCCTGTCGTCGAGCCTTCACGTCGTACATACGCGCGACGAAATCGAGATTTTCCTCGATGCTCAGATCCTCCCAGAAACTGAATCGTTGCGTCATGTAACCAACTTCACGCTTGATCGCTTCACTCTCGTTGATGACGTCGTAGCCAAGACACGTGCCGCTGCCTTCGTCCGCTCGAAGCAATCCGCAGAGCATCCGTAAAAATGTGGTCTTGCCGCTGCCGTTTGGCCCGAGAAATCCGAAGATCTCGCCGGCACGCACATCAAGATCGACACGATCTACTACGGTGCGATCGCCGAAGCGCTTCGTCATTCCATGAACGTCAATGACTGAGTCGCCGTTTTTCATTTTGATTCAAATTCCACATCGAGCGGCTGACCTGGATGCAGGTTGGCCGAAACCGCCGGGTCGAAGACGGATTCGATCATGAACACGAGTTTGTCGCGGCTTTCCCGACTGAAGATCACCGGTGGGGTGTATTCGGCGCGTGGCGAGATATAGCTCACCTTTCCAACAAAAGGGGCGGACACGCCATCTACCGTCACGCGAGTCGTGTCGCCGTATTGAATCGAACCTACCCGTGCTTCCGGAACGAAGGCGCGGACTTTGATATTTTGCGGTGGCAACAATACGACAACTGGTTTTCCGGCAGCGACCCACTCCCCTTGTCGAAACAGTGTGTCGTAAACCAAACCGGTTTGCGGGGCCGTTTGTTTCTTCTGATTGAAATTCCATTCCGCCTGGGCCAGACGTTGTCGATCTTGATCCCGGGTCGAGCGCGCGCGGTCGAAATCCTGTTGGGCAGCTGGACCGGTGCGCAAAAGTCTTTCCTGACGGGCATATTCCGCTTCGGACAAAACCAATTGTGCCTTCGCCTGATCACGCGCCGCTTTCTCCATCGTTTCGTCCAGGGTAAAAAGAGGATCGTTAGCCTTGACCTGTTGCCCGCGCTGGACTTGGAGCGATTGCAAAGTCCCAGCGAGCGGGGAGGCGACGTAAACAAATTCGCCTTCGACGTAGCCTTGGAAGCGATTTGTGGGCACATCACGGCAACTGGCGAGCAAGAAAATGGGCAGCGCCAGCAGGCCAATGATGTGGATCAAAGGTCGTGCCTTGGCGGAACGAAATGCAATCACAATCCGCGGGCCCGTACCAGCGCGCCTTCAAGAACAACTTTGGTGATGGCAACGAATCCACTTTTCGGGGTGAGACCGAGTTCTTCGATTTTCGGCGGATTCATGATCGCCTGGACCGCGCCGAGCAGTATCTCGATGATCAATTTAGCCGGTATATCTTTGCGCACTCTTCCGGCGCGTTGTCCTTCCGCGAACAATTTTTCGAAATGCCGCTGAATCAGCTCGGCCCTGCGGCGTTCCACCATCTTGAACACGTGTGGCGCTTTTTGGCGCATATCGCGTACGAACGGTGGTTTGATCTCGTCTAATTCCCGTTGGGCTGTAGCGAGTAGCTGATGGAGTGAGCCGGAAAAATCGTGCGCATGCTCACGCGCCACTTCTTTCAAGGCCGCATCAACGCTGGCGAGTTTATGGGCAAGCACGTCCTCAAGCAGCGCCGTCTTGCTGGGGAAACGTGCGTAGAGCGTCTTTTTACTGATGGCTAGGTCGACGGCCAAATCATCCATGGTTACCCTGCGGAATCCGTGACTCAAAAAGTGGGCCCGGGCCGCTTCCACGATTCGCTGGCGATCGGCATCAAATGCTTGAATTTTCTTCAGCGATTTCTTTTTCCGTTGCATCGACTCGGCGCTCTGTAGACGTTGGAAACCAATTTAGTGTCATTAGTTTCCAGAGCAATCAAAAATGAGCGAATTTTTCGGCCTTCACCAGCGTCCAAAACGCGACTTGGCATTTTGCATCTCGCCCGCGTGGGAGCGCTGGACCGGCCACCCGCCGCACCTCAAACCCAGCCGAGTTTTAGCGCGCCCGCATCAAAGATTGGCGATCGCTACAGCAATTCGTGGGCCCGATGGAGTCTCGCCCTACCAATCTGATTTCAAATTTTGCCTTGGGGTAAGGCGGATTAGCCCACAAATTTAGAACGACAAGATCTTTTTTCAGCGCGATTTAAGATTCTTGACCGCGCATGGCGCGGGTTTGAATTTCAAATCGACAATCGACAATCTGAAATCGGCAATTGCTTCATTCCCACTCGATCGTACTAGGCGGCTTGGTTGAAATGTCGTAGACCACGCGATTCACGCCTTTTACTTCGTTGACGATCCGGTTTGAAATTCGGCCTAGGAGCTCGTAGGGCAGACGCACCCAATCCGCCGTCATCCCGTCCTGGCTTTCCACGACTCGCAACGCGATCGTATACTCATAGGTTCGCTGATCACCCATTACGCCGACACTCTGGACCGGAAGGAGCACGGCGAATGACTGCCAGACGCGATAATACCAGTCACTCGCTTCCATTTCGCTCTGCACGATCGTGTCGGTATCGCGCAAGATTCGGAGTCGCTCCGGCGTAACTTCGCCCAGGATGCGGACGGCGAGGCCAGGACCTGGAAACGGCTGCCGATAAACGATCTCTTTCGGCAACCCAAGTTGCAGTCCGGCCTGGCGAACTTCGTCCTTAAAGAGTTGTCGGACCGGCTCCACCAATTCGAAATGCATTTTCTCCGGTAGACCGCCGACATTGTGATGAGTCTTAATGACCTGGGCAGGGTTGCCGCCGATCGCGACGCTTTCTATGACATCCGGATAGAGAGTGCCCTGGGCCAGAAATTTGTAACCACCATGAGCGCCGCCACCATCCTTTCGATCTTCAGCCAGTAACTCTTCCGTCGCGTGTTGAAAGACTTTGATAAACTCGTTGCCTATGATTTTGCGCTTTTGTTCCGGATCAATCACCCCGTCCAGGAGGGAAAGAAAACGTTGGGAGGCATCGACGTATTTGAGCTTTACGTGAAAATTTTCTCCGAAGACCCGTTGCACAACTTCCTCTTCGCGGGCCCGAAGCAACCCGTTGTTGACGAAAATGCAGGTCAGCTGATCACCAATCGCTTTGTGCAATAAGGCCGCAACGACCGAGGAGTCGACGCCGCCGCTGAGGCCAAGTACCACTTTGTTGTCGCCGACTTGAGCGCGGACACGTTCACAGGCGTCCTCGATGAAGGAGCCCATTGTCCAATCCATCGTACACCGGCAGATGTGATAGACGAAATTTTGCAGAATTTCGCGGCCCCGTGGCGTGTGCGCTACCTCCGGATGGAATTGCAAGCCGTACAGCCGGCGCTGCGGATCTTCAACCGCGGCAAAGGGTGAGCTGGTAGTGCAGGCGGCGACGCGGAAACCGCTCGGGAGCGCAGTCACTTCATCACCGTGGCTATTCCAGACGTCCACTTGCGAGCCAAGTCCCTCGAAGAGCTGGGAACCGTTCGTGATTTCGAGAGTGCCGGCGCCGAACTCGCGCCGGCCGGTAAACTTGACTTGGCCTCCGAGATGGTGAGCCATTAGCATGAGGCCGTAGCAAATACCGAGGATAGGAACTTCGAGGCTGAAGATTTCCGGATCGATTTGCGGCGCTCCCTTGTCGTAAACACTGGCTGGTCCGCCGGAGAGAACGATTCCATTGGGCTTCGCCGCCGCGATCTCGGCTGCCGAGGTATCAAAAGGAAGGATTTCGGAATAGACCTGTAACTCACGAATGCGGCGTCCGATGACTTGGGTGTACTGCGATCCGAAATCGAGAATTAAGATTTTCGAATGTGCTGGGCGCGCAGCCGTTTTCACGCGCTAGGGATGACTTTCGGGAACGCCGTGTTCGCTCGCAGTATCGTTTGGAAGACGATTTTCCGGACCGATTGCGCCTTGCCCGGTCACTCCGCGTTCCAACTGCGAACTGACTTCTTGCGTGCTGTGTTGCTCCAGCGGATCGGCGCACCCGCCCGCAATCGCTGCTGCGAGGAGGAGCAGGGCCTTCATCTTCTTAGAATATGGACAGGCCAAGTCATTGCAAGAAAATGGCGGTGGCGAGCGCGCCGACCGCAGACAGAATGGAGCGATGATCGAGTCTGACCTTCTTCTTCATGGTTATCGCCTAGGCGTTTTCCCGATGGCGATGGAAGACGACTCGATCGAGTGGTTCTCGCCCGATCCTCGCGGCATTATTCCTCTCGACGCTTTTCATCTGCCGCATGCTGCGCGCCGCGCGTGGGAACAGCGCAAATTTGAGATTAAAATCGACACCGCCTTTGCTGACGTGATCCGCGAGTGCGCCAAGCGCGAAGAGACTTGGATCAATTCCGAGATCGTCGCCAGTTATGAGCGCTTGCACGCGCTTGGCCACGCTCATTCACTCGAAGTTTGGCAGAACGGCAAACTGGGAGGCGGATTATACGGCGTTGCCATCGGCGGGGCGTTCTTCGGTGAATCAATGTTTCATCATGTCACTAACGCTTCCAAGATCGCGCTGGCGGCCTTGGTTGAGCGACTCCGGGCGAGAAAGTTCACCTTGCTCGATACTCAGTGGCTGACGCCGCATCTGGTCCAGTTCGGCGCCATTGAGATCCCGCGAGTACAATATTTGCAGCTGCTCGATCGTGCCCTCAATCTTCCGCGGCGGTTTACCGATTAAAATTGGCGGATTGTCCGTCTTTTGTGCTAGGGCACGCTTGCCCTGGCGCGCGAAACTTGCGTAAGAAGCTCGGCGTGGCGGTACGTGCGCCCACTTCTCCGGCTGGGTAGAGCAGCGGACTAAAAATCCAGCGTTTTTCCCTCATGCGCGTTGATTCGCCTCGTTCCAACGCAAACGGATGCGACCACGAGCGACACAAACAGAACCTCAGACGGTCAACATAATGTCAACGGCCTCGCTCATGCGCGCGCGATAGTTGTGACGAAAGTACTAACAATCCGCTTGCCCGAGAAGGACTGCGGCTTCCGCTCAGCGACGAGATTGCTGATCTCCGCCTCGCCTTTATTTGTCCGCTATCTTCGGCGCGGCCGACTGGGCGAGCTTTTGGAAACGCGGATCGCCCCGGAGCGGATCAAACATCGGATCCAGTTTCAGCATCGATACTGTGACTCCATTCGGAGTCTGGAGTGAACGATCGACTAGTCGCAAGGCCTGATCCTTTTCGCCAACCCAGGCGTAGATTTGGGCGAGCGCAGCAATGAGCTGCGGGCCATCGAAGGCATCCGCCGATTCTGGCGTTAGCTCGACCGCGCGTTTGCCCTCAGCGATGGCTTCTTCCTTGCGGTTTAAGCCAGTCAAAATGAAACCAAGTTGTATATGTCGACCAGCATCATTCGGGCTTTCGCGCAAGGATTGTTCTGCAAACGGAAGTGCTCGCCGGAATGCAGCTTGTGCCCTCGCCTTGT
>WNGI01007258.1_pt1 | contig 10136 bp, 5 predicted proteins | sample 5400621 | NCBI WGS metagenome assembly WNGI01 (sample SAMN13153374, study PRJNA577476) | soil metagenome | isolation source: 20 cm soil or saprolite under Garry oak tree replicate 1 | place: USA:California | collected 2016-06-15 | reverse complement strand
CCGCTGCGGCGGGGGACGACGCCGCTCCGGCTGGCGCCCGAATACGAAGACTGGCTGGTGCAAGCCATGGCCCACGGTGCGAACGACGACTTCTGGGCCCAAAACGACATCATCGATCATGCGGAGCGCTACAAGGACATCCCGGTCTACCTGATCGGCGGCTGGTACGACTCGTGGGCGGCGAGCACTGCCGCGAACTTCGTGGCGCTGAGCCGACGCCTCAAGAGTCCGGTCTATCTCATCATGGGCCCCTGGATCCACGGTTCGCAGGACCGCTCCGCGCACGGGCAGGTGAGCTTCGGGCCCGATGCGGCCATGTCTCAGCCCACCCTGTGGTGGCAGGAGTGGTTCGACCACTTCCTCAAGGGAAAGGACAACAGTGTGGGCAAGGCCCCGCCATTCTCGTCGCGGGTCCGAATCTTCGTCATGGGCACGGGCGACCACACGAAAGACGCGCAAGGCCGGATGGCCCACGGTGGGCGCTGGCGTGACGAGCGGGAGTGGCCGCTCGCGCGGACCCGGTACACGAGCTACTACCTGCAGCCCGGGGGAGGGCTCGCGCTGCTGCCGCCCGCGGCCGAGCGGAGTGAGTCGACCTTCACGTTCGACCCGCGGGACCCGGTCCCGACGATCGGGGGGAACATCTCCTCGGGAGACGGTATCCTGCTGCAGGGAGGGTGGGATCAGCGCGGCGGCGACACGGTGTGGAACTGGTCCCGTCCCGTGCCGCTCTCCGTACGCCCGGACGTCGTCGTGTTCCAGACGCGGCCGCTCGAAACCGATGTCGAGGTCACGGGACCGATCACGGTCAAGCTCTGGGCGTCCTCCAACCGTAAGGACACCGACTTCACGGCAAAACTGATCGACGTTCACCCACCGAGCCCGGACTACCCCCAAGGGTTCGACCTGAACCTCGAGGACGGGATCATCCGGGCGCGGTTCCGCGACTCGCTCGCTCGCGAACGGTTGATGCAGACGGGAACGGCGTACGAGTTCACGATCCAGCTCTATCCGACGTCGAACGTGTTTCGCAAGGGCCACCGCATCCGGGTCGATATCTCGAGCAGCAACTTCCCGCGCTTCGACGTGAACCCCAACACGGGAGAGCCGCTCAACGACAACCACGGTGCCCTGGTGGCGACGAACACCATCTACCACGACCGCGCGCATCCCTCGCACGTCGTCTTGCCGATCATCCCACTTCCGGATCGTTGACGCGTGGCGTCCGGCAAGGTGATGGCCATGCGGGACGCCGTGTCCCGCTTCGTCCACGACGGCGACACGGTCGTCATCGAAGGGTTCACCCATCTCATCTGTTTCGCCGCGGGTCACGAGATCATCCGCCAGCGGCGCCGCGATCTCACCCTCGCACGGCTCACGCCGGACCTGATTTACGATCAGATGATCGCGGCGGGCTGCGCCCGAAAGCTCGTGTTCTCCTGGGCCGGGAATCCGGGCGTCGGCTCGCTGCACGCGTTCCGGCGCGCGGTGGAAGGGAAGAACCCCGCGGCGCTCGAGATCGAGGAATACTCGCACTTCGGGATGGTCGCCCGGTTTTCAGCGGGAGCGGCGCGGCTGCCCTTCTGGCCACTGCGAAACTACATGGGCACGGATCTCCCGACGGCCAACCCGCGGATCCGGTCCGTCGCGTGCCCCTACACGGGCGAGGTCCTGGCCACGGTGCCGGCGTTGAATCCCAGCGTCACGATCGTGCACGCGCAGCGGGCCGACGCCGCGGGCAATGCCCAGATGTGGGGCCTCGTGGGCGTACAGAAGGAGGCGGCGTTCGCCTCGGAGCGGGTGATCGTCGTGGTGGAGGAGCTGGTGGAGGAGGCGGTCATCCGCTCCGATCCCAACCGCACCGCCATTCCGGGCATGATCGTGAGCGCGGTGGTGGTCGAGCCGTGGGGGGCGCACCCCTCGTACGCGCAGGGCTATTACGACCGCGACAACGATTTCTATGTCGCCTGGGAGGGCATCTCGCGCGATCCCGACAAGCTCGCGCGCTACCTCGACGAGTTCGTGTACGCCATCCCGGACCGCGCCGGCTACATGGAGAAACAGCCTCAACTGGCCGTAAGACTTAAGGCGAAAGAGCGACTCTCCCGCGGAGTCAACTACGGCTTCTAGACCGGCCTACACTCCCGACGAAATGATGGCGGCCGTCGCGGCGCACGAGCTCTCCGACGGGGAGGTGGTGTTCGTCGGTATCGGGCTGCCCAACCTCGCCTGCAATCTGGCGCGCGCCACGCACGCGCCCAACCTCGTCCTGGTCTACGAATCGGGCGCGGTCGGGGCGGTGCCTGCGCGCCTGCCGGTGTCGATCGGCGACCCGGCGCTCGTCACCGGTTCGCTCATGGTGTGCGGCATGGCGGACGTGTTTCAGCTGTTCCTGCAGAACGGCCGGATCGAGGTCGGCTTGCTGGGCGGCGCGCAGGTGGATCGCTACGGCAACATCAATACGACGGTGATCGGACCGTACGAGCGGCCGGCCGTGCGGCTCCCGGGGTCGGGCGGCGCGGCCGAGATCGCGGTCCACGCCCGACGCACCCTGATCGTCGCCAAACTCAGCCCGCGGGCGTTCCCCGAGCGCGTGGACTTCGTCACGAGCCCGGGACAGCGCTGTGGCGGCCGCGGCCGACGCGAGCTGGGCATGCCGGGCGCCGGGCCGGTCAAAGTCATCACCGACAAGGGCGTCCTCGAAGCGGACGAGGGCAGCGGCGAGATGGTACTGGCCGCGCTCTATCCCGGCGTCACGGCGGACGACGTCCAACGCGGCGTGGGGTGGCCGCTCACCCGCCGGCCGCGGCTCGGTGCCGTCGCGTCCCCCAGCGCGACAGAGCTGCGGTTGCTGCGGGAGGTGCTCGACCCCAAGCAGCTCTATCTCAAGGGATGAACCTCGTCGCCGCGGTCGCGCTCGTCCTCGCGCAGGGAGGTGCCGGGGACTCGGTGGCCGGCCGGGTGCGCCAGCTCGCGGACTCCTATCTCGCCGGCTATTTCGAGCGCCACCCCGACGAAGCCACGCTCGACGGCGTGGCCGGCGCGCGCCACGATCGCCTACCCGACAGCTCACCGGCGGCGCTCGCGGCCTGGCAGCGGCGGGAGGACGCAGGGCTGAGCGAGCTGCGGGGGATCGACCCTGCGGCGTTGGCAGGGAGACCCGAGGGGATCGCCTACGGGATCATGCGTGAGTCGCTCGAAGGGTCGGTGTCGACCCGGGTATGCCGTTACGAGCTCTGGAACGTGGGCCACACGGGAGGCGGGTCGGTCGCCGTCGTCACGTCCCTCGCGCCGCTCCAGCCGGTGGGCACCGCGCAGGCGCGGGGCGAGACGCTGGCGCGGTGGCGCGCCATCGCCGGGTATCTCGCGACCGAGACCAGCAATCAGCGGGAGGGTCTGCGCCGCCGGTACAGCGCGCCGCGCGGGAACGTCCGCATCACCCTCACCCAGCTCGACACGCTGCTCGCCACGCCGCTCGGGCGGTCGCCCTTGTTCGATCCGGCCCGGCGCGATACGACCTCCGCCTTCGGTCGAGAGCTCGAGCGGCTGCTTCGCAGCGACGTCGTGCCGGCGCTGCGCCGCTACCGCGCCTTTCTCGCCGAGGAGTATCTCCCACGAGCGCGCGCGGCGATCGGCGTGTCCGCTAATCCCGACGGTGCCGCCTGCTACCGGGCGAGCATTCGGGCGACGACGGGGCTCGACCTCTCTTCCGATTCCGTTCACCGAATCGGGCGCGCCGCGGTCGCGGCGCTCGAGGGAGAAATGCGCGCGATCGCACGGCGCGCGTTCGGCACGACGGACGTAGGCGCGCTGCTCGAACAGCTGCGGGGCGAGCCCGCCTACACGTTCGGCTCGCGCGGCGAGATGTTGGCCGCGGCGCGGGGCGCCGTGCGACGGGCGACCAGCGCGATGCCGGCCTGGTTCGGGCGCCGACCCAAGGCCGAGGTCGCAGTCGAGCCGTACCCGGCGTTCCGCGAGCGCGAAAGTGTGGCCGAGTGGAACCCGCCCGCCGAGGACGGCAGCCGGCCCGGTATCTACTTCCTGAGCACCTATGACCCCGGCCACAAGTCACGCGCCGATCTCGAGGCGCTCACCTTTCACGAGACCATTCCGGGTCACCACCTGCAGGGATCGATCGCGCTCGAGCGGGGGGAAGCGATCCCGGCGATCGCGCGCTACTTCTGGTCCCCGGGCTTCGGCGAAGGATGGGCCGAATACGCCGAGCAGCTGGCCGACGAGATGGGGCTGTACTCGTCCGATACGACGCGCCTCGGCGCGCTGGCCGACATCACGCTGTCGGCCGCCTTGCTCGTCGTGGACACCGGCATCAATGCGTTCGGGTGGACGCGCGAACAGGGCATCGCCTACATCCGCGACCACACCCGGGTACCGCGGCTCCGCGCGGAAGTGCCGGTAGATCGCTACCCGATTTGGCCGGCGCAGGGACTGTCTTACGCACTGGGCCGGCTCGAGATTCGGCGCCTGCGGGCGGCGGCGGAGAGCGCGTTCGGTCCCCGCTTCGACATCAAGCAGTTTCACGACCGCGTGCTCGCGGACGGCGCGGTGCCGCTGCCCTTGCTGCGGGAGAGCATCGAGCGATGGATCGCCACCGCGCGCTAGTCCTCGTGGCCGTCTGGTCCGCGGCCGCCGCCCCTGCGACGGTGCTGGCTCAGCGCGAGCCGGTCCTGAAACAAGTCGGCGTGCCGCATGCCTACTACTGGCGCGAGATGTACGTCCCCCAGGTGACCAGCGGTCCGAGCGCCGTCACGTGGTCGCCCGACGGGACCGAGCTGATCTATTCGATGCAGGGCTCGCTCTGGCGGCAACGGATCGGCTCCCGCGTCGCGGAGCAGCTCACGGCGGGCGATGGATACGACTACCAGCCCGACTGGTCACCCGACGGCCGCCTTGTGGTCTTCGCTCGGTATGCGCGCGACGCGATCGAGCTGCAGCTGCTCGACCTCGCTTCCGGGAGCGTGCAGCCGGTCACGGCCAACGGCGCCGTCAACGTCGAGCCGCGCTGGTCGCCCGACGGCACGCGCATCGCGTTCGTCTCGTCGGCCTACAATCGGCGGTGGCACGTCTTCACGATTGGGATGGAGGCGGGCGCACCCGCGGAGGCGAGCGTCACCCGTCTCACAGAGGACAACGACAGCAGGCTGCCGCGCTACTACTACAGCGTGTGGGATCACTACCTCTCGCCCACGTGGTCCCCGGACGGACGCGAGCTGATCATTGTGTCGAACCGCGGGCACATCCACGGGACGGGTGGGTTTTGGCGCATGACCGCGACGCCAGGTGCCCCGATGCGGGAGCTCCGGTACGAGGAGACCACCTGGAAGGCCCGCCCCGACTGGTCACCCGACGGCAAGCGTGTCGTGTACAGCTCGTACCTGGGCGGCCAGTGGCACCAGCTGTGGCTCATGACGAGTGAAGGCGGCGATGTCTTTCCACTGACGTATGGTGAGTTCGACGCGACCGCGCCGCGCTGGTCGCGAGATGCCAGGCACATCGCCTACATCTCGAACGAAGGCGGGAACACCGCGCTGTGGGTGATCGACGTGCCGGGCGCCAAGCGGCGACAGATCGTCGCCTCGGAGCGGCGCTACCGGGCGCCCGTGGGCCGGCTGCGCCTCGTCGTCGTGGATGCGGCAGGGCGCCCGCTCGCGGCACGGATTTCGGTGGCCCACCCCGACGGGCGAGCCTATGCGCCGGACGACGCCTGGCGGCATGCCGATGAGGCGTTCGATCGTGCCGAACGCCGGTTCGAATACGGCTACTTCCACACTGCCGGCACCGCCGAGCTGACGGTCCCGGCCGGAGCGGTGCGGGTGGAGGCGTGGCACGGACCGGAATATCGTGTGGCGCGCGGCGAGGTGACGATTCCGGTCGGACGGACGGTGACCAAGCGGCTGGTGCTCGAGCGACTGGCGGATCTGCCGGCCCGCGGCTGGTGGAGCGGCGACCTGCACGTGCACATGAACTACGGCGGTGCGTACCGCAACACGCCGGCGCACCTCGCGTTCCAGAGTCGCGCCGAAGACCTGCACGTGGTCGAGAATCTGATCGTCAACAAGGAGCAGCGGATTCCCGACATCGCGTACTTTCGCACCGATCCAGACCCCGCTTCGACCCGGGGCTTGCTGCTGCTCCACGATCAGGAGTATCACACCAGCTATTGGGGCCACACCGGTTTGCTCGGCCTGCGTGACCACTACCTCCTGCCCGAGTACGTCGGCTATCCCAACACGGCGGCGGCGAGCCTGTACCCGATGAACGCCGACGTGGCGGACCTGGCGCACGCCCAGGGTGCGTTGTTCGGCTACGTCCACCCGTTTGACACCCAGCCGGACCCGACCGACACGACCGAACGGCTCACCTACGAGCTCCCGGTGGACGCGGCGCTCGGCAAGGTCGACTACCTGGAGGTGATGGGGTACTCGGACCATCTCATCACGTCCGGCATCTGGTACCGGCTGTTGAACTGCGGCTTCCGGATACCGGCGGGGGCCGGCACCGACGCGTTCCCGAACTTCGCGTCGCTGCGGGGTCCGCCGGGCTTGGTGCGGGTGTTCGTGCGCAGCGGGCCGGCGCTCGACCGCCGCCGCTGGATGGCGGGCCTCAAGGCGGGGCGGACGTTCGTCACGAACGCTCCGCTGCTCGAGTTCACGCTGGGTGGGCGCGAGATCGGCGATGAGATTCGGTTGCCCGCGGGAGGGGGGCGGCTCACCGCGCGCGTGGGTCTGCGATCGAGCGTCCCGATCGATCACCTCGAAATCATCGGCAACGGCAGCGTGGTCGCCACGATCCCACTCAAGGGCGAGCGGACGGCCGCGAGCGACACGGTCTCCATCTCCGTCCCGCGTAGCGGCTGGTATGTGCTACGCGCGTGGAGCGATCGGCCGGCGCTGCCGATCCTCGATCTGTATCCGTTCGGCTCGACGAGCCCGATTTACGTGCAAGTGGGGCGGGAGCCGGTGCGCTCGCGGCAGGATGCCGAGTTCTTCGTGCGCTGGATCGACCAGTTGGACCAGGCGGCGCGGGCGTACGAGGCGTGGGACACGCCGGAGGAGCGGGAGCACGTGTTGGGGCTGCTCGCACAGGCGCGTGCGGTGTACGCGGAGCAGGCCGCCGCGGCTCCCTAATCAGGGTGCTCGATGAGGATCTCGCGCTGCGCGGTGACAGTCGCCGCTCCCGCGGGGGTCACGGCCACCTCGAGCAGGTAGCGTCCCGGCGCGAGCCCCGCGAGATCGATGGCGAGCGTGCGGGGCGCGATCGACACCGCCGCGGGCACCTCTTGCCACTCCAGGCGAACGTCGCGGCGCGGACCGGCGAGCCCGAGGGATTCGACGGTGCGACGCAGCCATCCGGTGCCCTGGCGGGACAGCGTGAGCGAGACCCCCACGGCTCCGGCCGCGGGATCGGCCCCGTACAGCTCCCAGAAGACGCCCAGCTTCCGGTCGGTAAGGACGCGGGTGGACCCGTACGCATGCGGCACGACCGCGTCGAGCGTCGCCGGGAGAGAATCGGGCGGATTGAAGAGCAGCAAATCGGAGATCGCCGGGTGATAGGGCGATCGCCGAGGCGGGGTCACGCCGTAGCGAGCCCGCGCCACATGGCGCTCGCCCGGAGCAACGGCCTCGAGCGACACCACGAGCGGTCCGCACGGCGCGGTCGCCATGAGGGCCCGAGCCCCCGAGACGACGCCCGAGTCTCGGGAGAGCGTCAGCGTGCGCTCGTCCGCGGCGAGTGCCAAGGCACCCGTGACCGCGTGCCGGGCGAACAGCGTGTCGCGGGACAGGTCGTATGCCGCCACGATCAGGCAGGAGTCGTCCCGCCGGAATACCGCTTGCTGGTGGTCCAGGTATGTGAAGGCGTTCGCATAGGCGGGCGCGTAGCGCTCACGTGATTGCGGCTCGTCGAGACTCCAATCCTCGGGCTTCGCAGCTCCGGGATCGTCCAACGCGCGTGCCTCGGGCGCGAAATGGAAGGCCGGCGAGGCTTCGTGCCCGGTGACGTGAGGTTCTGATTGCACCAGCAGCGACCTCGGTGGATCCCGTGTCCAGAAGGTCGGCCATCCGTAGCGCAGCAGCACGTCACCGAGATCGTCGTCCCAATAGAGGCCGAACGGTGTCCGCCGGCCCTCCTCGATTCGGATCATCGCGCGGCGCGCGAAATGTTCCGTCCGGCGGTCGTTGCCGCGGAGCGAGTACAGCGGCTGGGCGAGCCACCACCACCGGGCTTCGAGCGCCGCGCGTCCGGCGCAGTCGAGGTCGCGATAGCGGCGGGCGAGCTCGCCCTCGAGCAGAGAAGAGATGTCGCTCCAGCGGCACCGCTCGTCTTCCGGCATGTCGGCGAGGGCGGCCGCGAACAGGCTGTCGGCTCCTGCAAAGTCGCGCTCGACATGCCGCACCAGGCCGCCCAGCGCCTCGCACCACCACGCCACCGCCCGACACTGCTCCACGACTTGGGCCGCGACACGTGGTCGATCGTCCTCCAGCAGGTAGCGCACCCGCTGCCCGGCGAGCCACTCGTCCCCGGGGATGGTAGCGCCCGCCTCGTCGAGCGCGGCGAGCAGCCGGGCGCGCGCCTGGCGAATGCGCGGCGGCTCCGCAGGTGCGGTGTCCACGCCGCCGTCGTACCAATAGCACATCCGCCCGATGCGCTGGCCGCACACCCCACTCCAACCCCCCGGGCGCTCCGGGAGACTGGCTCGCCGGGTCGCCTCGAACGCCTCTCGGGCCCGGCGCGCGGACTTGAGCACCGCGAGCGAGTCGGTCGGGCCGCTCTGACAGCCCGTCATGAGGCACACAAGCACAAGAGGGATCACGGTCACGCTCCACGGGGAAAATACGGTCCTCCCGGGTGCCCCGCGAGCTTGACTCCCGGGGGGGGCGGGCTAATGTCGGCGCCGTGATCCCGCGCGACCTGAACGCCGCCCACTGGTTCGTGGACCGCCACATCGAGGAGGGCCGGGACGGCCGGCTCGCGATCATCCACGAAGGCCGCCGGCTCAGCTACGGCGAGGTGTACGCCGGGGCGAACCGGCTGGGCAACACGCTGCGGCGGCTTGGCGTCACCATGGAGCAGCGGGTGGTCTTGCTGCTGCACGACGGCCCGGAATTCGTGTGGAGCTTCTGGGGCGCACTCAAGATCGGCGCCGTGCCCGTTCCGACCAATACCCTGCTCAAGCCGCACGACTACGAGTACATCCTGAGGGACAGCGGCGCCACGGTCGTGATCGCGGGCGAGCCGCTCGCGGCCGCCGTCGAGGAAGTGCGCGTCCGGCTGCCGCATCTCGCGCATGTCGTGGTCGCGGGCCGGGCGGCGCGCGGTCAGCTGGCCTATGGCGACCTCGTCGGGGATGAGAGCGCCGAGCTGGCACCCGCCGCCAGGAGCAGCGATGACATGGCCTTCTGGCAGTACACGTCGGGCACCACCGGGATGCCCAAGGCAGCCGTTCACCTACATCACGATATGCTGGTGTGCTGCGAAGCGTTCGGCCGGCACGTGCTCGAGATCGGACCGGAGGACCGCACCTTCTCGGTCGCCAAGCTGTTCTTCGCCTACGGCCTGGGCAACGCGCTGTACTTCCCGTTCCACGTCGGCGCCTCGACGGTGCTCTATCCGGGCCGCCCCGAGCCGGCAAAGGTGCTCGAGGTCATCACGCGGGAGCGTCCCACGCTGTTTTACGCGGTTCCCACGGCGTACGCGGCGATGCTGCAGGTGCCGGATGCCGAGGGGCGCTACGACCTCGGGTCGGTGCGGGTCTGCAGCTCGGCGGGCGAGCCGCTCCCCAAAGCGATCTACCAGCGGTGGCTCGAGCGGTTCGGGCTCGAGATCCTCGACGGCATCGGCTCGACCGAGATGTGCCACACCTTCATCGCGAACCGCCGCGGCAAGGTGCGCCCCGGATCGAGCGGCACGGTCGTGCCCGGCTACGAAGCGAAGCTGGTGGACGACGCCGGCCGCGAGGTGGCGGTCGGCGAGGTGGGCAACCTGATGGTAAAGGGGGACAGTGCCTGCTCGTGCTACTGGAACCAGCACGAGCGCACCAAACAGACGATCGAAGGCGAGTGGGTGCGGACCGGCGACAAGTACACCCGGGACGCCGACGGCTACTTCTGGTACGCCGG
>WNGI01007257.1_pt1 | contig 10136 bp, 10 predicted proteins | sample 5400621 | NCBI WGS metagenome assembly WNGI01 (sample SAMN13153374, study PRJNA577476) | soil metagenome | isolation source: 20 cm soil or saprolite under Garry oak tree replicate 1 | place: USA:California | collected 2016-06-15 | reverse complement strand
CCGAGCGCCTCTCCGGCGCGCTCAGCGTGCTCGGACCGGCGCCGTGTCCGATCGAGCGGCTCAAGGGGCGCTGGCGCTGGCACATGCTTGTGAAGGCCGCGGAGCCAAGGGCGATCGGTCGCGTGGTGCGCGCGTTGGGCGCGCGGGCGCGGGGCGCCGTGATCGTCGATCGCGACCCGGTCTCACTCTTGTAACGGCCGTTGCGTGACGGGATTCGGCGCGCGTATTATCAGCGTTCCAGTGACGACCCGTCCCCGGTTCCAGTACCGGCCACCCAACTTCGACGCGCCCCCGCTCGCGGGAGCGCCCGATGCGCGCTTCGAGCCCGCGCCCGCCGACGGGGTCCTGCCCGACGGCTTCTTCTCGACCACCAACCTGCCGACGTATGTCAGAGCCGCCGGGGCGTGGTCCCGGCCGCGTCTTCCGCGCATGGATTGCGTCATCGTGCGTCAGTCCGCTCGTGATCTGGTGACGACCGAGCCGCGCAAGGTGCGCAAGGGACAGGCCGTGGCGGTCGGGACCGAAGAGGACGGCAGCCAGGGCATTTTCGTGCACGCCGAAGGCTTCCTCGGCGGCAGTCACAGCGCCAACGAGTTCGGCTTCATGCAGACAGAAGTGTCGCGCGAGCGGCCGGTAGACTACGCGGTGCTGGCGCAGCTGTTGGGCGAAGAGAAACAGCGCGGCGGCAAGATCGTTTGGGTGGTGGGCCCCGCGCTCGTCCACGCGCGGGCGCGCGACGACATGATCTGGTTCGTCAAAAACGGGTACGTGCAGGCGTTACTCGGCGGCAATGCCGTCGCCGTGCACGACCTGGAGGCCGCGATTTTCGGGACCACGCTCGGCATGACGAGCTCGGGGCAGGGCGTCGAAGGCGGCCATGCGCTCCACATGCGCGCCATCAACCAGATCCGGCGTGCCGGCGGCATCGCCGCCGCCGTGCGGCAGGGCGTCGTGACCGCGGGAATCATGCACGCCCTCGTGACGCACGGCGTGCCGTTCGTGCTCGCGGGCTCGATCCGCGACGACGGGCCGCTCCCGGAAGTGCTCTCCGATACGCTCGTCGCGCAAGACGCGATGCGGGAGTTTACGGCGCAGGCGACCTTCGCGGTCTTCGTCGCCACGGCGCTGCACGCGATCGCCGTCGGGAACATGCTTCCGGCCTTCGTAGACGCGTCCTCGCCCGACGACCTGCGGCCGCTCACCACGATCTGCGTCGATCAGACGGAGTTCGTGGTGAACAAGCTGCGGGACCGGGGCACGCACCAGGCGTACGGCGTGGTGACGAATGCCCAGGACTTCATGCACGTGCTGCGGTTCTACGTGGAGCGATGGGAGCAGGCGCAGGCCCCGGCGCCCGTCCTCCGCTAGATCCGGGCCGGGGGCCGGGGTGGGCGAAGCTCGCGGAGGCCGTCGCCCTGCGGGTGCCGCCGTCCGAGATCGAGACCATCTACCTGTTCCGGCCCTGGAAGCGTGAGGGTCGCGAGTGGGGCACCGCGGTGGTGGCCTGCCGCGCGGCCGAGGGAGCAGGGGAAGGGGCCGGCGGTCGATTGCGCGTGTACACGGCTCGCTACATGCTGATCGTGCGCGGAAAGGAGCGGGGCCAGTCCCGGATCGAGGTCGAGGAAACGGCGCTGTCGCCCGCGGCGGTGATCGCCCGCGTCATGCAGGCAGCCGCCGAGCGGACCGGGGACCCGGAGCCACCCGTGGCGGTGGGGCCGGCGGTGTGGTATGAAGGTTGACGGACCCAAGCTGCTCGAGGAATTCCGCCGCCACCTGGCCGAGCACAATCTGCCGGCGACGCAACAGCGCCTGGCGGTGGCCGAGGCGGTGTTCTTCGCGGGCGAGCACCTGTCGGCCGAGGAGGTGGGTCGGCGAGTGTCGAACCGCGTTGCCGTCGGCACGGCCACGATCTATCGGACGCTCGATCTCCTGGTCCGCGCCGGGCTGGCCAAGGAGCACGACTTCGGGGAGGGATTCAAGCGCTACGAGCCGCTCGCGGCCGGCCAGGCGCACGAGCATTGTATCTGCTCGTCGTGCGGCCGGGTGACGGAGTTCGCGAACGACCGGCTCGAGCGGATGATCGCCCTGCTGGCGGAGGAGGTGGAGTTCCGACCCCACCACCACCGGCTGGAGATTTATGGATTGTGCCGCAGCTGTCAGCAGACGAACCCTTTAGCACGCACGAGGTGACGGGTTGATCGAATCACGAATGTTCGTGCCCACCAAGGCCTTCCTTACCAAGGGCGTTGGTCGGCACAAGGAGAAGCTCACCAGCTTCGAGATGGCGTTGCGGGACGCGCATCTCGCGAATTTCAACCTCGTGCGGGTGAGCTCGATCTTCCCGCCCCACTGCGAGCTGGTGGATCGTGAGGAAGGCCTCTCGCTGATGAAGCCCGGCCAGGTGGTGTTCGCGGTGATCGCCGAGTCCGCGACCAACGAGCCGAGCCGCCTCGTCGCCGCGTCGATCGGCGTCGCCATGCCGGCCGACCAATCCCACCACGGCTACATCTCCGAGCACCATAGCTACGGCCAGAACGAGATGACATCGGGGGAGTACGCCGAAGACCTCGCCGCCTCGATGCTCGCGACCGTGCTGGGTGTCCCGTTCGATTCGGACAAAGCGTGGGACGAGCGGCGCGAGCAATGGCTCTTGTCGGGGGAGATCGTCCGGACGATGAACATTACCTCGACCGCCGAGTGCGGAGACGACGGCCGCTGGACGACCGTGGTCTCGGCGGTCTGCTTCTGCGGGTGACGCCCTCCTTCGTCCTCGCTTTTCTCGCCGGGCTGCTGAGCTTTTTCTCCCCCTGCGTCCTGCCGCTGGTCCCGAGCTACGTCGGGTTCCTGACCGGGCTCACGCTCGAGGAGCTCGAGATCCGGCGCGGCACGGCCCTGGTGCACGCGCTCTGGTTCGTCGCGGGGTTCTCGCTGGTATTCGTGGCTCTCGGCGCCACGGCATCCGCGTTGGGCGTCTGGCTGGTGCAATCGCAAGTGTGGATCGCGCGCGTCGGCGGCGTCGTCGTGATCCTGTTCGGCCTGTACTTGCTCGGTCTGTTGCGCCCGGCGTTCCTGATGCGCGAGCGCAAGGTCCAGCTCGTCCGCAAGCCGGCGGGCTACGTGGGGTCGGCGGTCGTGGGGGTGACGTTCGGGGCGGCGTGGACGCCTTGTATCGGACCGATCCTCGGTGCCATTCTCACCCTCGCTGCCGCCCAGGCGAGCGTGGCGCACGGCGCGGCGTTGCTCACCGCCTATTCGGTCGGGCTTGCGGTTCCCTTCCTCCTTACTGCACTGGCGCTCGACCGGTTTCTCGTCTGGTTCCAGCGGTTCCGACCGTATCTCCTCTGGGTCGAGCGGGTCGCGGGCATCCTATTGATCGTTCTCGGCCTGCTCCTCGTGACCGACCGCTTCACCTTGATCGCGAGCTGGCTGCAGGGGCTGACGCCCGGGTTCCTGAAGAGCCGGCTGTAAGAATCCCGTTCCAGGCGCCCGGGGCTCCCACCCTGGGTGTAGGGGCGCAGCATGCTGCGCCCTACTGTTGTGGCACCGTCCTAACGGACACGGCGAGCGTGCTTTAGCACTGCGCCTTCCCGGGCCCAGGGTTGAGCCTTGGGAACTTGAGGGGCCACCTTCCTATATTAGTTGCCTGCAACGCTATTAGGTGCCTGCGAAACTCAATGAGAGGGACTACATGACAAGACTAGCAAAGCACGGATCGCTCTTTGCCGCGCTGGCGAGCATGGCATTTTTCGCCTGCGCGAAGCCCGACCAGACGAGCCAGTCGGCTGACTCCACGGCTCGCAACCTGACACTCGCGCCGACCGAATCAACGGCGGCCCTGAAAGACGTGCCGGCACGGGCGACCGAGGCAGCTAAGCCGGCGCCCGAGAAGAAGGCGCCAGTGAAGAAGCCGGTTCCGCCGAAGCCCGCCGCCCCGGCTCCGCTGATGTTGGCGGCGGGGACGCGCGTCCCGGCCACGGCCGGCGACACGATCTCCACGCGCTCGGCGAAGCCCGGTGATCCGTTCACTGCGACGGTGAGCCAGGATGTGAAGGACGCGACCGGGCGGGTCGTGATCCCCGCGGGGTCGACTGTGTCCGGGACGATCGCGGCCGCCGAGCCGGCGCCGAACCCGAACTCCACCGGCAAGATCGACTTGTCGGTCACGAACGTCACGGTGCACGGCAAGAGCTACTCGATCGATGCCTCCGTCGTGGCGATGGATACCGTCATGAAGGGTCGCGGGGTGACGAAGGCCGACGCCGCCAAGGTCGCCGGGGGGGCGGTGGCTGGGGCGATCGTTGGCAAGCTCCTCGGGAAGAACACGAAGGGCGCCGTGATTGGGGGCGCGGCCGGTGCCGCCGCCGGCGCGGCTGCCGCGCGCGCGTCGCGCGATATCGACGTCGTGATCCCCAAAGGTGCGGCGATCACGATTAAGCTGAACGCGCCGCTCACGGTGAAGGCGGCCTAGCCCGCCCGCTTCAGTATCCCGCCGCGCCGCCGCCGCGCCGGGGATCGGCCACACCGATCCAACCGGCGGCGGCGCGCCCGATGGCGTTCACCTCGGTCTTGTAGTTCCAGAGACTCACCCTGTGACCCATCGCCTCGAGCGAGTCGATCGCGGCCTGGACGAAGCCGTCGTTCTCGAGGTGCAGCGTGTCCGGGACCGCTTGATGGTGCAGTCGCGGTGCCGCCACGGCGCTCGGCAGCGGCATGTCCTGGTCGATGGCGTTGCTGAGCACCTGATAGACGGCCGTGGTGATGCGCGAGCCGCCCGGTGACCCGAGCACCAGAAACAGCCGGCCGGCTGAATCGACCACGATCGCCGGCGTCATTCCCGACAGCATCCGCTTCCCCGGCGCGATGGCGTTCGCCTCCCCCTGGACGAGGCCGAACAGATTCGGCCTGCCGGGCGCCGTCATGAAGTCGTCCATCTCGTCGTTCAGCAGAAACCCCGCCCCAGTCACCGTCACCGCACTGCCGAAGTCGTTGTTCAGCGTCGTGGTGCAGGCCACCGCGTTCCCGTCGGCATCCACGATGGAGTAGTGCGTCGTCTCGGTTCCCTCCGAAGGCCCGCCCCTGGCCGGCGGCGAGGGCGTCGCGCGTTGCGAGTCGATGTTCGCTCGCAGCGTGGCCGCGTACGATTTCGAGAGCAGCCGCGAGAGCGGGATATCTACGAAATCCGGGTCGCCGAGAAAGGCGTTGCGGTCGGCGTACGCGCGACGCATCGCCTCGGTCTGGAGGTGCATCAGCCGGGCGCTTCCGAATGGTGGGAGGGGCGCGTACCCCTCCATCACGTTGAGGATCTCCGCCAGCGTGACCCCGCCGCCCGAGGGCGGCGGCATCGTGTAGATCGTGTAGCCGCGGTAGCCGATCGCGATCGGGTCGCGCCACTTGGCCCGATAGCGGGCGAGGTCGTCCCGCGTGATCAGCCCGCCGCCGCGGGCCATCTCTTGGACGATCCGCTCGGCGATGCCGCCGCGGTAGAACACGTCTGGGCCGCTGTCGGCGATGAGCTGCAGCGTGTGCGCGAGGTCTGGTTGAACGAACCGCGTGCCTGCCGGAGGCGCCTCACCGTCGACGAGGAACTGGGCGCGCGAGGCGGGAAACCGGGCGAGTCGCTCCGCCTCGCGGGTAATCTGGCGGCTGCGCGCGCCGTCCAGCGCGTATCCGTCACGCGCCAGGCGGACGGCGGGTGCCACCAATTCCTTCCATCGCACGTGCCCGAACCTGCGGTGTGCCTCGAACAGCCCCGCGACGGTCCCGGGCACCCCGACCGAGAGGTGACCGGTCAGGGACGATGCCAACACGTTCCCCGCCGAATCGACGTACATGGAGCGCGTGGCGCCGGCCGGCGCAACCTCCCGAAAGTCGAGGGCGCGCACGGTGTCGTCGTGCGTCCGGACGACCATGAACCCGCCACCGCCGATGTTGCCGGCGACGGGGTGCACCACCGCGAGCGCGAACGCGACCGCTACCGCGGCGTCCACCGCGTTGCCGCCGCGGCGCAGAATATCCACGCCGACATCGCTCGCGAGCGGGTGCGACGTCACCACCATGGCATGCTCACCGGCGACGGATTTGACGCGCTGACTGAGGGGCCACTCGGCCGCGATGCGCGCGCGACCGGCCGCTCCCCCTCCCGCGCCCGGGCTGGCGGAGGTATCCACAGCAGGGAGCGCGATGGCGGGGAGGACGGGGGTGGGGACGCCCGCCGGGACGGGGATCGTTTCCGGCGGCTTGAGACCCCCGCCGCACGCCGTCAGCAACGCCAGGCCGAGACCGAGGGATCTGCGCATGCCGAATTGTGCACGTTGACCCGAGTTCGGGTCAACGTCTAACTTGGGGGCCATCCGACACCCGTCATGACTCGTTCTTCTTCCGACTACACCGACCCGCGGCTCACCGAGCAGCGCAACCCCCGCACCGAGCGCATCGACGTCGCGTCGGCGCTCGAAATCGTCGACCTCCTGAACGCGGAGGACGCGACCGTGGCAGGGGTGGTGCATGCGGTGCGGGGCGACGTGGCCCGCGCCATCGACCTCGTAGTGGGGGCGTTCGGCCGGGGGGGACGGCTCATCTATGTCGGCGCCGGCACGTCCGGGCGCCTCGGCGTGCTCGACGCGAGTGAATGCCCGCCGACGTTCGGCACGCCGCCCGAAATGGTGGTGGGGGTGATCGCCGGCGGCTACCAGGCGCTGGTGAAGAGTGCCGAAGGCGCCGAGGACGACGTGAACGCGGGCATGGCGGCGATGGACCAGGTGCGGGTGGCGCCCGCGGACTTCGTCCTCGGCATCGCGGCAAGCGGTACGACGCCGTTCGTCCGCGCGGCGCTGTCCCGGGCGCAGACGATCGGTGCCGGGACGGGACTTCTCTCCTGCTCGGATCCGCCTCGGGTGCTCGTCGACACATGCGACGTCCTCATTCTCCCGAAGGTCGGGCCCGAAGCGCTGACGGGGTCGACACGCATGAAGGCCGGGACCGCCACGAAGCTCGTCCTCAACACGGTCTCGACCGGCGCGATGATCCGGCTGGGGCGCGCGTACGGCAACCTCATGGTCGACCTGGTCGCGCTGAGCGACAAGCTGCGCGACCGTGGGGAGCGGATCGTGATGGAGTGCACGGGCGTGGATCGGGGCGCGGCGCGCCGGGCGATCGAGGCGGCAGGCGGGAGCGTGAAGTTGGCGATCGTGATGGCCAAGCGAGGAGTGGGCAAGCCCGAGGCCGAGCGGTTGCTCGCGGAGGCGGGTGGCTTCGTGCGTCAGGCCGCGGGCGACCCGCCGCCCGTGTCGCCGGCGTGACCGCGGCCCTCGCCGTCGGCGTGATGTCCGGCACGTCGCTCGACGGGGTCTCGACGGCGCTCGTGCGCCTCACCGAGCAGCCTCTCGACGCGCAGCTCGTCGCGTTCCGACAGGACGCCTATACCGTGCCGGAGCGCGAGCAGATCATCGAAGCCATCGCGCGGGGCAGCTCGAAAGATCTGGCTCTGCTGCACGTTGCCCTGGGCGAGCGCTTCGCGGGGGCCGTGCTGCAGCTCCTGGCCCAGGCGAAGGTCGCCCCTCGCGATCTGTCCTTCATCGCGTCGCACGGGCAGACGATCTGGCACGAGCCGGGCCGCGCGACGCTGCAGCTGGGGGACCCGGCGGTGATCGCCGAGCGCGTGGGGGTACGGGTGGTGAGCGACTTCCGCTCCCGCGATGTGGCGGCGGGCGGCCAGGGGGCGCCCCTGGTGCCTCTCGCCGACGTGGTTCTCTTCGGTCACGCGGAGCAGGGGCGGCTGCTGCTGAACCTGGGCGGCATCGCGAACGTCACCTTCGCGCCGCGCCGCGGGGTCACGGGCGGCGCCATCGCGTTCGACACGGGTCCCGGCGTTGGCGTGGTCGACGCGGTGACCCGTCGGATCGACCCCGCCGCGCGATTCGACGCCGGCGGCGAGCGGGCGCGGCGCGGCAAGCCGTCCCGCAAGGTGCTCGACGCGTTGCTCGCAGATCCCTATTTCGCCGCGCCGCCACCCAAGAGCACGGGCCGCGAGCGTTTCAGCCCCGACTACGCGGCGCGGCTGATCGACGACGTAAAGCAAGCGGGCGGGTCCGACAACGATGCGGTGGCGACAGCGACGGCGCTGACGGTGGAGACCATCGCCCGCGGGATCGAGCGCTGGACGCCCGCTCGGGCCTCCGACGAGCTGGTGATCTCGGGCGGCGGCGCCCGCAACCCGCGGCTGGTAGAGCTCCTCACCGCCCGCGTGACTCCGCGACCGGTGGTGCCGTTCGACCGCCTGTTCTTCGACGGCGAAGCCAAGGAGGCTCTGGTGTTCGCGTTGCTCGGGTTTCTCACCGTCCGCGGCGAACCCGGAAACCTGCCGGCCGCGACCGGCGCCCGGGGCCCCCGCGTGCTCGGCCACATCACACCGGCGTGACCGGGTCGCTCGCTCGTCTCGTCTTTCCCTCGCTGCGCTGGCGGCGCGAGAGTTTCGCGCACGAGCGCCCCAAGATCGACGCCGCGCTCGCCGCCGGGGTAGGCGGTTTTATCGTCTTCGGGGGGACCCGCGAGGCCGTCACGACGCTCACGCGGGAGCTGCGGGAGCAGGCGGGGCGCTCCCTGCTGGTCGGCGCGGACTTGGAGCGCGGCCCGGCGCAGCAGGTGCGAGGGCTCACCGAGCTGCCGCCGCCCGCGGCACTCGGCTGGCTGGACGACTTGGACGCCACCCGCACCTGTGGGATGATCACCGCGACCGAAGCGCGCTCGGTCGGGATCAATTGGGCGTTCGCCCCCGTGTGCGATCTCGATCTCGAGCCCCAGAACCCGATCGTCCAGACGCGCGCCTTCGGCGCCGACCCGGTGCGGGTGGGCGAGCAGGCGGCCGTGTGGATCCGCGGCGCCCAGGAGCACGGCGTGCTGGGGTGCGCCAAGCACTATCCCGGCCACGGGCGCACGACCCAGGACTCACACGCGACCCTGCCGCGCGTGCGCGCCGCACTCACCGAGCTGCAGCAGACGGATCTGACGCCGTTCGAATACGCCATCCGCGCCGGTGTGGGCAGTGTGATGAGCGCGTTCGTCGCCTACCCGGACTGGGATCCCGCCGGGCGAGCGGCGAGCTTTTCGCCCGACATCTTGGGTTACCTGCGGGACACGCTCAACTTCGGCGGTCTGGTCGTGACCGATGCGCTGATCATGGCGGGGGCCCGTGCCGCGCAGCCGGTGCCCGCGGCCACCGTGGGCGCGGTCGCCGCCGGTTGCGACGCGCTGCTCTACCCGGAGGACTTCACCAGCGTCGTCGCCGCGCTGGACCGCGCCATCGGTGAGGAGATCTCGGCCGCGCGGGCGGACCAGGCGCTCGCGCACTACGACGACGCACTGGCCGCGTGGGGCGAGCTGCCCGACCAGGGAGAGCCGGACCGCGCCGGCCACGCGACGTTCGCCGACGGGCTTGCCGACCGAGCGGCTCACCTGGTGCGCGGTGACCCGCCGAGGATCGAGACACCCCTCAGCGTGTCGATCGTCGATGACGACCTGGGTGGCCCATATACGGTCGGACCGCGCGACGTATTCCACCAGACGCTACGGGAGGCGGGGGTCTCCCTCGTGCAACGTGCAACCGGGAACGTGCAACGCATTGTCTTGCTGTACGCCGAGCCCCGCTCGTGGAAGGGACGGGCCGATCTCGGCGCGCGCTCGCGCGCGGCCCTGCGCCGTCTGGTCCCCGGGGCGCAACTCGTGGTGCTGCTCGGCCATCCGCGACTCGCGTCGCAGATCCCCGGCACGGCGCCGATCCTGATGTGCTGGCATGGGCAGCCGCTGATGCAGCGAGCGGCGGCGCGACGCGTGATGACGTGGTTGAAGTGAAGGGCGTGGCGGGATGACGTCTCTGCGTGACGCCTTTGCGTGACGTTTCTACTTGGCGGTGTCGAGCAGTTTCAGGTATGTGACGATTTGGCTAGCCGGCACCGCGTAGATGATTTTTCCCTGCGATTCCCGGTTGCCGCCGTACAATACAGCCGCCACGCGGCCCGTGCGATCGAAGATCGGGCTCCCCGACGACCCCGGCGCGCCGTACCCGTCGACCTGTACGACGTTCGCCAGCGCCTTGCTGACCGTGCCGACTGTGAGCGTCGGGTCGGCGATCACGCCGCCCT
>WNGI01007256.1_pt1 | contig 10136 bp, 9 predicted proteins | sample 5400621 | NCBI WGS metagenome assembly WNGI01 (sample SAMN13153374, study PRJNA577476) | soil metagenome | isolation source: 20 cm soil or saprolite under Garry oak tree replicate 1 | place: USA:California | collected 2016-06-15 | reverse complement strand
CGCGCGGGTCGATCTGGAAGTCGTTCAGCATCGACAGGAAGCCCGCGACGTCCGACGGGAAATCATACTGGTGCACGAGCTGGCGCGACTCGGTGTCGAAGGCGAGGATGCGCGGCTGGCCGCGGGCGTAGCGCGCGAAGTCGAGCGTCCAGAGCCGCCCCTCGCGGTCGAGGCGCACTGAGAGCAGCGACTGGAAGTGCGGCGTGCCCTTCTCCGCGTGCTGGAACTCCGCGTCCGGGAACGGCACCGGGCGGCCGTTCACCAGCTCGGCGAGCTGGAGCGGCGGGTCGCCGTCGGGATGCAGCGTGAGGAAGATGCGACCGGTCTTCGAGACCGCGATGTTGCCCGGCGGATAGTCGAGGTCGGCGACCACCTCCAGCCCGGACGCTGGCAGCGTCGGCGCCGTCGTGCGGTCCTCGAGCCGCCGGCCGCCGCCGAGCCCGCAGCGGAGGCCGAGGAAGACGAAGACGAGGACGAGCAGCGCGCCGCCGAACCGCCTCACCGGGCGAGCGTCCATCGAAACGCGCTCCGAGTGCAAGGGACAACCGTCCTGAGTGGCAATCGCAGCGTCGCCGAAGCGCAGGCGACTGACTGGCGCCGAGCGGACGTCAGCCCGTCGCATACCGCTCACCGACGAGCCGGACGAGCGCGCGCCGTCCCGGCCGCACACCGATCTGCCAGGTAATGCGGTCCGGCGCCTCGCCCTCGGCCTGCACCCGCCCGGCATGGACCCCGCGGAGATGGTGCCAGGCGCAGAGCGTGATCCGGTTCGCGCGCGCATTCCCGCCGCCGCGCGAGCGGAAGACGACGTGATGATCGTGCAGCTCCCGCCGCGCCGTGCAGATCGGGACCGCGCACCGCCACCCGTCACGCGCGAACACCGGATCGCGATGGCGCGGCTGCCCCTCCCATTCCGATTTCACGTGCACGAGCAGTGATTCGAGTCCGCCGATCAGCGAGTCGTGGGGGTGGGCGAAGGCGAGGATGGCCGTCCGGAAGAGCGCGACGACGGACACGGGCGCCGAGAACGCAACGTCGGCATCCGGAAACTCCCACTCCGGACGCGCACACAACTGCCGCTCATCGAGCGCGAGCGACGCCCCGGGCGGCGGCGGCGCGATCGGCGCGAGCCCGTCGCGTACCGTAAGCGCCCATTCGACCTCATCGGCGAGGCGGCGGACGGGAACGGCGCCGGCGCGCTCGACCCAGGCGGCGGCTGTCGACTCGGCCACGATGGGCAGCAGGGTGAGCGCCCGGACCCACGACAGGTCGCCGGCGCGGTATGCCTCGCCGAAGGCGTCGGCCTGCCACGTCTTTCGCTCGACAGCGACCAGCGCGCGCGCCTTCCGCGGCGACAGTCCGAGCCGCTCGGTGACGTAGCGCTCCGCGGAGGGAAACTCCATCAGCCGGTAGAGCCGGCGGTCGAGAAAGACGCGAAGCAGGCGGCCGAGCTGCCAGTCGATCCGGCGCATCGCGCGGAGCACCGCGCGCATCCGAGCGTCGAGCGCGAATGGATCGAGCCCGTCGCCGTCCGCCTCGAGACCGTCGATGTCGTGCGGGACGGCGTCGCGGATGGCGCTCCAGTCGAGGTCGGCGAACACCGCCCGGGTCTCGTCCGGATCTGCCGGTGTCGGGCTGGGCGGCTCGGCCGCCGGCCATGCCTCGGCGCACGGCGGCCGCGCGGAGAGGCCTTCCGCCGCGATCGCCTCGGCCGCCTGCCCCTGGGTGAGGTCGCTCCCCGCCATGCGACGCGCGAGCGCGACGACCTCCTGCCAGAGGAGACGAACGCGCCGCGGACAGCGGAGGCGAAAGCGCGCGGCGTCGTCGTCCTCGCCGTCCGGCGGCGTGCGCATCACCGCGGCGAGCGCGCGCACGGTCCGCCCTTCGGCCCGCGCGAGCCATTCCGCCTCGTCCTCCGGCGTGGCGACGGCCGTGAGGAGTCGGATCTGCGCCCAGCTCAGCACGCCATCGGCGAACGCCGCCCGGAGCTGCGGGAGTCGCTCGAGGCGCGCGCTGACCGTCGCGAGGCTCTGATGCTCGCGCGCGGAGATGCCGAGCCGTTCGCGGCTGTAGTCGCCGAGCCGGCTGAAGCCGAGGTCGTGATGACCGCGCCGGCGGAGAAACGCCCGCGCGAGCCGGCCGAGGACCATCCGACCGCGCGCGTCCTGCGCCGCGAGGCGGCGGAGCCAGCCGTCGAGGAGAAGCGCGGCGTCGTGCGGGCAGAAGCCACGGCCATGAGCTTCGGGCGGAACGAGGAGTTCCGAAGGGACGTCCATGTGCGTAGCGAACATTAGGCGAAAATCGCCGCCTTGTCAAGTAGGCTTTCTAACCTCGGCAGAGTCGGTGCCGTCGTGTCGGAGTGCAGCACGCGGTTTTGACCACGGGAGCGTCCTCGGAGTTGGGCCGCGGGCTGATTCTGCGCGCAACGCAGTGTTTCGCGTTCCCACTGCGTGCCGCCGGACAGGCGTTGTCTTTGCCGTCCCCTCGGGGACGGCACATGTCTCGCTGGCACGGGGAGCGTGGGCACCGCGACCTATCAGCCCCGAGCCGCGGAGGGCGCGGTCCTCCATCGCATGGTCCGCGAGAACCTGGAAACGTTCCTGCGCGAGGCGACCGACCAGCACGACGGTGGCGGCCTCCCGAGCTTCATCGAGCGGGAGTTCCGCGAGTTCCTGACGTGCGGTGCGCTGACGCGAGGGTTCGCGCGCGTGCGGTGCGAGGACTGCGCCTTCGAGCGCCTCGTGGCGACCTCGTGCAAACGGCGCGGCTTCTGTCCGAGCTGTGGTGGTCGTCGCATGGCGGAGCGCCTCGTATATGAGGGCTCGGAAACGACGTTGCGGCCCGACAAGGGGTAAAGCGGAAGCCTGGGCCAGAGTCTGATAGTGGATGTTACGTAAACTTTCCGGCTCTAATGATTCCTATGCTCGATCGTCGACGAGATCCATGCGGTCGCAGCCGACAAGCGCGGCTCCCACCTCGCGCTCTCGCTCGAACGGCTCGACGCGCTCGCCGGCCGCCGTCTCCAGCGCATCGGGCTCTCGGCGACGCAGCGGCCGATCGAGGAGGTGGCCCGGTTGCTGGTCGGCGCGCGTCCCGGCGGCGAAGCGCCTCCGTGCCGCATCATCGACGTCGGCCACCGTCGCGACCTCGCGCTCGCCGTCGAGGTGGCAGACCAGGAGCTGGGGCCGATCGCCACCCACGAGCTCTGGGCCGAGGTCTACGACCGCATCGCCGCCCACGCACGGGCCGAGCGCACCACCATTGTCTTCGTCAACACGCGCCGCCTGGTCGAGCGGGTGGCCCACCAGCTGGAGGAGCGGCTCGGTCAGGGACGCGTCGCCGCGCATCACGGCAGCACGGCGCGGCGGCTCCGGCTCGAGGCCGAGGAGCGGCTCAAGTCGGGCGCCGTGCCGGTGGTGGTCGCCACCGCGTCGCTCGCGGCGGGCGACGCCGGGCCGATGCGCCTCGCGCGGCAGCTCCTCCGCCGCTACGGCGTGGTGACCCGCGAGCTCACGGCGCGCGAATCCCGGGTGACCTCGTGGCGCGCGCTGCTGGGTGCCCTCCGCACGCTCGAGGCGCGCGGCGAGGTGCGAGACGCTGCGTGCGGTCCGGCGGCGTCATGAGCCGGGTGAGCTGGTCATCGTGGCGGCCGCCGATCCGCTCAACCTGGTGGGCATCCTACTGCCGGGTCCGCGCCTTCCGGCAACCGCACGAGAAGTGGTGGCGTTCCGCGACGGTGTGCCGGTCGAGTGCGGCGACCTCGGCGGCGTGCTGAGCCGCCTCGGACACGCGAGCCCCGGGCTACATCGGTCCGGGGGGCGTGCGACCGGGGCGCGGCGGTGGTGAGTCGGACGTTGGTATCGCCGCGACCAACGCGGTAAGAACCGACACCATGGAACCTTCCGTTCCGCTCGAAGCCTTTTACCTCTTCCGTGGCGTCCCGGCCTCGGAGGTCGCCGCGCTGCAAGCGGTCGCGCAGCGCAAGAACTACGCGACGGGGGAGTTGATCTTCGACGAGGGGGATCGGGCGGAGGCCATGTATGTCGTGGAGCGAGGCGTCGTTGAGATCGTCTCCTCGAGAGGGGATACCGTCGTCGCCACGATCCGGGCGGGCGAGCCGTTCGGCGAGGTGGCGTTCTTTGACGCGGGCACCCGATCGGCCTCTGCCCGCGCGGCCGAGGCGACGCAGCTGGTCACGTTTCCGTACGCTGCCATGCGAGAGGTGCTGCTGGCGCGGCCGACGCTCGCTGCCGCCGTCTACCTGAACGCGTGCTTGTTCATGGCCCGTCGCCTTCGCCAGACGTCCTCCGACTACTCCTGGCTGAGCGCGTACGCGAGGAGCTGAGCCGTCATCCGGCGTGGCGGACTTCGAACTGCTCGTAATCGGCAGCGGCCCCGCGGGGGAGAAGGGAGCTGCCCAGGCCGCCTACTTCGGGAAGCGCGTTGCGCTCGTCGAGCAAGCGGCGGAGCCCGGCGGAGGTGCCGTTCACACCGGCACGCTACCCTCGAAGACGCTGCGCGAGGCGAGCCTCTACCTCTCCGGCCACCGCCAACGCGAGCTCTACGGAGTCAGCCTGCACGTGGATCCGACGCGTGCAGCGCCCGACCTGCTGAGCCGCAAGGAGGCGGTTCGCGCACTCGAGGTGGCACGCGTCCGCGCGAACCTCGAGCGGCACCACGTCACCCTGCTCGCCGGGCACGCGCGCTTCATCGACCCGTACACGGTGGTGGTGGAGTCGCCGGACGGATCGCAACGCATCACGAGCGACTACTTCCTGATCGCCACGGGGTCAGCGCCCTACCGACCCGACGGCATCGACTTCGCGGATCCGGGCATTCACGACTCCGACACGATTCTTCGGCTGCAGCGCATACCGCCCTCGCTGACGGTACTGGGCGGTGGCGTGATCGGCTGCGAGTACGCCACGATGCTCGCCGCCCTCGGCGTGCGCGTGAGGCTGGTAGAGGGGCGGACCCCGCTGCTCGCCTTCCTCGACGCGGAGATCAGCGAGCAGCTCCGAGTCGCCATGGTTCGCCTCGGAGTCGAGCTGCACCTCGGCGTGCGCTACCGAACGGTCCGCCGTGTGCCAGGCCGCGGCATCGTGACCGAGCTCGAAGGCGGCGCAGAGGTCGCCTCCGACGAGCTGCTCTTCACCGCGGGGCGCAGCGGGGTAACCCGCGACCTCGGGCTCGAGACGGCGGGCGTGGCTCTCGGCAAGCGCGACCACATCCAGGTCGACGGACGGTTCCGCACCAACGTCCCTCACATCTACGCCGCGGGCGACTGCATCGGTTTTCCAGCGCTCGCCTCGAGTTCGATGGAGCAAGGCCGCGTTGCGGTCTGCCACGCCTTCGGCTTCGCATACAAGCAGCAGGTGAGCGCCCTGGTCCCGTACGGCATCTACACGGTCCCCGAGGTGTCTTGCGTCGGCGACGCGGAGGCCGATGCGATCGCCCGCAGCGTGCGCCCGGTCATCGGGCGCGCCTTCTACCGAGACAACGTCCGCGGCAAGATCATCGGTGACCGCGACGGTCTCGTGAAGCTCGTTTTCGACCACGACACGCGTCGCCTGATCGGCTGCCATTGCATCGGCGAGCAGGCGACGGAGCTCGTCCATCTCGGGGAGACGCTGATCCTTCTCGGGGGCACCGTACAGACCCTGATCGAGATGGTCTTCAACTACCCGACGCTCACCGAGCTGTACAAATACGCGGCCTACGACGCGCTCGGGCGCTGGGCCTAATCCGACCCGTCCGCACCCGCGCGCTCGGCAAGACTCGCCGGCCGCGGCGCGCCTGGGTCGTTGTTCACTGGGCGGCATGCGAAATCTCGGGTCCGCGCGTGTCGGCCGAGCAGGCGGTGAAATCTGCGCGCAGTTTGCGGACGACCACCTGAACGGCGCTGATCTTTCCGGTGAGCGCCTGGGCGCAACCGTCCGATATCTTCGTTCTCGCGGTCTTCGCACGCGCCTTCCGTACCCCGGCAAGCGAAGCCTTGAGCGCCTTGCCGGCGCTCGCGACCTTGCCCTTCGCCATCCGGAGCCGCTGGGCCTTGCCGATCGTGAGGTTCGCCGTGATTTCTTTGGCGGTGGTGACCAGGCCGCAGGCGCGCGAAAACGGATCGTTGACCTTGGACGGCACGACCTCGGCTCCGCACCCGAGGCCCGGGTTGCACGCGCATCGCACGCCGACGAAACACCCGAGGGCTGCCCCCGGCGTGCACGTACCGTCGTGACAGGTGCCGTCCCCCGTGCAGGAGTTCCCGTCGTCGCACGGGTCCGCGTTGTTCACGTGCAGGCACCCGAGGGCGGAGTCGCAGCGGTCGGTGGTGCAGACGTTGTGATCGTTGCAGAGGCCGGGGTTTGGGGTGCCGAGGCAGCTGCCGTCACGGCAGACGTCGTTCTCCGTGCAGGCGATCCCGTCGTCGCAGGACGCGGTGTTCGGGGTCCTGACGCACCCGTGCGCCGGGTCGCAGCGGTCGGTGGTGCAGACGTTGTGATCTTCGCAAAGGTCGGCGCTCGGGGTGCCGTGGCAGCTACCCTCGCGACAGACGTCGTGCTGCGTGCAAGCGATCCCGTCGTCGCACGACGCGGAGTTGTTCGTGTGGACGCAGTCTCCGCCGCGGCAGGAGTCGTCCGTGCACGGGTTTGCGTCGTCACATTCGTCGTCACGTGTGCACGGGCAGCGGGGTTTGACCGGATTGGTGCATACGCCGGTTGCGGGGTTGCACACTCCGGCATCGTGACAGTCGTCGAGCGGCGTGCAGACCACCGGGTCTCCGCCCTGACAGCTTCCGTTCTGGCACATGTCGGTGCGCGTGCACTTGTTGCCGTCGTCGCACGGACCGTCCCGGGGAGGATTCGAGCACGCTCCGGTCGCCGCGATGCAGGTCCCTGCGTCGTGGCACTGGTCCAGCGGCGTGCAGACCACGGGTGTTCCCTGGCACACGCCGCCGAGGCACGTGTCACTCAGCGTGCAGCGGTCGCTGTCGCTGCAGCTTCCGTCCCGGATCGGGTTCGAGCACACGCCGGTGGCCGGTGCGCAGGTCCCCGGGTCGTGACATTGATCGAGCGCGGTGCAGATCTTCTGACTGCCGGCCGTACAGTTGCCCGCGACGCACCGGTCGCGGACGGTGCACATGTTCCCGTCCTCGCAGGACGTGTCGTCGGGCTGGGTCGTCCCGGCGACGCAGGTCGCGCCGCGCCGGCAGCAGGGGTACACGTGCAGGCCGCATCCGACGCAGGGACGGCACGTCTCGCTTCCATTGCAGACGTTCGTGTCGCGGCAGTCCTCGTCTCGCATGGAGCGTCCCGGGGACCCCTTCAGAACGTCGCCTCGACTCCGGCCAGCGGGATCACATTCGAGCGGAAGCCGTCGTCGTTGAGCGGAACGATCGCGTTAGCGAAGCCGAAGAGCGTGTCACGCCAGAGGTTCACCCGCCCGCCGATCGAGACGTCGTAGAAATCAGGCCGGCGGTTCTCGATGCCGAGCAGCGGCGCGACGACGGTCCGATTGCACATCCCGGTCGACTGGTCGATTGCTGCGCAGCGCGTCAGGTCGAAGAAGCCGGGTGGCGCGATCCGCCGGAAGGGATGGCGCCCGAGGAAGGCGAGGGCGATGGTCAAGCGCTCGCCTATCCGTCCATCGAGGCCGACTCCCCAACGGGCCTCGCTCCGATCGACGTCGTCGGCGTTGAAGTTGATTCCGCCGTTCACGTAGGGACGGAGCTGCGTCCATCGGCCGAGCGGCAACACCTTGGCGGCGGCATACAGCATCGGCGCGAGCTCGACGTTGCCGGTGCCCTGGAAGTTGTCCTCGTTGCCAGTCGGCACGCGGAGGACGAGCCCCGCGGCAACCTGGGCCCAGTCCCGCCGCACCAGGCGGTACTTGCCGCGGAGAAAGATGTCGCCCACCCCCGCCTTGGTCGAGCTCGGCGCGTCCCGCATCACCTGCCCCGTCAGGACATCCTGGAACACGACCTTGAGCCGGAACTCGCTGTAGAGCAGAGGGACGGTCAAGTTGACGTCCAGGTCATCGGTCAGACCGTACGTCGCACTGGCGCTGAGCTCGTGGGTGTCGAGGTCGATCCCGAACAGCGGAACGGTGAAGAACGCGTGCGGTGGACGGGGGTCGATGATGGGCTGGCGGACGTCCTTCAGCGCCTCGATGTCGTTCCCCTCGAAGGTGTCGATCTTCACGCGCTGGTAGCTGAGGCTCAGGTTCCACTTCCGCCGGCCCACGGGCTCGGGCCGCTCGAGGAACAGCTGCCCGAGGACCGTCGTCTCGCGCTCGAACGCGCCGGTCTCGGGGTCGAAGGTATAGACCACGCCGGGCGACGCCGAGATGACGGGCAGGGCACGGCCGATCGATTCTCCGAGGGCCCGGCCGACGGGCCTGAGAATCTCGGTCCCCAGGATGTCGGAGAACGTTCGAGCCGGCGCCCGGGCCGCGCCTGCCAGGAGCAACGCTCCGACCACCAGCCAGCGAGCACGCCGGCGCTTGCGGGCGTTGGCCGTCATCCTCGCCTTGAACTCTGGTCGCACCTACGGCTCCCCCAACAGTCGCGCAATCGCGCGTCCCCCGTTCATCTCCACGGCGCCGGTCGCCCCGTGGTAGGTGTGGCACTCGCTGCATCGGTCCGACGCGCCGCCGGCGTGGTGGCATCGCTGGCAGGTCGCGCGGCGCGGCATGAGGATGTCCTCCGTCCGCTCGCTCGCGGGCGCCGCATGACATTCGGTGCAGGCCAGCAGCCGGTGGGTGCCATGGTCGAAGCGGCTCTGGGGTAGCCAGCGGACGGGCAGTTCCGTCGGCGCGACCGTGGGCAGCACGGCTCCAGGCTCCCAGGAGAGCACGTGGCACTCCTGGCAGCGCTTCGGGTCCCTGAACAGCAACGTCTCCGCCTCCCGGACTTGATCGTTCACCCACGCGTCGGCGGACTGCACCGTGGTCTCGCGTCCGAGGAGGCTCCGGCGGGGATCGACGAGCTCGTCGGCGTGGGTGACCAGGTAGTTCGCATATGCGCCGCGCAGGAAGGCGTGAATCACCTCGGGGCGGTCGTGCGGCGCAGGCAGGTCGGCGAAGCGCGCGTCGAACGTGTTCGGGTGGCAGCCGGCGCAGTGGCGGACGAACCGCACCGGCGCCATGTACGACGGCTCCTCCGCCGGGATGAGATCGGGCGCATCACCGGGCGAGGGCACGGGGGGCGGTGTCCCGGCGAAGCGGACGCCCGAGAGCGCCATGGGTCCCTGATGGCAGTCGCCGCACGCGAGCTGGACGCCTCCCGCGCCAGCGGGACCGCGAAGCCCGGGTTTCAGATGCAGCTCGTGGTTCAACCGCACCTGCGCGCGGTCCGCGGGAGCCGGGGTGGCGTCCAAGCGCACTCGGCTGGCCTCCGGACCACGCCCCACCCACACCGCGAACTCCGGATGACCGTCGGCGAGGCCTTGGACAGCACGGCCGTCCGACCCGACGACCCGGATGAGGCTGCGTGCGTGCGCTTCGAGTTCTCCGTGGCACTGGACGCAGCGGGCTGTGCTCACCTGGCGCAGGACCCGCGGGCCGCGGTGCTCCGTGTGGCAGCTCGCGCACGACGGCGCGTCCGTCTGATTCGTCTCGTGGTCGGCGGCGTCGTGGCACCGCCGGCAGGCGGCGTCGGTGGCGCCGAGCCAGCGCGGGTGATCGAGGTCGCGGGCGAGCGGCGCGGCGGCTGCGGTCGGCTGCACGGCAGGCTCGCTGTGACAGGCCGTACACCGGTTGCCGAAGAGGCCGTGCGCCACGCTCACCGGGCCGGGCTCGACCGCGGGTTCGTCGTTCCGCACGAGCTCGCGCGTGACCCAGAGCCCGGGAAGGGCGAGGCCGGCGAGCGAGAGGACGAGGCGCCACGTCCGCAGGGGATGCCGGCGCGCGAAGTAGTCGAGCTCGATTCGCCTGGCCCGGAGCTTGGTGCTGCTGAGGCGTGTGGCCATGACGCTCGGCGCCTCAATAGGTGTAGCGGAGGGCCAGGACCGCGTGCGCCACCAGCAGCACGAGGAGCGCGGCCGCGAGCGGCACGTGGAGCAGGATCCAGCCGTGGAGCCAGCGGTGCAGGCGAGCCTGTACCGCGTAGTCCCGGCGCTCGGCGGCGATCGCGATGAGGT
>WNGI01029132.1_pt1 | contig 10137 bp, 9 predicted proteins | sample 5400621 | NCBI WGS metagenome assembly WNGI01 (sample SAMN13153374, study PRJNA577476) | soil metagenome | isolation source: 20 cm soil or saprolite under Garry oak tree replicate 1 | place: USA:California | collected 2016-06-15 | reverse complement strand
CGAAAGCTTACGCTGCGATCTTTCCCGTAAACACATTGCCGACGCCGGAAGGGGTGAAGACTTTGTTGGACGATATGGCGCCGCGCAATCCGAAAGCCAAAGCCGCGGACCCAAGACAATATGTCGACATGAGTTTTGTTCAGGAGCTAGAATCGTCGGGTTATCTCAAACAGCTTTACAAGCGTTAATCCGCGTTGTGCACCGTCCGTCGGACGATCACGGACTTAAAAGATGGATTGAGTCTTTTTAACCGGAGGAGATATGGCGAAATTTATTATTCAGCCGCATGGCAGGCTCAACGATTGGGTGGCCGAAGAAGAAGGCTATTTCACTGCGGAAGGTCTCGACTACGAGCTCAATGTCGAAGGAAGCCGCAAGAACACGCCGCGTCTAGCCGCTGTCGATTCGGCGATTCCGCTCGAGGACAACCGTTTTGGCGCGTTCGAGCGTTACGCCGAAGGACATGGACGCAAGGGTGAAGGCGCCGGCGATGTCAGCTGCGCTTGCCATTGGACTGTAAACCAGGCGGCGAAGATCGAAGAAGGCGTTATGTGGGGGAAGGCTTACAGTGTTTGTGAGGCGGCCATTGTGGTTCCAGGAGATTCCAGGGTTTCCGAACCAGCCGATCTGGCGCGCACGGACATTGCGGTCGGCTACCATTCCGGGAGTCATTATTCCGCGCTGCAGGCTCTCGAAGTATTTCTTGCGCCCGAAGACATCGCGCTCAAATTCGTCGGATCGTCTTGGTCCCGCGTCGATGCCGCGCTGGCGCGAAAAATACCCGCGGTGAATGTATGGGGACCGCAATTGTATCTGTTGGAGCAGCATGGCTTTCGGAGAATCGTCTCTACCACTTTCATGATGGCCTTTATGTTTCACCGCGAAGTGGACGAAGCAAGCGTCGAACGGTATATGAGCGCGCTGATCAAAGCGCAAGCCGACGTCGACTTTGAACCGGAGCAGTACAAGCACTACTTCATCAACGAGATTCCCGAACGCTTTCGCGACACAGTCGACGTTCGCCGTTTCGGCGTCGGCGAACGCGTCGTCTCGCAGCCCTATACGCAGGCAATGTTTGAAAAAACCCAAGCCTGGATGCACGCGCGAAAACTCTTTGACGCCGCCGCGGATAGCGGGGTTGTCCTATCAGCATGCGATTGATAGCTAACGGTGTCATGACCGCGCCAATGCGCGGCACCGTCGCAAGACCCTGGACGCCAAAAGGGACCTTGGCAACTTCTCAAGGCGGTCTTGCTAATCGACCTCGCGAAACCATTTGCTCTAAAAGTTTAGCGCACCCCTTCGCAGTGGTTTCAATCGAGCCCATTGGCTCCTTTGGCTTTCAAATACTCTATGGTCGAAGGCGTCAATCCCGTTGCGTCTTCGAAGGAAGCCCCATCTGCGACAACGTTCGTGAGAATGGCTCCCGCCAACTTTGCCCTATTGAGACTTGCGTGACTTAATTTGGCATTGGACAGGTTTGCATCGGTCAGGTCGCAGTCATCCATCTGCGCGTGACTTAAACAACAACCCTCCAGATCCGTCCTCCGAAGCTCCAAACCGGTAAAATCCATAAACGACAGATAGAGATTGCGCAGATCAATTCCAACCAAACTTTCATGATTGTAAATCTTCTCGAGGATAGGTTTTAGATTTCTTCCGTTCGGCATTCTTACCACCTCCTTAAAACTTAGACCGTGAATGTGCCCTCAAGGGGCGCGATTATCTCTTCATCGCCGAGACCTCCAGATGTTGGAGCGCTTCTGCGACGCTCTCCGGCATCGACGAAGCGGCAAGAATGACCGCCGCTCTGTGCTGCGTGGCTTTGATCAGGCGCTGATTTACCTTTGCAGGTGCCGCCAAAATAATCGGAATGCCTTCTGCCAGAGCCCGACATTCCTGAAGGTTAGATAATCCCAGTCTATTTGTGTCATACAGATGGAGGACAATGAGTTGAGGTCGGTGCGGGTAGACTAAACCCCACGCTTTTTGGACAGAATCGCAATGAATTAGATCGTAACCTTTCTGCTCCAGAGTGGTTGACAGGGCACTATCTTTGTCTTCGTCAATCAGCAGGATTTTTTTGAGTTTTCTTGCGCCTGTCGTCTCAGTAATGGTTTTCTTGATCTGTATGTGTTGAGTCTCCATTTTGAATCTCCTTCTGGCTAGTTCTCGATGTGTGTCGGAAACACCCGTTTTGTGATCGTTTTTCGACGCCCGCAACACGGAGTCCTAAAAATCCAGAGCGGCATCTGTACCGCATGCGGATTTTGAGGCTCTGGACCGACGAGATGTCGAAGAGATCAGAGATTCAACGCCGACTGGAGAATATAAGTAGGCGGTGGTGAAGGAAGATCAGTTTTGAACCTAAACAGACCCCGAGGGTATCGAGGCGCGCCTTCCGGATCGGTTTTGATTACGATGGCGTCTCGCGGAAGTTGTTGCAGGTCGGATACGCCTTCGTTCGGTATCGCTATGAGGAATGTTCTTTTGCCCGCGGGAGATGGTGTACTGTCGTGGAGCGGCAAATGAAGGCTCGAATTTTGATTGAGCCGAGCCGTAAACTGCCGCAATACAAAAAAACGGCTGGACAGAATCGCAAGACCGAGGAGACAGAGGATGAGAGATGTAGTTAATCTTTTATTCAATTTCGCTAAAATAAGTTAATCACGCTGCGCCGAAAAACTCAACTTCGGTGTTCTCAGCGTCACTCGTTTCGGTCCGCGCCTTTCGTCCCGCTTCCCAAACGACGCGAGCGACTTCGGTTAAAGATCTTCATGCGCCCTTTTAACTTCTCGGCGGCGGGAGTGGAGCACGGGCTCGGTGTAGCCGTTGGTTGCGTCACGGCCGTTTAAGACAAGCTCCAACGCCGCCTGAAAAGCGATGCTTCCGTCATAGTCCGGTACCATATTGCGGTAGTTCGGATCGCCGCGATTTTGCCGATCGACCACCTGCGCCATGCGCCGAAACGTCTCGATGATCTGATTCTTCGCGACGATGCCATACTTGAGCCAGTTGGCGATATGCTGGCTGGATATTCTGAGCGTTGCCCGATCCTCCATCAACGCGACGTCGTTGATATTGGGAACTTTCGAACAGCCGATGCCCTGATCGACCCAGCGAACGACATAGCCCAGGATGCCCTGCGCATTGTTATCCAGCTCGCGTTGAATCTCCTCTGACGTCAACTTGCGCTCCAACAACAGCGGCGGTGTAAGAATATGCTCGAGGTTCGCGCGGCCTCGTTTCGCCAGCTCGCGCTGCCGCTTGGCGATATCGACGGTGTGATAGTGCAGCGCATGAAGCGTCGCCGCGGTCGGCGACGGCACCCAGGCGGTGTTTGCGCCGGCTTGCGGGTGGGCGAGCTTCGTCTTGACCATCTCGCGCATTTCTTCCGGCATGGTCCACATGCCCTTGCCGATCTGTGCTTTGCCGCGAAATCCCGTCTCGAGGCCGATGTCGACGTTCCAATCTTCGTAGGCCTTGATCCATGGCTGAGTTTTTATCTCTTCTTTCCGCAGCATCGCTCCAAGCTCCATGCTGGTATGGATCTCGTCGCCGGTGCGATCCAAAAAGCCCGTGTTGATGAACACCACCCGATCTTTCGCAACCCGGATGCATTCCTTCAGATTGACCGTGGTGCGCCGCTCTTCGTCCATGATGCCGATCTTGAGAGTTTTCCGCTTGAGTCCGAGAGCATCCTCGATCCTTGCAAAGAGCTCGACGGTGGCCGCAACTTCCTCCGGCCCATGCTGCTTCGGTTTCACGATGTAAATGCACCGAGTCTTGCTGTTGCGATACTTTCCTTTGCTCTTGAGATCGTGAATGGCGGCCAGCGCCGTGATCATAGCGTCGAGAAAACCCTCGGGAATCTCCTCGTCGTTCTGCGTAATGACAGCGTCGGTGTACATGTGCATGCCGACATTGCGCACCAGCAGCAGGCTTCTTCCGGGCAAAGTGAGCTTTCTGCCGGTCGGCGTGGTAAAGACTTTGTCCGGATTCAGTCTTCGGGTCAGCGGGCGGCCGTTTTTTTCGAATGTGGTTTGCAGTGTTCCTTTCATCAGACCGCACCAATGTCGATAGACCGTCGCCTTGTCGGCGGCGTCCACCGCCGCGACCGCGTCCTCGCAATCTTCGATGGTGGTGATCGCCGCCTCGAGAACCACATCTTTCACGCCTGCTGGGTGGGCCTTGCCAACGGGATGGTTTCGATCGAATTGAATCTCGATGCGCGCGCCGTTGTTTGCAAGCACGATTTCCGTCAACTCTCCGGCGCTTTCTCGATAGCCGAGAAATTTTCGTCCATCGGCGAGAGTTGTTGTCTTGCCGTCCTTGAGCATCACGGCGAGCTGTTTTTTACCGCCGGATCGCTTGAGAAAAAATCGGCTAACGTCCGAGTAACTGGCGCGTTTCAGGGCGACGACTTTGTCTAAAAACTCCTCGGTGTAGGCGATGACCTTGGCGCCGCGCCTGGGATTGTAGGCCTCCCCCTTCTCCGCGCCTTCCCCTTCGGGGATCACGTTAGTGCCGTAGAGCGCGTCGTAGAGACTTCCCCAGCGGGCATTGGCGGCGTTCAAGGCGTAGCGGGCGTTGTCGAGCGGGACGACGAGCTGCGCTCCGGCGATGGCAGCGATCTCGGCGTCGACATTGGCCGTGGTGATTTTGAATTTCTTCCCCTCGGGGACGAGGTAACCGATCTCGCGCAAAAAGGCGGTGTAATCCGCGCGGTTAAACGGCTGACCGGAGCGGGCCAGGTGCCATTGGTCGATCTGCTTTTGCAGCCAGTCACGCTTGGCCAAGAGCGCGCGATTCTTCGGTCCGAGATCTCTGACGATCGCGCCGAGAGACTTCCAAAAATCGTCGGCCTTCACCCCGGTTCCGGGCGCGATCTCGTCGCGCACCAGACGATAGAGCTGTTCATCGATCCTAAGACCGCCGACCTCCACTCTGTTGGCCATGGTCATCTCCGTTTCGTGTGCATCCGAGGCGGGTACAGAGGTTCATGGTGAGTCGCAAAAATCTTTAGCGCGCTTCGGATAGTTTTAGGTTGTAGGAGTAGAGCCATGCGTTTCGGTCCGCGCCTTCGTCCCGATTCGCAAACGACGCGCGAATTTCATCGACCGTGCGCAGGTGAAACAGCGTCCGATTGGCGGTCGATTGATTGACGATTCGCACTGTCCGGTCGACGCGGTTGCGCTGGTACAGCTGCAACGCATCGACAATCGAATCGGCCTGATCCAGCGCTCGCGTCAGCACGGCGCCGTCCTCGATCGCCATGCAAGCGCCCTGAGCGAGATAAGGCAGTGTCGGGTGCACGGCGTCCCCCAGGAGCGCGGCTCGACGGGTGATCCAGTTCCTGATCGTGGGCCGGTAGTGCAATGACCAGCGGTAGCATCCTTCCTGATCGGCCGCGTCGATGATCGTCTGAACATCGACATGCCAACCCGCGAAGTCCGCCTTGAACCTTTCCCAGGGAAACCTAGCGGTCCACGATTCCTCTGACACTTCTTCGGTCTCCACGAGCCCGACGAAGTTCAGCAAGGCGCCGGCGCGCAGGTAGTAGGCCACGACATGCCGGCCGGGTCCCATCCATACCATCATGACCTGTTCCATGAAATTTTCAGGCAGCCGTTCGACCGGGACGGTAATGCGCCACGCGGCATCGCCCGTGTACGTCGCGGGAATATTTCCGTTGATCTGTTGGCAGATGACAGACTTGAGACCGTCGGCTCCGAGCAAAAGCTCACCCTGGACCACCGTGCCGTCGGCAAGGCGCAGCTTAACGCTGTCGCCGTTCTCTTCGAATCCAATGACCCGGCAGTTCAGTCGAATGGCGTCACGCTTGAGCTCACGCACCCTCGCCGCGAGCAGAGTGTGAACATCCGCGCGGTGAACCTGGTAATACGGCGCGCCGTGCAATTTTTCATGCTCTTCGGACAGCGCAAATCGGTGAATCTCTTCACCGCTGTCATGGAGGCGGAAGACGTAGGCCCCTGGTCGAACCCCCACCGCGGCCAACGCCGCGCCGAGCCCAAGATGGTGGAGTACCTGGGTCGCATTGGCGCTTAGCTGGAGACCGGCGCCGATCTCGCTCAGCTCCGATGCCTGCTCAAAGATCGTGACATCATGCCCCGCCTGCAAAAGGCTTGCTCCGGCAGTCAATCCGCCGATCCCGGCTCCGGCAATCACGATCTGGTGCCTCGTCACTCGACGCTCCTAACGATATTTATTTGTCCGGCAAAAAAACTCATTCGTATCGTGTATACAATAACACGCGAGCCCGCCATGACTTAAACACAATCATTAGATCGAAACTTGATAGTTTGCAGCAAACTCGGCACGGGTTCCGTCATCATAGTAGCGACTGCGACTGATCTGGGCTTGGCACATCGCTGTTCCCTGGGTGTCCTTAACGTGAGGAGGGCGCTTTAAAGAAACGCCGCAGCATGAGATGAGTTGGCAGATAGATCGCAATTACATTGACGGACATCATCAAAAGCAACCACAACCCCGGCGCCATCAGGGTCTGGGGATGGTTGTCGTCGACTCCGTAGACGTAATTGATGTTGACTGCCCAGGTAGGATGGCTGGGAGAGGGTGGCGGAGCCGGAGCGAACAGATAGGAAACGAACAAGACCACGATCGCGAGCGCAGATTGCATGCCAAGCGCGCGGCGGTCGTAGCCCAGTCGCGAGAGTAACCACAACAGGACAAAGGGCAGCCAACCATGAAATAATGAGAGCGCGCGCAGAAACAGCGGGATGCTCGCATCGAGCATGTAGGCGGTCACGCCGGTTATGCTTACGCCCGCAGTCAGCCGGCACAGAAAATCGACCACCCACAATATCTGCGGCAGCGTGATGGCGACCGCCTGCATACTGACAAGAAGTGGGCTTTCGATCCACATCGCCACACCGGTGACGAGCAACGCGATGTCACAAAAGTAGAGAAAGTTCCACGGGCTGTAAGTGACCCAGTAGCATGGCACAACGACAGCTACGAAGGCGGAGTACGCCACCTTCACCCACAGCGGAATTCGTCGGTTGGTTACGATCGACATGATCGATGTTTGCCCACCGCCTAGCGGGTGACGCGGGCCGAGGTGCAAAGCTCCGAGTGGTTCGGTGGCTTGTTCTTCACTTGGTGCTAAGTGTGGTCCGCGAAGAAATTGTAAAGGCAGGCGAAAAGAAGGCCTGCGAGCGCTCCGGCGAGTAACGAATAGAGTGTGCCGACGATCATGCCAATCGGCACGCTGACTGGGTCATAACCAGGGTAGAACGAGCTTAGAATCGCGAGGTAAGCGCCGCCGTAGGGACGCAAGATGAGATTCATCAGTGAGATGAAAAGAAAGACAATGGCTTTGAACAGGGCACCGGCGATGAGCATGCCTTTGATCGATAGTTTCATATTGCACCGTCCAGTAACATCTGTATACCCGATTCGGAGTTCCGAACGTTACTCCATAGCTCTCCATAGATGCAAACCGGTGATGTTTGCAGACGACGATTTATTTTCGTGCTGCTAAGTCGAGAGCAGACAGTCAAATTCGATGGTCCCGGATACTTTACATAGCCTCCGCTCACTCCACTAAACTCTTTTAAGAGAAAAAACGGTTCGCGGCGGAATTTCATTTCCAGAAATGAGAAGCGACAGGATGGTATCGCGACAGCGTGAATTTAAGGATCAGATCCACAGCTGACGATTGTCATCGAGCCGTTGGTTTTGTTTCGTTAATACGACCAACGGAGGAGGACTGTCGAGACATCTTTATTGAGTCTATGAGTGCTCTCGATCACATTGAGCAGAACGCAAGGGCGGATCTAAATGAGCACACAAGTCTTTTTCTGACCGGATCAAACGGCCGACAAACAGATCTCTCGGCAGTCCAAAAACGGCAATGAAAATGTTCGCGGCGTCGTTCGGAAGACACATGTGTATGAATTTTTATAAACCCACAATGGGGAAAATCCTCCACGTTAACGACGCGGGTTTTTCTGTTCCAGTCTTTAGGGAGACGAGACGGATTAAAAAGTTCTTACTATTGCATTCCTTTCGGATCGCGCAAGGATTTTTCGAACTGTTGGCATGTGCCTTGCTGTTATTAGCGCTCAGTCGAGATCACCAGCGACCGAATAACTAAATGGCCACTGATTTTGCCGATTCGCCTGACAGCGTCAGCGCGACCAGGCGCAACCCTGCCAGGCATGTTTGTGATTTAAAAAGCAGATGGCGATCTCATGGTAAATCCGGAGGACACGATCACACAAAAAAAGGAGGTAAACTATGGCTGATCAAAATATGGCTACTGAAGAAGTCTTATTAGATGTCAGGGTAGCAGAGGCTTCTAATCTCTATAAGTTCTATCTCAACCACGAGAAATTGATTCTCGGCACCCTCTCCGTAAGTTTTTTCTTTTTGTCTGGGAAATGGTCGGCAACGTCTACCAAATCATCAATCCCATGTTTATGAGCGCACCGTCGCTTATCGGGAAAGCCGCTGTGCAGCTATTCGGCTCGGGAGAGATCTGGAATGATCTCAGCGTTAGCGGCATCGAGTTCGGGTGGGGATATCTTCTGTCGATCGTGGTCGGCGTCCCATTTGGCATCGCGATTGGTTGGTACAAGAGATTCGCCTATATCTGTGATCCGTTTGTCAACGCGATGAACGCGACGCCGCGCGTCGCCCTTTTGCCCCTGATCATTATCTGGTTGGGCATCGGTATTCTCTCCAAGGTCGGCATTATTTTTCTCGGCGCGGTATTTCCCTTGATCATCAATACGCGAGACGGCGTGAAGACCACGCCGATCAGTCTTCTCAACGCCGCAAGAAGCTTTGGCGCATCGGAGTGGAAACTATTTAACAGCGTGGTGGTACCCTCGACAATTCCATTTATCCTTACCGGGTTGCGGCTGGCAATCGGCAGGGCGCTCATCGGTGTCATGGTTGGCGAACTCTACGCGGCCACCGCCGGGATTGGATTCATGATCACAGTAGCCGGCGCGACATTTCAGACCGACAAGGTTTTTGTCGGTGTTCTCATATTCGCACTCAGCGGCATGATCGCAACAGATATTATCGATAAAATAGAGAGAAGGTTCGATAAGTGGCGGCCCAAGGTAGGGGCTGATGAGTAAATAGTTTTGATCAGGTGAAATAGGCTCGGATGTAAGCCTTGTTACACTAGGCCGGGTTGAAATACTTTTACGGACTTGAAATCAGGCCAGTTTAGCCGTTGTGGGTGCTGGCCTGATTTTCAAAAGATCTAAAGATCGCGCAATCAATTTGGTACATCAAGAGATCAATAGGAGCGCCACTTTGCGCCGTCAAACACCTTCGCCGTACGGCACCGCCACGAGCTGATCCGCCGCTGATGTGGTGTCCTCGTTCCACATTTCCAGTAATTTCTTAGTAACCGGGCCGGGTCTGCCGTCGCCGATCTTTTTTTCGTCCCACTCAACCACCGGCGCGACTTTGATCGAGCTGCCGATCAGCATCATTTCCGCCGCGGCGTGTCCTTCCTCGACCGGAATATCGGCGAGCCGGACGGCGACGAGCGCGCCTTGTTGCACGAGCCGCTGAGCGAAATCGAGAACTCGCTGGATCGTGATGCCTGACAGGATCGCGTCGAAGGGCGGATGGCGGAACACGCGATCTTTGGTCACGAACGCTACGTTCATGTTGGAGCTTTCCGCGACCATGCCGTGCTGATCGATGAAAACGCCGTTGTCGGCGCCATGGTCTTTGGCTTCCAACACCACGAGCACGTTGGGTAAATAATTGGTCGATTTGATGCGAGCGAAGAGCGGCGGCTTGATCGGCACCTGGCTGGTGATGAGCTTGATGCCCTCTCGATAGTAACTCTCCGGGTAAGCTTCCTGTTTGAACACGATCACATAGAAGCTGCTGCCGACACATTCCGCCGGACCGAGGCCGTAGCCGCCGGGACCGGCGGAAAGCCAGTAGCGCACCGATCCTTCGCGCTGGCGGCTCGCCGCCGCAGTTTCCAAAATAATCTGGCGCAAGCGCTCGCGCGGAAACGGCGGCGGAATGCGCGCACCGTCGGCTGATTTAATCAGCCGATCCAAGTGCGGGTCGAGCTGATAGAGCATGCCATGAGTCAACGTCGCCGTGTCGAAA
>WNGI01013867.1_pt1 | contig 10137 bp, 6 predicted proteins | sample 5400621 | NCBI WGS metagenome assembly WNGI01 (sample SAMN13153374, study PRJNA577476) | soil metagenome | isolation source: 20 cm soil or saprolite under Garry oak tree replicate 1 | place: USA:California | collected 2016-06-15 | reverse complement strand
TCGGGCCGAGGCCTTTCGGCGCGACCATTATGACATTCACATCTTTGCGCGGAACTATCGTGCGGTAATGAATTGCGAAGCCATGTGCGAACAGCAGCGTTTGGCCGGGCCGCAAATGCGACGCAATCTGTTCCGCGTAAATCTCCGGCATTTGGGTGTCTGAAAGCGCGAGGAAAATAACATCCTCGCGTCGCGCAGCTTCCGGTGTGCCGAGAACTTCGAGACCGCTCCACCTGGCCCGCACGCGGGATTTGCTGCCTGGATACAACCCGACAATTACGCTGATCCCGCTGTCCCTAAGATTGAGAGCGTGAGCCTTGCCTTGCGCTCCGAACCCGATCACCGCGCATGTTTTTCCCTTCAGCCAGCGAAGATCGCCGTCTTTGTCGGCGTAAATGCGTGCGGCCAAGTTTAGCTGCCTGGCTTAGCCAAAACTGAGCTCGCCGTCGCAAGCAATGATTTGTCTTCGTTATCCGTCAGTCCAGCGAGGAAATAGCGAATCCGCCGAAACGATTGACGCAAAAACAAATCGGCAGCGAACTGCTCCGGTGGCGCAGAATCGCCGTTTCGCCGCGCGGACTGAAGCTCGGCATCATGACGGCTGAGCACGCAGGTTGAAGCAAAAAGATCCATCGCCGCATTGGCGATCCGCTCTTGGACAAGCTGCATATCCAGAATCGGCTCGCGATAAGTGATGAGCGCGCGGTTGACCGCGAAATTAAAACGCCAGATCAGGCGGCCAAGCTGATTAGCAAACGAACGCAGCTCCGTGCTTCGCACCGGAACATCGGGAACCCGAACGGTTGCACCTAGCCGACGGACGCCCGCGGTCCATGCGCGGCCAATTCCTGCGCGCGTTGGTTTCAACACCGTGTCGTAAATTTCCTTAAACTCCATTCCCGGCCCGCGCATCCCCACCAATGCGATGAAAGAAGTGAGCACTTCGTTTGCGCCTTCTCCGATTTGGTTGATCCGCGCATCGCGCAGCATTCGCTCCAGCGGAAGATCGGTAAAGTACGCCGAGCCGCCATAAATTTGAAAAGCATCGTTAATCACTTCCCAAAGCCGCTCGGTAGTAAAGACTTTCAGCATGGCGGTCTCAATCATGTAGTCCTCCAGTCCGCGGTCGATTAGCGACGCGGTAATGGTGGTCATCGCTTCCATGGCATAGGCGTCTGCTGCCATGCGCGCGATTTTCTTTTTCACCAGTTCAAACGCACCAAGCGTTTTGTTGAACTGCCTACGCGTGTTCGCATGCTCGATCGCCAAACGCAGACACGTCTTGGCCGCGCCGGTGCAGCAGGCACCGAATGTTGTTCGCCCAAAATCGAGCACTGTGAGAGCAACTTTGAGACCTTTGCCTGGCGGACCGAGAATATTTTCCTTCGGAACTCTAACGTCGCGCAGCGCAAAGCGCCCCGTCGCAGTGCCGCGAATTCCCATTTTGGACATGCGCGCCTCGAGAATCTCGAACCCCGGCATGTCAGGTGTAACCAAAAATGCCGTGATCGCGGTCTTCCCGTCTTTGCCGGGCACAGGCGTTCGCGCCATCACAGTGAGCACGTGCGCGATGGCGGCGTTGGTGATATAACGTTTCTCGCCGGTCAAAATAAAGTGCGACCCGTCTTCACTGGGGTGGGCTTGCATCTGAACATTTGCTGCGTCTGAGCCCGCTTCTTTTTCAGTAAGCGCGAAAGCACCTAGCTGTTCGCCGGTCACTAGTTTCGGTAGCCATTTTTGTTTTTGCTCGTGCGTCCCGAAGAGCAACAAGGCACGGATGCCAATGGAGTGATGCGCATTCACAAAGACCGATGTCGATGCGCAGCGGCTTCCGATTTCCTCGAGCACCCTACAGTTCGCCATCTGACTGAATCCGCGACCGCCGTACTCCGCTGGCGCAGTCATGCCCAGAACGCCTACCCGGCCGAGCGCCTCAATCACTGCGCGCGGGATGTCTGCTTGTCGATCTATCGCTACCGGGTCGAGTTCCTCATCGAGAACCTGCCGCAACTCGGCCAGCGCCCTGTCGAGTTCCGCCTGTTGCGCCGCAGGGATGCGCGGATATGGCATTACCCAGTCGGAAACAAAATGCCCTTGGAAAAGGCCCTTGGCAAAACCAAGCGCCTGCGGGCCAGCGAAAAGCAGCTCTTCCGCCTGTTCAATTTCTTTTTGTCGCTGCGCGTCGAGTTTATTCATCAAATCGGTTCTAAGAACATAGCGGCCACGAACTGTAGCGCGCCGACCTCGTGTGTCCACTCGCCATCACACGGACAAGCCGCCAGCTACGTTAGCACTTGCGCAAGCATCTTCGCGGCTAACGACGCACCGCATTTTACAGCAGTCTACGAATTCAGCTGCACCCTTGGCTTGTACCGCATTCGGTGCAAACGCCGCATGCGCCCGCGCGAATCACTTTATCGCTGCCGCAGACCGAACAGGTGATCCCCATGAAGATGCTGCCAAGCGCCACCACTACCCGTTCCGCACGGCCGTTGCCATTCCCGACCCGTCGCGCATTGGCGGGATCATTGCACGGATCGTTTGTGATCACGTCGAGCAGTTCTTTTTCGCCGGTGCGCTGCAAATCGGACACCGGCCGGTTCAGAGCTTTCTTCTCGATCTCGGCAATCTCCTTCAAGGGTAATTCTTGCTGAGCCCGGTTCGGCGCCGTCGCCTCTTTGTAGCCTTTGATGAATTGGCACGCCAGCCAGCGGAAAACGTAATCGGTAATGCTGGTCGCATGACGAATATCAGGATTTTTTGTGAACCCGCTCGGTTCGAATCGTTGGTAGGCGAATTTTTTCACCAGGCTCTCCAAAGGCACGCCGTATTGCAGCGCAATCGAAGTGAGCGTGCCAACCGTATCCATCAATCCGCCGATCGTGCTTCCCTCCTTCGACATAGTGATGAAAAGCTCGCCCGGCTGACCGTCTTGGTACAGACCGACTGTGATGTAGCCTTCGTGCCCGGCAATTTCGAACCGGTGCGTCAATGACGTTCGGGTATCCGGCATACGATGCCGGACTGGTTGATCGAGCCGGCTGCGCAGCGTCGCTAGTTCTTCTTCCAGTCCGAGAATGCGATGTTGAAGTTCCTCATGGCCGGCCGCAACATCGACAGTGCCCATATCCTTTGTCTTGCGCGTGTTCAGGGGTGCAGATCGCTTTGAGCCGTCGCGGTAAATCGCGATCGATTTCAAGCCAAGCCGCCAGCCCTCGATATAGGTGTTCATAACGTCATCCGCTGTCGCTGCCTCTGGCATGTTGACAGTTTTCGAAATCGCACCGCTTAAGAATGGCTGCGCAGCGGCCATCATCCTCAAATGCGCCATGTAATTGAGACTGCGCTTGCCCTTGAACGGCTTGAAAGCGCAATCAAAGATCGACAAGTGCTCCGGCCGCAGCCCGGATGAAATTGTCGATCCATCGGTATCGGTGATGTCCTCGATCGTATCGAACGCGTCGATGTGCGCGATGATTCTTTCGATTTCTTCGGAATTGTATCCCAACTTTTCCAGCGCGGGTTTGACCGTCTGATTCACGATCTTGAGCATTCCGCCGCCCGCAAGCAGCTTGTATTTCACCAGTGCGATGTCCGGCTCGATCCCCGTGGTGTCGCAATCCATCAGGAAACTAATCGTGCCGGTCGGCGCGAGTACGGTGACTTGTGCGTTACGATAACCGCAGCGCTTCCCGAGTTCCGCCGCGGTATCCCAAACTTTCGCCGCTTCTCCTTTCAAAGCTGCAAACTCTTTTGCATCGGGGATGCTGTTCACCGCGCACCGGTGCAGCTCAATCACTTCCAGCGTCGATGCGATGTTGTCCTTGGCCACCGGTTTCGGCACGCCGCTGGCGCGCGCATCGCGATAACCGGGAAAAGGTCCCATTGCTTGCGCCATTCGCGCGCTTTGTTCGTAAGCTTCGCCGGTCATAATGGCCGTAATCGCGCCACAGAGCGCCCGGCCCTCCACGCTGTCGTAACCGAAGCCGTAACTCATGATCAATGAGCCGAGGTTCGCATAGCCAAGCCCGAGCGTGCGGAAAATGTGTGAGTTCTCTGCGATTTCTTTGATCGGATAACTCGCGTTATCGACAATAATTTCCTGCGCAGTAATAAAAATCCGCACTGCCGCTTTGAATCGCTCGACATCAAAATCGCCGCCTGCGGTCTTAAACTTCATCAAATTCAGCGACGCAAGATTGCACGCGGTGTTGTCGAGGAAGAGGTACTCTGAGCAGGGGTTTGTGGAATTTTGCCGACCCGTGCCTTTGCACGTGTGCCATTTGTGGATCGTGGAATCGAATTGCATTCCAGGATCGCCGCAGACATGCGTGCCCTCGGCGATTTTGCGCAACAGCGTGCGCGCATCTTTGCGTTCGCACGGCTTGCCATCGGTTACGCGCCGCGTCCACCATTCGCGACCTTCGATCGCTGCCTCCATGAATTCGTCGGTTACCCGCACGCTCAGGTTTTCGTTTTGATACATGACCGAGCCGTACGCGTCGCCATTGTAACTGCCGTCGTAACCATGCTCGATCAACGCCCACGCTTTTTTCTCTTCCTTCTGCTTGGCGTCGATGAACTCTTCGATGTCCGGATGCCAATCTTTGAGCGTGTTCATCTTCGCGGCGCGGCGCGTTTTGCCGCCGCTCTTCACGACGTTTGCAACTTGATCGTAAACTTTCAGGAACGAGAGCGGTCCGCTTGGTTTGCCACCGCCGCTCAATTTTTCTCTCGTTGACCTTAGCGAAGTAAGATCCGTGCCCGTGCCGCTGCCGTACTTGAAAAGCATCGCTTCGCTCGTCGCCAGCCGCATGATGTCTTCCATCGTGTCGCCGACGCTCTGAATGAAGCAGGCGCTTCCCTGCGGATACTCGTACTGCGACGCAGCGCGTTCCGCTTTGCCAGTTTCCCGGTTGTAAAAATAATTGCCGGCGCCGGCGCCTTTGCCCACGCCATATTGATGATACAAACCAATGTTGAACCAGACCGGCGAATTAAACGCGCCGTACTGGTTCAAACAGAGCCAGGTCAGCTCGTCGTAGAAAACTTCGGCAGCTTCTGCGTCCGTGAAGTAACCGTCTGCCAGTCCCCAGTCGGCAATCGTGCGCGTGACCCGATGAATCAATTGCCGCACCGACATTTCTCTTCCGCCATTGTGGGGGTCGGTGCCGTTCGCGATGTCGCCGTAGAAATATTTCGAGACCGCTATTTTGGTCGCGAGCGCGCTCCAACTTTTCGGGACCTCAATGTCCTCCTGTTTGAAAATGACCTTGCCGCCATCATCAGTGATTTCCGCTGTGCGCCATTCCCATTCGATTTGATCAAACGGTGAAACAGCAGCGTCGCTAAATGTGCGCTCAAAATGCAGGCGAGTGTTTTTCCTTTTCTCGGCCTTGTTCGTGCGGCGCGCAGCTGGTTTAGGTGGTCGATTAAGTGAGGCAGGCGGGATTCCGGGCTTTAAATGAATCATGGCAGGAAGAGGGTTGAAGTTCCTAGTAACATGCGAATACTCGTGAACAGCGGCGCTAATAACCTGTGAATTCCAGTCAACAACAAGTAATAGCGTGGCTCTCCAGCAGAAACACAATATGCAGCCCTCGAAGCGCGCATGGCAAGCCTAAAATTGTAACATTTTTTGGGTGCCTATCCGCCCTTAACGATTGCCACGGGTCCCCGCTGCACCGGCCGTCGAACCTTCGTGGCGACGACGATGCTGCCCTCCGCGAGCGCAATTTCCACCGGAGAATGCCAGCATTAACGCTCTTTGTCTTTGCGAGTGGGCTGCGCGGATATTGCGTGCCTCAAAATAAGATCCACAATAGGAGCGATCCGGAAGGGTGGCTGAGTCCGGTTTAAGGCACTCGACTCGAAATCGAGCGTGGGGAAACCCACCGTGGGTTCGAATCCCACCCCTTCCGCTTCACTTGTATAACAACCACAAGAAGCCGATTGCATAACGACTCTGCATAACAAAGCCACGGATTTCACGGATGTTCAGGCTTGTGCGTTGAAGTCGCTTTCGGCAATGCGAGTATGTAAAGATGCGATTCAACTCCCGGACTTTGGTCTTGCTTTTTGAGCCTTCTTTTTTCTGTGGCCTTCACTGGTTCGCGGCGCCGTGCCCCCCAACCGGGCGCGCCTTGCAAAGATATAGGGGCGAAATTTTTTCCGATGATAAAACGGGCGCAATCTGATCTCGATGCAGAATGCAACTTCTCAAAATTGCCGCCCGACGAAATTGAGACGGCTTGCGTCTATGAATACCTGCGCGAGTCGCAGGCGCTCAGAAACGAGTTCGAGGAGAAATTCGGCGACTCGAACGCGCCGTGGTGGCGCCGTATCGCTCCATACCTGAATCGCTTGTTCAGCTCGTGTCGAGATGATTGTCTGAAACAACAATTCACAATTGAAAAGAGCGAGAACCTTAGAGCGAGTGGTGGCAACTACCTAATTTCCTGCTCTCAATGCAGCAACTCCGTCAGTCTGCCCTTTGACCCGTTCCGTCCGGCACTGCCTTCGTTTATCGAGCCGTCCCTTACACGCGGTGAGAAATACTGGTTTGCCTTAGCGTTGCAACAAGCTGGTTTCCCGAAACCGTGGAAACAACTGAAAAAGGACGCGCAGAACAAACTCAGCCGGGTAATAAGCGGCTGGTATGAGCAACGGAAAAAATCTTATCCGCCGGTCGTGATCGAGAAGGCGGAGCCGGAGCGCGATTGGAGACATGAATCAGCTTCCCAAAAATGGCGACTCGCTCCGACCGAGCCTGAGCTGCTTCGCCGTGGGCAAAAATCAGAGCGCAAATACTTCTACGGTTTCATTCGGGTTGATGAGAGCTATACCGCGACCGAAGTAAACGACGCGTTTGGAGCTTGGCTCAAAAATCACTGGCGAAAAACGAAAAGCGGCGGCAGTCCGACCTGGCAGGCGAGACTGAATGATCTGGTTGTGATGCGACTCTGGAAGCGATTCCCAAAGAGGGAGAACGCATTTAAGCGAGTGGAACATGTCGCGAAACTCACGACAACAGGATTTAACGGCTGCAAGACGTTTTGGGATAACCGCCGAAAGACGGTTAAGGAAAAACGCGCGGTTGAACAAAGGATAAGCAAAGCCGCGAATGAGGAAATGAGCAGGGCGCACGCGGACGCTCTGAAATTCTTTCAAACTCTTTTTCCTAGTGAGATTCCGTTGAATTATTCACGGCCTTTTCCGCGCCGCGAAACTTGGGAGCAACCGCAAGAGCAGTTGCCCACAAGTTAGGCTGAACGGCGTTCTGCCACGTTGCAGGATGCTAAAGAACTCAGTTCAATCCGGCGAACATCCGACAATAACTGTTCCGCTAATCGGGGGAGCGGCGAGACCTCCGCAGCATATCGAACCGGAGTTTGTCGATTGCAAAGGGCTAGAGGCGGGCTGGGCGATCGCGGCCAATCTCGCGGAAAACGATTGTTCAGCGTGGATTCGATTCGCGCATTTCTCCGCGAGCAAATGGAGGACGCGAAATGAAATCGCCGCCAAAACGAAGCGCGCCCGGACGGGAAATCGCGGGCGCTGCAAAACTTCGACTGCTGGCAGCCTACCGCTTTCTGCTGATTGCGCAACCACGCAGAGCAGTCCGCCAGTGCGTCGCGTGTGGGATGCGGGTAACCAACCGCTCGTTAGGCGACTGCTCCGGGCGCAGCGCACTGACCGGTCCGGTCTGGTGTCTGAACTGCGCCGACTTCGCGTGCCAGCTCCTACTTCGTTTCGGAGGCAGCGCACGATGAAGGTGCTATTCGACGAAGCAGAGGTTCGCAAGGCGCTCGTCTTAATCATTCAACGTGCATCAGTGTTTGAGGTCCGCGCGCTGGATGCGCAGCTATCCAGTAACTATCGCGTTGGGACAGTCTCCGGTTATTTCGACAACGTTGATGCCTGCATTGCCGAATTAGGAAAGCTGACGAACGCAATGGGAATCTATCTGACAATCAACCCGATCAATTCAGCGCTGCTGGCGCGGCGTGTAAACCGTCTGGAGTACGTTAAGAAGGAGGACACAACAAAAAATGAACACATTCTGCGGCGCCGCTCGCTGCTCGTGGACGTGGACCCTGATAGGCCATCGGGAATCAGTGCAACAAACGAGGAAAAAGAAGCAGCGCACAAGAAGGCGCGAGAAATTTATGATTACCTCAAAGCACGCGGTTGGCACCGGCCTGTCGTAGCGGACAGCGGAAACGGATACCACCTTGTGTATCGCGTCGATTTACCATGTGATGATGGGAATTTGTTTGTCGAAAATATTATTGGCGCCACTCTTAGTGCCAGTGACCGCAGAGAAGTTGCGCGCCTTACTGGACGAATTAGAACCCGCAAAGCCTACAAAAGCCGCTGCACGCAATGGAGCGTTTTGCAAACCTAGTAAGGCGCAGATCCGCGAAATGCTCGCGGTGATTCCGAAGCGCCCCCACTATGCAGATTGGATTAAGGTCGTGGCGGCTGTGGGCGACGCTCTGTCTGACCCGGACGCCATCGAAGTATTGAATGAATGGAGTCCCGAAGAAACGCCTGGAGAATATCTAACCAAACTGGACAGCGATTTTAAGCACGTTCACATTGGGACGCTCATTCATTTGGCTAAGCAGCACGGTTGGACAGGCAATCTCCAATCGGATGGTAATAAGAGGACAATTCACGCGAAGCCTGAGACGCCAAAAGTTGAGTTGCAGCCGCTTCGTGTCGCAAAACTGACACGACCGGCACAGGCGGTCACATTTGGCCAATGGCGCGCTGTGATTGGAGAAAACTTTCCGACATTACTGAGGCCGGCAGAAGTCTGTCTCAGTGTAAAAACGCAACTCTTACTCAATGACGTATCCAATCCATTTGCGTTGGCGCTTGTCGATGTGCCAGCCAGCGGCAAGACGATCACCTTAAATTTTTTTGACGGCGCCACCGAGTTAACGTACACGACCGACAATTTCACGCCTGCGTCTTTCGTGTCGCACGCTAGCAACGTGAAACGGGAAGATTTAGGCAAGGTGGACTTATTACCACGCATTCGTTATCGCACGCTGATTGTCCGCGAGCTGGGCTCAGTCTTCGGTGCGAAAGACGACGACTTGATAAAGTCTCTCGGCATCCTGACGCGGGTACTCGATGGTGAAGGACTGGAAACAGACAGCGGGGTGCATGGCAAACGCGGCTACAAAGGTGACTACCTTTTCATGCTCCTAGCCGGAACGCCGCCGATACCGCCCCGTGTATTTAAGATTATGGGTAACTTTGGGAGCCGGCTTTTCTTTCTGGCGCTTCATACGCCAGAGGAGAGTGACGACGATCTAGTGGCTCAGAACAAGGGCGTAGATTGGAAGAGCAAGGAAAGCGTCTGCAAGGCCGCAACCGAAGATTTTCTACGCACACTATGGGCGGAGAATCCATCCGGTATTGTGTGGAACAAGGCAGCCGATCCCGATGATTGTTTACGAGTGATAGCGCGTTGTGCACGGCTGCTCGCGGCACTTCGCGGCGCGATCAACGTCTGGCACACCGACGAAGGCGGCGAAAAACTCTCACACAGCGTGCCGGTAATTGAGAAGCCACACCGGATTAACTGCCTGCTCTATAACCTTGCGCGCGCGCACGCGCTGATATGCGGACGGTGCCAAGTCACGGATGAGGATCTATGGCCGGTCCTGGATGTGACATTCGACAGCGCGCCGACCATCCGCGCAAGGGTGTTTCGTGCATTGATTGAAGCTGGCGGAACACTGAACACAGCCGACGTGGTAAAGCTGCTTCGCTGTTCGCCGCCGACCGCGCGCAAAGAAATGGGAGCGTTATGCGTCCTCGGCGTTGTGGACAAGACTACTGAAGGCGACGGCGAACCTGGGCATCCTGAGACTCGGATCAGGCTGGCAAGCGTGTTTTCCTGGTTTGGGAGTGAAGACTGCAGGCGTTTGATGGGCGAAACAGATGCACAGGGTGGAAATCTTTTCGCAATTCAGCCGGGCCAGGGAATAAAAAAAGAATTTCCACCGTGTATAACTGTTAAAAACGGCGGCGCGCCGGATGTTGAGGCGGCTGCCGCCGGCGCGGACAGTTTCCTGCCCGCTGAGCAAAGCACCGGGAAAGAGAAATTGCGCTTATGAC
>WNGI01007253.1_pt1 | contig 10137 bp, 8 predicted proteins | sample 5400621 | NCBI WGS metagenome assembly WNGI01 (sample SAMN13153374, study PRJNA577476) | soil metagenome | isolation source: 20 cm soil or saprolite under Garry oak tree replicate 1 | place: USA:California | collected 2016-06-15 | reverse complement strand
CGACGGTGATGTAGTAGCCGAGGTTTAGCGACGACATCGGGCTCTTGGTGTCGCTTCCGCGCACCGTAAAGATGCCGATGACGCTGGCGATAAGGCCGAAGCCGCGCACGACCAGAGGGAAGACGATCCACGCGACGTTGTGCGTGACCAGGTAGATGGTCACGCCGAGGATCATCGCGCCGATGTTCTCGGCGGCGGTCGACTCGAAAAGATCGGCGCCACGCCCGGCGCAGTCGCCGACGTTGTCGCCGACCAGGTCCGCGATCACGGCCGCGTTGCGCGGGTCGTCTTCGGGAATTCCCGCTTCGACTTTTCCGACGAGGTCGGCGCCGAGATCGGCGGCTTTCGTGTAGATCCCGCCGCCAAGCTGCGCGAAGAGCGCGACGAACGACGCTCCGAAGCCGAAGCCGACGATCGTGAATGGGGCCTGGTCGGGGTGCTCAAATCCGCCGTACGCGATGAACATGACGAACACACCGATCAACGAGAGACCCACGACGAGGATTCCGGAGACCGCACCGCCGCGTAACGAGATGCGGAGGGCATCGGCGACGCTGTGCTGCGCCGCCGCTGCGGTTCTCAAATTTGACTTGACCGCGACGAACATCCCGACGATCCCGGATGCCATCGAGCACGCTGCGCCAACGATGAAGGCGATCGAGGTCTTGATCGCGAGCTCACTCGCGGACACGCCGGGGGCCGACTCGAAGAAATAGATGACAAGACCGATGAGGACCATGCCGCCGACCGCGAGGCCTGCGATGGTCCGGTACTGGCGCTGGATGAACGCCACTGCCGCCACGTAGATCGCCCCGGCGACCTTCTGCATCGCTGGTGTCCCGATCGGCGAGCGCAGGACGTCGTAGGCGAAATAGCCCGCGACCGCGATTGCCAAGACGCCAGAGAGTGGCACGACCCACAGAAGAGGCGATGCGTTCACGAGACCCCCAAAGCGAAAAGGCCAAGAAAAAGGCGCCCGCCCCGACGGAGGGGGCCGCAGCGCTTCGACATCATTTTAGGACAGCCTGCCGACAGGCGCAAACCGGTTAGAGTTCGACTTGTGCCACCGCAAAAAGCATCGAAGTCCCAGCCGAAGGCCGACGCGTCAGAAAAGGCCAAGAGCAAGGATCGCGACTGGCTGACGACGGCCGAGCTCGCGGCGAAGATCGGTTGGCGCGAGCACGCCCTTCGCGACGCCATGCGCGGCAAGGAGCTGCCCGGCGTGCGCCGGACCTCGTTCGGCTACCACATCGAGTCAGCATCAGTCGACGAGATCTCCAAAACGCTTGGCGCGCCGCCGCCGAAGCCGAATTCTCCTAAGCGAAAGGTCGCCCGGACCTAGTCAACTGCGCGGGCGCGCCTGTCCGATGGGCTTGCGTGCTCGGCGGAACCGCACGTGCGGCGGACGAGGGGCTTACGCGCGCAGTGGGACCCGAGACCCTGCGTGGTCGAGGGAGGGACCCGCGAGCACGGAAGCCCCTCGGCCGCCGGCAGACGCTATCGCTTGCGGAGGCGGGCTGGCAGGATCTGGAGCTCCTCGCGGTATTTCGCGACGGTGCGGCGCGCGAGACGGATGCCGTGGTCTTCCCGGAGTTTTTCCACAATTTCTTGGTCCGAATAGGGCCGGGTGTGGTCCTCAGCTTCGATGATGTTCTTGATCACGTCCTTCACGCCGAGCGACGCCGTGAAGAAGGTCGAGAACGGGATCACCTCGCCGGCCGGGAGAAGAACGAATTTGCCGGCCGTGGCACGGCTCACGGTCGACTCGTGCATCCCGATGCGCTCTCCCACCTCGGCGCGGGTGAGGGGACGCAACGACTGGACGCCCTTCTCGAGGAAGTCCTTCTGGCACTCGACGATCACGTCGGTGATGCGGCCGATGGTCTGGCGCCGCTGATTGATGTTGTCGATGAAGAACTTCGCGCGCGTGACGTACTGCTTGATGTGCTGCCGCTCGTCGTCGGTCATCGTCGGTGCCGCTGCGCCCGCGCTCCGCGCGGCCTGGAGCTGTCCGACGAGCTGGCGGTACACCGGGTTGACGCGCAGCGAGAACCGCCGCGACTCGATGACCTCGACTTCGAAATCGCCCTTCTCGTTGCGGACGATGATCACGTCGGGACGGAGCGCAACCTGACGACCCCCGATGCTCGTCCCGTCGGGCCCCGCGGCGAAAGCATGCGCCGGATAGGGATTGAGGCTTTGTTTCACCCAATCCCAGTCCTCCTGGACGTCCTCGCGCGAGATGCGAAGTGCCTGCGCGATGTCACCGAACTTGTGCTCGCCGAGCTCGCGGAGATGGTCCGCAACGATCGAGCGGACATTTGCGGGAACTTCCTCGCCGATCTCGGAAAGGTGGTCGATCTGGATGAGGAGGCACTCGCGGGTGTCCCGAGCGCCGATGCCCCAGGGCTCGATGCCCTGAATGGTCTTGAGGACCTCGGCCGCGTCGGCGAGGGAGACCTTCAATGTCTTCGCGACCTCCTCGAGCGGCATCTCGAGATACCCGAAGTCATTGAGGTTGCCGATGATGTACTCGGCGACGGGATGCAGGCGCTTGGGCAGCAGCACCCGTGTGTTCCACGAGAGGTACTCCGCGAGGGTCTGCTCGGCCTCCGCGCGGACGATCGGATCGAGCTCGTCCTCTTCCTCGTCGCGCTGCATGAGGCTCGTGCCTTCGAGGGGCTCGGTCTCGATGTCCTCGCTGCCCTTGTAGGGACCCTTCCCGGTCCCGAAGCAGTTCAGACAGACGCGGCCGGCGAGGGGCTGACCGCAGAGCGGGCAGGCCTGCACCTCCTCGAGATCGAGAGCGGGATTCTCCTGAAGCTCTTGGTTGATGACGTCCTGCAACTCGAGCGAGCTAAGTTGAAGGATGTAGTTCGCCGCGATCTGTTTAGGCGTGACCTTGAGCTGCTGCTGTGGGAGGAGTCTTAGATCCACCTCGGCTACCTTACCGCAGGGTGATAGTGCGAGCGGAATTCACCTTGTTCGCGGCCGCGATCACTCTGTCGCTGGTCGCGCTGCTCGTCGCCCCGCGACGCATCGCACAGGCATGGCGCGTGCCGACCGCCCTCTTGGTCGCCGCTTTAGGCGCCATATCGCCCCTTCTTCTCTATCAGCTTACCGATCCGGCTCTCGCTGCGGGTCGCGCTTTATGGGAGTGGTCGGCCGCCGGCGGGCCGACCATCCAAGCGTCGTACCGGCTCGATGGCCTCGCCGCCGTCGCGGTCTCCGCGGGGTTCGCCTACGTCGCGGCGGCGCTGCTCGCCAACGCGCGGTCAGCCAGCTCCCCGCGTTTTCTTCCCTCGCTCGCGCTGGCGATCGGCTTCGCTTTCATCGCGGTCGTGGTCACGGTGGACCTCGTCGCGGCGGCCGTAGCGATCGCGGTCCTCGCCGCGGTCAGCGCGTTCGCGACGCTGCTCGTCGCACCCGCGCCTTCGGCGATGCGCATCGCCGGATATTTCGCCATCGGAATACAGGGATTCGTCGTGGCAGCCCTGCTCATCGCGCGGCAGGGAGGCGCGTCCCTCGCCTTCGACGCGATCTCCCCATCAGCGGTCAGCCCGGGCGCGATCCTCGCCGCGACAGCGGGGGCGGGACTCTTCGCCGGTCTCTACCCGTTCGTGCCCTGGCGCTATCAACCCGCGCAGGCGCTGCTCGCCGCGGAACGCGAACCACTTCGCGGGCTCCTCGCGATGCCGGCCGGCGTCGCCGCGTCGATCTTGCTCCTTCGCGTCCTCGGGGTCGCGAGCATCGACCTTTCGACCCTCGGCCTTCCGGTCACTGGACTCGTTCCGCGACTCGTCGTGCTCGGCCTGGTCCTGGTCGCATTCGCGTTCCGGGCTCGCGCGCGCGGACGTGCGTCCCGTCGCGGGATCGTGATCACCATCGTCGCGGCCGCGGTGCTCGCCGGGTGGGATGAGGTCCACTGGAGCTACTTCGTGCTCGCGGCCGCGGCGCTCACGGTCCTTTATGCGGCCGCGGTATCCCTCGCTCTGCCCGAGCAATGGGAAGTCGCCCGTCACGACGTGACGCTCGCGACGCTGTGGATCGCGTTCGCGGTGGGCACGCCGATCGCGCTCGCCTCGGGCCTCTTCATCCTGGTGAGTGCGGCGTTCGCCGCTCTCCTCGAGAGCGTATGGATGCCGCCGCATCGGGCATACATCGCGATCATGGCTACGAGCGTCTGGACCGTGACCGGGATCATTGGTCTGGCAACGGGCGCGGCGAGCGCGGCGGATCCCGGAACGGCGGTGGCGGCCGTCCTCATCGTCATGGTCGTTCTCGTTCTCGAGCTCGCGCACGCCGGCCGACGTCTCGCGCAAGGTGAGGCGCCGTCGGATCTCGATATCGCGGCAGCCGTAGCGGCGCTTTTCAGCACGGCGCTCGTCGCGAGCCTGCTGTCGCTGCCAATACCCGATGCCCTCACCCTTCTCCGGCGGCCGCTCGAGCCGATCGACCCGGTGATCGCGGTCGGCACGGTCGTCGCGGCCACGATCCTCGTGATCGCGGCGCGCATGCTGCGGCCGCTTCTGCCGGACCTCGACGTCTTCGCGGCTCGACTGCAGCGGTTCGTGTGGGCGGCCGACCCGGTGCCGACCGGAGTCGCGACGTTCAAAGCGCTCGAGCGCGCCGTGACCGTGGCCTCGGCAGGGTTCGCGGTGTTCGAGCAGCGCGCCGGCGTCTGGCTCGCCGCGGTGCTCATCGTCGCGTTATTGGTCTGGTCGACGCGCTAAGTGATCCCCCTCGGCATCGTTGCGCTCGCGACCCTCGCCGCCAACGGTTCACGGCAGCTCCGCTACTCGGCCGTCGCGCTGCTCGGAGTATCGCTCGCCGCCAACGTCGTGACCGCCGGTCAGCTGACCGTGATCCAGCTCGCCGTCGAAGGTTGCGGAGCCCTCGTGGCGTGCGGGATCCTGTACGTAGCCGCGCGCGACCGGACATACGGCGAAGATCCGGGATGGCGGCTGTGGCTCGCGACGATCGTCGCAGCCGCGGCGACGGCGGCATGCTTCGCGACGCTGCGCACCGCCTCCAGCGAGACGGTCACCGTCCCGCTGATCGGCGAGGACCCGAGCGGAGTTACCGCCCAGGTCGCCGCGTTCTGGCTTATTTCCTCGGGCGTCGCGATCCTCGTCACCGCTCGAACACCGGTCCGGGGATCGCTCGGAGCGATCCTCATGATCACCGGCGTCGAGCTCCTCGTTCGTCTTCTCACCGTGCCGCAGCTCGGCCTCTCTCTTTTGCTCGGTTGGGTCGAAGTCGTTATCGCGCTTGCCGGGGGATTCCTGATCGTGAATGAGCGCGTGGTGCGCGAGAATTGACGATCGCGGCGGCGCCTCTCGTACTGGCCGTCGCGGCGTGCGGGGCGTTCGTGCTCCGCAAGCGCCTCAACGTCGTCGGTCCCTTCTCGCTCGCGGCCATCGTCGTCGCGGTCGTGCTCCTGGTCCTGAGTCCGCTCGACATCACCGGGACGCTCCTGGATCTGGAGCTGCGCGCCACCGGCCTGGGGCGTCTCGCGTCGGGCGTGATCCTCGCGACCCTGTTCTTGCTGGTTCTCTACGTGTGGCTCGACGAGCCCGCCTACAACTTCTTCCCGACTGCGCTCGCGGTCGGGGCGACGTCACTCGGGGTGCTCGTCCTGACCGCCCCCCTCGCGATCTTCGGTCTTCTCGTGCTCGGGCTTCTCGTGCCCGTCGGGTCGTTCACCTTCCAGGTGCATCGCAACCGCTCGGTCGAGGCGGCGACCCGTCACTTCGGCTTCGTCGCGCTGGGCGGATGCCTTGGCATCGCCGCGCTTGCCCTCGCGGCGAGCCTCCCGCACGAGCAGCCCGCGAACACGTTCGTGCTGCTGGTGGTCGTGCTCGTCGTGGCGTTCGCGCTGCTCCTTGCAGCCATCCCTTTCCACACCCATGCGGCGCTCCTCGCTGGCGAGGTACCGGCGTCCGCGCTCGCGTTGTATTTCGGCGTCCTCGTCCCGACGACCTTCATCGCATTCGTCGAGATCCTTACGCTCTCCGGTCTGCTGCCCGCGATCGTGCAGGTGGTCAAGGTGCAGGACCTCTTGCACGGCATCGGATTGACCTCGGCCGTCGGCGGCGCGTTCCTTGCGACCGGCGCGCCGGACCTGCGCCGTCTGGTCGTCTACTCGGTGATCTCGAACCTCGGCGCCGCGCTCGTCGGCATCGCGACGCTCTCAGGACCGGGCATCATCGGCGCGCTCGCGAGCGTGATCGTGACCGGGGCATCGGCCTCGGGTCAGCTGCTCGCTGCGGGAACGCTCGAGCGCCGGAGCGCGCCGGAGCGCCCGATCGCGCGGAAGGCGCCGCTCGCCGCGCTCGCGTTCGTCGTCGGTGGCTTCGCGATGATCGGCGCGCCGCCGCTCCTCGGATTTCCCGGGCGCTTCTTCATGGAGCTGATCGCCTACCAATTCGCGCCGCTCACCGGCACGGCGCTCGTGCTCGCCACGCTTCTCCTGATCGTCGGCCAGCTGCGCGCCTTGCTCGCTCTCTTCGGGAGCGGTGTCGAGCGTTGGTTCATAGAGCCGCGGCCTGTCGCCGGGATCGTCGGCGCCGTGATCTTCGTCGCGCTCCTGATCGGCGGGATCCAACCCGACGGATTCCTGCAGCCGATTACATCCTTCGCGGACGAATTCCTCCGAGCGCTGCGACCGCTTTGAGCGTCTGACGGCGTGCCGCGCGGAGGGTGGCACGGGGGAGCGGGTTGCGCGCGAGCCGTTGACCGGCCGCGTCAAGAGCGTGCGATCCCAAGTGGTGGGGAGCGGACCGGTAGGCGAGCGCGCGACCCCGACCCAAGGGGCAGGGGCCCCTGACCGCGAAGCGGGACAGGACCCTCCGCGCGCAGTCGCGCTAGGAGGGCGCGGCGGTGGCACGGGGAGCCGGGTTGCGCGCGAGCCGCTGATCGGCCGCGTCGGGGCGCGGACTCGCTCCGACGGGTCAGGCGTCGGTGATCGGACCGGCGCCGGCCTCGGCGACGCCCGCCGCGACGAGGCGGCGGCAGAGCCGCTCGAAGCGCTGCGTGTCTTCGATCACGTAGTCCTCGGTCACCTTCATGTTCCGGAGGCGCAGAAATTGGCCGAACTCATTGCGGTAAGGCTCGCCGAGGGCGGTGCCGTGGATCGACGCGCGGATCGCCATCGTGAGATCCCATGGCCAGCCCTGCACGACGACATCGTGGAGCTCGAAGCGCGGTGCCGACAGAAGCCGGTGCAACCGCTCGCACCAGAGGCGAAGGGCTGGTTTGCTGTGAAGATTCGTCCCGAGTGGGCTCTCGCCGGAGAAGAAGAACCCGAAGTCGTCGTTGAAGTACTCGAGGAAGTGATCCAAGTCGCCTCGTTCGAGCGCGGCCAGTCCCGTCCTGTACCGCCGCCGCGCCACGGCGCCGATGATCGCTCTGTACATCCGCAGCTCCCTCGAGGCGTCTAGCTCGGCGCCTTGTCCTCGGACATCCAGCGCTCGATGTCACGTGTGTACTCGACGATCCCCTCGGGAAACCAGAGCTTGATCTCGGCGGCCGCCGTGTCAGGAGCGTCACTCGCATGGACCAGGTTGCGCAGGCCGACGAGCGCGTAGTCACCGCGGATCGATCCCTCGCTCGCCTCGTGAGGACGAGTCGAGCCGACCATGGCCCGCACGACGGCGATCGCGTTTGGGCCTTCGAGCACGGCGGCCACGACCGGGGATGCCGTGATCACTCCGACCAGATCGTTGTAGAAGAACTTTCCTTTGTGCACGGCGTAGTGCTTCTCTGCCATCGCGCGGTCCACCTTCAAAAGACGAAGCGCGGCGAAGCGCAGTCCCCGCTTCTCGAAACGCGAGAGGATCTCGAAGGCGATCCCCCGCTGCAGCGCGTCGGGTTTCAGGACGACGAGCGTGCGCTCCGCACTCACGACGCCATCCCGACCGGGGTTTCTTCGGCGGCGGAAGGCGCGATCGCTGCGAGCGACGCGCGCGGTCCGATCGCGGCGACATATGAGAGCTCAGGGCGCAGGTACTCGCGGGCGACCCGCTGCATGTCGGCCGGCGTTACGCCGTCGATGAGCGCGGAGACCTCCTCGACCGAACGAACACGCCCGAGGAAGAGCTCTTGCCCGGCGAGCCATCCCGACACGCCGCGGGTGTCCTCGAGCTGAAGCTCGATGCGGCCCTTCGCAAAGTCGCGCACGCGCTCGATCTCCACGTCCGGCACGAGCTCATCGCGGAGCCGCTCCACCTCATGCATGATCGCCTTGAAGACCTCGGCGCCGTTCTGCGGCGCAAACCCCGCGTATACGACGAGGTGGCCCGCGTCGGAGTAGTTCGCACGGTAGCTGTGCACGTCGTACGCGAGGCCGCGCTTCTCACGCAGCTCGAGAAAGAGCCGACTCGACATGCCCTCGCCGAGGACCGCGTTCAGAATGTCGAGGGGGTACCTGTCGGGATGGGTCGTGTGTACGGCCCGCCAGCCCACGCAGAGGTTGGTCTGTTCGGCCCGCTTGCCGAGCAGCTTCGAATGCGATCTCCCGGAGCGCGGGGCGGGCTTTGACTTCACCACCTCACGCGGAGCGAGACCGCCAAGAGCCTCGTCGACCGCGGCGATCGCTTCATCCGCCCGTAGCGGGCCGGCGAGGGCGACCACGGTCCGCGACGGCGCATAGCCGCGCTCCATGAACGCACGGAGGCGATCCGCCGTCATCCCCAGCACCACCTCCTCCCGTCCAGCCACTTCCCAGCCGAGCGGGTGTCGCGGATAGAGGAGCTCGTCGACCAGCGTGTGTACGCGGTCCTGCGGCTGGTCGCGATACATGCGGAGCTCTTCGACTATGACGTTGCGTTCCGACTCGACATCCTTCGGGCGGAGCATCGGGGCGCGGATCAGGTCGGCGATGACGTCCAGCGCGACGAGGTAATGGCGCGCCGGCAGGCGCGACCAGAAGACGGTGACCTCTTTGTCGGTCGACGCGTTGACCACGCCGCCCTTGCTCTCGATGACCTGGCTGATGTCGGCCGCGGTCGGGCGCTTGGCGCTCCCCTTGAAGACCATGTGCTCGAGGAAGTGGCTCGTGCCGGCATCGTCCTTCGTCTCGATGCGCGATCCAACCCCGACGTACACGAAGAGAGATACCGAGCGCGTCTCCGGCATCTCCCCCACGAGGATCCGCAGCCCGTTCGGCAGCGTGACCTTGCGGTATTCCATCGACTGCGAACGCTATCAGAGCGTCGCTGTGCTAGCGGCAGAACACCATCGTCATGTACATCGCGTCCGGTCCGTTCACCGCGCCGACGCCAACGCGTCGGAAGGCCGCATTCATGATGTTGGTGCGGTGATTGATCGGGGCCCAGGGTTCATTCATGAACTCGATGTGCAGCGCGTCGACGTTGCCGTTCCAGATCTTCCCCGTGTTCTCGCCGTACCAACCGGTGCCGCACGCCGGCACGTCGCGCGAGCTCGCGGTCCCGTCGCGGCCATCGTGATACACGTAACGAACCTGCGCTTCGGCGGCGCTGTGCGAGCGTGCCGTGTCCGCGACGCCAATGTCCATCGCGAGCGGCACCAGACCGCCGAGCGCGCGCGATGCGTTGATGAGCTCGAGCATGTGGAGCTCAGCCGACCGGGTCGCGGAATTCGCGAGCGCCGCGACGGGACGCGGCGTCGGGCGTGCCGTCGGCTCTGGCGTCGGATCCGGTGTCGCCACCGGCTCGGGTTCGGGCTCGACCGTCACTTCGGGTTCCGGCTCCGCCGTGGCTTCGGGCTCCGGCTCGACAGTCGCGTCGGGCAGAGCCTCGGGAACGGCCGCGACGGCTGGCGCTTGAGTGAGGTCGGGAGTCGGTGGCGGCGAGACCGTCAGCTCCAGATTGTCGATGTCGCGGAGCCCGCGGACGAGACCGCGCGACATGGGCGCGATCCGCGCCGCAGCCGGCTCGTCGTCGATCGTCGGCGCCTCGCTCACCTGCGCGCGTCGCGTCGGGGTCACGGTGAAGCTGGCCACGACGAGGCCGGCGAGCATCGTGTACAGGCCGAGGCGCGCGGCGAGGCTCAGCGGTTCGTCCTGCTCACGACTCGGCGACGCTCCAGGCACCTGAGGAGACAACGAGGCTGGCACCCGCGCGTCGCGCGGCGGCGAGATGTTCGCGCTCGGCG
>WNGI01007252.1_pt1 | contig 10138 bp, 4 predicted proteins | sample 5400621 | NCBI WGS metagenome assembly WNGI01 (sample SAMN13153374, study PRJNA577476) | soil metagenome | isolation source: 20 cm soil or saprolite under Garry oak tree replicate 1 | place: USA:California | collected 2016-06-15 | reverse complement strand
ACACTTCGAGCTCGGTGTTGGCCGCACCCGTGTTCTGGATGATGAACGGCGTGTAGAACCCATTCGGTCCACCCAGACGCCGCGTGATGTTCGGCAGATAGACGGTTGACGTGACCGCGGGTGGGCTCGGGTTACCGGTGCCCGCGTCGCTGCAGCTCGATCGCGGCCCAACGAGCTGTTTCACCATCGGGAAGACCGCAGGCACGTTGGCTGGGTCTTGTCCGAAGGTGTAGCCGCCGTTCGACTGGAACTTGTTCGTCTTGACCGGTGAGACATACCCGGCCTTTACGAAGTAGATCTCCCAGAGGCCGTGGTCCTGCGCGGCGATCGCGTCGAGGTCGATGGTGAACGACCCGTCCGCCGCCGTGTGCGCCCAGACGCAGCACCCTGGAATACCCAAGTAGACGTCAACGTTCGAGATTGGCTGACCCGTCACCGAGTCGCCGACTTTTCCGGTGATCTTGCCCGCCGCCGCCGCGGCCGGGCTGGCCGGCAAGGCGAGGGTAAGCAGTAAGAAGAGGACTACGAGCATCGATGTCGCAGCGCGTCGCAGAAGCGTCGGGTTCATTCGGATCCCTCCTCAGGGAAGCGCCGCGAAAGGCGGCGGAGTAGAGCTAACGCGATGCTGGCACGTTGAACTATAGGGTTCGGGAACGTGTATCCCGGCAGTTGCACCTCTCTAATTGAATGCCAGGCGCTCGATCGTGCGATAAGCCGTTTCGTCTTGGCCCGTGCCGGAAAGCTGGTACACGACGCCACGGACGATCACGATGCTTCCCCACGCCCGAGGCGTGGGCGCCGAGGGAAGCGCGGTCCAGAGACCCGTCCTCGGGTCCCAGATCTCGACGTTCGAGAGCGGCGCGAAGTCGTGCATGCGAAGCGGCAACCCACCGGATAGAACGACGCGGCCGTCAGGAAGTGCCACACCCTGCGCAACAAGACGCGGCGTTACAAGCGTGCCCGACTCGACGAAGCGGCCCTCGCCGAAGCGGTAGACCTCGCTCGTCCCGGAGGCGACCCCGTCGCCCCCGGCGAAGAGCACGTCGCCAGTCGGAAGCGCGACGGCTACCTGCTGGAAGCGCGCGACCGTCATCGGCGGTCCGTCGGTCCACGAGTCCGTGCGCGGGTCGTAGATGAACGTGGTGTTCGTCGCCGAGCCGTCGGCGTCGATGCCGCCGGTCACGAGCACGCGGCCGTCGACCAGCGTGACCGCGCTGTGCTGCGTGCGCGCGCGCGGCAGCGGTGCGGCCTCCGTCCACTTGTCGCTGCGCGGGTTGTAGATCTCGGTCGATGCGAGAAGCGTCGTGTTCGCGTTGCCGCCGGTGATGAGCACCCGCCCATCCTGCAGCGCGGCGGCGGCGTGATCGGAGCGCTTGTGATTGAGCGGTGCGCCCAGCACCCATCCGCGTTGCAGCGGCCGGTACACGTCGACGCGATCGACGGGCGACCAGTAGGTCTCATGCCACTCGACGCCACCCGCGACGACGACCAGGTCCTCCCAGGCGGTGGTGATGGTCTGATGCACGCGCCCGAGCAGCAATTGCGGGAGTAGAGTCACGCCGCCCGTCGCCGGATCGATGAGCTCGCTCTTCACGTTCATGACGTCATCGGCCGAGCGGTCGAATCCACCGACGACGAGAATCTTTCCATTCGAGAGCGCGACCGCGCTCGCGTACGCGCGCGGCTGGGCCAGCTCGCCGATCGTCTGCCAATGAGGCGTCGTCGCCGGTGCGCTCCGCGGTCCGCAGGCACTTATCAGGACGACGACCGCGAGTGGGAGGAGCTTCCTCACTGGACTTGGAGAGTAGCGCTCCCCATCGGAACTCCCTGACCCGAGAACCACGCAATGCCTTCCTGCGCTACGTCGAATCGCAGGACGTACGAGCCTGTGCTCGGCGGCATCTTCACGATGACGTTGAGCGCGACGGCCTGGCCCGGCGCGACGGCTGCGGGCAACGCGGTGCGCAGGCCGTCCCAGACGAAGAGCGCGCCGCTCTGCGTGTAGAGGTGGTACGAGGCGTTGAACGCGCCGGGCTGCCAGGTGGTCGTGCCTGCGTTCGTCAGCGTGACGGGCACCGTGATCGTCGAGTTGACCGCGCCGACCGCCGTCGCGGGCGCCGAGTAGAGCGCGCTGAGCGCCGGCACGATTACCGAGACCGTCTTCACCGGCGTCTGCATGCCCTGGCCGGAGAACCAGGCGACGCCTTCCTGCACGATGTCGTAGCGGAGCTTGTACGTGCCCGGCGTCGCCGGCACCGCGATCTGCGCATCGATCGCCGCGATCTGCGTGCGCGCCGTCCCCGCGAGTGACGTGCGGAGGCCATTCCACTCGAGAAGGTTGCCGGCCGCGTCGTACCAGTGGTAGCTGAGGTTCACGTTGGCGCCCCAGTCGAAGTTCGACATGTTCTCGATCTTCACCGGGACCAACGTGGTCGACTTCGCGTTCATCGTCGCGGGCGTTTGGTCGACGCCGAGCGACCCGCCGTAGAAGGGCGCGACGTACGGGGTGACCGAGACGGTCTGCTCCGGCATCTTCACACCCTTGCCCGAGAACCACGACACGCCTTCCTGCACGAGGTCCCAGCGCAGGAGGTACGTCCCGGCCGCGCTCGGGAACGCGAGGCTCGCTTGGACCTGCGTCAGCTGACCGGCCGGCACGTCCGCGGGAAGCTTCGTCCGCAGGCCATCCCACACGACGGTCTTACCGGCGCTGTTGATCCAGTGATAGCTGAGCGTCACCGGGTTCGCCCCGGCTGACGGCCACGCGAAGTTGCTCGTATTGCCGAGCGTGATCGGCACGGTGGTCGTGCTCGCCGCCGTCCCGCTCACGGGGAGGATCGCGTAGTTCGCGCCGAATGACGCGACCACCGGACCCGCGAGCGTGACCGGGAGGTTGCCCGTCGCGGCGCCCTTCAGCGAGAACCACGAGACGCCTTCCTGCACGAGGTCGAGCTTCAGCACGTAGCTTCCGCCCGTCGTCGGCGCGGTGATCGCCGGATTCACCGTGACGCTCTGGCCGGTCAGCAGATCGCCGCCGAGCGGCGTGCGCGATCCGTCCCACACCACGTTCGCACCGCTCGGGGTGGACCAGTGATAGGCGAGGTTCACCGGGAACGAGCTCGTCGTCGGGAACGTGCCGTTGCCGATGTTGCGGATCGTCACGGGCACGGTCGTCGTCTGGCCCGCCGTGAACTGCGGGACCGAGTTGAACGTGTAGGCGGCCTTGAAGTCGATGCTCACGCCGGTGTTGGTGTCGTTATCGGCGATGCCCTTGTCCGCAAAGGCGAACTCGTTCTGCTTATAGAGGTCGAGCGACATCGTGTAGTTCGTCGGATAAACCGGTGCGGTCACCGGGATCTGCAGCGAGATCGTCTGACCCGGCTGCACGTCGCCCGGCAGCGAGACGCGGTTCGCACCGGGGAACGTGTTCCCCGTCGCGTTGCTGACCCACTTGTACCCGAGCTGCACGGGACCGGGCGCCGCGGCGTTCCAGATCCGGCCGCCGTCGTTCGCGATCGTGACGCTGATCATCTTCGTCTGGCCCGCGGTCCAGCTGATCGGAACGTTGTCGGTCACCCAGTCGACGCTCCAGTCGGCGCCGCGGAAATACTGCTCGCGCACCGGTGTCCCGTAGAGCGGGTTCCACCACGTGCCGTTGCTCTGCAGATCCCAGCGAACGATGTAGTTGCCGATCGCGGGGACCGTGAAGGGAACGTTCAAGCCCGCGATGCCGCCCGGCACGATGTCGCTCGCGATCGCCGTGGCGCCGCCCTGCGCGACGACGGTCGTCGCGCCCTGCATCACCTTGTAGGACACGCGCGTCCCGGCCGGGATGTTCGTCTTGCCGCGGTTCGACACGGTCACCCCGACGGCGATGTTCGCGCCTGGGTATCCCGCCTTCGGGAGCGCGGTCTCGATGAAGGGCATCTCGTTGTAGCCGTTGACGACGGCCGACTGGGCCATCTGGCGGATGTTCGTGAGCTGCGCGTAGAGCGCGTTGCCCGGGCAGGCGGTCTGCCCGCCGGTCTGGCTCTCGATGTAATTGCAATCGCGGTGACCCTGGACGTTCGGCGGATTCGAGGTGATGTTCACCCACGTCCCGTCCGGCGCCTGCTCTTGATGCACGAACGGGTCGGCGCCGTAGGGCTGAATGCCGAACTGCGTGAACTTCTCGGCGATGATGTTGGCGATCGACGCGACCATCGCCGGCGTCGGCGGCGTCACGCTGTACGTGCCGATCGCGGCGATGCCGATCGAGCCCTTGTTCCAGCCGTACGCGTGCCCGGCCTCGGTGTTGTCGCCGCCCTGGCGGCCGGTCCACACGTTGCCGTACTTGTCGACGAGGTAGCTGTAGCCGATGTCGCCCCAGCCGCGCGTGATCGCGTGGTAGTAGTAGATCGCGCGGATGGTCGCGGCGACCTGGCCGTTGCCGCCGTCGTCGGTGACGGTGTGGTGGACGACGGCCTTCTGCACCTTCTGCGGATATCGCGGGATCCACTGCATGAGCTTCTCGTCGGCGGCCCAGTCCGACCGCGCGAGGATCCGCGTCGGGTTGATCGAGGCGGCGCCGGCGGTGGCGGGCTCGGTGAACGAGCGCGCGACGTCCTTCGCGGCGCCGACGATGTCGTTGACCAGGCGCACGACCGGACCCGCGTTCATGTCGTTCACGTCCATGAAGGTGAGACCGACGCGCTGGACATCAGAGGGGTTCCCATCGGTGAGCCACACGCGGTACTGGGCGTAGCGCGCGTTGTCGACCGCGAGGTGCGGCGAGGCATACCACTCGTTCGTGTCCGTGTTGGCCATGTCCTCGTCCGCGCCGAGAAGATCCCAGTCGCTCCAGTTCGCGCTGTCGGCCGAGGTGCGCAGCTCGACGTAGAAGGTGTCCTGGGTGCCGCGCGCGGCGACCCAGTGCACGCCGACGCGGTCGAAGAGCTGACCCGCGGCGATCGTCGGGGAGCTGAAGAGAAGGGTGTCCCCGCCCGTCTGACCAACGGCGGCGCCCTCCGCCGTCCCGCCGCCCTGGCGGGTCAGGGGCGCGTTGACGGCCGGGAGCGAGAACGTGACCTCGTGCGCCGCGATCTCGCCGGAGGCGCGTGGCGCCGCGACGGCGGGCGGCCCGGAGTTCGGGAAGAGGGCGAGAAGGAAGAGTCCGAGAAGGAGTGCGAACCGCTTTTTGCTCAAACGTGCTCTGCGCAAGGCGGAGATCCCCTCTCTTCCTCGTTACCTCCCCTGTGCGCGAGCGCTCATTGTGTCGTACCGGAGAGGCGTCTGTACATGGTCGAACGAGAAGCGGGCCGAGACGTTACCGCGCGGTGTCGGTCGAGTTTCTTAAGAAAGCAAGAGGACAAGCGAATGTCTTGTCCTGAGAGCTTCCAGAGCGCGCTTATCGGCCGACGACTAGTCCGGGCGCGTGATCGATCTCCTCAAGCCGGTGTAGAGGCTAGAAGGGGTTGAGCCTCACCATCGTTGATCGAAGCCCGAGGCAATTTCGTAGGAAGTCATCCGCCCGCAGATCCGCGTTCGCGGCGGAGCCGAACACCCGCACTGAGATCGGGTGGCCGACGCCGGCCGGGACCTGATTCGAGAGATCGACCGCCTGCAGCGCGCCGATGTCCGGTCCGCCGCAGCGCAGCACCGCGGAGCGAACATCGGAGCTCGTGAACGTCACGGTCCAGCTCGCGCGCGGATTCGACGGCGCGGCGACGGCGCGGTCGGCGGGATCGGGGACCGGAGCGAGGTACGGCTGCCCCGAGCTGCACGCCCACGTGCTGCCGGAACGGATGACGTTGTTCATCCAGCACCCGTCCGAGAGCGTGTAGCCGCCGTTCGAGCTCGCGAAGTAGGCGCGGATCGACGCGCCTTGATATGTGATAACGCGGCCGGTCGTCGCGACGACCGCGGCGTTGGATGAGGGCACCTCGACGCGCGTGCCGCCGTAGCACTGATCGGCCTGGTCGTCGGTGACGTCGTAGTCGCGGGCGGTGCCCTTGAAGGCGGTGTACGAGTACGTGCGTGCCGCGTATGCCTGAGCCTTGAGCGCTTCGGCGTGCCAGCTGGTCGGCATCTCCAGCGGCAGCACGCCGCGGACGTAATCGTCGTACGTGAGCACATTGATCACGCGCAGCGTTCCGCCGAGATTCGTGAAGCGGATGCTCCCGCGGTACGTCCCGCCCTTCTGGATGAACCCGAGCGGCTGGGTGGAGTCGATCGACGCGACGGTGATCGGCCCGGCGCCGGTGTAGACGAGCCGCGGCGTATCCCAGTTCGCCCAGACCTCCACGACGCCGTTGCGCGCGATGAACTGGAAGTTCTGCCCGCCGCCGCCGCGCGCGATCTCCTGATTGTTCGCGCCCTCATTCAATACGCGCATCCCGCCGGACGAGTTGATGTCGGCGAGCGAGCCCGCGAAGTAGCGGTTATCGCCGCAGACGTAGCGCCCCTGCGAGGAGGGCGCCGACAGGAGCACGCGGTTATTCGGTCGCTGCGCGTCGATGAACTGGAGCGCGGTGCCGGGGTAGTAATGCGCGACGATCTGCTCGCCGGTGAGGGTGAGCCCGGTCACGCCGGTCGCCCAGCCGTTCGCGCCGTACTGACTCATCCCGACGCCGTGACCGAAGCCCGATCCGTAGAAGGTGACGCCGGGCACGATGGTGAAGTCCTCACGCTTGCGCTGGACGCCGAGCTGGCTGAACCAGGCGACGCCCTCCTGCACCATGTCCCACTCGAGGCGGTAGCTGCCGGTCCCGCCGGGGAGCGCGACGCTGATCGGCACGGTCACCGACGTGAGCGGCGGCACGTTCGAAGGAAGCCGGCCGCGCGCGCCGTCCCAGACGACGGGAGTGCCGCCGCTGTCGTAGATGTGATAGCTGAGCGTGAAGGCCCCCGGCGTCCACGTGCGCGCGCCGTAGTTCGACACGACGGTTGTGAGCTGGAGCGTCGCGCCGATGGTCGCCTGCTGCGGAGTGGTCGTCGCGCCGTAGCCCGCGTTGAGCCCGCTGGAGACCGCGAAGCTCTGACGGAACGGCTGTGAGCCAAGGGTCTGGAACCACGCGATCCCCTCGCGCACGAGATCGACGACGAGCGTGTATGTCCCCGCCGTGCCCGGCGCGGTGTACGCGATCGTGAACTGCTTGCTCGCACCGACCACGATGTCGCCGCCGAGCGGGATCCGCGGCCCGTCCCAGACCACCGGGTTGCCGTCCGCATCGAGGAGGTGGTAGCTGAGGTCGACCGGATTCGATCCGCTCGCGGTCCACGGCTGATTGCCGGTGTTGGTGACGGTCATCTGGATCGTCTTCGCTTCGCCGAAATACGCGGAGGCGAGCGCCGCGCTCGTGAAGCCGGCCGCGTAGGTGATCGGCGCGACCGACGTGAGCAGACGCGCGGTCGGGCTTCCGAGCGATCCGAACCACGCGACGCCTTCGCGCACGAGGTCGAAGGTGAGCGCGCACGCGCATGCCGACGCCGGCGCGGTCACGGTCGCGCTCACCGTGGCCGTCGCCCCGGGGTCGATGCTCGCGGCGAGCGGCGTGCGCCTTCCGTCCCACACGACCGCGTTGCCGGTCGCCACGTCGTGCCAGTGATAGCTGAGGGTCACCGCGGCGATGCCGGGCGCCGCCAGCGCCGGCCACTGCGCGGCACCCGCATTGGTGACCGGCACGCTCACCTGGTAGGTGCCGCCCGCGATGAACGACGGCAGCGTCACGGCGCCGAACCGCGCCACGTACGGCGGCTGCAGCGTGACCGAGTACGGATTGCTCGGCGCGAGCCAGCCGACGCCTTCCTGGACGAGCGCGATCCGCAGGAGGAACGCGCCCGGCGTCGCCGGCGCCGTGATCGAAAGCTGCACCGCGCGCTGTTGCGTCGGCGCGATATCGGCGCCGAGCGCGGTGCGCGCGCCGTCCCACACCACGGCCGCGCCCGAGGGGTCGTACCAGTGGTAGCTGAGGTTCACCAGTCCGGGGGCCGTCGACTTCCAGATCTCGGTGCCGGTGTTCGTGAGGGCGACCGAGACGACGAAGGTCGCACCCGCCGCAACGGAGCCCGGCGGCACTGCCACGTAGGTCGCGATGAGCGTCTTCGCCGGCATCGCGAGCGCGGCGCTTCCGGGGAGCAGCATTGCGATCGCGACAAGCGCCGATAGGACGTGCCTCAAACTCACCCTTCCCTTTTTCCTCAACGCTCGCTTGGCCGCTGGTCTACGGGTTTGTATTCACCACGAGAACGTTCTCGAGATGGCGGAGGTCCACGGCGGGAACGAGGATCGCGCGCTGGAAGGTCCCGTTCTCGCCTTTGGTGACCTCAACGACCTTACCGAGGATCAGGCCTTTCGGATAGAGCGATTTCAGGTCATTTCCGATCGCGAGCCCGGCGGTGATCACGACGTCGCCGACCTTCACATCCTCGGTCTGGAGGATCCAGTCCATGACAAGCGTGTCGCCGAACTGGCCGCGGACGATGCCCGCGGCGCGGGAGCCCTGAACAAGCGCGGACACAGCCGACGAGGAGTCGGTGACGAGCAGGACCTTGCTGTAGTTGTTGCCGACCTCGCTCACTCGACCGACGACACCCTGATCGGAGATGACCACATCGTCGAGGAGGACGCCGTCCTTGGCCCCGGCGCCGAGCACGATCGAGTGCAGCAAACCGGACGGGTCACGCGCGATGACCGGCGCGCTCCGCGTCTGGAGCTTGAGCGCCTTGGCGGCCTCGGCAAGCTGCGCGCTCTGGAGCGCCTGGAAGGACTGCTCGCGGAGCTGGACGTTCTCGAGCGTGAGCTCGTCGACCTTTGCCTTGAGGGTGTCGTTGTCGGTGCGCAGGTTTTCGATCTCGGCGATGGCCTGCCAGAACCCGCCTGCCGTGGACCCGACCTGCCCGAGGACACGCTCGGCTGGGACCAGAAGCTCCGTTACAAAGGTGGCGCCGGCGCGGACGAACGTCGTGTCACGGAGGAGAAGTAGGGCGAGCGAGACGACGAAGAGGGCGGCGAAGGGCCGGAGAAAGGCGTTTCCGGAGCCCGGAGCGCGCCGGGCGCGCCCAAAGGTGGCCATCGGGACTATTTAACGGCGCGAGCGCTCGTATGTCTCTAGTTCTAGCGGGGAAGCGCCGCGTATGTCTCCATTACGAGACTGCGCTCGTAGTTCTCGAGCTCCTCGAGGATCTTCCCGCACCCGCGCGCGACGCAGGTGAGCGGGTCCTCGGCGACGTGGACGGCCATCTGCGTGGCTTCGGCGACGCGGGTGTCGAGGCCGCGGAGAAGCGCGCCCCCGCCCGCGAGATAGATGCCCTGGTCCATGACATCGGCGACGAGCTCCGGCGGGGTCTCTTCGATCGTGTCCTTGATCGCGTCGACGATCTGCTCGACGGACGGGTCGAGCGCTTCGCGGATCTGCGCGCTCGTGACCTCGATCGATCGGGGCAGCCCGGTGAGGAGATCGCGGCCGCGAAAGAACGTCGTGACTTCTTCGTCGAGCGGATACGCCGAGCCGATCGCGATCTTGATGTCCTCGGCGGTGCGCTCACCCATGAGCAAATTGAACTCACGACGGGCGTAGGCAACGATGTTCTCGTCCATCTCGTCGCCCCCGATGCGGATCGATCGCGACACGACGATGCCGCCGAGCGATGTGACCGCGACCTCAGTCGTGCCGCCGCCGATGTCGACGATCATCGAACCCGACGGTTCGTTCACCGGAAGTCCGGCTCCGATCGCCGCGGCCATCGGCTCCTCGACGAGACGTGCCCATCGTGCGCCCGCCGAGAGCGCCGCATCCTGGACCGCGCGCTTCTCAACTTCGGTGACGCCGGATGGGATCCCGATGATCACGCGGGGACGTGGGAGGAGCGCCATGCCCGAGTGCACCTTCTGGATGAAGTAGCGGAGCATCTGCTCGGTGATGTCGAAGTCGCTGATCACGCCGTCGCGGAGCGGACGGATCGCGATGATCGACGCGGGGGTGCGCCCGACCATGCGCTTGGCCTCGGCGCCGATCGCGAGCACCGCGCCGGTCCGGGCATCCTTCGCGACGACGGACGGCTCGCTGATCACGATCCCGCGTCCGCGGACGTGGACGAGGGTATTGGCCGTGCCGAGGTCGATGCCGACATCACGCGAGACCAAGCCAAATACGGAATC
>WNGI01007249.1_pt1 | contig 10139 bp, 7 predicted proteins | sample 5400621 | NCBI WGS metagenome assembly WNGI01 (sample SAMN13153374, study PRJNA577476) | soil metagenome | isolation source: 20 cm soil or saprolite under Garry oak tree replicate 1 | place: USA:California | collected 2016-06-15 | reverse complement strand
CCATGCTTCGAGACGCTCGCGTCGCTCGCACTTCAGCATGAGGTTGTTGTGTTTCAACAGGTTAGACCTCCTCCTGAGGAGGCCACGAAGTGGCCGTCTCGAAGGACGGGCTGCAGTACCGATTTGTGATTCCAGGTACTAGAACCAATACTTTCATTGCGAGACGTCTCGTTTCGACTGTTCCGAAAGCGGACCTCGACAGCGGGGCCGCGCGTCAGATTGTGTGGCCGCCGCGTGAATCCATTGCTTCAGCTCCGGATGAAGCCTTCGAGTTCGCTTTCCGCCCAAGCGAGAGTCTTCTCCATCGCTTCGCCTTGGTAGAAACGCACACACATCTTCGTTAGGGTCGCCTGGGCATAAATCTGCTGGGCAATCTTCGGCGGAGCGGGCGATGCCGAGATCGATAGCGTCTGGTGATTGTACGGATTTGGATAATGAAAGAGGGTGCCCTTCGGCGGTCCGGCCTCGGCCCAAGTCTTCAGGGTGGTCAGCTTCTGGAACGCCGGCAAGTCGTAGCCGTCGCTCGCGGTCACCAGTCAACAGCCCATGCGCTCGGCGGGTTCATGATTAGTGCGCCCCTTGCCCGAGATCAGCCATTTGTTGTTGGAGGCATCGTCCCACGCCGGCACATCTGGCGGTAGGAATGCCATCAGCTTTCTGTAATATTCGAGAACCTGCCGGAGTTGCCATTCTTCACAACCCCGTTGCCTTTGGCATCAACGACCTCGGCCCCAAAGGCCTGAAAGAACGCGCCGACCGTATTGACGGAGTCGCTAGTTTAACCAAGACCGATCCCAAAGGGAAGGCCACCCTTATGGCAGGCCTCTGCCGCTTTCAGGAACGTGTCCGCCGTCCAATTGTCAGCTTTGGGCGCTGCGCTGGCCGGATACATCTCCTGAACGTCGATATTGGCGTACTCTTTCATCAGGTCGATGCGAGACTCCTGCCTTGCCGAGATATTTGACCGCGCCATTGACTTCACCTTTTAGCTTGATGAGCGGCTCGACGACATCGTTCATGGGCTCAAGCAGATCGGCCTGCGCGTGCGGCCACCACGTCGTCATTGCAAGCACGTCCTAGCCGGACTTCGCTTGCGCCTGAGCGACGATGGTCACGAGAAGCTTGTTGTCTTGGCTCGTGATATAGTCGATCTGAACTTCAACCTTCTCCTTCTCGGCCCACTCATTGATCAGATCAGTACTGGTCTTGTTGGCGCCGGAAACCCAGTGATAACCGATCGAGAGTTTGCCGGCCGCGTAGGCGCCGCGAATGTAAGGTGCGTTGCTGAGCGCCACAGATGACAAGGCGGTGGCAGCTACAAATTGACGCCGAGAAAGCTTCCTCCGAGACATGGCATTCCTCCATGGTCAGCCAATCGGTGGCTAAAATATTGCTGTGATTTGTTTTCCATCTACTAGTCAGGCCAGAAACCGGATTGCTGGTCACTGTGGTGATTTGATCTGACGTCCGTACAAAATTTTGGGCGTCTATCGAGAAACAGGTTGAGCCGGCGTCCAGGACCTAAGTTGCGCGTGCAAAGTTCAATAAGGTCGCTTCGCAAGTGGGTTGCCTCCGATCGGGCCACTGGGCCTATCGTCATGGGCAATGGCCTAACGCACTAACCATCATACTCGTTGCGCCTAAAGAACACAGAGCGGCTCACGGTCGCGCGACCAGCGCTGCAAGTTGTCGCCGGTTCTGGGCGATGCAGCAAGAGCAAACTCATCACGGACGCCCCGCGGGCCACGCAGTCGAAGCCGACTAAGCCTCAGCATGTGTTTCAAATGTGCAAGCCGCATCTCGATCTTCCAGGTCGTCTTCACCGACGAGCCCTCCGTGACGCGGATCGTGTGGTTGTACTCTTTCGTGCTTGGTACACCGGTTGATCTCGGCGCGGTTCGTCCTCCAGCGGGACATGCAGACGGTTCTGCGCTGTCAGATGGCAGTTTTCGAGGCCATCGGCGGCGTTCCCAAGGAGTCCCCTACGACGCATGAAGGCAGCGGTGATCGGCCAAAGATTGATCTTGCCGAAATTCGCGTCAACGCAATGGATTCACGCCTCAAACCGACTTCTGCAACAAATCCGGGGCAGAAGCGGACATCCTTTGGCCTTTCCCAACACTCAGGTGATCTAGGGCAAGCAAAGCAAGTCAGTCTGCCTTCTGGACTGCATGCGGATCAGCCATGGCCAGCCTTACGTTGACAATTCTCATTCAACCTACGAACACTATCAAGACAGAAATACAGAGGATATCAGCCTGTGGTCGTAGCGAATATATACTTGACGCCATGTAACAACTAGGGCGCTACCATGGACGTTGGCAGCTGGCTGCGAAACCTAGGATTGGGACGATACGAAACAGCATTCGTAGCGAACGCGATCGACAGCGATGTACTGTCAGAACTGACAGAGGTCGATCTCGAAAAGATGGGGATCCCGCTAGGCGACAGGAAGCGCCTTATGAGAGCGATCAGCGTGCTGGTCGCCGGCTCTCCGCGCGCAGTCACCAGGACGGATATTGGGGAAAATGCGCAAAACGGGCAAGGTGCTGAACGCCGCCACCTCACAGTGATGATCTGTGATCTGGTCGGTTCGACTGCTCTAACGGCTCGACTCGATCCGGAGGACATGGGCGCTGTGATCGATGCCTACCATGCCGCCTGTGCCCGTATCACGCTATCCTATGACGGTTTCCTCGCCGATTTCAGGGGAGACGGGATATTGGCCTATTTTGGCTATCCCCGCGCGCACGAGGACGATGCCGAGCGAACCGTACGAGCAGGGCTTGATATCATTGCCGCTGTTGCACGGCTCGAAACACGTGCTGGCGAACCTCTCTCGGTCCGCATTGGCATCGCCACCGGCTTAGTGGTGGTCGGCGACCGCGGCGGCGAGGGCAAGCTCCGCGAGCATGCTGTGGTCGGGGACGCACCGAACCTTGCAGCTCGCCTGCAGACCCTGGTCGAGCCGAATACGGTCGTCGTCGCCGAGTCCACGCGCCGGCTGCTTGGCGATCTTTTCCTTCTGCGCGATCTTGGCCAGCACGAGCTTAAGGGTATTGGCGAGCCGGCCGGGGCGTGGGCGGTCGAGGGCCTGTCGCCCTCCGAGAGCCGCTTCAAGGCGGTCCGCCAGGCCGGCCGGGCGGATCTGATCGATCGTAAGACCGAGATGGACTTCCTGCTGCAACGCCAACGCCTGGCCTGGAACGGTGAAGGGCAAATCATTTTGATTTCAGGCGAGCCGGGAATCGGCAAGTCCCGCCTTGCAGCAGCTCTCGCCGATCGCGTCGCCAGGCAACCGCACACGCAATTTCGTTACCAATGCTCACCCTACCATGCCAATAGCGCGCTTCATCCAATCATCGACCAGTTGGAACGAGTGGCGCAGTTCAAAGCAGACGATACGCCTGGGCTACGCCTCGACAAGCTGGAGGCGCTACTAGCGTTAGGCACAACGCAGGTTCAGGCGGTAGCGCCCCTTTTCGCCGCACTGCTATCAATCCCGTCCGGCGACCGATATCCCCAACTAGCATTTAGCCCGGCGCAGCAGCGCCGCCGGACGCTCGCGGCGCTGCTTGATCAGTTCGAGAGTCATGCGCGCCAACAACCAATCCTGTTGCTGATAGAAGACTCGCAATGGGCCGACGACACCTCCCTGGAGCTACTCAATCTCGTAGTCGAGCGGGCGCGCCAACTGCCGATCCTTGCACTGGTCACCTTCCGACCGGAGTTCGAGCCGCCTTGGGCTGGTCTCGCCAACGTCGGCACCTTGACGCTCGGCCGACTCGACCGTGAGAACGTTGAAGGTATAGTTACGCAGGTGGCCAGCGGCCGTGCGCTGCCCATCGAAGTGATGAAACAGATCGTCGCGAAGACCGATGGAAATCCGCTGTTCGTCGAAGAACTCACCAAAGCGGTTCTGGAAGCGGGCATCCTGGTCAAACACGCTGACGGCTATCGGCTCGATGGGCCCCTACCGCATCTGGCCATCCCGGAAACCCTTCAAGACTCTCTAATGGCGCGGCTTGACCGCCTGCACTCGGTAAAGGAGATCGCCCAAGTTGGCGCCGCCATCGGGCGTGAATTCTCCTATTCGTTGATCCGTGCTGTGGTCGCACGCGACGAGATCGCATTGAAGCATGCACTCGCCGCACTCGAGCAGGCGGAGCTCGTGTACCGCCAAGGCGAGCCGCCGGAAGCCGTCTACAGCTTCAAACACGCGCTAGTGCGAGATGCGGCCTATGAGAGTCTGCTTAAGAGCCGGCGGCACCTACTGCACGGTCAAATTGCGCGCACATTAGAGGAGAGGTTTCCCGATGTGGTAACGGGCGAGCCGGAAATCTTGGCGCGCCATTTCACTGAAGCCGGCATCGTTGGCCTCGCCACCAGCTACTGGCTCAAGGCCGGAAATCGCGCACTCAGCCGCTCAGCAAACGCTGAAGCCGTCAAACATCTCAGACGGGGAATTGAGCTTACTCAGGAGTTAGCGCAGTCGCCCGAACGCGCTCGCAAAGAACTGGATTTTTACCTTGCCCTCGGACCGGCAGTGGCGGCAACCGAAGGCGATGCCGCGCACGAAACGTCAAGGGTATTCCAACTCGCTCGCGACCTGCTCGGCGATGGTGGCACCTTGAAGGAACAGATGACGATCCTTTGGGGTACTTTCTTGGCTCACAGCATGCGCGCGGAACATACCGCGGCGCTCGAAGTTGCGCGGCAATGCCTGGTCTTAGCTGCAGATCATGAGCATCCCGGGGTATCGGCGCTGGCCAACCGGTTCATGGGCCAGACGTTATGTTATATGGGCGCTTTCGTTGATGCGCGCGCTCATCTGGAGCGGACGCTCGCGCTCTGCGCGACCAATCCAGAGACGATTGCGACTTATCGCCGTTTCGGCGTCGACGACCGAGTTAATACCCTGTCGTTTCTCGCATCGACACTCTTGTTCCTCGGCTATCCGGAGCAGTCCGCCGCTGCAGCGGAAAAAGCCGAGACCGGTGCGCGAGCGATAGGACTCGCCTTCACGACCGCCTTGGCTTTGAGCAACATTGCTGTCCTCGGCACCATAGGTGGTGATCCACGGCGTGCCTTAGCGAACGCTGATGAAGCGATAGCCATCAGCGGCGAGAACGAATTTGCAAGTCCCTATCACAGGGCGCGTTTCTTTCGGGGGGCTTTGTTAGCCCAAGGCGGTGATCCCCAACTTGGGAACGAGTTGATGCGAAAAGCCGTGGCGGCGGCCGAAGGCCACTCTGAACGGAGCCGTCGCAGTCTTTATCTGTGCCATATCGCTTCTGCCCATGCGAGCCTCGGCCAGCTTGAAGTCGGCCTTGGTTTGCTAGACGAAGCTATTCAAACAGCCGAAATAACAAGCGAAAAGTTCTTCGAGCCTGAACTGCATCGTCTGCGGGGAAAGATTCTGTTGAGTTTGGGCAAGAAAGGTAAGGGGGAAGCTGTACTGCAGCACTCATTGACGATTGCGCGGCAACAGCAGGCCCGTTGGTGGGAATTACGCGCCGCCAACGACCTCGCGAAGCATTGGTACGACGAAGGCAGGTACGTTGAAGCTCATTCCCTTCTGCAGCCGATTTATAGCTGGTTCGTCGAGGGTTTCGACACGCCAGATTTGAAAGATGCCAAAGCCCTCTTGGACAAGCTGAGGGACTTGTCAGATACGCAAATCAAAAGGCCAGGGGGCAACAGCTAGATTTAGATTAGCTCCTGCCTTTTTCGCGCATAGGCTTTACAGGACCTAAGAGCCAAAGCCCCTGGCTGAACATTTGAGACTGTACACGATGCGCTGGGATTGCGCCGGCCAGGACGATCAACCCTTGCGTTTCGCGGTCTTCCCCTTCTTGGCTTTCTTGCGCCTCGGCCCTTTTGCAAGCTTTGCGATGCCTCGGTCGACGGCCCTCATTGCTTTCGCAAGTTCGCGCTTCTTGTCTTGAAACGCTTTCTTCAGATCGGCAGCGTCGGCAGGACTCAAACTGTCCAAATCGAGAAGGTCTATAGCTGCGATGAGCGCCATGGCTTCACCTACAAATATCAGTGGTTTCTCAAACTTGATAGGCCAACCGCATATTAGTAACCGTTGAAGCTCTGGAGAGTCAATTATAGAACTGAATCTAGTTGCGCTGCTAGAGCCTGATTCAACTGAGTTGAATCAGGCTCTAGCGTTATCATTTTGTTTGAGCATAATCTTTTCGGAAGACCGGTCTCCACTTTTCCTGACCATGCTCTAAGACTCTCTTCGTGCTTGCGCGATCAATGTCACCTAGCCCAAATGATCGGCCAGACGGCCCAGCGACATATCAGGGTGCGAGGCCGCTTTGGCCAGGATCGCTTTGTAATTTGCGATCCAATGCTGGAGCTCGTCGGTCGCGAACAAGGCCTTATTGTAAGTGACCGAGCCGCCGATGCCCGACGGCCCCTCCCTGAGCATCAACGTAAGCCGGGCGCGATCGATGGGCAGGACCGGCTGCCCTTCCCTGTGAGCGCTTCCGAACGATTGGGCCACCATGTCGGGCAGCTCAAATGGTCGGCGAATCGCGTTCTGAAGGACGAAGAACACTTGAATAAGCGATGCTGGATCCACATCGTCGTGTTCCGCTAGCCTGGCGGAGAGAATCTCGAACGGCAACTCCTGCCTTGCGTAGGCCTCCAAGACAGAATCGCGCACGCGACTGAGGGCTTCCAGAAATGACAGATCCGAATCCATTCGGGTTCGGATGAGCGTGGTGTTCTCCATCGGCCCGATAACGCGCTCTGTCCACTGCTGAGTGCGGTTGGCCATTGCAGTGGCGACGCAAATGTCACCGCGTCCCGTCCGAGCCAACAGCATAGCCTTGAAACCCGCCAGCAACGCCATGAAAAGAGTCCCTCCTTGGCTGCGGCTCAGGGCGCTCAGACGAACAACCAGGTCACTGGACAGATGAAACGGTTCGTGGGCAATGCGCGAGGTTAGCAGCGCGCCTGCAGCGCCAACATTTGTGGGGAAAACAGGTGAGGCCTCGTGCAAACAGTCCTTCCAATAGGCAAACTGCCGGGTCGCTAACTCGGCAGTACACCACCGACGCTGCCAGTTAGCGAAGTCGGAAAACTGCAGCGCTTGCGCCGGCAACTGCACTTCGCGACCGGCCGCTAAAGCGGAATAGACCTCCGAGATCTCCTCAAAGAAGACTCCGATGGACCAGCCGTCGACGATGATATGATGCAGGATAAGTATCAAGACGTGGTCGTCGCGACCGAGCCGCAAAAGGCGCGTCCGAAATAACGGCGCGCGCGTCATGTCGAAGGGTGTCCAGGCTTCTTGCTCTGCTCGCAACTCCGCCTTCTTGAGCAGGAGTGCCTTGACGCGGTTGTTTGTGGTAGATGTCCCTGCTGCGAGATCTTCGATGGCGAGGGGTGAAACGACATCGGAGGCTGGAGCGATGAAGGCGACGGGCCGCTCGCCCACCCAGGTAAAGCCCGTGCGCAACGAATCGTGCCGGCGAACGACCTCAACCAGGCTCTGTTCAAGCGCCGGGACGTTCAGCGGCCCCTGCAGCCGATAGGCGAAGGGTAAGTTGAACTGGGGCAGTCCCGGCAACTCCCGCTCGATTTTAAGCACGCGCTCCTGCCGCATGGAGAGTAGCCGGGGACCGTCTCTTTCCACGCGCGCAATCTCGGGCCACGGCTCTGTTGACTGCGTCGCGTGTGCCTCGTCTATCCGCCGGGCCAGCGCCTCGACCGTACTTGCTTCGAACAGCGCCCGGATAGGCAACGACACGCGCAAGACACTTGCGACCCGCGCCAGAACCCGTCCGGCCAAAAGCGAATGGCCGCCCAAATCGAAGAAGTTGTTAAAAATGCCGACTTCCTTAACCTCAAGTAAATCCGCCCATATGCCGGCCAGGACCTCCTCAGTAGAGTTTCGTGGCGCCACGAAATCACCGCCCACCACTCCGAGCCCCGAGCCGAAGGCCGCCAAGGCTGGGCGGTCGAGCTTGCCATGGGCCGTCAAGGGCATGCGATCGGGGAAGACGTAACCTGCGGGGATCATGTGGACTGGAAGTCTGGTCTTGAGAAAATCGCGAAGCTCATTGGCGTTCGGCCCCCCATCGGTCACAGCGACAATGTAGGCGATCAGTTGCGTCTCGCCGCCCATGTTGTCTCGCGCCATTACCACTGCAGATTGGACGCCCGAATGTTCCATCAGAACATGTTCGATTTCCTCAAGCTCGATTCTACAGCCACGGATTTTCACCTGATGGTCGATGCGGCCGAAGCACTCCAACATACCGTCGGAGCGCAAGCGCGCCAAATCTCCCGTCCGGTACAGACGCGCCCCGGGGCGCTTCGAAAACGGATCGCGCAAGAATCTGTGGCGGGTCTGTTCCCGGTCGTTGAGGTATCCGCGACCCACGCTGATTCCACCCACATACAACTCCCCCACGATCCCCATTGGCACCGGCTGCAGGTAACGATCCAGCACATAGAGGCGGGTGTTGGCGATGGCACGGCCGATTGGCACGGCAGCGCTTGAAGTCGGCGGCGCCGTAAGGCGATTTGTTGCCACGTCGTCAGAACACTCCGTCGCGCCGTATGCATTGATCAGAGGCACGCCCGGAAAGTACCGGAACCAATCACGACAGAGATCCGGGGCGAGGGTTTCGCCGGTGGAAATCAGTGATCGAAGTCGGCCTAGTGCGCGAAAGGCGGCCTCCCTTGGGGACGGCTGCAAGATTTCGCGCAGCAGCGTAGGCACGATCTCCAGAACGGTTATCCCCTCGCGCGATATCTCCTGCATGAGCAACGCGGGGTCCCGCACCTCTTCGTCGGCACAGATGTGGACGCGCGCGCCCACCATAAGCGCCGCAAGAAACTGCCAGACGGCAATGACAAAGCTCTGGGGAGATGTTTGGGCGATCACATCCGAGGCCGACAATTCGAGGTCGGCTATCTTGGAAAGGAGGTGGTTGAACAGGCCCCGCTGCTCGATCATGGCCCCTTTCGGAACGCCCATCGAACCGGATGTGTAGATCACGCACGCCAGGCTCGAGGGCGTCCTGTAGACTGCAGGACTGGGGTCTCGAGGCATGACCGAATGAAGCTTTTCGAGAATCAGGACTCGCGGGCGTTCCCGGCGCCGCAGCCCGGATAGCGCCACTCGCAACGTTGGCGCGCAGTCTTGCGTGGTCAGCACGATGCGGGCGACGCTGTGATGGATGGTCTGTGCCAGCCTGGCGGCGGGAATCATCGGGTCCAAGGGAAGAAATGCACTTCCGGCCTGTTGCACCGCGATCATCGCGGCCAAGAGTTCAATGCCACGTTCGGCGAACAAGACAACCACTTCATCACGGCGGACGTCCTCGAGGCCGAGCCGATCTGCGATGGCCGAAGCCCGGCTTGAGAGCTCCAGGTAACTGAGCCGAACCCGCCCGATGGACACGGCCGTGGCATCGGGCGCGCGCTCGACCTGCTTTGCAAATCTCTCGGAGAAATTTCTGTGGCGGCCGAGGGACCTTGTCGGGGTACGATTCAAATCCATTAGGACTTGCTTGCGTTCCCGCTCCGGCAGCAGTGATAGACGAGAGATCCGCTCCTCGGGATTCGCAACGATTGCTTCTAGCAACGTCCGGAAATGCACGGCCATTCGCGTGATCGTGGCAGCTTCAAAGAGATCAGTGCTGTACTCGAGCCAGCCACCCAAACGGCCGTCCACATCGAAGAGCTCGAGCAATAGGTCGGACCGCGCGATACCAGGGTCCACGTTCACAAAGTGAGCGGACAGTCCGGTCAGGGCCAGGCCTTTCGAAGATGCCTTTTGCAGAATGAACATCACCCGAAATAAGGGATTCCGATCCAGGCTTCGCGGCACATGAAGCGCTTGCAGAATTTCCTCGATCGGCAGTTCCTGGTTTCGAAAGGCGTCCAGCGTTACTTGCCGGACACGCCGCAGCACGTCGCTGAATGTGGGGTCGCCAGATAAATCGGTTCGGAGAATGATCGCATTTGCGAACATTCCGATCAGCCGCTCGAACTGGATCTGATTGCGGTTGGCGATCAACGACCCGACCGCGACATCCTCGTGCTGCGTATATCGGTACAGAAGGCACTGAAATGCGGCGAGAAGAGTCATGAACAAGGTGACGTTGTGG
>WNGI01023259.1_pt1 | contig 10140 bp, 13 predicted proteins | sample 5400621 | NCBI WGS metagenome assembly WNGI01 (sample SAMN13153374, study PRJNA577476) | soil metagenome | isolation source: 20 cm soil or saprolite under Garry oak tree replicate 1 | place: USA:California | collected 2016-06-15 | reverse complement strand
TCGCGCAGGTCACTACTGCTGCCAAATATGTGATCGCCTTCAGTGATGGGGGCTACACTACCAACCTTCCTTTAGACGAGGTGCTCAATGGGCAGGCCTGGGTGGTCGACACCTATGAAGGCCAGCCGCTCGAGCCGCAACACGGTGGCCCGGCACGCTTGCTGGTGCCGCACCTCTACTTCTGGAAGAGCGCCAAGTGGGTACGGGGTCTGCGCTTAGTTGCTGAAGATGAGCCTGGCTTCTGGGAGTCGCTGGGCTATAACAATCACGGTGATCCATGGAAAGAAGAACGCTATTGGGGCGACTGAGCTGGCAACTCGGCGAGGTGGTCGCCACGCAGCCAGAAACAGCACGCACGAAAAGCATCACCCTCACGGTTCCCAACTGGATGGGGCATCGAGCGGGTCAGCACGTGGATGTGCGCCTCACCGCCGAGGACGGCTACCAGGCCGAGCGCAGCTATTCGATCGCTACGCCACCGGAGGAGGCACCGCGCGTGACGCTCACTGTCGAACGGCTCGATGACGGAGAGGTCTCGCCCTACCTCACCGAGGAGCTGCGCATCGGGGACAAGCTGGAACTGCGCGGCCCCATCGGCGGCTACTTCGTCTGGGAAATGCCGATGGGTGGACCTCTGCTGCTGGTCGCCGGGGGATCAGGCATTGTGCCCTTGATGGCCATGCTGCGCCACCGGGCTGCCATAGGCAGCACCGTGCCGACCCGCTTGCTATACTCCTCGCGCTCGTTTGAGGACATCATCTACCGCGAGGAACTCACGCGCCTGGACGAGGCAGACCAGATGCTGGAGGTGGTGCATACCTTAACCCGTTCACACCCGCCCGGCTGGACGGGCTATGCCCGCCGCATCGATTCCGAGATGCTACGTGAGGTGGCCTGGCCGGCAGATCAGCATCCCCTGACATTCATCTGCGGCCCCACCCCGTTCGTGGAAACGGCCGCAGCCGGTCTCGTCGCATTTGGACACGAGCCAGTACACATCAAGACCGAACGATTTGGACCGACAGGAGAAGGATGATGGAGTACAAGCTCGATGGCAATGCTGCCGCAGGGACCCTGCAAGAGATCTTCCCCTTTGAAATGACACTCGCCCAGATCACCTGCACGGGCTGCGGCACCACCAATATGATTGGGGCGCTTGCCGCCTATATGCATGGCATGGGGACGATCGTGCGCTGCCCCGTCTGCGATACCGCGCTTATCCGCTTGGTGCATGCGAAGGGACATTACTGGCTGGATATGCGGGGCGTGCGCGTCCTCCAGATCAGCGTGGAGGCCTAGGCCTCCCTCCTGGTCTCGCTGTCTGAAATTTCATGTGCAGGAGAACTGCCGATGCATGTCGCACAAAGTGGCATCTCCGCGGCTCGTGACGGGCTCGCACTCCTCTCTGGAGTTCGACCTGCTTGAGCAGCCCAACCCCCGGTGGTGACCTACAGGCAGCGCTCGAAGCGCTGCGCCCGCACAGTTCGGGCCAGACGCAGAGCGACAGTGTGCACCGGCACGGTGAGGTGCCGGTGAAACGCGGGGCGCAACAACTCGAGGCGATCGTGCGCGATCTCGATACCGCACACGTTCCCCTGAACGACCTGGCCTTGCGTCGCCCAACGTTAGATGATGTCTTTCTCTCGCTCACTGGGCGCGCTACGGCCGAAGCCTCTCACCCCGAGGCGGCAGCAGTTCCGCAATCCCTGGAAAGGAGTTCGCGATGAACAGCAGCAAGCTCGCTCTACCCGCAAGCGTCACGCCGCAGGCCCGTCCCGCCTTCTACTGGACCCTGGCTGATATGCTCGTCCTGGCCAAACGCCAGCTCATGCGTATTCCACGTAGCCCCCAGGAACTGGGGTCTGCGACGCTGACATCGGTCCTGGTCCTCGTGCTGTTCCGCTACGTTTTTGGCGGAGCCATTGCCGTTCCTCCTGGCACCAGCTATGTCAATTAGTGGGCCTGCTCGTGGTCTTCATCCCGCTAGCAGTCTGGGCCTATGGACGCCGCAATGCGCGATCAGAATGAGAGAAACGTCGCCTCACATTTTCTTGGAAGTGACAGGACGCAAAAGGGTGCCCATGTGATGACACACAACAACCTTGATCTCTCTCTAATTCTGGAGTACTCTTTATCCGGAGGGAGGCACTCAAAGGTTGCTTCTCAGCAGCGAACAGGATTACCAGCTCATTAAGCCAGCCAATCAGCAATTGAAACCGTGTAGAGAGTAAAGAGCAAGTCAGAAGAGCCGTCTTAGTGATACTCACTGCGAAGCATACTTTACTCTCCTAACAGGACCAGAGGGAGGTGTTACATGCCTGTAGAAGAACACATGCCAGGAATGGAGCGCATGAAAGACGAACAGTCGCTCCCGGAGCTGTCTTCACAGCTGGTCACGATACTTACAACGGAACATTACAATTTGCAAACGGGACGATCGATGACCGTGGCAGACGCCAATGGCCGCTGCACGCTCTTTATCGGGGCCGTCTCAGGCGCCTTGATTGCCATCGCTTTTACCGGGCAAGTCTCCCGCATGGGCACGGCCTTCTTCGTGTTTAGCCTGGTGCTGCTTCCCTCGCTCTTCTTGATGGGTCTGATCACCTTTGAGCGCGTGCTGCAATCGGGCATCGAAGACCTCACGTACGCCCGCGGGATCACGCGCATCCGGCGCCTCTACCTGGAGTCTGCTCCCCAACTGCAACCGTACTTCCTCCTTGCAGCTGATGATAAGAGCAGGCGGCCCATGCTCAAAGTGGGGATCCACCCATCGTGGTGGCAGGTCTTCCTCACGACGGCGGGGATGATCGCCGCCATCAACAGTGTGTTGGTGGGGGTCTTTGTGGGCCTGCTGCTGTCTGCCCTGTTCACCTTCCCCTTGCTGGCCTGTACGAGCGCTGGAGTCCTCACCTTCCTGGTGAGCTTTGGCATCCATCAACGCTATCAATGGGGGCAATGGAGCCGCCTGGAGCAGGACCTGGCGGCCCTCATTGAAGCCAGGAGAACGTAGTAGAACGAGCTGAGCCGTGGCGCTGAGGACTGATACGTGCCCTTGTTTTCACACCATTAGCATTGGTAGTCTCAGTTGGCCTATGGGAATGAAGAGAACAAAAAGGAAGGAGGTGAACACCAGGCAAGCATCCCAGGGCGGTGCTCGGTGGATGGAGAGCGCCGGGCATCAGGCAGTGTTGTTTGAGTAGTGTTTCGAGAAGTGCTGGTTGAACGCACTTCCCAGTATCAAGCAAGGGAGAACCAATCATGTCGATGATATGGCGAGACCCATCCGGCACATTCCTAAAGCTGAGGGCGCCCAACCCAAGCAGATCCCCGTCAAGGTGAAGGAAGTGTCGGGCACACGCTAAGGAAGGCGTGGCGGAGGACACTGGTCGCCTCCGCACGTTCGCGACTTCTAACGCCAGGCCGAAGCCTTCGATCGGGTTCCTTTCGATCGACGGCGGCCGTTGCCATCGACAGAGGGAGATGCCCCTCCTTGCGAAGAAGGAGCTTTACTTATGATCACGGGCTATACAAGACCGCTCTATCTCCTCCCGTTCGACCACCGGGCGTCCTACATCTCGGGACTCTTTGGCTGGAATGAATCGCTGAATGTGGAGCAGATGGTCACCGTTGCCAACAGCAAGCACGTCATCTATGCAGGCTTCCAGCAGGCTATTGCGGACCACGTGCCGCAGGATCACGTTGGTCTTCTGGTTGACGAGGAATTTGGTTCTGCCATCCTGCGTGATGCGGTGAGCAAGGACTATATTACGGCGATGTCCGTCGAGAAGAGCGGCCAGGAGGAGTTCGAGTTCGCCTATGGGGAGGACTTTGCGCAGCATATTGAGGCCTTTCATCCCACCTTCGCCAAAGTGCTCGTGCGCTATAATCCTGAAGGAGATGCGGCTCTCAACCAGCGCCAGGCCAGTCGCCTCAGACGCTTATCGGACTATCTGCACCAGACACAAAGGCTGTTCATGTTTGAACTACTCGTCCCACCTGAGTCGATGCAGCTGGAACAGCTTGAGGGGGACACCAACGCCTATGACCTGCAGCTACGCCCACGCTTGATGATGCAAGCCATCCAGGCGCTGCAGGATGCCGGGGTAGAGCCGGATGTCTGGAAGATCGAAGGGCTTGATCGCCAGGAAGATTGCGTCAAGGTGGTGGAGGTGGCTCGGCGTGATGGACGGGACACCATGGGTCTCATTGTGCTAGGACGAGGTGCAGCGCGAGACCGGGTCGTACATTGGCTCAAGACAGCGGCGAGCGTTCCCGGCTTCATCGGTTTTGCGGTAGGACGAACGAGTTTCTGGCAGCCCCTGGTCGATATTGAGGCCAAACGTATCTCTCAAGAGGAGGCAGCCGCACAGATTGCACACAATTTTGAAGCATGGATCCGCATCTTTGAGGAAGCCCGAGGCACATAAGCGCCTGCGCTGAAAAAAGGAGAACATTAGGATGGCACAAGCCACAAACTATGATGCGATTGTGATCGGTAGCAGTCGGGGCGGCAGACTCCTCCCAATCGCATTAGCGAAGGCAGGCCGGAAAGTGGCGCTCATTGAGCGCGGCCACGTAGGCGGTACCTGTATCAACGTGGGCTGTACCCCCACCAAAACGATGGTCGCCAGCGCACGTCTCGCCTATCTGGCAAGGCGTGGCGCTGACTACGGCGCCCACACTGGCCCCATTTCGGTCGATCTGCAGGCCATACGCCAACGCAAACAAGGCATCATCGAGGGCGCTCGCAGCGACCTCGAGAGCCGTATCAAAGCGACGCAAGAGCTGGATCTGCTCAGGGGCCTCGCCCATTTTATCGCCCCAAAAACGCTTGAGGTCTATGTCAAGGGTGGCGAGATGCGAGAGATCACCGCGCAACTGATTTTTATCGATACCGGCGACCGACCAGAGCAACTCGCGATCAAAGGCGTCGAGAGCGTCTCCGTGCTCAACTCAACCACGATCATGGAGCTGGACACGCTCCCCGAACACCTGTTCATCATCGGCGGCGGCTACATCGCGCTGGAGTTCGGACAGATGTTTCGTCGCTTTGGTAGCCAGGTCACGCTCATTCAGCACAGTCCACGCTTGCTGATGAGCGAGGATGAAGACGTGAGTGACGCAATAGCGAAGATTTTTCGCGAGGATGGGATCACGGTCCTGACCGCAACGACGCCGCAACAGGTTGAGCAGCTCAGCGATGGGCGCATTCAGTTGAGCGTGCGCACGCCTCAGGGTGAACAGCAGTTCACTGGCTCGCATCTGCTGGCGGCAGTCGGTCGCGTCCCCAACACCGAAGATCTCACACCCGAAGCCGCTGGCATACAACTGGACCAGGAGGGGTACATCCAGGTCAATGGGCAACTGGAAACGAACGTTCCTGGCATCTACGCACTGGGTGATGTGAAAGGGAGACCGGCTTTCACTCACGTTGCTTACGATGACTTCCGCATTTTGCGCACCAACCTGCTTGAGCATGGCAACGCCAGCACTCAGGATCGCATCGTCCCCTATACCGTCTTCATCGATCCCCAGCTTGGGCGGGTTGGCATGAGCGAAAACGAGGCCAGAAAACAGGGGCGCAACATCCGTGTGGCGAAATTGCATGCTGTGCGCTGAGGGTGGCGAGATTATGACCATCATCCAGGTGGCGATGATGGGCAAGCTGCCCTACACCGCCTTAAAAGAAGGCATCTTCACCCATCCAACCCTGGCTGAAGGGCTCAATGATCTGTTTATGACGCTCGATTCTTAAAGGAGCGATGATGACTGAAGAGCAGAGCAGACCTGATCCACATCAAGGACAACCTATTCTGGTTGCTGGAGAGCAACTTGAGGGAGATCCTCTCGAGCAGACACATGTTGCCATGATCCTGCTGCACGGGCGTGGGATTGACCGCGTGTTTGCCGAGGTCATGCCCGCCGACAAGGCCAACTACGTGAAACAGCTTCAGGGCGAGGGGTTGTTCACCGCGATGGTGGGCGACGGTGTCAATGACGCACCGGCGCTGGCCCAGGCAGACCTGGGCATCGCCATCGGCGCTGGCACGGGCGTGGCGATTGAGACGGCAGAGGTGGTGTTGATGCGCAGCGACCCGCTGAATGTAGTGGCCGCCATCCGGCTCTCAAAGGCCACCGTCACCAAGATGAAGCAGAACCTGTTCTGGGCGGCCATCTACAACCTGATCGCTATCCCCGTCGCGGCCGGGGTGCTCTCTCCCTTTGGCATCCTGCTCGCTCCGGAAGTAGGTGCCCTGGCCATGAGCGCCAGTTCCCTGACGGTGGCGACCAATGCGGTGCTGCTCAAGAGCGTGGAAAAGAAGCTGAGGGAGTGAACAGGAGGAGAGGGAAGTTTGGAAATCGACGTTGAACACGTGGCTAAGCTTGCGAACCTGCCGCTGGATGAAAAGCGCCTGGAAATACTCGGGAAACAACTTACCGAAACACTTTTGTACATCGATAGGCTGAATGAAATACCTACAGAAAAAGTTGAACCTACCAGCCAGGTAACCGGTCTTACCAATGTTACGCGAGATGATACCGTATCAGCATCACTTCCCCAGGAGGCTGCTGTGGGGAACGCGCCTGAAACGCACAACGGATATATCGTGGTAGACGCAATTCTTGAGGAATAACAATGGAACTTTATGAACTTACCGTCGCGGAAGCCAGCAAGGGTCTCCAAGAAAAGAGGTTCTCCTCAAGCGAACTGACAAGCGCATGTCTTGAGAGAATCAAAGCAGTTGAGCCAGAGCTTCACGCATTTGTTACCCTAACCGAGGAACAGGCTTTGGAACAGGCCCGAAAAGCCGACTTCCTGTTAGGCAGCGGCGAGGTTCGGCCTTTACTAGGGATCCCCATTTCGATCAAAGACAACTTCTGCACAAGCGGGATAAGAACTACTGCCTCTAGCAACGTCTTAAGAAATTTTGTGCCCCCGTACGATGCCACTGTTGTCCGCCTGATCACTGAAGCGGGAGCAGTCAGCCTGGGGAAGACCAATATGGATGCATTTGCGCATGGGTCCTCAACCGAGACATCCGATTTTGGTGCCAGCCGCAACCCCTGGAACATCGAGAGATTACCGGGAGGCTCATCCGGTGGAGCGGCGGTAAGTGTGGCAGCCGATGAGGCCATATCCGCCGTCGGTTCTGAAACCGCCGGATCAATTCGACAACCCGCCGGATGGTGCGGTGTCGTGGGGTTGAAACCAACATATGGAAGAGTGAGCCGCTATGGTCTCATCGCCATGGCCTCATCCCTGGATAGTCCTGGCCCGATCACGAAATCAGTCGAAGACGCCGCGCTCATGCTGGAGGTTTTAGCCGGACATGACCCGATGGATGCTACATCATCGCCTCTTCCAACAAAGCCATACCGGGAACTTCTCAAAGAAAAACGTGAGAACGTAACCATCGGCATTTCGGACGACTACTTCGAAGGGGTCGACCCAGAGATTGTCACTGCAGTTCAAAAGGCGTTGCGTGAATTCGAGCGCCTTGGGCACAGAGTCAAGAGAATCAAGCTGTTTGACCCGCAATACGCCATTGCCGTTTACACGATTATACAGCGTTCCGAGGTCTCTTCGAATTTAGCGCGTTACGATGGGATTCGCTATGGATTCGGACGCGACGCATTCGGCGAAGAGGCGCAGAGAAGAATTATGCTTGGAACGTATAGTTTATCGGCAGGCTACTATGATGCTTACTACGCAAAAGCTGAGAAAGTAAGAACGCTCATCGTCGAGGATTTCGCAAGAGCATTCGAGGAAGTTGACGTGGTCATCGGACCAACAAGCCCTTCCACGGCATTGCCTGTTGGATCGAGTAAAAACCATCCGATGTTCGGCGAGGTTTCCGATGCGCTGCTGGAACCTTCGAGCATCGCTGGGCTGCCAGGTATCAGTATCTGCTGTGGTTTTTCTAAAGAGCTTCTACCTATAAGTATGCAGGTCATTGGGCCTCATTTTATGGAAGATCTCATCCTGAATGTTGCCAATCAATATGAACAAGTTACCGAGTGGAGTAGCAGGAAGCCAAATCTATGAGTAACGATACACTAACGGCAACGTATGAACCCGTAATTGGTCTGGAAGTTCACGTGGAACTGAGCACCGCGTCCAAAATGTTCTGCCGGTGCAGCAGCGATTACTTTGGCCAGGAGCCAAACACACATACCTGCCCCATTTGCTTAGGGCTTCCCGGGGCACTGCCAGTGCCAAATGCGAAGGCCATCGAGGGTTGTATTATGATCGGCCTCGCCCTCAATTGCGAAATAGCCGCGTTCTCGCAGTTCGATAGAAAGCACTACTTTTATCCTGATTTGCCAAAGGGCTATCAAATCAGCCAATACCAGCATCCTTTTGCCCAAAGGGGCTCTCTCATGCTCAGTAACGACAAGAAGATTCGCATCCGCAGGGTACACATGGAGGAGGATACCGGAAAGCTGCTGCATCAAGACCTCGATTCTCGGGCTATCAGTCTCATAGATTTCAACCGCTCAGGTGTTCCGCTTGTTGAAATTGTCACCGAACCAGATTTTGAGAACGCGGATCGGGTCAAAGAATATCTACAAAAACTTCAACAGATTATCCGCAGCCTGAACGTGGCTACAGCTAACCCGGACAAAGGTGAAATGCGGTTCGAGCCAAACATTTCTCTACGCAGAGCAGGTGAGACGAATCTTCCGCATTACAAAGTAGAGGTCAAAAATATTAACTCATTTTCATTCGTGGAGAGGGCCATCAACTACGAACTGAAAAGACAAAGCAGTATTCTGGGACGAGGAGAGACACCTGTCCAGGAGACAAGGGGTTGGGACGAAAAAAGACATATTACCCTCGGACAACGCTCAAAAGAGGAAGCCATGGACTACAGGTACTTTCCTGAACCCGATATTCCACCTTTCCGCTGGCAACCGGGTGAGATCGATGAATTGCGGAGGGCGCTGCCAGAATTGCCCGATGAGAAAAAAGCGCGTTTTATTCAAAGCTACCACATCACTGCGTACGATGCGGAACGACTGACTCGTGAAAGACGCCTCGCCGACTTCTTTGAGGGGGCCGTAAAAGTTGGCCAGGAGCATGGCATAGATCCGAAAACCATCGCCAACGTTGTGATGAATAAAAAGATAGACATTGATACGACGGTTCCCGCCGAGTTGATCAAGGACATCGTAGCTTCCCGGAGCATCGATGGCATCGACGAGACTGAGCTACAGTCGATCATTCAAGAAGTCATCGCGAGCAATCCGAAAGCGGTCGAAGATTATAAAAAGGGAAAAACGAACGCGGTGATGTTCCTGGTCGGAGCGAGTATGAGAAAGCTCAGGGGCAGAGCTTCGGCTAAGCATGTGAAAGAGCTGATTGTAGCGTATCTCGATGCGATGTAACAGCTCTTCGATTTTACCAAATGACCGCCGAAGGGGAAAAAGAGGTATAATACTCTCTCGTATGAACTGTGCGACGAAAGGATACAAAGAGATGGCAATTGACCTGACTGTCATGAGAAAGCGACTTGAAGAGAAGCAGGCTGAACTTCAGCAGCATATCGCTACATTGACTGGAAGTCCCGCGCCCCCCGAAGATGCAATCCAGGCCAGCGACGGCGTTGTAGAGCCGGAAGAAGAGGCGGTGGATCTCCAGGAAACAGACGTGGATCAAGCTATTCTGGACAATGAGAAAGCGTTGCTCGCCGAAGTACAACAGGCACTGGCACGCATCGAGAATGGGACATATGGTATCTGTACCAATTGCGGGCAGCCCATCCCAGAAAAACGGCTGGAGGCTATTCCCTGGGCCTCCTTGTGCGTGACCTGCGAGCCGGAGCCGGGGTCTGAGGGATGAGAACACGGTCTACTCAACAGCTACCGGATGGGACACAATACAAAACAGATTTTTCCATCCTTGTGCAAAGACGTGGAGCGCAGAGGGTCTGATGATCCCCGTTGCTTGATGGGTGACCTTGAGCGGCATTGTCAATGTAGCTCTCGTTGAAGCGTGAAGATTCCTGAATGTACCATGAAAGTGGGGTGTACGCCCAGAATTTCTCGAAAGAAAGGCTTTCTAACATCCAGAAATAAGAGGTCAGTGGGAAAACTCATCAAGAGAATTTTTCACGTTGACAATGCCTTTGTCACGGT
>WNGI01009898.1_pt1 | contig 10140 bp, 9 predicted proteins | sample 5400621 | NCBI WGS metagenome assembly WNGI01 (sample SAMN13153374, study PRJNA577476) | soil metagenome | isolation source: 20 cm soil or saprolite under Garry oak tree replicate 1 | place: USA:California | collected 2016-06-15 | reverse complement strand
CCGCGTCGCCTGGGAAAGCTCCTCCGCAGTCGCCTCGCGGCCCAGCTTGGCCTGCAGCTCGGCCGAGGCGCGGTTGAGCTTGATGCGGCGCTCCTGGACGTGCACCGGAATGCGGATCGTCTTCGACTGGTTCGCGACCGCGCGCTGGCAAGCCTGACGGATCCACCAGGTCGCGTAGGTCGAGAACTTGTAGCCCTTGCGCCAGTCGAACTTCTCCGCCGCGCGGTTGAGGCCGATCACGCCCTCCTGGATCAGGTCCAGGAGAGGCACGTCGTGGCCCTGGTAGCGCTTCGCGATCGAGACGACCAGGCGCAGGTTGGAGTTGATCATCTTCTCCTTCGCCGCGAGGTCGCCGCGTTCGATGCGCTTCGCGAGCGCAACCTCGTCCGCGGCCGTGAGCAGCTTGTGACGGCCCGCTGCGTCCATGAAGAGCTGCAGCGGGTCGAGCGTGCCCGTGACCGGTGCGGCTGCGACCGGGCGCGTCTCCTCGGGCGTCTCCTCGCGCACCACGACGTCGCGCTCTTCGAGCGCGGCGCGGAGACCGGTGACGTCGTCCTCGGTCAGCTCGTGCTCGTCGGCGAGAGCCTGAATGTCCTTCTCCTCTACGAAACCGCGCTCGGCGGCCTCCTCGAGCAGGCGCTCGACAGGCGAGAGATCGTGCAGGTGAATCGTGTCGCTCAGTGTGTCGTTCCTTTCGGTCGTGAGGGGCTGCCGGATTTCGGCGCCCCGGGCGGCGTGATATGGCTAACTACTCGGCGTCGCCACCCGTACGAGTTATAGAACGGCGTTGCACCGAAGTCCATTCCCAAACTAGGTGTTTTTCTATTTCCGTACAAAGTCTCATTCCCTGCTTATGCAGGAAAAATTCAGCGTTCGACGGTGCGGCCCGAGACTTCGTCGAGGCTGATGCGGAGGACGACGACGTTCGGGCCGAGCGGTCGCGGCTCGGCAGCGCGGCCCGCGGTGCGTGCGAAGCGCTCGCGCATGAGGGCGAGCGCCGGCTCGATCGCGTCGCCGTCGAGCTCCTCGTAGGTGCCGTGGGCGATCACGCTCCGCCAGCTTCCCTCCCCGTCGGCGTCGTACTCGTCCACCTCGACGCAGACACGCGGGTTCTCACGCAGCATGGCGGTCTTGCGGCCCTCGGTCGTCACCGCGACCACCGCGCGGTCGTCGTAGGCGTAGATGAGCGGCACGACGTACGTGACTCCGTGGGCGTGACAGCCGAGCCGCGCGATCCGCTGGCCGCGCAGAAAGTCCTCGATCTCGCCGCGTGCGAGCTCGCGCGGGATCCCTCTGCCGCCGTCGGGATCTGCCATCCGCCTGAGCGTAGGCCATACTGAAACGGTCGTGTTGCGCAAGCCGGTGCCGGTCGAGTTGCGCGCCGGCACCGTCTGGCCGCGCGTTCGGCTCACTCCCGGTGAGCGCCTGACCATCAGGGTCAAGGTCCGCCGGCCGAGCTGGGTCTCCTGGCTCGTCGGCGAGCAGGAGAAGCGGACGATGACGGTCGTCACGCCGGCGGCACACATTCGCTCGACGCTGCTGAGGCCGAAACGCGGTACCCCCGTGACGGTCAGCTTCGCCGAGCCGGTGAGCCGGGTCGCGATCGGGGGCAGAGGGCTGCAGAGACTGGAAGGCGCCCGGAGCGTCGTGCCTCTCGGCGTCCGCGCCTCGGGTCGCGCGACTGCGGGAACGACGACGGTGGCGGCCGCGGTTCGGCCCTGGGAGCGGCTCTCGAAGCCCGCGCACGTCTCGTGGTTCGTCCCCGGCTCCCGGACGAGCGTCGTCGCCGAGCCGGCTGCCGGTAGCCGCGTCACTCCTCTCGCTCCGCTGACGCTGACGTTCGCCCGGCCGGTCGCCTCCGTGCTCGGCTCTCGGCTGCCGCGATTCGAGCCCGCCATGCCCGGCCACTGGCAGCAGGTGGACTCCCACCGGCTCACCTTCCGACCCACGGGGCTCGGCTTCGGTCTCGGCGGCATCGTGCGCGTGCGGGTTCCCGGGGGGTCACTCGCCTGGAAGGTCGCGGGAGGCTCGACGCTGCGGCTGCAGGAGCTCCTCGCCCGGCTTGGCTATCTCCCGGTCACGTGGCGGATGCCTGCCGGCTCACCTTCGTCGCCCGCCGCCGAGGTGGCCGCCGCTCTCTCGGCGCCGCGCGGCATCTTCTCCTGGCGCTACCCGGGGACGCCGCTCTCGTTGCGCGCCCTCTGGAGGCCGGGTAGCTGGAACGTCGTGACCCAGGGCGCGGTGATGCGCTTCGAGAACGTGCACGGCATGGCCACCGACGGAGTGGCCGGCCCGCAGGTCTGGCGAGCGCTACTGCACGACGACCTTGCCGGTCGACGGTCCGATGCCGGCTACAACTACGTCTTCGTGCACGAGGCGATCCCGCAGTCGCTCAGCCTCTGGCACGACGGCCGCGTGATCCTCACCTCCCCCGGCAACACAGGAATCGCATCGGCTCCGACGGCGCAGGGGACGTGGCCGGTGTTCGAGCACATCTCGGTCGGGACGATGAGCGGTACCAATCCCGACGGCACGCATTACCACGATCCGGGGATCCGCTGGATCAGCTATTTCCACGGCGGCGACGCGCTCCACGCGTTCCCGCGCACGTCATTCGGGACGCCGCAGAGCCTCGGCTGCGTCGAGCTGCCGGACGCCGCGGCCGCCGAGGTCTGGCCCTACACGCCCATCGGAACGCTCGTAACGATCGAGTCCTGAGAGCTCTAGGCCGGGCTAGACTGGGTTCCCCCCGCCGACGTAGCTCAGCTGGTAGAGCACATCACTCGTAATGATGGGGTCCGGGGTTCGAGTCCCCGCGTCGGCTTCTTCAGTACGTGGTGCAGCTCTTGGCCAGGTAGCCCGTGATCTTGTCCGGGCTCCACTTGAAGAAGGCGAGCGGCCGACCTCTCGCATCGCCCTTGCGGACGGCGAACAGCGCCTGCTGCGGTGTGCCCCCAGTCATCGTGATCCGGAAGTGGACGAGCACGCGCTTGACACGCGTCGGGCAGTTGCCATTGAGGTGCCCCATGAAGTGGGTCGTCACCGTCTGAGAGAGGGCGAGCCCGGCCGGCTTGAGCGCGACCCGGCGTGAAGACGGACGGCAGACCGACTTGTCGACCTTCAGGCTGTTCTTCACATCCTTGAACACGACCTGATAGGCGTGGTCGTTCGCCGTGGTCACGCTCGCGAGCCCGGGCTGTGCTCCCCCGGACGCCGTGGATGGGAGCCGAACCTGCGTCCCGAAGTAGAAGGGATGCTGACGCCATACGCGGCACGAATAGGTCTTGTCCACAACTTGCGCGCCTGCGCGCGCCGGAGTGGCGCTCGCGCGTGCCGTGTACGCGGTCGCCGTGGCAGCTACCCCAGCGGCTGCCGCGACGATGACGATCCGACTCCAAGACGGCTGCATTACGCCGAAATTGTGACAGACGATGGTCCGAAGTTCGAGCCCCCGCGTCGGCTTTCGAGGGCTGACCCGGGCGAGCAGAGCGCGAGGCTAGGCGTCCGCGGCGCGCGTCTCGGGCTGCGGCACGAGCGGGATGTCGTCGACCAGCGTGATCGTCTGCGTCTCCGCCGTCAGCGCTGCGTCGAGATCCGCCTGGGACGGCTCGATCGCGGACGCGCAGTAGGGGCAGAGCTGCCAGAGCGGCTCGAGCGGGGCATTGCACGTCGCGCACTGTTGGCGGAGCATCGTCGCGCAGACGGGACATGCGATGTAGTCGGGCTCGATCCACGAGCGGCAGACGGGGCAGGCCGGTTGCGAGCGGGTGAGCTGCTGCTCGAGCGCCCGTAGCTCCACGCGCCGCGAGCGCACGTCGTCGAGTGTCTCGGCAGGCCGGAAGAGGAGGTAGACGACCGGGCCGATGTACGGCGCCGCGAGTCCGAGTAGCGTGGCGAAGAAGATGAGGATCGGGTCGCCGATGCGGCGGCGGGCGTCCCTGTTCACCCACAAGGCGAGACCGAGCCAGAAGACGACGGCGAAGAAGACCGCGACGTTCCGGGCGACGACGAATCCGGTGGAGTGAGAGAGGTCGTGGAGGGTCGTGGCGGACGAGTAGAGGGGCGACTCGATCACGGCCGAAAAGATGCCCACGCCTTCGACGCGCAAACGCTGCGGCGGCTGTCGGTTTCTCGGACCGGCGTATGCAGCACAATGTCCGAGGAGTGGCAGGCGATAACGGTCGTAACGGGAACGGGAGAGGGCCGCAGCGGCGACAGCCGTCGCGCGTCGACCTCGAGTTCGAGCGCATGCTCCTGGCCCGGCACGGCCGGCTGCGCCGCCGGAACCGCAAGCGCCGCAGCATCCTGCTCGTCGGCGCCCTGCTCCTCGCCTCGCTCGTCGCGCTCCTGCTCGCCACCGTCGCCTTCACGGGCCAGCAGCTCCTGCTCTCGCAGTGCAACCTCTCCGATCTCCGCGCGCTCGCGCTCGGCCAGAACTCGTTCCTCTACACCGACAGCATGCAGCTGCTCGGGGTCGTGCCCTCGGCGACGAACCGGCAGCCGCTGCCGCTCGCGAAGATCTCGCCGGCGCTGCCCGAGGCCACGGTGGCGATCGAGGACGCCCGCTTCTGGCAGCACGGCGCTCTCGACTACCAGGGCATCCTCCGCGCGCTCTACCAGAACCTCTCGAAGGGCCACATCGTGCAGGGCGGGTCGACGATCACACAGGAGCTCGTGCGCAACCTCTACATCGGCAACCCGCAACGGACGCTGTCGCGCAAGGTCAAGGAGGCCTGCCTCGCCACGAAGTACTTCGAGAAGAAGACGCGCAAGCAGATCCTCGCCGACTACCTCAACGAGGTCTTCTACGGCAGGCATGCGTACGGCGCGCAGGCGGCGGCGCGGACGTACTTCTCCAAGCCCGCCTCGAGGCTGACGCTCGTTCAGGCGGCGCTGCTCGCCGGCCTGCCGCAGGCGCCGACGGTGTACGACCCGCTCAGGAACCCGCGCGCCGCGCTGGCCCGGCGGAACGAGGTGCTGCACGCGATGTGGAAGAACCACTACATCAGCAAGTCCAACTTGCGGTCGGCGACGCGGAGAAAGCTCCAGCTCAGGCCCGGTCACCTCTACTCGGAGCTGCACCAGCCGAGCTTCTTCGGCTGGGCGACGCAGCAACTCGAGAGCGGCGGCCACCGGCAAGTGGAGCTCGGCGGCCTCAGGGTCAAGACGACTCTCGACACCCGCCTGCAGGGGCTCGCGCTCCACGCCGTCAGCTCCGTCCTGCAGACCCCGACCGACCCTGCCGCGGCGATCGTGTCCATCGACCCGAAGACCGGTGCCGTGAAAGCGATGGTCAACTACCTGCCGAGCGGGCGCAAGATGCAGTTCAACCTCGCGACTCAGGCCCACCGGTCGACGGGTAGCGCCTTCAAGCCGATCACGCTCGCCACGGCGCTGAGCCGGGGCGCTTCGCTCTCCTCGTCGTTCTACGGCCCGCCGGAGCTCTTGATCACGGACCCGGCGTGCGCGACGAACAACGGCCCGTGGGACGTCCACAACTTCGCCGACGAGACGGCAGGCACCATGAGCCTGCTCAGCGCGACGGCATACTCGGTGAACACGATCTTCGCCCAGCTCATCTCCGTGGTGGGAGTGAGGAATGTCCAGGCGATGGCGAACCACCTCGGGATCACCGAGAGGGCGGGGGGCCCGTACTTCAGGCAGGCGTGCGCGATCACGCTCGGCTCGGTGGGGTTCACGCCGCTCGAGTTGACCGACGCGTACGCGACCTTCGCCTCCGGCGGCATCCAACACGATCCGCAGGCGTTCGAGTTCGTCCGCGCGCCCGGAGGAAAAGTGATCGACAGACTGAGCACCAAGGGGACGCGAGTTCTCAGCGCGAACGTTGCCGCCCAGCTCACGTATGCCCTCCAGGGCGTGGTCCAGCACGGCACGGGCACCGCGGCCGCGCTCGGCGCTCGCCCGGTGGCCGGCAAGACCGGGACCGCCGAGGACTTCAAGGACGCCTGGTTCTGCGGCTACGTGCCTCAGCTGGTGACGTGCGTCTGGGTCGGCTACCCGAAGGGCGAGATCTCGCTCTACAACGTCGAGAGCGTCGGAGAGGTCGCCGGCGGGACTCTGCCCGCCGCGATCTGGCACGCCTACATGAGCGGGGCCGTCGGGAGCCTGCCGGTCGAGAACTTCCCGACGCCGGACCTCAACGTAGGCTCGATCATCAGCGGCAGCGGCACGTACGGCTACTCGGGCTACTCCTCGCCGTAGAGCTCGACGGGGTGACATTCCGCGCGGCGCGGGGCATGAGCGCGCCGTGGCCCCATATCCACTGAACCGCCTGGACGATCTCGTCGGCGAGACGATCGAGCGGCTCGTCCGTGCCCACCACGCGCGGCGGCTGCGGCGCCACGGCAGCGGTCTGGCGATCGATCCGCCGCTCGACGGCGGCTGGGCCGGCACGGCGTCGTGCGCGCCGCGCTCGGGTTGCCGCGTCGAGCCGTTCCTGGACGGGGCCGAGGCGCTGCCGCGGATAGCGGACGCGATCCGCTCGGCACGCTCGCACGTCCATCTCGCCGGCTGGCACTTCGACGCGTCCTTCCGGCTCGAGGAAGAGGGACCGACGCTGCGAGAGCTGCTCGCCGAGACGGCGGAGCGAGTCGACGTGCGTGTTCTTGCCTGGGCGGGCGCGCCGCTGCCGTTGTTCCACCCGGATCGCGGCGAGGTGCGGCAGGCGTGCGAGGAACTCACCGGCGGCACGCGCATCTCGATGGCGCTCGACGCGCGAGAGCGCCCGTTCCACTGCCACCACGAGAAGCTCGTCGTAGTCGACGACGAGACGGCGTTCGTGGGCGGGATCGACCTGACCGCCCTGGCCGGCGACCGGCTGGACTCGAACGACCACCCGCGCCGCGACGGGCTCGGCTGGCACGACACCGCGCTGCGACTCGAGGGCCCCGTGGTCTCCGACGTCGCGGGGCACTTCCACACTCGCTGGCATGCGATCGGCCCCGACGGGCTGCCGGAGCCCGGCGGGCCGCCGGCCGTCGAGGGTGGAATCGAGGCCCAGTTCGTGCGGACGGTGCCCGCGAGGTTGTACGAGCCCTTGCGGGACGGCGAGTGGTCGATCCTCGAGAGCTACCTGCGCGCGCTGCGGGCGGCGGAGCGGCTCGTGTACCTCGAGAGCCAGTTCCTCTGGTCGCCGGAGGTCACCTTCGTGCTCGCCGAGAAGCTGCGCCGGCCACCGTGCGACGACTTCCGGGTGATCGCGCTGCTCCCGGCGGAGCCGAACAACGGCGCCGACGACAGTCGCGGGCAGGTCGGGGTCCTGATCAACGCCGACAAGGGATGCGACGACACCGCCCGCTTCCTCGCCTGCACGCTTTACCAACCCGGTCCCGGCGGCAACCCGGTCTACGTCCACTCGAAGGCGGCGATCGTCGACGATGCCTGGCTCACGGTCGGCTCGGCGAACCTCAACGAGCACTCGCTCTTCAACGACACGGAGTGCAATGTCGTCGTTCGCGACCCGGCGCTCGTGCGAGAGGTCCGGCTGAGGCTGTGGGAGGAGCATCTCGAGCGGCCGCGCGGGGAGATCGACGGCGACCCTGCGCGCGTGTTCGACGAGCTGTGGAAGCCCCTCGCCGAGGAGCGGCTCGAGCGGCGGAAGCGCGACGGCTGGACCGACGGGAAACTGACGCTGCTGCCCCACGTCTCGCGTCGCAGCGAGGCGCTCTGGGGACCCTTGAACGGCTTGTTCGTCGACGGCTAGCGCTAGCCGGACTTGCAGGGCCGCCCGCCGAATCGAGTGGCGAGGGCGGGCTCCATCGATTCGAGCGCGTCGAAGCAGTCCTGGCAGAGCGCGACCGCGCTCTTCGCCTGGCGGATGAGCAGCCCGCGCTCGTCCGGCGGCAGGGTGCCGATCGTCAGCATGAAGCGGTTCAGCTCCTGCTCGAGCTTTCGCGGACCCACCTCGTGCACGGTCTTCAGCGGCAGCTCGAGGCGGTGCATGCGGACGATCATCCGCTTCGCCCGCCGGATCACGCGGCGTTGTTTTGCGGAGAGCGTGCACTTCGGCGCTGCGGTTGCCGCGTGCGTCGTCGTCCGTGCCTGTGACCCGCCGCCGCAGCCCGCCGCGGTCGCGAAGACGGCGGCGAGCACCGCGATCGCTACGGCCTTCCCGCTCAGATCTGCCAGACCCCCTCGTGGATCAGCGGGATCCGCCGGCCGCCGGTGTCGAAGCCGGTCGCCTCGAGCTCCGGGCCGCCGATCATGACGTCGAGGTGGATGGTGGAGCGGTTCAACCCGCGTGCCGGCGTTTCCGAACGCGTGCCGCCGAAACCGCTGCCGAACGCGATGTGCGCCGCAGCGTTCTCGTCGAGCAGGGTGTTGTAGTAGATGCGGCCGGTCTCGCCGATGCGCGAGGAGGCGTCGACGAGCGCAACCTCGCCGAGCCGCCGCCCCATCCGATCGGTGTCGATGAAGCCGGCGACGAAATCACGGTCGTCGTCGGAGTCGGCCTCGAGCCGGACGAGCCGTCCTTTCGAGAACTCCCCGCGGAGCCCGTGGATCAGACGGCCGCGGAAGGAGAGCGGGAAGGTGCACTGGAACGTCCCGCTCGTCTGGCGCGGGTCCGGGCTCGTGAAGACCTCCTCGGTCGGCATGTTCGAGGCCAGCTTCCGACCGTCGGTGAGCGTCTCGAAGCCACCGAGCCAGCGCGTGCCTTCGACGAAGCCGAGATCGAGCTCCGTGCCCGGCCCGCGCAGCTCGAGGCGCGCGAGGCCGAGCTTCGTCAGCCGCGCCGAGCGGCGGCTGAGCGTGCGCAGGTGCTCGCGCCAGCCGGTGGTTCCCTTCCCGTCGCCGTCTGCAAGGCGGCAGAAGCGCAGCAGGTCGGCGGCGAGGCGCCGCTTCGCCTCGAGCGGCTCGAGGTCCGGGTAGACCTGGCCGGCCCAGTGGTTGGTCGGCCAGCCCGCGATGATCCAGCGCGACTGCATGTCCAGCTGCGCGCGGCGCAGGAAGCCCAGCTGCTTGGCCCGCCGAGAGTAGTCGGTGGCGATCCGCGCGGGTGGCACGCCGTCGAGGTAACCGACCTCCCCCTCGCCGGCTATCTGGGCGAGGGCGCCGTGCGGGCGTGACGCCTCCCGCAGCTGCCGACGCGACCACGGCGACAGCGCGCCGAGCGCGTCGTCGCTCCCGTGCAGCAGCCGCGCGCGCATCACGAGCGGGTCAAAGGTGACCACGTCGACGAAACGCGCGCCCGCGCGGTACGCGCACTCGGCCACGGCGATGAGCAGCTCTCGATGCTCCGGCTGGCCCTGGACGACGAGCGTGTCGCCTCTCTCGATGCCGAGGGACGCACGCACGATCGCGTCGGCGTAGCGCTCGAGCGACTCGGGCGGCAGCAGCGGTTCGCGCACCATGGGTAAGGCGTGTCCGGGCGGTCGAGGCATGTAACTCGGGTCAGCGAGCCGCTTCGAGCGCCTCCGCGACCGTGTCGTGGACGAGGAAGTGGCGGTCGAGGCCCGAGACCTCGAGGGCGCGGCGCGTCTCGAGACCGGGCGCGGCGAGGCGGAAGCCGCTGTGGTCGGCCATCCGGGAGCGCGCCTCGATCAGCACGCCGAGCGCCGTCGAGTCGATGAAGGTGACCTCCCCGAGGTCGACGATGAGCACCTTCGGCTCGCCGGCGCATGCGTCGAGCAGCGCGCCGCGCACATCCTCGGCGTTGTAGAGGTCGATCTCGCCGGCGAGCGAGAGAACGACCGCGTCGTCGCGGCGGTCGACTCCGCTCACTGCCGATTCGCGTCCTCCGGACGCTCCGGCGTCGGTCAAGATCTTCTCCTCCTCCCCCAACTTGTCCGCGGCGGCGGCCCGCCCGCGCCGCCATTCAAGCAAGAATGGTCGAGTGGAGCTCGCCGAGATCGCAGCCCGCGCCGCCGGCGAGAACTTCCCCGTCGGCTCGGTTCTCTTCCCGCGCTCACTGCGCCCGCACATCCGGGGCCTCTACTGCTACGCGCGGCTCGTCGACGAGCTCGGCGACGCCTACGAGGGCGACCGGCTCGCGGCGCTCGACGAGCTCGAGCGGGAGGTCGACGCTGCGTTCGCGGGCGAGGCGGCGTGGCCGGTCTTGAGGAACGTGCAGCCTACGATTCGCGAGTTCGAGCTGCCGCGCGAGCCGTTCCTGCGGCTGAT
>WNGI01007248.1_pt1 | contig 10140 bp, 10 predicted proteins | sample 5400621 | NCBI WGS metagenome assembly WNGI01 (sample SAMN13153374, study PRJNA577476) | soil metagenome | isolation source: 20 cm soil or saprolite under Garry oak tree replicate 1 | place: USA:California | collected 2016-06-15 | reverse complement strand
GATATCACCGAGCGCCGGCTCGCCGAGGAGCAAATCAGGCACCTCGCGCATTACGACGCGCTGACCAACCTGCCGAACCGCGCGCTGTTTCACGAGAAGCTGAAACAGGAGCTGGAGCGCATTACCGCGGGCGCGCAATTGGCGGTGCTCTACATCGACATCGACGAGTTCAAAAGCGTCAACGATACGCTCGGACATCTGATCGGCGACGAATTGCTGAAATCGGTAGCCGCCAGCCTGAGCCAGTGCGCCGCAGCCAGCGATTTCGTCGCTCGCCTCGGCGGCGACGAATTCGCCATCGTTCAGACCGCGGTCAAAAATCCCGCTGACGTTACCAAGCTCGTGACGCGGGTTTTCGATGCGATCCGGGAGCCCTACGAATGTCTCGGCCACCAGGTGACCACGGACGCGAGCATCGGCATTGCACTGGCGCCGCAGCACGGCGGCGATCTCGATCAAATTCTGAAGAATGCGGACCTGGCGATGTATGCCGCCAAATCGGCGGGACGCCGGACCTATCGTTTCTTCGAGCCGGCGATGGACGCGCAGGTAAAAGCCCGCCGCAAACTGGAAATGGATCTGCGCCAGGCAATTACAGACCGTGCGCTGGAGGTTTATTACCAGCCCTGCATCAGCCTTGAGGACAACAAGATCACCGGTTGCGAGGCGCTGCTGCGCTGGCACCATCCCGAACGCGGCACGATCCCGCCCGCCGAGTTCATTCCGATTGCGGAAGACACCGGCCTGATCAATCAGCTTGGCGAGTGGGTGCTGACGACGGCCTGCGCGGAAGCCGTGACATGGCCCGAGGATATCAAGCTCGCGGTCAATGTCTCGCCTGTTCAGTTCAAGGGCGGTACGTTGGCGTTGAAGATCGTTGCCGCGCTTGCGGCCTCCGGCCTTGCAGCGAACAGGCTGGAGCTGGAGATCACCGAGGCGGTGCTGATCCGCGATGACGAGGCCGCGCTCGCGATCCTGCACCAGCTTCGCGCCATTGGGGTGCGGATCGCACTAGACGATTTCGGCACCGGTTATTCCTCGCTGAGCTATCTGCAACGATTTCCGTTCGACAAGATCAAGATCGACCGCTGCTTCGTCAACGATATCGCAGAGCCCGACGGGTCGTCCTGCATTGTGCAGGCGATCGTGAATATCGCAGCCGCCCGCCACATGACGACGACCGCGGAGGGCGTTGAGACGCGACAGCAACAGGAATTGCTTCGCGCGCTCGGCTGCAACGAAATGCAGGGCGATCTGTTCAGTCCGCCGAAGTCGGCCGCGGAGATCAACTGGCTGTGCTTCGCGCACCGTGAACCATCAGCTACCCTGGACCTGCGCCAGGCCCGAAAGCGCCGGCAAATCACGCCCTGAAATCAAGGAACCTTGCCGGGATCGTGGAGGCCGTTCTGCCAGGTCGTTTCATATTAGTTGGCAGCCTTCGAATCCCACGCGCGCCCACGTCATCGAATCATGTCATTGATAGTGAATTCGCGGCCGAACCGGACTACGCTTGCATCGTGCATCGCCGCCAGCGGAAGCCAGTTCACATAGTCTGCAACGCCAATGATCTGATCGAATTTGTTGTCGAGCGTGCGCCACGCGCCATCCAGATACGCCGCGCACCAGGCATGCGGCTGATTGCCGGCGATCGATTTGATCTCGCCAACGACAATGCGCAGAGAGGCGACCGACAGCCCGGCTCGAAGCAACGTCGCGTATTTCAGGATCGCATAGTCTTCGCAGTCGCCGTGCGACGTCGCCAAGGTTTGCGCCGGCGTTTGCCAAGCGTCGCCTCCATCTGGCTCCGGGGTATAGACTATTCTCTGGTTGATATCCGCATTGAACGCACCGATCGCCGCCATCGTAAGCGCGGGAACCTCCGCACCTGCCGGGAGTTCAAGCAAGGGCCGAACTGCATTCCACTTGATGCGGAACGGATCCTCGGCGCCGGCGTCGAATGAACGGTAGCCTGCGAATACCAAACTATCGATCGGGGCCATGGATACTTCCATGTCGGGTTAACCCGGACACGGCCTCCAAATATTGAACACGGCCGGCTTGCGCGGCGGCAGACGAAACCATTCAGAGGCCATAGAGTCCGGTCAATGTCGCCTTGGCCAACGTATGGGAGCCCAGATCGTAGCCGACCAGCGCGGCGGAAGCCGCATCGTTCTTCGCGTCCGGCAGCTTGTCGACATCAACCGCAAAAACCGTGATCTGGTAACGGTGCGGCTTGGCGCCGGGCGGCGGACACGGGCCGCCATAGCCGGCGGCGCCATAATCCGTCCGGCTCTGGATCGCGCCTTTGGGCATCAACTTCTTCTTCACGTCGCCGGCGCCCTTGGGCAAGGACGTGGTGCCAGCGGGAATATTGAACACCACCCAATGCCACCAGCCGCTGCCGGTCGGCGCATCCGGATCATACATGGTGACGGCAAAACTCTTGGTGCCGCTGGGCGCCCCGCTCCAGCTCAAGGCCGGAGAAACGTTGCCGCCGGTGCAGCCAAAGCCCTTGAATACCTGCTCGTTGGCAATAGTGGCGCCCTCCTTGAGGTCGGCGCTGGTCAGGCTCATGCTCTGCGCGTTCGCGGCGGCGGTGCCGAACAGGCTCAGGCCAAGCGCCGCTAAGATCGCCGGTCTTTTCATGGCTTACTCCCTTCGACTGACGCCGGGAATGTTGCTCGCTTCCCGCTGATGCCAGCCATAGCAATTTTCGGGATGGCGCGGAAGCGCGGGACACGGTACGCGGGAGGCCAAAGGCGAAGCAGTCAAGCACTTCCGGGAGGAGATTATGAACGAAACGACCCGCATCCAGCCGGCGGCGGCCGCCGAGCTCGGCGCTAGCGGAGAAGAGTTCCAGAACCTGCACGAGTTCGTGCGAAAAGCCCGCGCGAAGCTCAACCAGAATGCCTGGGACTACATTGTCGGTGCCGCCGAGACTGAAACCACCATGCGCCGCAACCGCATGGCGCTCGACGAGATCGCATTCCGGCCGCGCGTGCTGCGCAATGTCGCCAAGGTCGACGCCTCCGTCGAGCTCTTCGGCCGCAAATTGCGCTTGCCGGCAATGCTGGCACCGGTCGGCGCGCTCGAGATCTTCGACCCCGGCGCCGGCGCAAGCGTCGCGCGCGCCGCCGCCAGATTCGGCGGCGCCCATATGTTGAGTTCGGTCACCCAGCCCGGCCTGGAGAAAGTCGCCGAGGCCGCGCCTGACGCGTTGCGCATTTTTCAGCTCTATGTCCGCGGCGACGACCACTTCGTCGAAGACCAGGTCAGCCGCGCGATCGCCAGTGGATATACCGCGTTCTGCCTGACGGTTGACACTGCGCATTACAGCCGGCGCGAGCGCGATATCGCCAAGCGTTACGTCCGCGAAAGTCGCATCCGCGCCACCGGCGGCGATTTCCAGAAGGGGCTGGAATGGCGCACGGTGAAACTGATCAAGGACAAGTACAAGATTCCGCTTGTCATCAAGGGGATCGCGACAGCGGAGGATGCGGCGATCGCGCTCGATCACGGGGTCGAGTGGGTCTACGTCTCCAATCATGGCGGACGCCAGCTCGACCACGGCCGAGGCGCCATGCATGTTCTGCCCGAAATCGCAGCCGCCGTTGCAGGCCGTGCCAGGATCATGATCGATGGCTCGTTCTGTCGCGGCACCGACCTCGTCAAGGCAATCGCATCGGGCGCCGATCTCGTCGGCATCGGCCGCCTGCAATGCTGGGCGCTTGCGGCCGCGGGGGAAGCGGGAGTGCTGCGGATGCTGGAATTGCTCGAGGACGAAGTAATCAGGTGCCTGGGGCTGCTCGGCGTCACGTCTTTTTCCGAGCTCGACAAATCCTATCTGCATGCGGCGACGCCGACCAACCTGCCCGATGTCTTCAGCGCGTTTCCGCTGTTGGATATCGAGCCTTACCGGTATTGAGGCCGGGTTTGCGACAGTCGCACCAACCTCAATTCAGCTTCGTCACCGCTGAGGTCCCATGAAGCGATGGGCATGCTCGGCGCACAGGAGGTGATGATGCAGGTTAGCTATCCATTGTCGGCCGGAAACCGTCATATTCAGATATTTTATGCCGTCCTCGATGTGCATTGAAACGCTGTTCCAGAAAAAGCTGGGATACCTATCGAGAATATCCGCTGGCGAGGAATAGCCGAGTTGTCTGTTCATCCCGTTCTCTTCAAATTCGGCGTAGAGGGCATTTGCCTTTCGTGAGTACATGGGATCGCCAAGCTGTCCGATGAGATCGGCCGCCTGGACCAGTTTTGGTTCCATGTTCCCATTGGCGCTGGTGCGATCCGAACGCACTGGAAAGCGCGTCATCTCGATTGCGGCTGCGATACGTGACGCGTCGAGGACGGCTGAATTTTGGAGGCGCTCATAAGCAAACAGCTTCGATCGATCGACGTGGTAAGGCAAGAGGGCGGCATCTGATGCGCCGCGGGGAAGCGTGATTGTCTTTCCCCTATTGTCCACGACGAAATCGGTTTCCGTGTCGCCGCTCAGAACGCCGCGCATATAACCGATATCATGCAATAGACAGGCGACGATCAAATGGCTGTAGTCAGTGGGTTCGATTCGTTGCGAAAGTCTCATTCCCTCGAGAATGTCACGTCCGACCATCGTGACCTGCAATGTGTGCTCGAAATTGTGATAAAGAGCATCGCTTCTGGCCAGGCATTCGATGGTACTGCGCGCCAAGGCGCCTAAACGCTCAGCCATATCGTCTTGTGCGTGACCAAAAACACGACGGAAATCCTTGGCAAGAAACTTGCCAAGCTTGTTGGCTGCCATTGCCGTGATCGTTTTCACCGGCCATCTCCCAGCTGAAAAGATGGTATCATTCTGGAGGCAAACTGGAAGACGAAAGACGCCGGTTGGCACGCTCGCCTTATCTGTACGCAGTCGCCTCGTTCTGGCCGGCGGGCCGCACGTGTCGGACCTGACTGGACGTCCATATTGACCCGCATGTTGCGCCAGCAAGGCATCGCTACCGTTGCTCCCTTCCCCCGTTTTTCGTACACCGCCGCGATGAACCCATCCCTGCTCTCCCCCGGCGCTGCCGATGCATTGTTGTTCGATCTCGGCCGCGTCGTGCTCGATATCGACTTCAACAAGACGCTCTCATGCTGGGCCGGTCACGCCGGCTGCGAGCCCGCACAACTTCTGACGCGATTTGTGCGCGACGAAATCTATCATCGCCATGAAACCGGAGAAATCAGCGACGGCGAATACTTTTCCGCGCTTCGTTCATCGCTTGGCATCGGACTCACCGACGCCCAGTTCCTGGAAGGGTGGAATGAAATCTTCGCAGGCGAAATGCCGGGCATTGCCGCGCTGCTCAAGCGCGCAGCAAAACGCCTGCCGCTTTACGCGTTTTCCAACACCAATGGCGCCCACGTCGAGCATTTCTCGCAAAAATATGCTGCGGTGCTCGGCCATTTCCGCGAAATCTTTCTGTCCTCGCGGATCGGGCTTCGGAAACCCGACGCGGCAGCCTATGATCATGTGGTGAAAGCGATCGGAGCACCGGCCGAGCGCATCGTGTTCTTCGACGATCTAGCCGAGAACATCGAAGGCGCCCGCGCCCGGGGCCTGATCGCTGTTCGCGTGACCTCGCCTGATGACGTATCTGAGGCGCTGGCCGCGCTTGGGATTTAGGAGTTTTTGGCCGTGGCACTGATGCCGGTTACCGAGGCGCTATCGGCGGTTCTCGCTGGCGCCGAGCCGCTGCCGGAGGAAATGGTCGCACTCGATGCGGCCCACCATCGCGTCCTTGCGCGCGACGTCGAGGCTTTGCGCACCCAGCCGCCACAGGCGATGTCGGCGATGGACGGCTATGCGGTGCGATCGGCCGACGCGTCGGCCGTGGCGGTGCGGCTCAACGTGATCGGCGAGGTCGCCGCCGGCCGTCCCTTCGAAAGGGCCGTCGGCAAGGGCGAGGCTGTCAGGATTTTCACCGGCGGCGTGGTCCCCGAAGGCGCCGACGCGGTCATCATCCAGGAAGATACCGTGGTCGAGGATGGTGGAATCACGATCACGGAGGCCGCGGTGGCCGGCCGGCATATCCGCCCGGCGGGCGTCGATTTTCGCAAAGGCGACGTCCTGCTGGCGCGCGGAACGCGCCTCACCGACCGCGATCTCTCGCTGGCCGCAGGTATGAACTATGCCGAGCTTCCCGTGCGCCGCCGGCCAAAGGTCGCGGTCCTCGCGACCGGCGACGAACTTGTCATGCCAGGCTCCGCCCCGGGTCCCGGACAGATCGTCTATTCCAACGGTTACGCGCTGCGGGCGCTGGCCCGCCACGAAGGGGCTGAGACCATCGATCTCGGCGTCGCCGCCGATACCGTGAAGGCCACCACGCTGGGCATCCGCCGCGCCCGCGACAGCGGCGCCGACATCCTCATCACCACAGGCGGGGCTTCGGTCGGCGACCACGACCTCGTCAAGCAATCCCTGGAGGCCGAAGGTGTCACCATGGCGTTCTGGCGGATCGCGATGCGGCCGGGCAAGCCGATGATGCACGGACGGCTCGGCGCCCTGCGCGTCATCGGCCTGCCCGGTAATCCGGTGTCCTCCTACGTCTGCGGCTTCCTGTTCCTGGTGCCGCTGATTCGTGCGTTGTCGGGCCGCACCGACATCCACCACACCCACGAGACCGCCCGGCTCGGGCGCGACGTCGCGGCCAACGACATGCGCGAAGACTATCTGCGCGCCCGCCTCGAAGTGCGCAAAGACGGCGCGCTGCTCGCCACGCCCGTCGACCACCAGGACAGTTCGCTGTTGGCAAATCTCGCTGCGGCACGGGCACTTGTGATCCGCCCACCCTTTGCACCCGCGGCGCTCGCCGGATCGCCTTGCGATATCCTGCGGCTCCCGATGTGACCAACTTGGCGCGCCGGGTTCCGGCAAAGGTTGTCTCGTTGACCAGAAATTAAGTGGTTGCGGAACACATATGGAACATATAGTGTCTGTTCATGATTTGTTTCGAGTAATGGTGTCTACAAGTCTCTGAGCGAATTTCCAGCCTCCGCCTTTCGGGGGAGTGCTGGAATCGAACGGCACTATCAAACCTGGGGATTGGTCGAGATGCTTACGCGCAAACAATATGAGCTCCTGCGGTTCATCAGCGAACGCCTGAAAGAATCCGGCGTTCCGCCCTCCTTCGACGAGATGAAAGACGCGCTGGACCTGCGCTCGAAGTCCGGTATCCACCGTCTCATCACCGCGCTGGAAGAGCGCGGCTTCATTCGCCGCCTGCCCAATCGCGCTCGCGCGATCGAGGTAATCAAGCTTCCGGAGCTTTCAGCCGGCGGCAGCGGTAACAGTCGCCGGGGCTTCACGCCCAGCGTGATCGAAGGCACCCTCGGCAGGGTGCGTGGCGGCGCCGAAGACGATAACAGCCGTCCGGTTTCCGTCCCGGTCATGGGCCGCATCGCCGCGGGCACCCCGATCGAGGCGTTGCAGACCCGCAGTCACACGATCAGCGTTCCGCCGGACATGCTCGGCTCCGGAGAACACTACGCGCTCGAGGTGCGCGGCGATTCCATGGTCGATGCGGGGATTCTCGACGGCGACATGGCGTTGATCCAGCGCAACGAGACCGCCGAAACCGGCGATATCGTGGTGGCGCTGATCGATGAGGAGGAAGCGACCCTGAAGCGTTTCCGTCGTCGCGGCGCCTCGATTGCGCTGGAGCCCGCTAATACCTCCTATGAGGTCCGCATCCTGCCGCCCAACCGGGTCAAGATCCAAGGCAAGCTGATCGGGCTTTATCGGAAGTACTGAGCATTTTCCGGGCAAACCGGAATACGCGGCCGAAAAGAGTATCTCCTCGGACGCCGTCCGGGGGAATAGCTGTGTTCGGACTGGCTCGTGCCGCAACAATAATCGCCGCGGCGATGTGTTGGCGGCCGGTCGGCTCCAGGGCATCACATCCACGGCCCCAAACATCCCCCAACGCACTTGTGATCAGGCGCGGCGGCTGCAGCCGCACAATTGCCTACAAGGAGCGAGACCTTCGGAACTTATCGCTCGCTCTAAACTTTATTGTTCACTGTGATAGGGGCCTGCGCCTCTGAGCGGCGCCGGTTAGCTATCTCGACTGAGGAGCAATCCGATGTGTGACTATAGTCTGCATGCTGTAGCAACCCGCCCCGCCCAAGTGGGGGAGACGCTGATTAGCACGACATTCCGCGGCACTTCGACCCGCGGTTTTGCATCAGAAAAGGAGCCCGAGGTAGCGGTCTGCATGCTTCCCGGGACCGAGCTGGCATTCGCGGAGAATGTCAGATACGACAACCGATGGATCTGGACCAAATCGGTCAATTTCCGGGTTGGGAAATTCGGCGCGATCGATCCGGATGTTCCGCATCGTCACCATGATGCCATCGAATTCCCGGATGGAAGCCGTGTGCTGGTGACGCAGCTCTGTGAAGGGCAGCGCGCCACCGTGCTGCAACTGCCCGTGGTGCATGGTGTTACCGAGCACACACATCCGGCTGCCCACGCATCCGCGCCAAGGACGGTCGCCGTCGACTGAAACCGAACGGTCGCGTAGATATCCCCGCCGGCTCGGGCCGGCGGGGGCTTCTGCCGCGCCATCACTGGCTCTTGTCTGCACCGAACCGCAGGGTTGACGACACCCACCATGGACCGCCGGAACGACGCGCGCACTGCAGAATTGGATAATCTGAAGCTGGCGCTGGCGGCGTTCGCTTTGCAGCTTGCCACCTTCGAAATGCGTTTGCAGCTTACCGCCTTCGACATGCGAAAGAGTGGACGACCGCTCAGGGCCGGCGCCAAGCCTGGACCCCCTGCGCCGCCACCGGATATCAATTGCAGAGCTCAGAAGGAAAGACTGATCGGTGGTCAATAAGATCACTTGGCAAAAGGCGGGACACGTGACCGAACCGGGCCGGTACATGTTCACATTCGGTTGGCTCACGGTTACGGCGGAAGACCTTGCGGTCTGGGAGCGGTTCCCGAACGCGGCGTTTACGCTGGTTCAAACGGCAACAGCGACGGATGCCGGCGAGGAATTTCGTCTCGGCGCATTCGAGCTGCAGGAAAATCCGTCACTCAACGAGAAGTAATTCGGCTTTTGCCGGAGGTACCAATTCGACTACCGTCCATGACGGTTGCGATACGCCCCTTAGTCTTCCATCTGCTGGTCAGCTTCCGCTGGCGTCGCATCCGCAGGCAGCGCAATGGCGGGGCGCGGTGCGAGAATTGCGTCGGCCTCGGTGTCGCCGGCAACGGCCGGCGACCACGGCCGATCGACACCCCTTGGCCTGACCGCATCAATCGCAAATCCGGCACGGGTGCGCCGCAAGACCATGGGCCCCTGACTTCGTAACCGATCCTGGCCGATCACCGGCGCCGGACACGAAGGCGATGCCTGCCGCGTGGTCACCACCAGCGCGGCGCGCTCGCAATCATCGGTGAGTGCGTCAGGCCGCAGCGCCAGCGCGACAAACGCGCCGTCGGCCATCTGCGTCACACAACCCGCTTCATCGCATGAGACGCCCTCTGCGAGCGAAGCATCGGCGGGCTGGCGGCCGTCGGCGTCGGCGGCCAGCCATTCTTTGAGGAGAAACGCATCCTTGGCAGTCCGCATCAGGTGCAGGCGCCCGTCCTTGCCGCGGACGCCGACATTGTGACCGTCACCGGAAACCAGAATGTCCGGCTGCGGCACCGCCAGCGCCCAGACCACCGCGAGCACCAGCGCGGCGGCGCCGGACCAACGCAGCGGCGTCCGCAGCAAGCCGAGCAGGATGATCCCCACGCTCGCCGCGATGACCGGCCCGATTCCGAATGCCGCCATGCGGCCGATCGCGCCGGGCAAGCCGGCGACCCATTGCGTCACGGCGATCATCCAGTCGATGCCAATGCCCATGGTCTGCCAGAAAACGCCGTCGAAGCCGAACGGCATTGCGACGAGCCCCAACAGGCCGGCCGGCATCACCATCGCCGAAACCACCGGCATGGCGGCGAGATTGGCGAGCACGCCATACGGCGTCACCCGATGGAAATGAAAGGCGGCATACGGCGTGGTCGCCAGCCCGGCCACCAGCGACGCCAGTACCAGGGTCGCGATTTCCCGTCCGCCCCACAGTGCCGCGCGAGCGGTAGCCGAG
>WNGI01007247.1_pt1 | contig 10140 bp, 8 predicted proteins | sample 5400621 | NCBI WGS metagenome assembly WNGI01 (sample SAMN13153374, study PRJNA577476) | soil metagenome | isolation source: 20 cm soil or saprolite under Garry oak tree replicate 1 | place: USA:California | collected 2016-06-15 | reverse complement strand
TCGGCCACGACGACGTTAAAAAAAGGCCGCTTCTTGGCGCCGCCCCGAGCCAATCTGATGACAACCATCGCGAATTCCGCCTGAACAGAAAAAGACATTGATTATACGACGAAAAAGCCGCCACTGACAATCGAACCCGCGATGAGCAGTGAAGCCCGCCTAGCGAAGGCCCGGGAACCCGCCCTTGAGCCCACGCAGCATTTTTTGCATGCCCCCTTTGGCCACCATCTTCACCATCTTCTGGGTCTGCTCGAATTGGGTCAGGAGGCGGTTGACTTCCTGCACCGACACGCCCGCGCCGGCTGCAATGCGTCGTTTTCGCGAAGCCTTGAGCAGCTCCGGCTTGGCCCGCTCGCCTGGCGTCATGGAATCGATGATTCCTACCAGCCTGCGAATGGCGCGCTCGTCCACCTGGCTGCCCTGCGCGGCGCGGGCGAGGTCACCGGGCAGCTTGTCGAGGAGGCTTTCCATGCCGCCCATCTTTCGCATTTGGCCGATCTGCGCCTTGAAATCCTCGAGGTCGAAACCTTTGCCGGATTTCACCTTCTTCGCCAAGCTGCGCGCCGCCTGCTCGTCAACCTGTCGGTGAGCATCCTCGATCAGGGTCAGAACATCGCCCATGCCGAGGATGCGCGACGCCATCCGGTCGGGATGAAAGACTTCGAGCCCGGAAAGCTTCTCGCCGACACCGATAAACTTGATTGGCGCGCCGGTGACCTGGCGCACCGAAAGTGCCGCGCCGCCGCGCGCGTCGCCATCGAGCTTGGTCAGGACGATGCCGGTGAGCGGCAGCGTGTCGCGAAATGCTCTTGCGGTATTCACCGCGTCCTGACCCTGCATTGCATCGACGACGAAAAGCGTCTCGACAGGCGACACGGCGGCATGCAGCGCTGCAATCTCCCGCATCATCGCGTCATCGATCGCAAGCCGGCCCGCGGTGTCGACCAGTACCACGTCGTGATAGTGGCGGCGAGCCCAATCGAGCGCCGCGTGCGCAATCGCAACGGGCGCATCGCTCGCCGAAGACGGAAAGAAATCGACATCGACCTGGGCCGCGAGCGTCCTGAGCTGTTCGATCGCAGCCGGCCGATAAACGTCGCAGCTCACCAGCAGCACTTTCTTGCGCATGTCGGCACGGAGCAGTCTCGCCAGCTTGCCCGCGGTCGTTGTCTTGCCGGTGCCCTGCAGTCCCGCCAACAGGATCACCGCCGGCGGCGCCACCGCGAGACTGAGCGGCGTCGCTCTGCCGCCCATGAGCGTAGCGAGCTCGCGCTGGACGACGCCGACCAGCGCCTGGCCAGGCGTGAGCGAGCTGACGACCTCCTGGCCAATAGCCTTCTCGCGCACCGCGGATATGAAATCCCTGACGACGGGCAGCGCTACATCGGCCTCGAGCAGCGCCATGCGCACTTCGCGCAAAGCGTCCTGGATATTGGCGTCGGTCAACCGCGCTTCGCCGCGCAGTTGCTTCATGACACGGCCGAGCCGTGCGGTCAGATTGTCAAGCATAGGGGAGTGAAATCCGCATGCGGCAGCGACATGAGCGCGGGTGTAAACTCAATCAGCCGCGGGGCACTTTACGCATGATTTTACTCTACCTGCCGGTATCCGCCGCATATCTTGGCTCGGCGTGGCTCGAATGGCAGCGGCTGGTTCAGCCGGCGAGAACGGAGCTTCATCACCGCATTGCGATCGCTTCGTGGCTGACCGCCTGCGCGCTGATCGGGCACGCATTCCTGGTCTCGAGCGCGATCGTCACCGTCGCCGGGCTGGACTTGAGCCTCGCCAATGCGCTGTCGGCAGTCGCCGGCATGACCGCGTTGTTTGCCTGGCTTGGATCGCTCACCCGTTCGCTACCTGGTGTTGTCGTAGTCGCGCTGCCGGTGGCCGCGCTGGCGTCGTGGCTGCCTTTCCTGTTCGCGAATCCGCATCGATTCTCCTTCACCGAGGAGCCTTGGGCCGCGTTGCACATCGCCGTCGCCCTCATCGCGTATGCACTTTTGATCGTCGCAACCATGCAGGCGCTGATGTTGATGGGGCTGCAGAAGCGACTTCATCGGGGCCTGCCGGAGCCGAATGCGGGAGAGCTGCCCCCGCTTTTGACGATGGAGCAATTTCTGTTTCGCATCGTCGGTGCCGGATTCGCTTTGCTGACGCTGACTCTGGCGACGGGCATTTTCTTTTCCGAGCAGCTGTTCGGCAAACCCCTGACTTTCAATTACAAGACGGTATTCTCGGTGCTCGCCTGGTTTGCATTCGGCGCTCTTCTCGTCGGACGGCACCGATTTGGTTGGCGCGGCCGAACCGCGCTCAATTGGATACTGTTCGGCAGCGCGCTGCTTCTGCTTGCCTATATCGGCAGCAAATTCGTGCTCGAAGTCATACTCCGGCGCTAGCGCACTGAGCGCACCGGTTCCTTGACAGCGTCGCGACGCGGCCAAATACTCGGACCGCCCTTCTCCTTCGCCGCCTGATTTGAGCGACATTTCGGTTTCCACGCTGGTGCTCTGGGTGATCGTGATGCTCGTTGTCTCGGGCTTCTTCTCGATCGCCGAGACCGCGATGATGGCCGTCAATCGCTACCGGCTGCGGCTGCGCGCGCAGCGCGGCGCGCGAGGAGCGAAGCTCGCTCTTGACCTTCTCGCCCGCACCGACAAGCTCCTCGGTGTGATCCTGCTTGGAAATACACTGGTCGCCGCCGGAGCGGCAACGCTCACCGCGGTGATCACCAAGCGGCTGTACGGCGAAGGCGAGGTACCGCTGGCGATTGGAGCGGTCGCGATCTCGTTCGCGCTGCTTGTGTTCTCGGAAATCGCACCGAAAGTCGTCGGCGCGGCCCACGCCGACCGGCTTGCGCCGCTGGTGAGCTTCATCCTGGCACCGATGCTCAAAGCGGCGACGCCGGTCGTCTGGTTCGTCAACCTTTTCGTGCAGGGCTTGCTCAAGCTGCTGCGGCTCCAGCCCGGACTCGAACCCGAGGCGACGCTATCGCAAGAAGAAGTGCGCAGCCTGGTGCTCGAAGGTCACTATTTTCGTGGCAAACATCGCGCCATGCTTGCCAATCTTCTCGATCTTGATTCGGTCACCGTCGACGATGTAATGACCCCGCGCAACCACATCGAGGCACTCGATCTTTCGGAGAGACCGGCCGTGCTCGCGCAGCAATTGGCGACGAGCTATCACACGCGCGTGCCGGTCTTCGAACACGCGTTGGACAACATCATCGGCGTCCTGCATCTGAAGCAGGTCCTCCGACTGCAGCAGGCGGGGGAGATCGATGCCGAGCATTTGCGAACCATTCTTCGGCCAGCGTATTTCATTCCCGCGGGAACTCCACTTCTGGCTCAGCTGCAGCAGTTTCAGGCCGATCGACAGCGTCTTGGCCTGGTCGTCGATGAATATGGTGAATTGCTTGGACTGGCTTCGCTCGAGGATATCCTGGAGGAAATCGTCGGAGAATTCACGACCCAGGCTCCCGGCGGGGCGGAAATCTTTCAGCGCGAGGCCGACGGCAGTGTTGTAGTAGACGGAATGGCACCGCTACGCGTGCTCAACCGCAAGCTAGGTACGTCTTTTCCGCTGGAAGGCCCGAAAACCCTCAGCGGCCTGATCGTGGAGCATCTTGGCGACATTCCGGATGCCGGAGTGAGCTTCCGTCTCGCCGGACAGACGGTCGAAGTGCTCCAAGTCCAGGACCACGCGGTCAGGGTTGTCAAACTGGCGCCGCCCGTGGGCCGCAGCCCTTCGCCGCCTTTACAAACCACGGGCGAGCAGGCATCATCGATAAGGTAACTTTTATGCGTCTGGAATATGCACGCGACGCCTCTTCCGGGGGTTCGGCGCGAGGCAATCAACAATGGCTACCAAGGCGGCAGTTCCGAGCATCAGCGGTCTGGCACGGGCGATGGTGCAGCATGGCCTACTGTCCGAATACGACGCTGAGACGCTTCAGGGACAGGCCCAGACCGCGAGCATCGGTTTCGTCGAGCAGATGCTGCTTTCCAAGCGGATGAATGCCGCGCAGGTCGCCGTCTTTGCATCGCGCGCGTTCGGCGCGCCGCTGTTCGATCTCGCCGGTTTCGACCTCGATCAGATCAACAAGGACCTTGTCGACGCCAGAATAGCGGTGACGCGACGCGTCCTGCCGCTGCATAAGCGCGGCAATCGGCTTTTCGTTGCCGTGTCCGATCCGGCGAATATGCAAGCGCTGGACGAGGTCAGGTTCAAGACCAACCTGGTGATCGATCCCGTCGTCGTCGAGGACGACAAACTCGGCATTGCCATCGTCAAGGTCATCGAGACCCTGGGCCAGACCCTGAAGGATTTGGTCACCGCCGACGATCTCGAAGTGGACCTTCTGGCGGAAACAGGCCAGAGCCCGACCGATGAGGAGGGCAACAACCCGGACGTCGACGACGCGCCGGTCGTCAGATACATACAAAAGATACTTCTCGACGCCATCGCTGCAGGCGTCTCCGACATCCATTTCGAGCCCTACGAAAAATACTATCGGATCCGCTATCGCCTGGACGGCGTTCTCAAGGAAGTCGCCCAGCCGCCGCTGGTGATCAAGGACAAGATGGCATCGCGCATCAAGGTGATCTCCAAGCTCGACATTTCGGAAAAACGAGTCCCGCAAGACGGGCGCATGAAGCTCGTCTTGAACAAGACACGATCCATCGATTTTCGTGTAAGCACCTTGCCGACGCTTTACGGAGAGAAAATCGTCCTTCGTATTCTCGATGCGGCCGGCGTCAAGCTCGGCATCGAAGCGCTCGGTTACGAGCCCGATCAGCAAAAGATGCTGCTCGACGCCATCGGACGCCCGTATGGAATGATTCTGGTCACCGGCCCTACGGGCAGTGGCAAGACCGTGTCGCTTTACACCTGTCTCAACATCCTGAATCAGCCGGGTATCAATATCTCCACGGCCGAGGACCCTGCGGAAATTCAGCTCCCGGGCGTCAACCAGGTCAACGTGAACGAAAAGGCGGGACTCAACTTCGCCAACGCCCTGCGCGCATTTCTCCGCCAGGACCCGGACGTCATCATGGTCGGCGAAATCCGCGATCTGGAAACGGCCGACATCGCGATCAAGGCCGCGCAGACCGGCCACCTCGTGCTCTCGACCCTGCACACCAACGACTCGGCGGCGACCTTGATGCGCCTCGCCAATATGGGCGTACCGGCGTTCAACATCGCCTCCAGCGTGATCCTCATCGTCGCGCAGCGGCTTACACGGAAACTTTGCACCCAATGCAAGCGACCGGAAGACATCCCGCCTGAATCGCTGCTCCAGGCCGGATTTTCCGAGCTGGACATCGACGGCTCATGGCAGGCGTATGGTCCGGTCGGCTGCGACCATTGTCTGGGCACCGGGTACAAAGGGCGGATGGGGATCTACGAAGTGATGCCGATTACCGACGACATGCGGCAGGTCATCATGCGCAACGGCAGCGTTCTCGACATTGCCGAGCAGGCCAAGAAGGAAGGTATGCGCAGTCTTCGCCAGTCGGGACTGCTGAAGGTAAAACAGGGTTTGACTTCCCTCGAGGAAATCGAGGCCGTTACCAACGAGTAATCGCGACGGGAATCACCATGGCTACCGCAACCGCACCGCGCAGGGCAAGAGTACCTCAGAGAAGAGAGGTCAAGGAATTCACCTATCTCTGGGAGGGCTTCGACCGCAACAATCGCAACGTCCGCGGAGAAATGAAGGGTGCCACGGAGACGGTCGTTACCAGCAATTTGCGGCGGCAGGGAATCCGCATCGTCAAGCTGCGGAAGCAGACGTTCCGCGGCGGTCGGCGCGTCAACGAAAAAGACATCACTTTCTTCACCCGCCAGCTCGCAACCATGCTCAAGGCCGGCGTGCCCTTGCTGCAGGCGTTCGAAATCGTCGCCCGTGGACACAGCAATGCGCGCTTCGCGCGATTGATGATGGATATCAAGGGCCGGGTCGAAGCCGGCTCGAGCCTGTCGCAGGCATTCCGGGAGCACCCAGCGCAATTCGACTCGCTTTACTGCAACCTGGTCAATGCCGGAGAAACGGCCGGCATGCTCGATGGCATTCTGGAACGGCTGGCGACCTACAAGGAAAAGATCCTCGCCATCAAAAGCAAGATCAAGTCCGCGCTGTTCTACCCGATCTCGGTTGTTGTGGTGGCGATCGTGGTGATCTGGGTCATCATGATCTGGGTCATTCCGGCCTTCAAGCAGGTCTTTACGAGCTTTGGTGCCAACCTGCCGGCGCCCACGCTGATCGTGATGGCGATTTCAGACTTTTTCGTCTCTTACTGGTGGGCGATCGCCGCAATCGTTGGCGGGGCCATCTTCGGCTTCTTCTTCATGCTTCGCCGCTCGCAAACGTTCCGCTATGCGGTCGACCGCATTTCGCTGAAGCTTCCGGTGATCGGTGCGATTCTCGAAAAAGCGACCATCGCGCGCTGGACGCGAACGCTGGCAACGATGTTCGCCGCGGGTGTGCCGCTGGTCGAGTCGCTCGATGCGGTCGCGGGCGCGTCGGGAAATGCCGTCTACGTCGCCGGCACGCGGCAGATCCAGACCGAAGTCAGCACCGGAACGAGCCTGACCAATTCCATGCATAACACCGGCCTGTTCCCGAGCATGGTGCTGCAGATGACCCAGATTGGTGAGGAATCGGGTTCGCTCGACGGCATGCTGTCCAAGGTAGCCGACTTTTTCGAGCGCGAGGTCGACGATGCAGTGGCAGCACTTTCGAGCCTGCTCGAGCCTATCATTATCGTTTTTCTGGGCGTGGTAATCGGGGGTCTGGTGGTCGCCATGTACCTGCCGATCTTCAAGCTCGGCGCCGTCGTCTGAAATCTTGCGAAGAACCGGACGTGGCGCCGTGCCAGCATCGCGGAGCCGCGTCCGTTTCGACACTACCGCCCGTACCACCGACTCGCGTGGTGCGTGGCAAAGCATCTCGTCCAGCGTGTTTGCGCCGGCCGTCGCAGGTTCACCTGGCTGAGATCTCTCCGGTTCGTTAAGCCGTGCCCGCCGAGCTCATGACCTTGCTCATCCTGGTCGCTGTCGTCGGTCTTTGCATCGGCAGCTTCCTGAACGTCGTCATCCACCGCCTTCCCCGGATGCTGGAACAGGGATGGCGGACCCAGTGCGCCGAGCTTGCAGGCGAGACCGTGCAACCGCCGGCGCGCTACAACCTTCTCGTCCCGCGATCACAGTGTCCCGCCTGCGGCCATCGGATCGGCGCTCTCGAGAACATCCCCGTCGTGAGCTACCTGTTTCTGCGCGGTCATTGCCTCGCCTGCAAAGCACCGATCTCGGCGCGCTATCCGTTCGTAGAGTTGATCACCGCCGCGCTGACGGTCGCGGCGATCCTGCGTTTCGGGGCGACGCCGGCTGGTATTGCGGCAAGCGTGTTCCTTTGGATGCTCGTGGCGTTGACGTTCATCGATTTCGATACCCAGCTCCTTCCCGATAACCTTACCCTGCCCCTGCTCTGGGCGGGACTGTTTGCGAACCTTGTCGGAGCGGTCCCCTCGGTGACACTTCGCGATGCCGTGATCGGAGCCATCGCCGGTTACCTCCTGCTGTGGTTGATCTACTGGGCGTTCAAGTTGATCCGGGGCAAGGAAGGCATGGGCTACGGCGACTTCAAGTTGCTCGCCGCGCTCGGTGCGTGGCTCGGCTGGCAGATGCTCCCATTAATCGTTCTATTGTCCTCGGTCGTCGGTGCAGCGATCGGAATCAGCCTGGTCGCGTTCAAAGGACGCGACCACCAGATCCCGCTGGCGTTCGGCCCCTATCTCGCGATTGCCGGCGCGATTGCGCTCTTTTTCGGCAAGCCCTTGGTCGCGCTTTATCTTCCTGGCTGAAGGCATGGCATACGTCGTCGGCATGACGGGCGGCATCGGCAGCGGCAAAACGGAAGTCGCCAAGGCCTTCAGCGCACTGGGCATCGAGCTAGCGGATGCCGATGTAATTTCGCATCGCCTTTCGATGTCGGGACAAGCCGGACACGCCGCAATCGCGGCCGCATTCGATGCCGGGGTGCTGTTGCCGTCCGGCGAGCTGGACCGGGCGGAGCTTCGCCGCCGCGCCTTTGCCGATCCGCAAGCGCGAGCGAGGCTCGAGGCCGCCTTGCATCCGCTGATCAGGCGCGAGCTCTATCGGGAGATGGCCGCATGGCGCGGCATCTACGGTGTGGTGGTCGTGCCCTTGCTACTCGAGCGCGACGGCCTCGCCAAGGAGATGGACAGGGTCCTGGTGGTCGATTGCTCCGAGGACGAGCAGGTTCGTCGAGTCGTCGCCCGTAGCGGGCTCGCGCCTGCGGAGGTCCGTGCCATCATGGCGACCCAGCTCGATCGCCTTACCCGGCTGCGGGATGCAGACGACGTTCTCGACAATAGCGGCTCGCCCGATGCGATTGCGCCTCAAGTTGCCGAGCTCGATCGGCGGTACAAAGAGCTCGCGTCGGATCGTCGCCGCGCGATGTAAGCCGGCGATGTGCGCCAAAATCTCAGGGATATTGCCGCGCTTGGCGCAGAATGTCGCAGTCGCTTAGCGCCGGCCTGACGTGATTCGCTACGAACACCCGCTGAACGAGCGCATACGAACGATGATGCGGCTCGAGGATCTTTATCGCCGCGCTCTGTTCTTTAATGCGGCGACGGCGCCGGCCGATCACCACGCAGCGCTGCTCGCGCTGTTCGAGATCGCCGACGTGTCGTCGAGGGCGGATCTCAAGACCGATATCCTGCAGGAGCTGGAACGACAACGCCAGCTGCTCGCTCCGCTCAGGGACAATCCCGCGATCGAGCACGAAGCGCTCGATTCACTGCTCGCTGAAGTCGACGACGTCAGCGAGCGGCTGCTGGCGCAGAGCGGCAAAGTCGGGGCACACCTTCGCGACAACGAGTGGCTGATGGCGATCAAGCAGCGCACGGCCCTGCCGGGGGGCGTGTCGGAATTCGATCTGCCGGCTTTTCACTATTGGCTGCACCTCGATCCGGTCGCGCGGCAGCGCGATCTGGAAGCGTGGCTGGCGCCGCTGCTTCCGATTCATGAAGGCTTGTCGATCGTGCTGCGCATACTGCGTGAAAACGGCAAGATAGGAAGGCACATTGCCATTCACGGCGTGTTCCAGCTCATGCTCACCACTGCCAAGGTCGCCCAATTGCTGCGATTGTCCCTCACCGACGACCTCTCGTGCGTGCCCGAAATCAGCGCCAACAAGTACGCCTTGAATATCCGGTTCCTTGCCATCGCTGGCATGGGTCGCGGAGCGGTCTACGATGGCGACGTCGAGTTCGACTTGATGTTCTGTAATCTTTAACGCAGTCTAGGTCGTCCAGTAGGTCCAACCGTCCTCCGTTTCCGCTCTAGAGACCTTCTCCTGTGCTCCGACATTGGCCAGGCGCGTCCCTTGAAAACCGGCCCCATGCGGCCCCATACCCCAGCGGAATCGCGAACCTGCGAAAGAGACTAGAAGTACAATCCCCAATTCGTCGGCTTCACCGGCGAGAGGTGACACTATGAGCCGCGTTTCCAGTTCCCGGGCAGTGACGGAACTTAACCCTGCCGATGCTTGGGTTGTCGCAATCGGCCTGGACGCAGAGCCAGCGAGCAGCCCAGACATTCACTTCGACGTCTGTCCTACCTGGCTAGAGCTTGCCATTCGCCATCTCTCGGATGCGCAAGTCGCACAAGGCGCACGGATCGAGACATGGAAGGATGCGGACGAACACTCGAAAACAGGGGCGTTGGAGTGGGAGTTCGGGGCGTCCATACAGGCAATAGTGACTTCCGCAATTGCGGTCGACGCCTTGTACGCCGTGGTTCAGACCAGAGTCAATCTGCCCCAATCACTGATCGATGAATGGCGAGATAAGCGCACTCCGCGTTACATTCAGATCTCGGAGGTCCTCGCCAGGGCATTTTCGTTGGAGCCAAAGAATGTGAGCAGCGTGCGTCAGACTCTGGCAGAAATATTCAGGTTCCGCGATTTGGCCGTTGATCCCTCCGCAAAGATGGACGCTCAAATTTTGCATCCTGAGCTCGGCGTCGGCGTCGAGTGGCGATTTGTCTACTTCCGGTGCGAGAATGCGCTACTGATCGTCAAGGCGACACTACGGCTTGTCGCGGAACTCGCGG
>WNGI01023216.1_pt1 | contig 10142 bp, 11 predicted proteins | sample 5400621 | NCBI WGS metagenome assembly WNGI01 (sample SAMN13153374, study PRJNA577476) | soil metagenome | isolation source: 20 cm soil or saprolite under Garry oak tree replicate 1 | place: USA:California | collected 2016-06-15 | reverse complement strand
GACGAGCAGCTCGTCGCCGCGCGCCTCAGGTGCCTGCGCAGCTTCCATCAGCCCGCCTTCGCCATCGTCGCTTCGAGCAGCTTCGCCGCCTCGCGGTCCTTCGTCTCCTCGTCGAGATGGCACGCCTGGAGGTGCTCGGGATCGCGCTGCGTCGGCACGAGCTCCGGAACGGTCGTCTTGCAGACCTCCATCACGTGCGGGCAGCGCGGATGGAAGCGGCAGCCGGCCGGCGGCCGGAGCAGCGAGGGAGGCTGGCCGGGGATCTGGATCAGCCGGTCGAGGTCGGTCTCGAGGCGAGGGAGCGAGCCCATCAGGCCCCAGGTGTACGGATGCTGGGGCCGGCCGAAGAGCTGGTCCACGTCGGCGTGCTCGACGACCCGGGCCGCGTACATGACGAGCACGTCGTCCGCCGTCTCCGCGACCACGCCGAGATCGTGCGTGATGAAGATGATCGCGCTGCCGAAATCCTCCTGCAGGCGCTTCATCAAGTTGATGATCTGCGCCTGGGTGGTCACGTCGAGCGCAGTGGTCGGCTCGTCTGCGATCAGCAGGTCCGGGTCGTTGATGAGCGCCATCGCGATCATCACGCGCTGGCGCATCCCGCCGGAGAACTGATGCGGGTAGTCATCGATGCGTCCCTCGGCGCGGGGGATCCCGACCGCCTTCAGGAGCTCGACCGCGCGGGCCCGCGCGACGCGCTGGGAGACGTCGCGGTGGAGCTGGACGGCCTCGATCAGCTGGTTCCCGATCGTCTGCACGGGGTTCAGCGACGTCATCGGGTCCTGGAAGATCATCGAGATCTCGTTCCCCCTGACGTCGCGCAGCTCACGCGGCTTCATGTCCAGGAGGTTCTTGCCCTTCCAGAGCGCCTCGCCGCTCGAGACGGTGTTGCGCTTCGCGTTCAGGCCCATGATCGTCAGGCACGTCACGCTCTTCCCGGAGCCCGACTCGCCCACGATGCCGAGGGTCTCGCCTTTCTCGAGCGAGAACGAGACGCCGTCGACGGCACCGACTATGCCGTCCTCGGTATGGAAGGACGTTCGTAGGTCCTTGACTTCGAGAAGCGCCACTTGAGGTTCTAGGTTAGCCGGATTCGGGGGTCGATCCAGGCGTATAAGACGTCCACGATCAGGTTGAAGAGCAGGATCGCGATCGTCGCGAACACGACCACGCCCTGGACGGTCGCGAAATCATTTGACTGAACCCCGATGATCAAGCTCCTGCCCAGCCCGGGGAGCTGGTAGACGGTCTCCGTGAAGATCGCGCCGCCGAGGGCGACCCCGATGTCCATCCCGAGCATCGTCACCACGGGCAGAAGCGCATTGCGGAGCACGTGCGAGAACAGGACCCGCCGCTCGGGAGCTCCTTTCGCCCTGGCCGTGCGCACGAAGTCCTCGTTCAGGGTCTCCATGACGTTCGCCCTGATCATCCGGGCGTAGAGCGCCGCAAACAGGATCGCGAAGGTGCACCACGGCAAGATCATGTGGTAGAACCACTGCCAGGGGCCACCCGGCAAACCGGAGTCCTTGGGAGCGCCGAAGAAGTTTGCGTAGTTCGCGATCGGCGTCCACTTCAGCTTCACGCCGAAGAGGTACTCGAAGATCAACCCGATCCAGACGGGGTGCGCGGAGATCCCGATCAGGACGAACACCATCGCAGTCCTGTCTAAGAGCGACCGCGGCTTCAGCGCCGAGTACACGCCGATCAAGAGCCCCATGATCATCCAGAGGATCGCGCCGCCGAAGACGAGCGAAGCCGTCACCGGCGCAGCCTTGCCGATCGCCTGGTTGATGCTCTGTCCGGTCGCGTACGAGTGCCCGAGGTTCTGTTGGAACACCAGTCGCTTGAAGAAGCGCCAGTACTGGACGTAGATCGGCTTGTCCAGCCCGTAGTGCTCGGTCACGAGCTTCAGGCAGGCGGGCTGCGCCTGATCGCCTCCGCACTGGGCGCGGGCCGGGTCGTTGGGCCCCATGAAGAAGATCACGAACGTGACGAACGTGATCACGATGAAGAGAAGAATCGCCCAGAGGATTCGCCTGATCAGGTATCGGAACATCTCTCGCGCTCCCTCCTCTGGATCCTATCTCAGTAGACGTGAGGCGCCGGCCAGTGCCGGCGCCTCACGTCGTCTTTCCGGTTCTGCAGCCCCTCCTACTTCAGCGCCATCGCGCCGATGCTGAAGTCAGAGTAGATCCCCTGGAAAACGAGGGACTTGGGGTTCACCCGATTGGAGAAGAGGTACCGCGTGTTGTACGTACGCGTGACGGCCATCGGCGCCACCTGCTTCATGATGTCGATGTCCATCTGGCTGTAGACCTTCAGCCGCTTCGGGCCGACGAGCTTGGCCGCTGAAGCCATCTTCTTATTCCACTTCGGGATGTTCATGTACGAGTAGTTCACGTTGTTGTCCGCCTGGATCGACGGTCCGTAGAGCAGGATGTTGATCCAGTCGTACGGGTCCGGGTAGTCCGAGCACCAGCCCATCGACACGCCCATGTCGGCGTCGTTACCTTTGACGCCCATAGCCGTGTAGATGTTGCCGCCGGAGAAGCCCTTCATCGTGATGTTCCCGGCCTGGAAGCCGAGGTTGATGAGGTCCTGCCGGACGATCTGGGCCTGTGCCGGGTTTATCGTGCCGGACGAGCGGTAGTACACGGTGATCTTCCCGCTCTTGAGGTGACCCTTGGCGAGCTTCTTGGCGGTCGTGAGGTTCCGCTTGTAGATGGTCACGTTTCTCCAGCCTGGCACTGCCGGGTTGAAGATGTGCGTCCAGACGTCACCCGCGAACGGGCCGGCCTGGCCGACGTACGGACCGCGGTTGACCGCGTAGTTGATCGCCTTGCGGAGGTTCGTGTTGCCCTTGAACAGGCTATTCGACATGTTCAGAGGCAGGTAGCCGGTGCAGTTCTGCGACTTCGCCCAGAAACGGGTCTTGTTCTTCCCGTACTGGTTCGCAACACCCTGAACCTGATCCGGAGGAAGCGTGTTGTCCTCGTCGATCTGGTTCGCCTGCGTCTGGTTGAAGAGCGTCTGCTCGGTCTGGTTCCAGAAGACGTCCAGACCGGCCAGGTTGTGCGGCCGCGTGCGGCCGGGGCCCTTCGAGTAGTGCGTGTTCTTCCTGATCGACGTCAACTGGTTGACGTCGTTGCGCGAGTAGAAGTACGGCCCGGCCGAAGGCAGGTTGCTGCCGTTGACCGTGACGACTTCCTTGTCGAGCGGGAGCTTGGTCGAAGTTGCCTGGAAGAACGGCATCGTGATCTTCGCCATGAACGTACCGTCAGCCTTCGTCAGGTGGATGATCAGCTTGTTGCCCTTGACGACGACGCCGCTGACGTGCTGCGCCAGGCCGTCGTTCACCTTTTTTGCCCCGACGATGTTCGTGCCGCTCGGGTCAGTGATGAACTGCGCGCCGGGCGAGGCGAGATCCTTGTTCGCCACCCGGTCGATCGCGTACTTGAAGTTCTTCGCGGACACTGCCGCACCATCACTGAACTTGAAGCCCTTCCGGAGCGTGAACGTGTACACCTTGCCGTTCCTCGACACGGTGAACTTCGAGGCGACCTCGGGCACGAGCTTCGTGCCAACCGGGCCGGCCTTGTCCGGATAGTTGTAGAGCTTCGCTGCGGTCGCGTACTCGAGCCACCACGCGGTGGTGATGTAAGCGAGTTGCGGGTCGACCTGGACTGACGCACCTTCCGTCCCGTACTTCCAGATCCCGCCCTGCTTCAAAGCATGATTGGCGGTCCCTGCACTCGCAAAGCTCGCTGCGACCAGAAGGCTTGCTCCGACCACGAGCATCGCGGCCGAAAGCCATAGCCGTCTGTGCATGTCTCTCCTTTCCGTGAACTCGAACCGAGGCTCGCTCGGCCCGGGACGGGCGCCTGGCCCCGTCCACACGCTTGAGACGTGCAAGTAAAGGTTTGGTTAGTGGCTGCTCGGGGCCTGGTACCAGACGGCTTACATATTGCTGGCGCGCGGGTCGAACGCGTCCCGAAGCCCGTCCCCGAGCAGGTTGAACGCGAGCGTCGTCAGCAGCACCGCGAGGCCGGGCCAGACCATCAGCAGCGGCCGCGTCGTGTAGAAGTCCGGGCCGCTCGAGAGCAGGTTCCCCCAGCTCGGCTCGAACTTGATCCCGACCCCGAGGAACGACAGCCCCGCTTCGAGGAGCACGTAGCTCGCGACGGTCAGCGTCGAGTAGACGATGATCGGTGCGACGAGGTGCGGCAGCACGTGTGAGCGGATGATCCTGGTGTTGCTGGCGCCGATCATGCGGGCCGCCTCGACGTACTCCTTCTCGCGGATCGAGAGCACCTGGGCGCGCATGATGCGTGCCGGGTAGAACCAGCCGAAGAGGCTGAAGATCACGACGAGCGTGAGCACGCCCTTCGGGAAGATTCCTAAGGTGATCTTGTCGAGCTGCGGCCCGACCGTCGCCGCCAGCGAGATAACGAAGATCAGGAGCGGGAACGCCATCGTCACCTCGGTTAACCGCGAGATGATCGTGTCGACCCAGCCGCGGAAGTATCCCGCCGTCGCGCCGAGGAGGACCCCGATGATCATCACCCCCAGCGTCGAAAGGCCCGCGACCTCGAGCGAGATCCTGGCTCCGTAGATCAGTCGCAGGAACTCGTCCTGCCCCAGCCGGTTGGCCGCGCCCAGCACGAGGACGTTCTTCTTGCCCGTGGCCTCGTTCGTGACGTGCGTCCACGGGTTTGCCGGCAGGCCGGCCAGGTTGACGGCCGGCGCCGTCAGGAAGAGGTCGTTCGGCCCGTGCCCGACGTAGTGCTTGGCGATCGGGGCCCCGGCAAAGGCGATCAGGATCAGCAGGATGATGAACGCCCCGCTGCCGATCGCGACTTTGTCGCGCCTGAACCGGCGCCAGATGAGCTCCCAGTACCCGCGGGCGCGGATCGCCTCGACCTCGCCGAGCGCCCCGCCCGTCTCGGCCGCTACTGCCGCGCCGAGCCCACCGGCGCCGGTGGAAACGACGATTTCTTGTTCGCGACGAGCCATGAGAGCCGGGTTCGCAGACTATAGACGAGCGGAAACGGCGGAGGTTTGCCGGCGAACTACTGAGTGAGGGCGTCCGCGCCGGCCACGACCTCGAGGATCTCCTGGGTGATCTCGGCCTGGCGGGCGCGGTTCAGGTCGAGCGTCAGGCTGTCGATCAGCTCGACCGCGTTCTTGGAGGCATTCCGCATCGCGGTCATGCGGGCGCCGTGCTCGGACGCGGCCGACTCGAGCAGCGCGCGGTAGACCTCGGTCTCGAGATAGACGGGCAGGAGCCGCTCGAGGATCTGCTCAGGCTCGGGCTCGTAGATGAAATCGCCCAGCAGCGCGCGGTCGTGCACGTCGGTGGCGTCCGCCCTATCTTCATGGCCGAGCACCTCCTCCGAGATCGGCAGCACCTGCTGCTCGGTGACGCGCTGGACGAGCGGCGAGACGTAGTGGTTGTAGACGAGCACGGCGCGGTCGATCTCGTCCTCGCCGTAGAGCTCGGCAAGCCGGTGGGCGACCGCCTGGGCGTCGCGGTAGCCGGGCCGGTCGGTGAAGCCGGTCCAGGCCTGCTCGACCTCGTAGCGGCGGAACCGCAGGGTCGAGCGGCCCTTCCGCCCGACGACGAGCCAGCGCACCTCCCTGCCCTCCGAGCGCAGCGAGCGCTCGAGCGCGAAGGCGCGCCGGAGGATCTGCCCGTTGAATGCGCCGGCAAGGCCGCGGTCGCCGGTGAGCGCGACGATCGCGACCCGGCGCCGTCAGCTCCTGCATCCGGTCGGCGTAGTCGCGGAGCTGAACGATCCGCTCCTCGGCCCGCCGCAGCCGCGCCGCAGCGACGAGCTCCATCGCCTTGGTGATCTTGCGCGTGTTCCCGACGGAGCGGATCCGCCGCTTGATGTCCTGCAGCGTGGCCACTACGCCACCAGCGGTTCCTCTTCCTTGACCGCGAAGGTGCCCTTGAACTTCTCGATCTGCTGGTTGAGGCGCTCGGCGAGCTCATCGGGCAGGTCGCCGGTCTCCCGGATCTCCTTGGAGATCGACTCGTCGGCGCGCATGTACTCGCGCAGCTCCTCCTGGAAGCGCGGCACGTCCGAGGTCGGGATGTCGTCCAGGTAGCCGTTGATGCCCGCGTAGAGCGCGACGACCTGCTCCTCCATCGGCCACGGGTCGTACTGCGGCTGGTTCAGCGTCGCGACCATCCGCTCCCCGCGCGCGAGCGTCCGCTGCGTGGCCGGATCGAGCTCGGAGCCGAACTGCGCGAAGGCCTCCAACTCGCGGTACTGGGAGAGGTCGAGGCGGAGGCGACCGGCGACCTTCTTCATCGCTTTCGTCTGCGCGCTCGAGCCGACGCGCGAGACCGAGCGGCCGACGTCCACCGCGGGCCGCACGCCGGAATAGAAGAGATCCGACTCGAGGAAGATCTGGCCGTCCGTGATCGAGATCACGTTCGTCGGGATGTAGGCGGCGATGTCGCCGGCCTGAGTCTCGATCAGCGGCAGGGCGGTGAGCGAGCCGCCGCCGAGCTCGTCGGAGAGCTTGCACGCGCGCTCGAGCAGCCGTGAGTGGAGGTAGAAGACGTCGCCCGGGAAGGCCTCGCGGCCGGGTGGGCGGCGAAGCAGCAGCGACATCTGGCGATACGCATCGGCGTGCTTCGAGAGGTCGTCGTACATACAGAGCGCGTGGCCGCCGTTGAACATCAGGTGCTCGCCCATCGCGCAGCCCGCGAACGGCGCCATCCACTTGATCGGCGCGGCCTCGGAGGCGCCGGCGCTGACGATGATCGTGTACTCCATGGCGCCCGCGTCCTTGAGCCGCTCGTAGACCTGCGCCACGGTCGAGGCCTTCTGGCCGATCGCGATGTAGATGCAGACGACGTTCTGGTCGTGCTGGTTCAGGATCGTGTCGACGAGGATCGCCGTCTTGCCCGTCGAGCGGTCGCCGATGATCAGCTCGCGCTGGCCGCGGCCGACGTTCGTCATCGAGTCGATCGCCTTGATGCCCGTCTGCAGCGGCTCCTTGACCGGCTGGCGGTCGACCACGCCGGGGGCCTTGAACTCGAGGGGCCGCGTCTCGTCCGTCTTGATCGGGCCGGCCCCGTCGAGCGGCCGCCCGAGCGGGTCGACCACGCGGCCGAGCAGCGCCTCGCCGACCGGGACGCTGGCGACGCGGCCGGTGCGCTTCACCGGCTGGCCCTCGGTCACGTGCTCCCACTCGCCGAAGAGCGCCGCGCCGACGTTGTCCTCCTCGAGGTTGAACGCGAGGCCGACGACCCCGTGCTCGAGCTCGAGCATCTCCAGGGCGACGGCGTTCTCTAGCCCGTAGACGCGGGCGATCCCGTCGCCGACCTGCAGGACCGTGCCGACCTCGGCGAGGTCGGTCTCGACGTCGAACTCCTCGATCCGCTGCTTCAGGATCGACGTGATCTCTTCGGGGCGAAGCTTCACTGAGTCTCCTCTCTCATGCCGTAGCTAGTTCGCGGCGCAGGCGCTCCAGCCGGCCCCGGACGCTCGCGTCGAGCCGGTGCGAGCCGATCTGGAGGACGATTCCTCCGATCAGGTCCGGGTCGACCTTGCGGGTTGCCTCGACCTTGCGGCCGGTTGAAGTCTCGATGCGCGCCAGCAGGTCGCCCGCCTCCTCGTCGGAGAGCTCGATCGCGGTGGTCAGCTCGGCGTGGACGATCCCCTCGTGCTCGGCGACCAGGCGCTCGAACTCGCGACCGATCTCCTCGAGCTGGCCGGCGCGGCCCTTGTCGACCAGCACGAGCACGAAGTTGCGCAGCAGCTCGTCGCCGCCGGAGAGCAGGTCCTCCAGGGCGGCGGCTCGCGCGCGCGGGTCCAGCTGAGGGTTGCGCAGGAGCTGACGGAGCTCGGGAACTTCTTCCTCGGCCGCGACGATCTGCGCCAGCTGCTCGCGCACCGGCTCGAGGCGGTTCTCCTCGAGCGCGGCATCGAACAGCGCCCGCGCATACACACGATCGGCGACGCTCAATCCACTTTCTCCAGGACGGAGAGGTCGAGCTCGCTGACCGCTTCCTCGATCAGGCGGCGATGGTCCTCGTCGGCCAAGGAGCGCCTCGTCACCTTCTCCGCGGCGATCAGGCTGAGATCGGCGACCTCGGCGCGGATCTGCTCGAGCGCGCGGCGCGTCTCGGACTCGACCTGGCGCCGCGTCTCCTCGATGCGCCGCTGGCGGTCGGCCTCGGTCTCCTCGCGCATGCGCCGCTCGTTGGCCTCCGCGACCCTGCGCGTCTCGGCCAGGATCCCCTCGGCCTCGCTCTTCGCCTGCGCGATCAGCTTGCGGTGCTCCTCGAGTAGTTTTCGCGCCTCGCCCCGAGCGTGATCGGCCTCCTCGAGCGCCTGCCGGATCCGCTCACGGCGCTCGTCGATCAGCTTCTGGATCGGCCCGAACGCGTACCGCTTCAGCACGTAGAACGTGATGAAGAAGAAGACCAGGGTCCAGATCATCAGACCCGGGACGATCTTGGTGAGCGGGCTGCTGGCGGCGAGCAGCATCAGGAGACGAGCACGAAGCCCAGGAAGCCGCCGACGAGACCGTAGAAGACGACCGCCTCGGTGAGCGCAAACCCGAGCCACATGATCCCCTGCAGCTCGCCACGCAGCTCGGGCTGGCGGGCGACCGACTGGATCATCGAGGCGAAGACGGTGCCGATGCCGATGCCGGCGCCGAGCGAGCCGAGCCCCATGCCGAGCCCGAAGCCGAGCGCCTTGCCGGCCTTGACGACGTCTCCTGAAGTTGCGGCGAGGATTGTTGCGAGCACGATCCCTCCTTAGTGCGCCGGCTCGATCGCCGAGCCGATGTAGATGGCGGTCAGGGCGGCGAAGATAAACGCCTGGATGGTGACGACGATCACCACTTCGAAGAGGTAGAAGGCGATCCCGATCACGAACGAGATCGGGACGACGATGTAGAAGGTGATCCCGCCGAGGATGAAGATCAGGCCGATCGAGACGAGGATCAGCATGTGGCCGGCCAGCATGTTGGCGTAGAGACGGACGCTGAGGCTGACGATCCGGAAGACGTGCGAGATCGTCTCGAGCACGGCCATCGGCCCGATCATCGCCTTCGGGACTCCTGCGGGAATGAAGCTCTTGAGGTATCCGGGACCGTTCCAGCGGAAGCCCTCCACGTGCGTGAAGACGACGCTGAAGAGGGCGAGCACGAGCGTCACCGAGAGCTGCGAGGTGACGGCGTAGATCCCCCAGGTCGGGATGCCGTGCCACTTCTCGCCTGTCAGCGGCAGCGGCAGGAAGCCGACGGTGTTGAGCGTCCAGATGAAGAGGAAGAGCGTGGCGACGTACGGGAACCAGCGGCCGATCGCCTTGGAGGGCAGGCCCTGCTCGGCGATCTGGGTCTGCGCGATCTCGTAGACCGCTTCCCCGACGGTCTGGCGCTTGCTCGGGAGAAGCGCGAGGCGGCTGCGCATCAGGACTATCCCGAAGAGGATCGTCAGCGCCGAGCCGATCGCGAGGTAGGCGACGGCCTTGTTGATCGAGAGGTCGAGCGGGCCGAGATGGATCGAGACCCACTGCTTGAGCTCGAACTCGTTCGCCGGGTTGAACGTCGCCGCGAGGATCGCGCTCATGCGCGGCGCTCCCCGCTGAAGTATTCGAGGAGCGAGACCGACAGCGAGAGGCTGTAGGCAAGCGCGTAGACGATCACCGCGGAGACGCCGAGGCTCTTGTCGGCGACCGTGACGGCCAGCAGGGCGGCCATCACGCCGATCCCGCGGAAGGCCATCGCAATCCCGACGAGACCGGAGGCGCCGAGGTTGTCGGCGCCGGTGGGCAGGCGCGAGAGCCAGAAACCGAGCGCCTCGCCCGCCGCCCACAGCGCAGCGGCCAGCGCCCAACCGGCGAGTGGAAACCCGCCGACGAGGAAGATCGGCAGCGCGAGCACGACAACGCCCGCGCCGGCGAGCGCTGGGATGCGCCGGTTCGGGACCGGCCGCGGAGTCGAGAAGACGCCGGTCATCACGGACGAGTCACCTGAAGAGGAGCGTATCGACCGGTCATTTCAGACGGACATGCCTCCGGCCACGCCGGCAGAGCCGGCATGGCCTCCAGCGTGTCCTGATACCGGCATCGCAAGCGACGCCTCACGTGAAGAATCTCCGATAGCGCCGGTAC